>OOCQ01001772.1_pt1 | contig 11722 bp, 10 predicted proteins | sample 1671121 | NCBI WGS metagenome assembly OOCQ01 (sample SAMN06348124, study PRJEB24527) | human gut metagenome | biome: human gut; feature: ankylosing spondylitis patient; material: feces | host: Homo sapiens | place: China | collected 2015-10 | reverse complement strand
AAGGAGGTGCGGCAATGAACAGCCGCGAGGTTTTCCCGAATGAAGAACTGCGCCGCCGCATCATGGATTTTATCATGGCGGCGGGCCAGACATTGCTGGAAAACGGTGCCGAGGTGTTCCGGGTGGAGCAGACCATGGAGATCATGGCCCGGTCGTTCCATCTGCGGGAGTTCCACGTTTATGTGCTGACCAACGGCATCTTTGCCAGTGCGGGCACCGCCGAGATCAGCGAGGTGCGCAATGTGCCCAGCCGCACCACCCATCTGAGCCGGGTGGCGGCAGTGAACGCCCTCTCCCGCGAGATCGCCGAGGGCAATATGACTCTGGACGAGGCCGAGAGCCGCCTTGTGCTGGCACGGCGCATCCCCTTCCCCAAGGACTGGGTGCAGCTGGTCTCCGGCATGTGCGGTGCGTTCTGCTTTGCACTGATCTTCGGCGGCACGCTGCGCAGCGCATTGGCGGCGGCACTGGCAGGCTTTCTTGCCAGCGGGTATCTGCTGCTGTGCGGCCGGCACGACCTGCCCGGCGGCTTTTGCAAGATCAGCTGTGCGGCGCTCATCACGCTGGCGTGCATTCTGGGCTGCAGCCTGCTGGGCACCTCTGCCAGCCATGCCATCATCGGTTCGCTGATGATCCTGACACCGGGCATCGCGTTCACCATGGGCATCCGGGATTTCGTGCAAGGCGACTACCTTTCCGGCACCATCCGCATGATCGATGCACTGCTCATTGCGGCCAGCATTGCCATTGGCACCGGCCTTGTGCTGAGCCTTTATACATTCTTTACGGGGGTGGTGGTTGCATGATGCTCACCAGTACACAGATCGGAGAGCTGGCGGCGCAGTTCTTCATTGCAGGGGTCGGCACCCTGTGCTTTGCTGTCCTGTTTGCGTGCCCCCGCAAAAGCCTGTTCTTCTGCGGGCTGGTGGGTGCCGTGGGCTGGTTTGTCTACGAGCTGGCCGTGATGCTGGGGGCAGACAGTGCCGCAGCCTCCCTGCTGGCGGTCATTCCTCTCACCCTGCTCACCCGCGTGTTTGCCATTGTGATTAAAATGCCGGTAACGGTGTTCCTGCTGTCCGGCATCTTCCCGCTGGTGCCCGGTGCGGGCATCTACTACACCGCCTACTATTTTATACAGGGCAACAATGCGCTGGCCCTTTCCAACGGCATCAGCACCTTTAAGGTAGCCGTTGCGCTGGCCATCGGCATCACGCTGGTGCTCAGCGTGCCCATCCCAAAGCGGCACCGGAAACATTAAAAATCATAATTTAAGGGCCGCTGCACATTATTCCCTGCAGCGGCCCCTTCTGTTCTGTGCTATTTTTATTCATCCTCCGCATGTCCCGTTTTCATCTTTCGTCTGCTCCTGTTCCTCTCTCGTCTGCTTCTGTTCCTCTCTTGCCGCCCGCATCAGCCCGGCAAACAAAAAACCCAAATTGACCCCCAGAATAAAACCCACGATGCCTGCCGCCAATACCATTGCGCCGCCTCCTTTCTTCTACCATATTTTACCATATATCATTCATCGGATGCAATCGCAGCCTGTCGCAGAAGGCAAGATCACTGCCCAGCGTGAAAGCTTTTTTTGCGCCGGAGCGTTGCAAGACTCTGCCGCATCTGCTATACTTTTGACAGTACTTATACAAAAGAGGTGCTCTTTATGTCTGTTATGGATACTCTTGTCAGCCGCCGCACCTACCGCCGCTTTGCACAGAAAGCTGTTCCGCAGGATGTGGTGGATGATATCGTCGAGGCCGTCCGCCTGTCCTCCTGCGGAGCCAACCGTCAGGCTGTGCGTCTGGTGGTGGTGAACAAGCCCGAGGCGGTGGCAAAGGTGCAGCCGCTGGTCAAGTGGGCTGCCTATCTGCCGCCGGAGCAGGGCACGCCCAAAGCCGACGAGCTGCCCACCCTGTATGTGGCCGTGGTGCAGGACACTTCCATCCCCGGCGACCTTGCCACCGATACCGGCATCGCCCTTGCCAACATGACCCTTGCCGCATGGGACAAAGGCGTGGGCAGCTGCATCATGGGCGCGATCAACAAGCCTGCCCTCACCGAACTGCTGGGCATTGAAGAACCGCAGAAGCTGGCATTCATGGTGGCGTTCGGCTACCCCACCCACAAGGCACACATTGTGCCGCTGACGGCTGAGACCGGCGTAAAGTATTATCTGGACGAGAACCGGGATTACTGCGTGCCAAAGCGGAGCAAAGAAGAGATCGCAAAATATCTATAATTTGTATATATACATTTCTTCAACGCATTTTTTGTATAATTGTTTTCAATTCGGTTTCAATTGATGAGATTTTTTGCACAAGTATTGACTTTTCAATTTGTACAATCTATACTAAATTCGTTCGCCAGATGTTCGATGAATCGCATCGTTCCGGCGTACCGCAAAAACATACAGTACATTTGAGGAGTGTTTGAATATGAAAAAGATCTCTCGTCGCAGCTTTCTGGCAGCTGCCGGTCTGTCCGTTGCCGCTCTGGCTCTGACTGCCTGCGGTGGTTCTTCCGCAAGCACCGCTTCCTCCGTGGCAAGCTCTGCTGCTTCTTCTGAAGCTGCTTCCACCAGCGCTGCCGCTGGCGAGCTGACCACCGTTGAGGCCGGCAAGCTGACCATGGCCACCAACGCAGCCTTCCCTCCGTACGAGATGACCACCGATGCGGGCGAGTTTGAAGGCATCGATATCGAGACTGCTCAGGCCATCGCTGACAAGCTGGGTCTGGAGCTGCAGATCGATGATATGGACTTTGACGCCGCTCTGCTGAGCGTGCAGCAGGGTAAGGCCGACATCGTTATGGCCGGCGTTACCGTCACCGACGAGCGCAAGGCTGTGATGGACTTCTCCGACAGCTATGCTACCGGCATCCAGTCCATCATCGTTCCCGAAGGCTCTGACATCGCTACCCCCGATGATCTGGCCGGCAAGAAGATCGGCACCCAGCGCGGCACCACCGGCTACATCTACTGCTCTGATGACTTCGGCGATGACGCTGTGGTCGCATACGACGACGGCCTGACCGCTGTGCAGGCTCTGAACAATGGCCAGGTCGATGCAGTTGTCATCGACAATGCACCCGCTACGGAGTACGTTGCCGCCAACCCCGGTCTGGTCATTCTGGACACCAGCTACGCCGAGGAGGACTACGCCATTGGCATGGCAAAGGGTTCCGCTCTGGAGGATGCTGTCAATGCCGCTCTGGAAGAGCTGAAGGCTGACGGCACCCTGCAGTCCATCGTGGACAAGTACATCACCGCTGAATAATTCAGCTGTACCTTGTATCACGGGGAGGCGGCCCCATCTGGGGCACCTCCCCTTTTTTGGAAAGAACAGGTTACAAAATTCTAACAATTTTAGAAAGCGAGGATGCGAATGGCCGCACAATACGAACTGCTGAAAGAGCTGCTGAATAGCGGCACGAAGCTGGGCTTCGGGCAGGAAATGTTCTTCAAATTCTATCAGGCGTTCATCCTGAACGACCGCTGGGTGCAGTACATCCAGGGCGTGGGCACCACGCTGCTGGTCACCGCCATTGCGCTGGCACTGGGCGTGGTGCTGGGCAGCGTGGTGGCACTGGTGCGTGTTGCGCACGACCAGCAGCGTCCCGGCCGCAGGAACCCGGTGCTGGGCTTCTTCAATGCCGTCTGTCAGGTGTACACCACCATCATCCGCGGCACCCCCATGATGGTCCAGCTGCTCATTATGAGCATGGTCATCTTTGCCAACAGCCGCAACTTTACCATGGTCGGCGCACTGGCACTGGGCATTAACTCGGGCGCTTACGTTTCGGAGATCATCCGCGGCGGCCTGATGGCGGTGGACCCCGGCCAGATGGAAGCCGGCCGCAGCCTGGGCCTGAACTACATGACCACCATGGTGGTCATCATCATCCCGCAGGCCATCCGCGCGGTGCTGCCTGCACTGGGCAACGAGTTCATCATCCTGCTCAAGGATACCTCGCTCATCACCGTCATCGGCGGCAAGGAGCTGCTGTATGCGGCGCAGGGCATTATGAACCGTACTTACGAGGCCATGTTCCCCCTGTTGGGCGTTGCAGTGGTCTATCTGGTTTTAGTCATGATCTTTACATGGCTGCTGTCGAAGTTTGAGAGGAGGATGGCGCAAGGTGACCGCTAATCATGCTGAAAAGATCCTGGAAGTCCGTGGTCTGACCAAGACCTACGGCGGTGAGACCAAAAAGGGCGCAAAGCAGCCCACCCCCACCCTGGATGTCCTGAAGGGCATCGATATCGACATCTACCGCGGCGATGTGGTCTGCCTGATCGGTCCCTCCGGCTGCGGCAAGTCCACCTTCCTGCGCTGCCTGAACCGGCTGGAGATCCCCACCGGCGGCTCCATCAAGTTTGAGGGCATCGAGGTGGATGATGCCCACATCGATGCCGTGCGCCAGAAGATGGGCATGGTATTCCAGCACTTCAACCTCTTCCCCCACCTGACCGTCAAGCAGAACCTCTGCCTGGCCCCGGAGCTGCTCAAGCTCAAGAGCAAGGAGGAGGCTTCCAAGCGTGCCGAGGAGCTGCTGGCCCGTGTCGGCCTGTCCGATAAAGCCAATGTGTTCCCCAAGAGCCTTTCCGGCGGCCAGCAGCAGCGCATTGCCATTGCCCGCGCTCTGGCCATGGACCCGGATGTCATCCTGTTCGACGAGCCCACCTCCGCCCTCGACCCTGAGATGGTCGGCGAGGTGCTGGAGCTGATGAAGGAGCTGGCCCACACCGGCATCACCATGCTGGTGGTCACCCACGAGATGGGCTTTGCCCGCGAGGTGTCCAACCGCGTCATCTTCATCGATGAAGGCAGAATCCAGGAAGATGAGCCCCCGCAGGAGCTCTTCTCGAACCCCAAGCATCCTCGTCTGAAAGCTTTCCTTTCCAAGATGCTGTAATTGAAGCTGAAAATGCCGTCGCACAAATTCGTGCGGCGGCATTTTTTGAATGGTTTAAAATTTCCAGAGACTTTGTGCCTGTTTATAAAGCCAGAGGGCACGGGTCTGAATCTCACTCTCGTTCCAGTCCGTTTTTGTCAGGGCATTCTGAAGCGTGGAAAGGCCCGATGCGCAGAGCGTAAGACCGGGCTTTGCTTGGCCCTTTCCGGCTTTCTTTGTGCTCCAGTCACTGTCCCGGATGGAGGCGTTCAAAGACTGCGGGATGATTGCAAGATTTCCCAGAGTCAGAAGGATAGAATCTCTCTTTTCTGCGGCCAGCGGGGTAGAGCAGGCGGGCCAGTTGTTGCGCCATTTTTTGGGCATCAGATGCTCAAGACTGTAATTGTTGAAACCATGCAGCACAACAGCACTCTGAGCAGGGCGGATGTGGCTTTCAATCAGATAAAGAACACCTTTAGAATAAAGGTTCATCAGTTTAGAGTGTTCAAAACCATCCCGAAGTTCAGTGTCATCAGGAATCGAGGAGTTGGTGCCGCCAAGCACTTGCAAACGGTCTCGTAAATCCTGTGGAGTAAGTATTTCGTTGGCGATAAAGGAGAGAAATAACTTTGTATAATTTGTTGTGGAAGCACGAGTGACAATACGACGCATAACGTAGCTTTCCAGAATGCCATACATCTCGTTTAGAATGGCTAAATTAGAAATGTTTTTTGCAAGGTAGAGAACGTAAGGAATCAACGTTGTGGTTTTTAGACCAAAAATAACGATGTTCAAACGTTCGATGCCAAAATCTGATGGAATTGTGGTGCTGCAAAAATCGGACTTGAAGGTTTGCTGGAATAAAGTGGCATAATCCTTTAGAGTATCCAGAATAGTATTTTTATTACCGCCACAATATGTGTTTACAAAACTCTGATAGGAATTGGCAAGCTGATCTGTGCGAGCATATATTAATTTGTCGTCAACACTAATATTATACTTTTTCTTTTGGATAAACTGCTGAAAATAGGCATCGAAGAAGATATCAATAAGTGGGCGTTTTACGCGGCCGGCCTCAATTTCGGTATCCCAATAGGCTTTTGTGCTTTCGTTGGCTTCAAAAACAGATTCCCAAATATTTTGATACGCAGTGATGTTATTCCTGCTAAAAAAGTAATTCTTTAAAAGCTCGGAGGTGGTTAAGCGAACGCCAAGGGAATTTAGAGAATCAAAAATCTGCTGTTCATCATCGGTGGGGCCCAAATCAATCCGGACAAATTGAACGTTGGAAATGACTGTCATATAGTCGTTCAAAGTACTCATTTGCAAATGTGAAGCAAAATAGTTGAATGCCTGAACAATTGGAAACGAGGAGCGGTTGTCTATGATGGGCACTGCATTTGTTTGATCCATAACGCATTTGAATGCTTCGGAATCATTTTTTCCATGCTGTAAAGAAAGCTCCCGCGTTGTTATTAGGCGAAAATTTGTATCAAAGATACCCGGCTGATTCATTTTTAAACAGAGTACTTTTAAGAAAATCAAAAATGTCGTAAGACGTTGTTGACCATCAAGAACAAGTCTTGTTGCATAAGAGGTGTTTTGCTGAGGAACAGAAGCGTCTTTCAGGATGAGAGTTCCAAGAAAGTGGGGGCGGTTATATTGAACAACGAACGCCATGTCGTCAAGAAAACGTTCCCATAAATCCTCTTTCCAAACATAGGCTCGCTGAAAAAATGGAACTTCAATGAGAGTGGAGTTGTTTACAATGTCAGGTATTTTCGCTTTATGTGCGTCCATGGAAAATCCTCCCGCTGCTTTTCAGATTTATTAGTAGAATAGCACGAATCCACTGTGAATTCAATGAATCACAAACAAAAGCTCCCGTTTCTCAGGAAAAGCTGAAAAACGGGAGCTTTACAATTCTACAAAACAGAAGCTATGCGCCTAGCCCATGGTCACGACAACTTCTACGTTTTCACCGGCCCTTGCCAGCGGCAGGAGGGTGCCCGCAATAGGAGCGCCGTTCACGGTGACGCTCTGCACGCCCTTCTGCACGGCGTGGGGGTTCTCCACCCGGATGTGGTACACGGCACCCCGGTAACGGCGGGTGACGGTGTAGCCTGCCAGCGTGTGGGGGATGCAGGGGTCAACGCGCAGGCCGTCCAGAGTGGGCTGGATGCCCAGAATGTACTGGCTCACGTTCACGAAGGTCCATGCCGCCGTGCCGGTCAGCCAGCTGTTCTTGGCCTCGCCGAAGGTGGGGGCATCGCGGCCTGCCACCATCTGGCTGTAAACGTAGGGTTCGGTGCGGTGGATCTCGCTGATGTCCTCGATATAGGCCGGGCAGGTCTTTTTGTAGACAGCAAAGGCCCGGTCACCGTGGCCCAGCACGGTCTCAGCACAGCTGATCCAGGGGTTGTTGTGGCAGAAGATACCGGCGTTCTCCTTGTAGCCCGGGGGATAGCTGGAGATCTCGCCCAGATTGAGCCGGTAGGTGGTGTAGGCGGGCTGGAGCAGTACCACGCCGTACGGGGTGTCCAGCCGCTCCTCCACGCTCTTCAGTGCGGCTTCGGCCTGACCGGTCTCCCGGCCAATCCCGGCCATCACGCACATGCCCTGGGGTTCGATGAAGATCTGCCCCTCGTCGCATTCCCTGCTGCCTACAGGGGCACCAAAGGCATCGTAGGCACGGCGGAACCATGCGCCGTCCCAGCCGGCGGTCAGGGTGGCCTGTTCTACTGCATCAATGGCGGTGCGGGCACTGGCGGCCTCCTCGGTGAGGTGCAGGTGGTCACAGAGTTCGGCGTACTCGCGGCCGTATTTCACGAACATGCCCGCAATGAACACGCTCTCAGCCACGGGGCCCTCGCTGGGGCCGGTGATCTGGAAGCTCTCGCCCGGGTGCTCCGAGAAGCAGTTCAGGTTCAGGCAGTCGTTCCAGTCGGCCCGGCCGATCAGCGGCAGGCCGTGGGGGCCCAGATGGGTATGGGTGTAGCGGAAGCTCCGGCGCAGATGCTCCATCAGGGGCTGTGCTTTGGTCACGTCGTTGTCAAAGGCCACCGGCTCGTCCAGGATCGACCAGTCACCGGTCTCCCGCAGATAGGCGGCGGTGCACGCAATGAGCCAGAGCGGGTCATCGTTGAAGCCGCTGCCCACGTCGCTGTTGCCCTTTTTGGTCAGGGGCTGGTACTGGTGGTAGGCACTGCCGTCCTCAAACTGGGTGGCAGCAATGTCCAGAATGCGTTCCCGTGCGCGGGAGGGGATCATATGAACGAAGCCCAGCAGATCCTGACAGGAATCCCGGAACCCCATGCCGCGGCCGATGCCGCTCTCGTAATAGCTGGCACTGCGGCTCATGTTGAAGGTGACCATGCACTGATACTGGTTCCAAAGGCTCACCATCCGGTCCAGCTTTTCCTCGCCGGAGGTCAGCTGCCAGCCCGAGAGCAGCTCCTGCCAGTAGTCGGCCAGTGCCCTGCGGGCGGTATCCACCTGTGCGTCGGTGGCATAGCGGGCCATCATGGCCTCGGCCCGGGCTTTGTTGATGATGCCGGGAGCGCTGAATTTTTCCCGGACCGGGTTTTCAATGTAGCCCAGCCCGAAGATGATGCTCTTTTTCTCGCCCGGTGCCAGCGTGAGATGGAAATGGTGGGCACCCACCGGAGCCCAGCCGTGAGCAATGCTGTTCGAGCAGTGACCGGCTTTGACCGCTTCCGGTGCGGCGGGGCCGCCGTACACGCCGCAGAAGGCATCCCGGCTGGTGTCGAAGCTGGTAACGGGGGCGTTGGCCCAGAACACGGCGTAGTGATCCCGGCGCTCCCGGTACTCTGTCTTATGATAGATGGCACTTTCCACCACTTCCACCTCGCCGGTGGAAAAGTTGCGCTGGAAATTGGAGCTGTCGTCCATGGCATCCCACAGGCAGAACTCCACATAGCTGAACACGTCCAGCGTGCGGGGGGCAGCGGTCTTGTTTTCCAGCGTCAGCCGGTCGATCTCACAGGCATCGCCCCGGGGCACGAACAACTCCTGAGCGGCCGCAATGCCGTTTTTTTCGCCCTGCAGGATCGTGTAGCCCAGACCGTGGCGGCAGGTGTAACTGTCCAGTTCCGTCTTGGCGGGCTGCCAGCCCGGGTTCCAGATGGTGCCGCCATCGTTGATGTAGATGCGGTGGCCGTCCATGTCCAGCGGGGAATTGTTGTAGCGGTAGGGGGTCAGCCGCCGCAGCCGGGCATCCCGGTAAAAGCTGTAACCGCCGCCGGTGTTGGACACCAGACTGAAAAAGTCCTCGCTGCCCAGATAGTTGATCCAGGGCAGGGGAGTGCGGGGCGTGTCGATCACATATTCCCGGCGCACATCATCAAAATGTCCGAATCTCATAGCCTTGTTCCTCCTTATAGGGTAAACCGGAAATGCTGAAATCATTTGATGGCGAAAACGATTTAGAATTTGCGGCCCAAGGGTGGGAAAGGCACTTGTCACCCTAAGAATAGTCTATCCTGCGGGAAAAATCAAGAGCGGACCTGAAATATACAACAAGGGTGCAGCGGGCTGGTTCAGGGGTGAAAACCGGTATGGGAACGAAAAAATTATCGAACGGTAACGAAATGTAACGAAAACGATACAGACTGCATAATTCTGAGGAAATGAAATCTCGCAACCTGCTGAAATGTAGTCTTTTGAGATAAAACTTTTCTTCTTCTGCTTGATTTTTGATGCAAAGTGCGCTATATTGAAATTGCGAAAACGATTTAGGATTCGTTCGGGAGCCCTGAGCGGGTCCCTGTGAGGGAGGGCGGCGAAATGTCATCCTTAAAAGATCTGGCGCGTGAATGCGGTGTCTCGGTGGCAACGGTGAGCAAAGCGCTCAATGGTCAGTCGGACATCTCTGCTGCGACCCGCGACCGTGTCCGCGAGGCGGCCCGCCGGATGGGCTATGTGCCCAATATGGCGGCCCGCGCAATGAAGACCAACCGTACCTACAACCTTGGCGTTCTGTTTGTGGACGAGCGGCAGAGCGGCCTGGCCCACGAGTACTTTTCGGCGGTGCTGGACAGCTTCAAGGTGCAGGTGGAAAAGCTGGGCTATGATATCACCTTTGTCAACCGGAACCTCGGCGGCAGAACAATGACCTATCTGGAGCACTGCCACTACCGGGGCGTGGATGGAGCGGTGATCGCCTGCGTGGATTTCAACGATCCGCAGGTGGTGGAGCTGGTCAACAGTGATGTGCCGGTGGTGACCATCGACCATGTGTTCAACAACCGGATGGCAGTCCTTTCCGATAATGTCAACGGGCTTTCGGCGCTGGTGCGGTACGCCTACGCCAACGGCCACCGCCGCATCGCCTTTATCCATGGCGAGCGCACGGCGGTGACGGAGAACCGGCTGGCGGGCTTCTACAAGAGCTGTGCGGAGCTGGGGCTGCAGGTCCCCGAAGAATATGTGCGCTGCGGTGTGTATCACGATCCCGACCGCTGTGCCGAGGAGACCCGGGCCCTGCTGGCACTGCCCCAGCGACCCAGCTGCATCCTCTTCCCCGATGATTTCTCGGCCATGGGCGGCTGCATCGCTCTGCAGGAAGCGGGCCTGAGCATTCCAGAGGATATTTCCGTGATGGGATATGACGGCATTTACCTCTCCCGCGTGATGAAACCCCAGCTGGTGACCTGGCAGCAGAACACCAGAATGCTGGGCCGGATGGCAGCGGATAAACTGGTGCAGATGATCGAGCACCCCCGTGTGACGCTGGCCGAGCAGATCCCGGTGACAGGAAAACTGTTGGAGGGCGGCTCGGTGCGCAGCATCGAATGAATGGGTTGGATTTGGTTCCGGGCGAACCGGAGCCTTGAATTTGAAACGCTTTTTCACGAAAACCATTGAAGGAGGTTTTTCATTATGAGAAAGATTTCGCGTCGTAATTTCCTGCTGGCTTCCGGTGCAGTTACCATCAGTGCAGCGCTGAGCGCATGCGGCGGCTCCTCTTCTTCTACCGGCGCGGCATCCTCTGCCGCAGCTTCTTCCGCCGCTTCCGATGCTCCGGCAGCTCAGGGCAAGGTGCTGAATATCTGGTGCTGGAACGATGAATTCCAGAGCCGCTTCAACGACTACTACCCCGAGGTCAAGGAGATCGCAGCCGACAAGTCTACCACCACCCTGAAGGACGGCACCCTTGTAAAGTGGACCATCAACGCCAACGAGAACAACAACTACCAGAACAAGCTGGACGAGGCGCTGCTGAATCAGGATTCCGCCGCCGATGACAGCAAGATCGATATCTTCCTGATCGAGGCTGACTACGCCCTGAAGTATGTGGACTCCGACTACGTTCTAGATGTCAAGAAGGATATCGGTCTGACCGACTCCGATCTGGCCGGGCAGTACCAGTACACCAAGGATATCGTTTCGGTGGACGGCAGCCAGCGCGGCACTACATGGCAGGCAACGCCGGGTCTGTTTGCATACCGCCGCAGTATTGCAAAGGCAGTGCTGGGCACCGACGACCCCACCGAGGTGCAGAGCTGCCTGTCCGACTGGGATAAGTTCAACGATGTAGCGGCCAAGGCTGCTGCCAAGGGCTACAAGATGCTGTCCGGCTTTGACGATGCTTATCGCACCTTCTCCAATAACGTGTCCGCACCTTGGGTCAGCGGCACTACCGTTACCGTCGATCCCAACCTGATGAAGTGGGTGGACCAGACCAAGGAGTATACAGACAAGGGCTACAACAACAAGTCCAGCCTGTGGGACAGCCAGTGGGCTTCCGATCAGGGCCCCACCGGTAAGGTGTTCGGCTTCTTCTACTCCACTTGGGGCATCAACTTCACCC
>OOCQ01001769.1_pt1 | contig 11739 bp, 6 predicted proteins | sample 1671121 | NCBI WGS metagenome assembly OOCQ01 (sample SAMN06348124, study PRJEB24527) | human gut metagenome | biome: human gut; feature: ankylosing spondylitis patient; material: feces | host: Homo sapiens | place: China | collected 2015-10 | reverse complement strand
AAAAAAAAAGGGGGGAGACTGCTGACGAAAAGCAGTCTCCCGCATTTATTGGTTTAGAATTTCTTCGGTTTCTTCTTTGCAAAGAAGGAACACCGCATCCCCTTAATACCCGCTGCCGGCCTCGCCGGAGGTCAGCAGCTTGACGGCACGGGAGGTGCCGAGGCGGTCTGCGCCGAGGTCGTGATCGTCGCCGTCACGGCTGCCGTCGTCAGGGCGACGAGCGGCAGCATGCGGCGGATATGTGCGAAAGGTTTCATCGTTCGGGTCAATGTTCGTTCGGAGTCGGGGAGTCGGTTAACGTTTTTCGGCGTTCTGCTGCGTGCGGCAGGGGCGCTTCGACACGAAGTCGCAGAAATCCTGGTAGAGTTCCTGATCTTCGGGGTCGTCCGAGCGGCGGAGTGCAGTCACGGCGCTGCCGCCCTGGTAGTAGGCCAGTTTGCAGCGCTCCCATACGCCCGTCTCGCGGAAGGCCCGCATGTAGTCGCGCAGACGCCCTCCGCGGCCGTGCTTCTTGAGCGCCGACTCGTCGAATTCGACCTCCATGTCCATGCCGTTGGCCTGGGCCTCGGCGCAGGCGACCTTCAGCCGCTCGTAGGGAATCTCGTTGTGGAAGAAGTGGTTGGGCTGGTAGTAGGCGCGGGCGAATCCCTTCTCCTTCCAGCTTTCGAAGCCGGGGGCGTGGAAGTAGGGTATCCAGTAGAGGTCGTAACGCTTCTGGGCGCAGTAGTCGACGATGTTTCCGATGAGCGGACTCTTGGCCGAGGTCTCCTCGGTCACCCAGTAGAATCCGGCCAGTTCGACATGCCGGAACTTGGCCTGCTTGAAGCGGCTCAGCACTTGGTCGATATACCAGCGGCAGGCCAGTGCGCGGTCGGCTTCGTCCGAAAAGTCCAATACGCGGTTGTCGATGACGCCCCAGTAGGTCGTGCCGCCCTTTTGGGCGATCGGCTGCTTGTAGACGATCGGGTTGGGGATCGAGACGACGATCTGCCGTTTCGAGGGCGGAACGCCGAGCGTCTGCGACGCCTCCTCGACGGAACGTTCGATGGCGTCGATCACCTGGCCTTCGGAGAAGTAGTAGTCGATCAGTTTGAGCCAATCGGCCTGCGTGGCGGCCGGGAGGATCGAACCGTCTTCGTTCTTGTGTCCCGGGTCGAAGGCCACTTCGGCGCTGCCGGGGCCGATATCGCGGATTTCGAGCAGCAGGAACCCGTCGAAGAGCCAGTGCGCCTTGCCGTCGCGGTCGGTGTAGGAGACGTAGTCTTTCATGCGGTCGACGCTCCAGTTGCGGTTGCGGGCGCCTCCGGCATAGATCAACACCATGTCCGAGGCCGTGCAGGTTTTGGTTTTGCGGGCGGTCTGTGCCGAGGTCGGCAGCACGCAGGCCAGTGCCGCCAGTGATAACAGGATGTGTCGGATGGGTTTCATGAGCTTTCGTTATTTTTTGCGGAAGAATCCGATGGTGGACTTTACGGCGCGGTTTTCGTCCGAATGGTAGTTGACGTGCTGCGTGCCGACCATCATGCCGGTCGAACCGCCGCCGTCGAGATTCAGGGCGTCCGTACAGCCGATGCCGCGCAGGATGCGGGCCAGCTGGGTGAGCGTCGCCCCGCCGCTGGCCGCGATACGGCCGTCGCAGATGAACAGCACGACGCGTCCGTCTGCCAGGTGTCCTACGGCCGTGCGGTCGGGCGAAACCGTCGGGCCGAAGATGTCGTAGGGGATGATTTCGTAGTTGTTCAGGTAGTATTCCGTGCCCTTCTCCGTCAGGGTGAAATCGAACGGACACTTGCCGTCCTTGAGCAGCACGGGACCCGCGCTGATGGCGTAGTGGGGCGACCAGCCGAGGGGTTTGGCCGGGTTGGACGTCGAGACGCCCGCGTATTTCGCTTCGCCGCGCACGGAGGGCAGCGGTCGGTCGTAGTAGTAGTTCGAACCGTTGGTTCCGGTCCAGTAAACACCGGGTTTGCCGTCGGCGCCGACTCCGAAGATGCCGCGCGTGGCGTGGTACATCACCTGATACTCGGCGTCCTGCGTGCGGAGCGAACCGCGCATGTCGGGGATGTAACCGATCGAGCGCGAATCGACGACGGCGATGCCCACGTGGTCCGACGAGTAGAAGTATCCGGCGTTGGTCATCACGTAGCAGTCGCCGCCGAACGAGGCGGACTGCTTGTCGATGGTGGCCTTGGCGTCGGGAACGCTTACGCGCAGTTCGACCGATCCCGTGACGTCGGCCACGGCATACCAGGCGTGGAAATTGTGTCCGCCGACCTTGTCGGTCGTCTCGTAGACCGAGATTTCGGACGGAAGCGTCGGCATGTCGAGTTTTTTCCAAGTCAGTTTGATCGCTTCGGGCTCCGTGCCGAGCGATGCGACGATCTCGTCGCTGTAGTAGGTCTTGTTGTCGACCCGTACGTAGGCGCGGAAACGATACGGCCGGCCGTATTCGAGCAGTACGTTCGAGATCACCTGCATGACGGGCTGCGTGCCGTCGAGTGCCGGGCCGTCCTGCCGCATGTCCTCGACGGTGGGCGTATGGTCGGCGCTCCAGCAGATGCCGCACGAGACGTTGCGCGCCTGGGCCGTATTGCGGGGTGCGTAACGGAAGGCGATGCACGATTCGGTCGCGGTGCTCTCGCCCACGAAGGCGATGCCGGGCGAGGTGAGGTCCTCCAATTCGAGGGCCGGGGCGTAGACGATCTCCGACGAACCCTTGCGACCGTCGGCGCAGACGCCGAAACGGTAGGTTTTGTCCAGTTCGAGACCGCTGTCGACCGTGTAGCTCTCCACGTTGCGGGCCGTGAATCCGATTTTGCAGGGCGAAGTCTCGTCGCCGGTGCGCATCCAGACCGTGAATCCGTTCTCCGAATCGCTCTTGTCGTGCCACGTGACGCGGACTTTCGTGTCGCCGATCCGTTCGGCCGCGACATCGGACGGAGGCGTCAGCGTCGATTGGGGCGTCTGCCCGCCCTCCGATTCCGAGCAGGCGGCGAGCATCGCCGTGGCCAGAACCGTGAATAAGAGCCGTCGTATCATCTTTTTCGCTTGTTTTTGAATGAAATTCTTTCTTGTCGATTTACGGAAGGAATAACCGACCCGTACAGCCGGTTACTCCTTTTCCCGAATATTTTGTCGGCGAACCGATTATTCGTAGGCTACGAGCGTCGCTTCGCTGAGCGTCATCCAGTGGATACGTCCCGTCCACCATTGGTTAAGCTCGGTTTTGCCAACGGCATAACCGTTCTTCTGCATCTTGAAGCGGTAGTAGCGGGCTACGATCTCGTTATCCTCGGGGATAACGACCGTGATACCGTCGGCCAGCAGCGCAGAGTAGGCTCCTGCTGCGACCCCTTTCATATCTTCATAGAGATGCGAGGCGTCTACGCTGCCGAGTTTCACCCACTTGTCCCAGGCTGCTTCGGGCTCTCCGTCGCCGGTGTAAGCGTAGATCTCGTATGCCAGCGGGTCGTTGTTCGCCCAGCTCCAGTAGGGATAGCTGATGAAGCGAGCCAGACGAATGGCTTCACCGGCGTCGATCGTGAACGAGTCGCCGTGTCCTGCATTGAACGAATCTACGGTAGTATTGATCTCCCAGTGCTTGTAGTTGAAGTCGGCCCCTTCGATGTTGCACAGGTGGTAGTTACCCTTGTTGGTCTGCCACATGCCGTCGAACAGGTAGGCACTGCCGTGGTTCTTTTCGGCCGTATTTTCTGTGCCGTCGTTCTCCAGCGTGAAGGCGCGCATCTTCGACTTGTCGGGCAGATACGTGGAAGCCTCGAACGAGATGGGCTGTACCTCCATCGAGAACGTCAGGTTGGCGTACGAAGGCGACGAGAAAGTGATCTTGGCCTTCTTGTTCGCGTTGACGAGGTTGGTCGGAATCATGTCGAAGATGATCTCCGTAGCCGTTTTCGATGCCTCGCGCATCCATGCGCCGTCGGTGATCGTGTAGGTCCAGTCGTCGATGTTCGAGGTGACCTTCACGGTGTACTGTTCGCCGCGTTTTACCGTTACGGACTCTTCGCCCGAAGCGGTCAGTTCGGCGAAGTTGAGCGGACGTACCTCGACGGTCTTTTCGAAGACGGGGTCGGAGGGCGACGTGAAGGTGATCTTGGCCGTGACGTTCGTGTCGAACTTCACCGAAGGATCGAGGTCGAAGACGAGTTCCTCCTCCGATTTCGAAGCCTCCTTGAGCCATGCGCCGTCGGCGAGCGTATAGACCCAGTCCTCGACGTTAGCCGCGATCTTGAGGGTCAGCTGCTCGCCCTTCTTCACCAGGACGGTCTGTGCCGCCGTGATATCCATTTCGGCTACGTAGGCGGGCTGCGATACGGGAACGCGCTCGATCGAGCCGTCGGCCGAAGTGAACTCCAGCGTCGAGGTGCGCTCGGCACCCGTTACGTTGCGGTCGACACCGAGTTTGAGCGTCGTTTTGCCGCTTCCGTGCTTGGGCGTAATTTCGAACCAGGGATCGGAAACGGTGAGGGTCCAGTTCGAATTCGAGTTCACCACGAAGTCGATGATGCTTGCGTCCGCCGAAAGCTCGATCGATTCGGGAACGCCTATGTAGGCCGCCTCGTCGTTCTCGCATGCCGTGACGCAGAGCGCTGCGATGGCCAGCAGAAGCATTTTGAAGGTTTTCATAGTGTATCAGGTGTTTTTTTATTCGTTGTAAATTTCTTTTGCCGCTCGGCGATGATCTTCGCCAGGCGCTCGTAAAAGGCCCGTTCTTCGGTGATGCCGTTCTTCCAGTATTCGAACGAGGTGCCGCCGTAGTAGGCCAGATTCGATTTTTCGAGAATTCCGAGCTCTTCGTAGACGTCGATGTAGGCCACGTTGCGCTCGAATGCGTAATTCGAGTCGAACTCCACCTCCAGCCCCATGTCGGCCGACAGCGCTTCGGCGCAGGCGTCGTAGAGCCGCTGCCGGGGAATCGTGGTGCTGAAGCAGTAGTTGGGCTGGTAGTAGGCGTAGTCGAAACCGTATTTTTTCCAGTCGGCATGGCCGAAGGCGCCGTAGTAGGGAATCCAGCGGTAGTCGAGGTTCTTCGAGTGGATGTATTCGGCGACCTGCTTCATGTAGGTCGAGATGAATCCTCCGTGCTCGGGGAACCAGTAGATGCCGGCGAGCTGGATGTTGCGGAAGTCGTGTTGTGCGAATTTCTCGACGACCATGTCGACATACCATTTGCAGGCGGCTATGCGGTCCGGATAGTTGCTGAAATCCATCGCTTTGCCGTCGATCTCGCCCCAGTCGGTCTGACCCTCCTGCGGTTCGGGCATGAAGATCACGACCTTGCGGCGGTGGAACGTACCTCCGATCTGGTCCCGCAACGCTCCGACGGCTCTGTCGAGCGCCGGGATCGAGTGCGTATCTTCGAGGTAGAAATCCACGATGGCTTCCCAGTCCTGCTTGTTCGAAGCCGGGCGGTTGAGTCCTCCGCTGAATGATTTGCCTCCGCGGTGTGCCGTCAGAAACAGATATCCGTCGAAGAGCCATTGCGGAGCGTCGTCGTCCGAAGCCGCGTATTTGGCGAAACGCTTGTCGTCGAATGCGCGTCCGTCGTCGTATCCGTCGTAGATCAGCATCAGGTCGCGGATCGGCGCCCGGCCGATCGTCTCGCCGAAATTCTGACGTACGGGAATCTCCACCCGGACCTTCGGATCGGTCGTCGTGAAGACGATCGTGCCGCTGCGGACCTCGCGGCCCGTGTTCACCTCGATGGCTACTTCGGCTGTCGCCGCGGAGGTCGCTTCGACATGGAGCCACGCGGCGGCATTGCCTGCCGAAACCTCCCATTTGACGTTGCTGCGAACGACGAGCGTCTGCGCGAAGGCGGCGAACGACTGTTCGTACGACTCGACCGGGGCGCCGTTGCGCGTCGTTACGGTGAGGTAGTTCTCCTCTTCGACGGGCTTTTCGGGCTCGGGCTTTCCGGGCTGAGGATTTTCCTCGCCCGAGTGTCCGCATGCGCTCAGCAGAACGCATGCGAACATCATCGAACGTGCTATGATCTGTTTCGGAATCATCGTGTAGTCGCTACTCTTCCGTATTGTATCTCCAGAGCTCTACTTCCGAGAGCGCGAAGTAGTTGATACGTCCCGACCAGTATTGGTTCATGGCCGTACCGAAGGCCGCATAGAAGTTCTTCAGCATCTTGAAGCGGTAGTAGCGGGCCTCGGGCAGTTCGCCGTAATTCCACGACCGTACCGTTGACCGTGAGGTCGTTTTCCGAACCTGCTTCGGCGTTCTTGGTGATCTGCCACTTGTCGGAGTCGTCCACTTCGAGAATCTTCTCCCAGTTGGTCCATTCGCCGGTCTGTGCGGGTTCGCCCGAAAGCGTGTAGGCATAGAGCTCGTAAACGGCCGGCTGCTGGTTCTCGTAGGGCCAGTAAGGCCAGAAGACGATCTTCGAAAGGCGCATCGGCTCGCCCGCGTCGAACGTGAAGGAGTTGCCGCGTTCGGGGGTCTTGCTCGGATTTGCCATCATCCAGCCGAAGTGGTTATAGGCCACTTCGCCGTAAGCGCCCTTCTTCGACATGTGCTTGCCGTCGAAGCAACGGCTGGGATCGACCTCCTTGGTCCGTTGATAGTCGGCGTCCGTGTCGAGCTGCAGGACCGTGCACTGCGTGTGGTCGACCTGCATAATCTGGGCGCGCGAGGCGGCGATCGTGTAGGTGAAGTCCTCTTCGAGGTTATTCATCACGAACGAATAGGGAGCCGACAGGTTGAGTTTCTGCCCCTCTTCCGGTGCGCCCTCCTTGCGGATGGCGCGGGTGGCGTATTCGAGCGTTACGGCGACGTCGGAGAAGTTCGAATTGTTGACGAATACGAACTGTATCTCGTGGGTCGCGTTGTCGACCGTGCCGACGACCGTCTCCGAACCGCAGGTGGCCGTAGCCGACTTCACCAGGGTCGAAAGGGCGTGCGTGGGGATGAATTCCGAGAATTCAGCATCGGTATTGCAGGAGGTAACCATACCGGCTGCAAGAATGATGAATGACAATATTCTGTTTTTCATTGCTTTGTCGTGTTAAAAACCATTACCATCCGGGGTTCTGGACCAGAGCGGGGCTCTTGTCGGTCTCGCTCTGCGGGATGGGGAACAAATAGTAGGCTTTCTTGAATACGCGCTGCTCGAAAGCGACGGGCTCGTAGAACTCGGTCGACTTGAAGTTGTTGGTCTTCGGGTCGCCGCCGCGAACGGAGAGGCCCCATACGGAACCTGCATCGCCGTATTTGTCGGTGCGGGCTTTGGCTACGGTCTCCGAGAGCAGACGACGGCGCGTGGTGTAGTAGCGGTCGCCCTCGAAGTTGAGCTCGATCTGACGCTCGCGCAGGATGTACTCGCGCTGATCCTTCTGTTTGCCCTTGATGTCGGGATAGGTCGCGAAGATGCTCGGCAGACCGGCGCGCTTGCGGATGTCGTCCCAGTACTTCTGGATGTCGGGGTTGGTCGGATCGTACTCGTTCAGAGCCTCGATGTAGTCGAGCAGGATCTGCGCGTAGCGGATGTAGATCGATACGTATTTTCCGGGCAGCGTCATACGCGTGTAGAAGTCGGCTTCGGCAACGACGCGCTTCTGGGTGAGGAAGCCCGTCATCGAGTAGTTGAGACTCTGACCTGAGTTGGACTTACCGCCGAAGTAGAGCTCGCAACGGCCCCAGCCGTCCTGTTGCGAAGCGTACATGTTGAATCCGTTGCGGTGACCTGCGTCGTCCGAATAAGGGAGCTGTACGCGGTGGTTGTAGTTGATCGAGGCGTAGAAACGCGGCTCGCGGTTGCAGAACATGTTCCAGTCGCCCTCGGCATGCCCCCAGGCGTCGAGGTTCTTCAGGTCGCGGATCTGCGTCTTGCGGCCGGCTTCGGTCTTCATATCCACGCCGCTGAAGTTGTAGTGTTCGCCGTCCTTGGTGGCGAAACCGCGCTCGATGTAACCCGAGTTGGGATCTTCGATCGTGCGGCCGTTCTCCATGTAGAAGGCGTCGACCAGACGCAGCGTGGGACCTACGGCACCCATACAGGTGGCCGAACCGGCACCCTCGGGAATCGTGTGGACCATCCAGGCGTAACGCTCGCCGTGGTTATCCCACGAGATGGTGCCCTGGTCGATCGAACCGAAGATGATCTCCGAGTTCCAGCCGTTGTTGAAGAGGTTGTAGTAGGATTTGTAGGGGTTGAAATCCTTCGAATCCACGCCTACGTCGCCGTTGGTGTAGAGCTTGATGTTGGTAGCCTCGGCCTTGTCGATCACGGCCCGGTATGCTTCGGCGGCCGTCTCCCAACGCTTCGAATCGGCGGTGGTGCTGGCCAGATGCGTGCCGTCGTGGTTCACGAAGTCGGCGTAGTCGGGGTTGCCGTTCCACTGGGGCGAAGCCTGCAGCATGAGCATCATGGCCTTGACGGAGAGCGCTGCGGCTGCCGTCGCGCGGCCCAGGTTGTCCGCCTCGGAGGCGTAGGAGTCGGGCAGCAGCCGTTCGGCGCGGTCCATCAGTTCGCAGACGTAGGCGGCGCACTCGTCGAACGGCGAGCGGGGCATGTTGCCGAAGTCGGTGTCGTTGCTCATCTGCTGTTTGATCAGCACGACCGGGCCGTACTGGCGCAGCAGCAGGAAGTAGTAGTAACCGCGCAGGAAGAGCGCTTCGCCCAGGTAGCGGTCCTTGAGGTCCTGCGACAGGTTGCCGCATTTACCCACGTTGTTTTCGAAAACGAACGTCGCACGGATGGTCCGGTAGAAGGTGTTCCATTTGACATAGAAAGATGTCGAAGGCTCCCAGACACCGAGGTTGATGTTGTAGGTCGGGTATACGGACCACGGAATGTCGCACTCGTCGGCGCATCCCAGCCAGGGGTCGTCCTGGTGCAAACGGTCCATGGGCAGCGACGCGTAGCAGTTCGTGAGATACTTCACGACCTCGGCGCGGTTGCTCCAGACCATTTTGTCGGTCTTCATGTCGTCGGGTTCTTTGTCGAGATACTCGCAACCCGCGAACATTGCAGTAGCTATAAGCAGATAAAATATTTTTTTCATCGTTCGTCGGTTTTAGATTAGAAGGAGATTCTCACGCCGAGGTTGAACTTGCGGGCCAGCGGGTAGTTGCTACCGTTGGTCGAGCCGCTCTCGGGATCCCACATGTCCCAGGGCGAGAAGAGCAGCAGGTTGCTGCCTACGAAGTAGACGCGCAGCGACTGGCATCCCCACGACTTGAGGTGCTTGCCCCGGAAGGTGTAACCCACTTCGAGGTCCGAAAGACGCAGCAGGCTGCCGTCGTAGATCGTACGCGTGGAGGCCTTCTGGTTGTTGGCCGAGGCGCTTGCCGACAGACGCGGATAGAACGCGTTGGGGTTGGGATTCTCCTCCGACCAGCGGTCCATCGCCTTGGCGAAGAGGTTGCCCTTGCCCACGCCGTTGGCGAAGGGGAAGAACGATCCTCCGAGCGAGTAGCTGACGTGTGCCTGACCGCGGAAGAAGGCGCCGAAATCGAGACCCTTCCAGTTGATCTGCAGACCGAAACCGTAGTTGATTTCCGGAACGCGCGAATAGCCGATGGCCACTTCGTCGTGTGCGTCGACCACGCCGTCGCCGTTGTAGTCGAGGTATTTCACGTCACCCGGACGTACCGTACCGAATTTCTGCTCGGGGCTCAGGTCGATTTCGTCCTGGTCTTCGAACAGACCTAGGGCGATCAGACCGAACTGCTGGTTGAGCGGGTGTCCCGTGCGCATGCGCCAGGGATCGGTCGGAGCCTCGTCCTTCTCGGTGATCTTGTTGCGGGCGAAGGAGAAGTTACCGTAGATGCGGTAGTTGACCTTGCCGATATGGTGGTTGAATTCGGCCGTAGCCTCGAAACCGTGGTTGGTCATGCGACCCATGTTGGCCAGCGGCTGCTGGTTAAGACCGGCGATGCCCGGAACCGACGAACGCTGGATGAGGATATCCCAACGCTTCTCGTGGAAGTAGTCCAGATCGATCGATACCATCGAGTCGAACATCTTCAGCTCCAGACCGAGGTCCTTCTTGAGACCCTTCTCCCAGGTCAGACCCAGAACGCCTTCCTGTGCCTCGCCGATACCTGCGGACCACGTGGCGTTGGGACCGAAGTAGTGGCCTCCCAGACCCGATTCCCAGGTGCTCAGGTAGGCGAAACGACCTGCGGCCAGTACGTCGGAACCGACCAGACCGATCGATCCGCGGATCTTCAGGTGGTTGATCCACTTCACCTTCCAGAAGGGCTCGTTCGAAATCAGGTAACCGATGGCACCTGCGGGGAATACGCCGAAGCGCTCGCCCGACTTGAAGTTCTCCGAACCGTTGTAACCCATGTTGTACTCGATGAAGTAGCGGTCGTCGTAAGAATAGGTGGCGCGGAATGCCAGACCCTGCTTGCGATAGGGCAGTGCGAGGATCGAGCTGCCGGCGGCCAGGTTGTTGAAGCTGCGCTGGTAGTACATGGCCATGGCGCCTACGCGGTGCCGCTCGTTGAAGACGCGCTCGTAGTTGAACTGCGCCTTGAACTCGTCGGCACGGTCGCCCGTGTTGCTGTAGATGTAACCGAGGAACTCGTCGCCTTCGCGCTTGGGAACGAGCGAGTAGAGACCCGTCTCGTCGTCGACGCCGTTCACGGCGTAGAGCGACGAATACTTGCCGCGCGACTGGATCGAAACGGTGTTGACGTCGTAGGAGAACGATGCCGTGAAGTCGAGGCCCTTGGTCAGGAAGTCCAGATTCTGCTTGAGAATGATCTGGCTCATGACCGACGTGCGGTAGGTCTTGTTGTAACCCGAACCGAAGAGTCGCTCGGCGGGGTTACCCACGCTGGTCGACAGCGGCGCACCCCAGCCCCACTGCATCTCGCCGAATTCGTTGTAACCGAGCGGAACGCGAACGGGCGTGGTGATGGGGTCCTGCTGATAACATGCCGAGAAGAGCTCGGAGGCCTGCGACTGGAAATTGTAGCTGGAGGTGATCGGACGCGGCTGGTGGGCGTCGGTCATGTTGGCACCGATTTCGAGCGACAGGGTCGTCGTCTTGGTGAGCGACATGTCGATGTTCGAGCGGAAGTTGTAGCGCGTGATGTTGATGTTGGTGTTGTAATCCGTGTCGGGATTGTTGTAGAGGTTACCGTTGTCGCGCAGGTAGCTTGCCGTCACGTAGTAGCGGGCGCGCTCGCCACCGCCGCGTACGTTGACCGAAACCTGCGAGTTGGTGGAGAATTTCGTGAAGAGCTCGTCGAACCAGTTGACATTGGGATAGAGGTAGGGATCGGCATGGGTTTCGGTCATGCGGATCTGCTCGGGCGAATAGAATTCGCTGCCGTAGGCCTCGTTGTAGAGGCGCATGTAGTTGGCGCCGTCGAGCAGTTTGGGCATGTTCACCAGGTTCGATATACCGCTCTCGATCTTCACGTCGATGGTCGCCTTCTGGGCGATACCCTTGCGCGTGGTCACGAGCACGACGCCGTTGGCGGCACGTACGCCGTAAACGGCCGTCGCCGATGCGTCCTTGAGCACCGAGATGGTCTCGATCTCCTCGATCGACAGGTCGGACATCGAACGCTCCACACCGTCCACCAGTACCAGCGGGGCGCTCGAATTGAGCGACGAGATACCGCGGATCCAGAATTCGGCGTTGTCCAGACCCGGCTCGCCCGTACGCTGCACGACCACCGCACCGGCGATCTTACCGGCCAGGGCGTTCGTGAGGTTGCGCTGCGGGATTTTCAGGGCGTCGCGTG
>OOCQ01001761.1_pt1 | contig 11785 bp, 5 predicted proteins | sample 1671121 | NCBI WGS metagenome assembly OOCQ01 (sample SAMN06348124, study PRJEB24527) | human gut metagenome | biome: human gut; feature: ankylosing spondylitis patient; material: feces | host: Homo sapiens | place: China | collected 2015-10 | reverse complement strand
CAGTTTTGGATTAGCGTCCGTACACCCTCCCCACAGGGTTTGTCGGTTGCGCCCTATTGGGTGGGCGTAGACAACAAATCCGACGCTAAGCTCTACACCGTAAACCTCACTACAGGAGCAGCCGAAGTAGTGGGTGAATTCACAAACAACAACATCTTCGTCATCCTCACCCTACCACAGACGCTTGCCGACAATGCACCTGCGGCTGCCACCGACCTTACGGCAAGCTTCGCCGGAGCAGATCTCAACGGCACGGTTTCCTTCAAGCTGCCTACGAAAAATATCAAGGGCGAAGACCTCACCGCAGACGTTTCCTACTCCATCTCCGACGGCGGCGTAACCACGCTCAAGACGGGCAAGGGAGCACCAGGAGCCGAAATAACGGAGAACGTGACCTTCGACGCTGACGGCAAGAAAACCATCATCGTCACCACATCTAATGACGAGGGCAACGGACAGACTGCCAAAATAATACAGTATGTAGGCTTCGACACTCCGAAGGCGGTACAGAACACCAAATTCGACCTCAACCTCGCCACTGGCGATGTCAACATCTCATGGAATGCCGTGACAGAGGGCGAAAATGGAGGATACCTCGGCGACGTGAAGTACGAAGTAGTGCGCTATCCAGACGAAACAGTAATAGCAAAAGACCTCACCGGAACAAGCTGCACCGACAAGCTCACCAGCCCTACCCTCACCTCATACTCTTACGGCATAAAGGCATACAACGACAAAAAGACCGGAGCCGAGACAAAAACCGGCACCAAGGTCTACGGCGAAGCCTTTGCACCACCATACTCCGAGACCTTCGACACAGAGGACGCAATGGCATTCTTCACCATTATCGACAACAACAACGACGGCTCAACATGGACGTATGACAACAACGGAGAGGTAAGATACAAATACAGCAACGACAACCCTGCCGACGACTGGCTCATCACGCCACCGCTGAAGGTGCAGAAAAACAGAACCTACGTGGTCAAGTTCAAGGCGAAGTCTAATATGAGTGCCTATCCTGAGCGCATAGAGGTGAAATACGGCACCACAAACACTGTGGATGGCATGACTGGAGTGGCTCTGCAGCCTACCGACCTTCTGAACGAAGAATACGTAGAATTCTCTGGAGAGATGAAAGCCGCAGAAGACGGTAACCTCTACGTCGGTTTCCATGCCATCAGCGACAAGTTCCAGTTCTATCTCCATCTCGACGACATCAGCGTCAGCGCAGGCATCGCTTCAACAACACCTGATGCCGTGGCAGACTACACCGTGGTTCCGGGCGAAAAGGGAGCACAGAGCGCATCGCTCAGCTTCACCGCACCGACCAAGGACATCAGCGGAGCCGACCTTACGGGCAACGTCACGCTCAAAATAAAGCGCAACGACGTAGTAATAAAGGAGCTCACCGACGTGGCACCGGGCTCTAAGCAGACCTTTGTAGACGACACACCGGAAAACGGATTCAACACCTACAGCGTGACTTCCGTAAACGCAGACGGAGAAGGACGCTCCACAGAGTCCGTCAAGATATTCGTTGGCTACGACCTTCCTCAGTACCCTACCCTTACGGCTGCCGACAACCTCACCTCCATCAGAGTATCGTGGACCGACAAGGACAAAGGCGTGAACGGCGGATATGTAGACACCTCTACCACCATCCACAACTTCTTCAAGCTCGTGAAGGCTCCTAACAGCTACGTGCCATCGTTCGAGATTGACATCCCTGCCGGAATCGACCACTACGACAAGCCTTACGTAACAACCGAAGGTGAACAGGACATGGTGCAGTTCGGAGTATCCACCGTTAACGAAGTGGGACAGAGCGAAATTGGTATTTCGCCGGCTGTCATCATCGGCAAGCCATACAGCATGCCATTCTTCGAAAGCGTAACCAAGGGCAACCTCAGAAACAAGATGTGGTGGACCGACACACAGGACTTCAGCATCAGCACCTCCCGACAGTCATCCGACAACGATGAGGGATGCTTCGTCATGCAGAGCGGCAACGACGACGGCTATGCCATCCTCGGCACCGGCAAAATCAGTCTGCAGGGAGCAAAGAACCCTACATTCATCTTCTGCCACCAGGCAAAGGCCAAGTCCAACGCTAAGGTCACCATATCCATACAGAAGCCTGACGGCACCGTGGAAGACGTGAAGACCATCGATGTGACAAAAGACGACAACCAGTGGGTACGTGAGTTCGTAAGCCTCAGTCAGGAATATACGTCCCTGCCTTACATCATACTCAGAATAAAGACCACCGCCAACCTTGCACACAAGGTTTACATGGACGAGTTCTACGTTCGCGACCTTTATGAAAACGACCTCACGCTGAACGACCTCACGGCTCCAGAAAAGATCAAGAAGGGCGAAACGGCAGAAGTCAACGTCACAGTAAGCAACTTCGGCAAGAACAGCGTAGCAGGCTACACCGTAAACCTCTATGCCGGCGACAAACTCGTCGACAGCAAGGAGGCAAAGGCAGAGCTCGCACCGTTCGCCTCTGCAACACACACCCTCGAATACACGTCAAACGTGATGGACGAAGGCGAAGCCGTCGAACTGAAGGCGGAAGTAGTTTACAGCGGTGATGAGAACCTCGATGACAACACGAAGACGCTCTCCCTCGCATACGACATCTCCAAGAAGCCACGCCCTACAAACGTTACGGCAACCGAAAACGGCGATGGCACAGTGAAGGTGGAATGGACTGCCGTACCTGAAACGGAAATGGAAATCGAAGACGGATTCGAGAGCTACACATCATGGGCTACCGACACCTTCGGCGAATGGACAGCCGTCATCGGCGAGTCTACACCGGAAGATGCTAAGACAGGAAGCATGTTCACAGGCTATCCTTACCCGAGCGAAGGACAGAGGTTTGCATTCACACTCGTCGACCCGCTCGAAAGCTGGATCTCACAGGCCATACTCAACGCAAACCCATCGCTGAAGCCTCACGGCGGCAGCAAGTATCTCGCATCGTTCTATAAATACAGCGCCGACACGCCGAAACTGGTTTACGATGCCGACAACTGGCTCATCAGTCCGCCGCTAACAGGAAACAAGCAGACCATCTCGTTCTGGGTTTCCAACAACAATACCGAAGAAAACAACTACACTGAGACGTTCGACATCCTCTACTCAAAAGAGGGTACCGACATCAGCAAGTTCGTGAAAATCGGCGACACCCGCACCGTAAGCAACGGCGCATGGGAACAGGTCAGCGAAGAACTGCCCGAGGGAGCGATACGCTTCGCCATACACCAGACCACGAAAAAGGCTACCAACTTCGTGATGATGCTCGACGACTTCACCTATGAAGGTGGCTCCGGCAAGGTTATAGCCTACAAGGTATACCGCGACGGCACGCTGCTGAAGACCTTGGATCCCGACCAAGTAGTGTTCACCGACAACACCGCCGTGAAGGACAAGACCTATTCCTACGCCGTGACAGCAGTATTTGCGGACGGAGAGTCTGAGGCAACCATCGCCACCATCACCACCACCGACATCCAGTCGGTAGAGAGGCTGTTCAACGCCAGCTCATACGACGTCTACACCATCGACGGCAAGCTCATCGGAACGGGCATGCCTTCGCTGAACACTCTGAAGCCAGGCTCATACATCATAAACAACCAGAAGGTTGTCATCAGATAGGCCTCTGCTCACAGAATCTAATTATATCAAAGGCTGCACACTTGTCATGTGCAGCCTTTTTCTTTATAACACTATATACACAGTTAAGACAACTGTATTATATAAATACAAAGGGAAAAGAAAGCAAACCATGTTTTATAACATATTATTACCATAATTTAAGTTAAATAAAGAATAAAAACACGATAAAAGTTGACAAGCATAATATAGTTTTATATATTTGTCAATAAATATCACGTTATGGAATCATCTATATTTGCCATACGCCTACATGAAGCTCGTCTGATGATGGGGCTGAGCATGGAGCAACTGTCTGAGAAAACATCTCGGACAGTGACCAAACAGAGTATCTCGAAATATGAAAAGGGGCAGATGAAACCCAAAAAGGGAACACTTAATGCCCTGTCTACAGCCTTGGACATCAGTCCACAATACTTTTCAGGCACTAACATGAAAATCAATACGCCTATGTTGAGAAATGCTTTTAAAAAGGAACTGCCTTCCGAAGAAGACATGAAGAGAATAGAATCACAGTTGGCATTTTGGTCGGAACAATATATCGAAGCAGAGAAGAAAGCGAAGATGGAAATTCAGTTTGTAAACCCTATATCCGACAGGCTCATTGCAACCATTGATGATGCATGCCGTGCTGCAGATGACCTTCGCCTGGCTTGGAACTGTGGCGACGGACCGATACCAAGCGTCCTTCGCCTTATGGAACGCAAAGGAATAAAAGTTCTCGACAAACATCTGCCGCTTGGCATATTGGGAATGAGCACCTGGGCAGACAACCGCTACCCGCTTGTCATAATAGATATGGCAAACGAAAAGCACACCGTAGAGCGTCTCCGCTTCACAGCAGCCCATGAACTCGGACACATAATGCTGAATATTCCGGAAGAAATAGAAGGACAAGTAAAAGAGAAGCTATGCGAGCAATTCGCCGGATATTTTCTTCTTCCCAAATCAACGCTCATAGAAGAACTTGGTTCCGACAAGCGTCAGAGTGTAACCATTGAAGAGCTTATTGACCTGCACGAAGTATATGGTGTTTCCATAGCCGCTCTTGTTCATGAGTTATGGGACTTCCGTATCATCTCACGAGAGCAATATGACTGGTGGTATGACGAACGAATAAAGAAGAACCGCAAAGAAGTCGGCTGGGGACAATACCTCTTCCCCGAGACTATCGGTAGAGAAAAGAGAACAAAATCTATAATAGATAAAATATGAGTTAGAAAAAATGTAACAATAAAAATAAATTACCATGGATAAGAAATTTGAAGATTTTAAAAGGCTTTATCCACTTTCAAAGACATTACGTTTTGAAGCAAAGCCTATCGGTTCTACTCTGGATAATATCATCAAGAGTGGATTGCTGGATGAGGATGAGCACAGAGCTGTAAGCTATGTGAAAGTTAAAAAATTAATCGATGAATACCACAAATCGTTTATCGACAGGGTTTTGGATGAGGGTTGCTTGCCATTTGAGAATAATGGGGAAAAAGATTCATTGGAAGAATACTATGAAAGTTACAAGTTAAAATCCAATGATGAAAATGCAAACAAAACTTTCAAGGAAATTCAGCAAAACCTTCGCTCCGTAATAGCTAATAAACTTACTGATGACAAAGCTTATGCAAATTTGTTTGGCAACAAACTTATAGAGTCTTATAAAGACAAAGAAGACAAGAAAAAAACAATTGATTCTGATTTGATTCAGTTTATCAATACTGCAGAACCAAGCCAGCTTGATTCTATGTCACAAGATGAAGCAAAAGAACTTGTAAAAGAGTTCTGGGGCTTTACTACATATTTTGTAGGTTTTTTCGATAACCGTAAAAATATGTATACATCGGAAGAGAAGTCAACAGGTATTGCTTATCGACTTGTCAACGAAAACCTTCCTAAGTTCATTGACAATATGGAAGCTTTCAAGAAAGTGATAGCAAAGTCTGAAATTCAAGCTAACATTGAAGAGTTGTATTCAAACTTTGCAGAATACTTAAATGTAGAGAGTATTCAGGAGATGTTCCAGCTTGACTATTACAATATGCTTCTTACCCAAAAGCAGATTGATGTCTATAATGCCATCATTGGCGGAAAGACCGATGAGAAACATGATGTCAAGATAAAAGGTATTAATGAATACATTAATTTGTATAATCAGCAGCATAAGGACGAAAAACTACCTAAACTAAAAGCTCTGTTTAAGCAGATCCTTAGCGATAGAAATGCGATATCATGGTTGCCGGAAGAGTTTAACGACGACCAAGAGGTATTGAACGCCATCAAGGACTGTTATGAAAGACTGTCCGAAAATGTTCTAGGTAACAAAGTGCTAAAATCATTGCTATGTTCATTGGCTGATTATAATCTTGATGATATATTCATACGAAACGACTTGCAATTAACGGATATTTCGCAGAAAATGTTCGGAAATTGGAGCGTTATTCAAGATGCTATTATACAGAACATCAAGAATGTTGCACCTGCCAGAAAGCGTAAAGAATCGGAAGAAGACTATGAGAAGAGAATTTCCGGAATATTTAAAAAGGCAGACAGTTTTAGCATACTGTACATCAACAGCTGTCTGAATGAAATGGACGACAACAGTCTACACGCTGTAGATGGATATTTTGCCACGCTTGGTGCGGTAAATACTCCAACTATGCAGCGTGAGAATCTGTTCGCTCTTATTCAGAATGCCTATACTGACATTTCTGATTTATTGAATACAAAATATCCTGCAAATAAGAATTTGGCGCAGGACAAAACGAATGTAGCCAAAGTCAAGGCATTATTGGATGCCATCAAATCTTTGCAGCATTTTGTCAAACCGTTGTTGGGGAAGGGTGACGAAAGCGATAAGGACGAACGTTTCTATGGCGAGTTGGCTTCTTTGTGGACCGAACTTGATACAGTTACGCCACTGTATAATATGATACGTAATTACATGACTCGCAAACCATATTCCGAGAAGAAGATAAAACTTAACTTTGAAAATCCACAATTGCTTGGTGGTTGGGATGCGAACAAGGAAAAAGACTATTCTACCATCATCTTGCGTCGTAATGGGATGTACTATCTTGCAATCATGAATAAAGACTCCAGAAGGTTATTGGGAAAGGCTATGCCTTCTGATGGGGAATGCTATGAGAAGATGGTATATAAGCTTTTACCTGGTGCCAATAAAATGCTGCCAAAAGTATTTTTCGCCAAGTCAAGAATTGATGATTTTAAGCCCAATATACAAATTGTTGAGAACTATAATAATGGTACACATAAAAAAAGAAAGAACTTCAATATTCAGGATTGCCATGATTTGATAGATTTCTTCAAACAGTCAATCAAGAAACATGAAGATTGGAGTAAGTTCAGTTTTAATTTCTCTGATACTTCAACGTATGAAGACTTAAGTGGATTCTATCGCGAGGTTGAACAACAAGGGTATAAACTATCATTTATGAACGTATCTGTATCATTTATCGACAAACTTGTTGATGAGGGGAAAATGTATCTGTTCCAAATATACAATAAAGACTTCTCTGAATACAGCAAAGGCACTCCTAATATGCACACACTTTATTGGAAAGCGTTGTTTGACGAACGTAATCTTGCTGACGTGGTCTACAAGCTTAATGGACAGGCAGAAATGTTCTACCGTAAGAAGAGTATCGACTATACTCATCCAACTCACCCTGCTAATCATCCTATCCTGAATAAGAACAAGGATAACAAGAAGAAGGAGAGCTTGTTTGAATATGACCTTATTAAGGATCGCCGTTATACGGTAGACAAGTTCTTGTTTCATGTGCCAATCACTATGAACTTCAAGAGCGTCGGTTCAGAGAATATCAACCAACAAGTAAGGGAATATCTGCAACAAGCAGATGATACACATATAATAGGTATTGACCGTGGCGAACGTCATTTGCTATATCTTGTTGTTATAGACATGCAAGGCAACATCAAGGAGCAATTTACCCTCAACGAAATCGTGAACGAGTATAATGGTAATACATACCGTACTAACTACCACGACTTGTTGGATATACGTGAAGAAGAGCGTCTTGCAGCTCGCCAAAGTTGGCAGACTATAGAGAACATCAAGGAACTTAAAGAAGGCTATTTGTCTCAGGTCATCCACAAGATTACACAACTCATGGTAAAATATCATGCTATTGTAGTATTGGAAGACTTGAACATGGGATTTATGCGTGGCCGTCAAAAGGTGGAAAAACAGGTATATCAGAAATTTGAGAAGATGTTGATAGACAAGCTGAACTATCTTGTAGATAAAAAAGCTGATGCCACACAGCCTGGCGGAATTCTTAATGCATATCAGTTAACCAGCAAGTTTGACAGCTTCCAGAAATTAGGCAAACAAAGCGGATTCTTGTTCTATATCCCGGCATGGAACACGTCCAAGATAGATTCCGTAACAGGTTTTGTAAATTTGTTGGATACTCGTTATCAGAATACAGAAAAAGCGAAAGTTTTCTTTTCAAAGTTTGATGCCATTCGTTATAATGAGGAAAAGGATTGGTTTGAGTTTTATCTTGACTATGACAAGTTTGGTTCTAAAGCAGAAGGTACACGAACGAAGTGGACACTCTGTACCCAAGGCAAACGTATCAGAACATTCAGGAATCCAGATAAGAACTCGCAATGGGATAATCAGGAAGTTGATTTGACAAGAGAGATGAAATCATTGTTTGAGCATTATCATATTAATATATGTGGAAATCTAAAGGAAGAAATCTGCTCACAAACAGACAAAGCTTTCTTTACCGGGTTGCTTCATGTATTAAAACTGACTTTGCAGATGCGTAACAGTATCACAGGAACAGAAACAGACTATTTGGTCTCACCTGTAGCTGATGAGGAAGGTAATTTCTATGATAGTAGATATTGCAACATCACATTACCAAAGAATGCTGACGCAAATGGGGCATACAATATCGCAAGAAAAGGACTGATGCTTGTTAAACAGATAAAAGCGGCAACGGATTTGGCCAATTTCAAGTACGACATTTCCAACAAGGCTTGGCTCAACTTTGCACAACAAAAGCCATATAAGAATGAATGACTACATTCCGCTTTCAATGCTGAATGACTTTATCTTCTGTCCGTATTCCATATACTTGCACAGCGTGTATATGGAGTCGGACGAAGACTTATTCAAAGCCACTCCGCAAATAAAAGGCACCATCGCACACCAAGGGGTTGATGAAAAGAAAGGATCTACCCGAAAGAGTGATATTATGTCGCTCCCTGTTTGTTGTGATGAACTTGGCATATTTGGCAAAATTGATATTTACAAACAAGACAAGAAGCTTTTGATTGAACGCAAGAATAACCTAAAGCAAATTTTTCGCGGTCAGATATACCAAATATGGGGACAATATTTCTGTTTGAAAGAAATGGGATATAAAGTTGATAGACTTGCATTCTATGAGATTTCTACAAACAAAATGATAGAAGTTGATATGCCTGGCGAACAGGGCAAGATAGAACTTATAGAATTCATCAAGCAACTCAAAGACTACAATCCTCTTTCTACTATGTTTAAAGTAAATCCGAACAAATGCATTCATTGTATTTACTGCAATCTTTGCGATAAAACAACCAACGACAATGTTTACACATAAAGACATAGAAATGCGTACAATATTTGTAGTTAATTGTATTGAGCATAATAGAGGACTAAGGGTCCATAATGGAGAACTTATGTTAGAAGAATTCGATGAAGACAATAAGAAAACACTGACGAAGTTCCCATTTCAAAAGCTATTAGCACTTTTCGTTATTGGACACATCACTGTTACAACACCAATTATCGATAAATGCAAGAGGTTTGGAGTTGCATTAGTTGTCATGAAACCAAACTTACGTCCTGTTTTCTACTGGGCGAGCTCCGCGGAGGCAAACTATTTGTTACGCAAGCGACAGTTTGAATACAATCCCGATGATATAGCGATAGGGAAAATACTTGTTCACAATAAGGTGTTAAATCAAAAATCTACCTTAATGAAAACAAGAAAAAAAGATGAAGCAACCATTGGAGCGATAAATCAATGTGAAGCTGCACTTAATACAATTCCAGACATCGAAGAATATAATCAATTAATGGGAATAGAAGGAACCATTGCAAAATCTTTCTTTGCTGCCTACTTTTCTCAATACAATTGGAATGGAAGACACCCAAGAATGAAAAGTGATATGATGAATGTAACCTTAGATATAGGATATACAATACTGTTTAATTTCATAGAAAGTTTCATCCGCATGTTTGGTTTTGACTTATATGTCGGTGTGTATCATCGATTGTGGTTCAAACGCAAATCATTAGTATGCGATTTGATGGAACCGTTTAGATGCATCATTGATCATGCTACATTGATATCTTTCAACCGCAAACAGTTTTCAGAAAAAGACTTTACGCTTATAAAGCAGGAATATCGGCTGAAGTATGAAAAATGTGCAGGCTATTATAAAGTATTTTATGACGCTCTGATAGAATACAAAATGGAGATTTTCAGATTTATCCAACAATACTACAGATGCTTCATGGGGTGTAAATCAGTAAAGCAATATCCAATATTTAAATTCTAATGATAATCATAAGTTACGACATTTCTGATACGAAAATACGTACCAACTTCTCAAAAATGCTTAAGAAGCATGGTGCCATCAGACTTCAATTCTCAGTGTATGAAACTCAAAACACTAAGAGAATTATGGATAATTTGATGGAAAAAATTGATGCATATTCCAAACATTTCACAGCAGACGACAGCGTCATTATATTTGATGTCAATTCTGATAGCCTGAGAAAATACGGAAACGCGATCTATAGAGATAAGCCTATTGCATATTTTTGATATTACATACCTTAGTTCGTATAAAAACAAGTGTTACAGTTCAATACACTGTAAATCAACATATTAACCATTGCAAACAAAAAGATTATCCGATTAGGGGTATATAATTTATTAAATAATTAAAAGTAAAAAAGCCCTTTATATAAAGTTTTTTGGTATCTTTGCAAAATAATAGAGGCTATAAAGCCTAAGTAATTTCTACTATTGTAGATGGTATGCTTAATGGACGTGAAGAATTCGATGGCTATAAAGCCTAAGTAATTTCTACTATTGTAGATTGGAGGATTGACACCAAGAGATGAGGAGGCTATAAAGCCTAAGTAATTTCTACTATTGTAGATTGAAATCTCGAGTTTGTTTGTATTTGTGGCTATAAAGCCTAAGTAATTTCTACTATTGTAGATCTCAACCTCGCCATCCGTGTTGTCGTAGGCTATAAAGCCTAAGTAATTTCTACTATTGTAGATTATTTACAACCTCAACGGCAACCGCGCAGGGCTATAAAGCCTAAGTAATTTCTACTATTGTAGATTGCAATAACATTGGCTCCCTTGCTATCAGGGCTATAAAGCCTAAGTAATTTCTACTATTGTAGATTGTTGATTGAGGACAGCGGTGCTTTTATTGGCTATAAAGCCTAAGTAATTTCTACTATTGTAGATTCTACAATCTTGTACGTCACCTTACGATAGGCTATAAAGCCTAAGTAATTTCTACTATTGTAGATTAGAATATGACTAAGATTAGGAATTTTGACGGCTATAAAGCCTAAGTAATTTCTACTATTGTAGATCCAATCTTCGAGTCTTCTACGAGTAGCAGGCTATAAAGCCTAAGTAATTTCTACTATTGTAGATAAGATGAGGTATACAAAATGGGTCTTTCTGGCTATAAAGCCTAAGTAATTTCTACTATTGTAGATATGAGCTCGTGTTCAACCATCAGAATGTACGGCTATAAAGCCTAAGTAATTTCTACTATTGTAGATTATAACGGTTCTGTATGTAATGTAATAAGGGCTATAAAGCCTAAGTAATTTCTACTATTGTAGATTTTGTTGCTTATTCATTTTATTATTGCGGGCTATAAAGCCTAAGTAATTTCTACTATTGTAGATTTAATACAACTCCCTTCAAGTTCTTTACGGCTATAAAGCCTAAGTAATTTCTCTAGCTGTATTTAGAGCCTTATAACTAACCATAACTTACTATGACTAACTAACCATAAAG
>OOCQ01001758.1_pt1 | contig 11827 bp, 7 predicted proteins | sample 1671121 | NCBI WGS metagenome assembly OOCQ01 (sample SAMN06348124, study PRJEB24527) | human gut metagenome | biome: human gut; feature: ankylosing spondylitis patient; material: feces | host: Homo sapiens | place: China | collected 2015-10 | reverse complement strand
GCCGCTGACATTCGTCGTATGTTAAAGGCCGGCACCAATATCACCTTGGTTGACACGGCTGAAGAAGCTCAAGCCGTTTTGGATTTAGTGAGTTCCAAGCGCGATCGTGAAATCTTGGCTTTGAACTCCAAGGGTGAAGCCCGTGAATACGAATTGACGTTATCATTGACTTTCCGCGTGGCAAGCCCTGATGGTGACGAATACATGGTTCCGACCACGTTTGCCGCTTCTCGTCAAATGTCTTACAACGAAGAAGACTACTTGTCTCGTGATACGGAAGAAAACCTCCTGTATAACGAAATTCAACAAGATTTGATCACGCAATTATTGAACCGCTTGTCGGCCTTAAAGCCCAACATTCATGCCTATTAAAAGCGACCAATTAGCGCACCAACTCGCCCAAGCCAAAGAAAAGGGGTTTCTCGCCCCCGTTTGGGTTATCGTTGACGAAGAACCGCTTCTGGCGATGGAAGCGATGGACGCTTTGCGTCAAGCGGCTAAAGACTTAGGCTATACCGATCGTCAAACGCTTGCCTTATCGGCCACTTCTGACTGGTCAGAATTGTTGGATGCGCTTTTAAGCGTCTCGCTTTTTGATGATAAGAAAGTCATCATTTTGCGCTTTTTATCCTCGGGCCCCGGCACTAAGGGCGCGAAGATCCTTTCGCAATTTGTTGAAGCTGCCCCTACCGTTGATACAACGGTGACAATCGTCCATCTCACGCAGGTGGACTACAAAACGCAAAAAGCCTCTTGGTTTAAAGAATTGGCAAGCGTCGGTCAAGTAATTAACTGCCAACCCATTACCCGTGCTCAATACTCGCACTGGATTGAAGAGCGTTTGCGTCGTCAAAACCAAACGATGCAAGCCGATGCCCTTCGTTTTTTTGCCGAACAAACCGAAGGCAACTTAATGGCTGCCAAGCAAGAGTTGATGAAGCTCTCACTTCTGCACCCCGAAGGCGAATTGTCACTTAAAGACGTTGAAGACTGTGTGATGAATGTTTCTCGCTACAGTCTTGAGGATTTAATTGAAGCGATGGCGTTGGGCGACGTGGCACGAGTGAGTCGCACGGTCGCCGGCATGCAAGCCGAAGGTGAAGCACTGCCCCTAATCATCATGCGCATCTCAACCTTTATCCGAGATGTGATAGCTGTTAAAGAGGGGGCAAACGTTTTCTGTGCACCTGCAATGAAGCAACACTTGCAGCGCGTGAACCGTCGCACGAATTTAAACGCCTTGGCAAGCTGCCTTGGTCGATGCGCCGACATTGACCGCCTTGCTAAAGGTCTTACTGTCAAAACACGAAATGATGTGTGGTCTGAGTTGAAAAGCCTTTGCATTTTCCTTGCCCACAACTAGTACTAGGAAGAAAAATTTAAATGGCTAACTATCACTTTTTTGCCGTCTGTCCTCGAACGCTTGAACCAATTTTGGCTCAAGAGCTCCAAGGCTTAGGCGCTCAAAACACCAAAGAAAACCCGGGTGGCGTTTTATTTGAAGGCCCCTTGGCTTTGGCAATGTCGGTGTGTTTGCACAGCCGCTTTGCAAGCCGCATTTTGATGAAGATTGCCTCTCGCCAATACTACGACAGTCATGACATTTATGACATGGCGCATTTGTTGCCGTGGGAAAAGTTCTTCGAAGCCGATGCCAAAATCCGTGTGGATGTGACGGCTAAGAATTCTCCCCTGGAAAGCCTTGACTTCACCACGCTTCGCATCAAGGACGGTATTTGTGACCGCTTCCGCGAAGGTTGCGGTATGCGTCCGAGCATTGAAAAGACAAACCCCGACGTGCGTATTCATGCGTTTATTACGGATCGCTATTGCACGTTTTATTTGAATTTGTCCGGTGAACCCCTCTTTAAGCGCGGTTGGCGTATTGAAAAGGGCGAAGCACCTTTGAAAGAAAATTTGGCTGCGGGCCTTTTGGCACTTTCTCAATGGGATCAACAATCCCCCTTGATGGACATCTTCTGCGGTTCGGGCACGATTGCGATTGAAGCTGCGCAAATTGCTTGCCACATGGCACCGGGCTTAAATCGCTCCTTTGCCTTTGAAAATCTCCAAATTTTCGACATGGATCTTTGGGAAGAAATGAAAGAAGATGCTCGGGCTGAGATTAACATGCACGCTTCTGTGAAGATTGCTGCAAGCGACATCTCGTCCATCGTGGTGGGTAAAGCCGTGAGTAATGCTCAACGCGCAGGTTTAGATAAGTTACTTGAAGACGGTCGTTTAACGTTTACCCGTTGTGACGCTCGTGAAGCAACGCCTATTGCTGAAGAAGGCACGATTATTTCTAATCCGCCTTATGGTGAACAATCCAATCCTAAGAGCGCCAGCGTCGGCAGCATGATGAAAAACGTAGCTGACAACTTAAAGCGTAACTTCTCCGGTTGGACGGCTTGGATGTTAACGAGTGACCGTAAGTTGCCTCAACAAATGCGTTTGTCGGAGTCTCGTAAGATTGTGATTTTTAACGGGCCCCTGGAGTGCCGTTTCTTTAAGTTTGAGATGGTGAAGGGAAGTTTCCGTCGGAAGGATGCTACGGAGTCTTAATTTTAAGAATCTAAACATGAGAAGAGGTTTCAGGATTTGTTCTGAAACCCCTTTTTTTCTTTAAGTTTCTAAAGGGCTGTAAATAAGAAAGGAATGGGACTCAATTAAGTAAATGTTGATCTTAATTGATGGAGAAACAACGGTAATGATGAACGATAAACCCGTAATTTTGAACCAGTGCCAATTACAGAGGACGCTTTAGAACAACAACTAACTATTCCCTTTTTAAGTAGACAGGGCATGGCTGAGTTTGTCTAACTCAGCCATACATGCTAACTACTAACTGTACTATTCTCTGTATTTGCGTAACTGAACCCCTACAACGTCTCCCTTATCATTTTTCTGCATATACAATTTTCCCTTTGATGGGGTGGAACTCCACTTACCGTTCTCATAACTAACCCAATCATCCGCACTATCAGCTTCCAACTTAACTCGTTGCCTGTCGCCGATATTGATGTATAAACCTTTGGGGCCATCTAGCCCGGTATAGTTTCGAACAATAGTACCCTCGCGGTGTCTATCCCAATTGATCTGCCAATCGCCTAAACTGGTTACACCAAACATATCGATTAAATCGTCCGCATCGAACCACCCGTCTTCCGGGGGTGTCACTGGATTACCAATAGATGGTTCATTAGGATCAACTGGATTTGCTGGATCTCCACCGCCACCAGCATTAGAGCCGCATTCAGGAAGATACAACGTAGCGGTAGTAATTGTTTTATTATCTGTGTCTGAAATTAGACTCACTCTAACATTAATGACATTCTCACTTGCTTGCCCCGTTAGATAATAATCACCAAAGGCATTGCTCGATTCGTCATTATCATCGTCAATATTTTCTAGCAACGATGCATAACCACGAGCCACAGTGCAGGTATCCCCACCCAGAATCTTCTCAGCAAACACACTATTAATACGAGACTGTGCCTCAGCCACCGTCGCCAAAGCCGCACGCTTTTGTGCCTCGTCTCGCATGTCAAAATACTTGCTGGCGGCCACCGCCATCAAAATCCCAATCAAGATCAAAATCGCCACGATTTCGATCAACGTAAAACCTTTGTCGTATTTATTCTTGAGCATAATCTTTGCGCCCAGTTCTACCAATTGATTTTTCTTGTTCAATGTCATATTTTCAGGGTTAAAAGACCTTATTTTTCATTTTTGGTTTTATCGTTTTCCGCAATATTGTCATCAAGACCACGAGCCACGATTTCAGCCAATTCGATGATTTCCATGCCTTCGAGTACCTTATCACCACTCATGGCCGTCTCGAACATCGTCAAGCAATGCGGGCAACTCACCGCAACCGTAGGCGCCGACTCTCGCAATTGCTTTAAGCGAATGACGTTAATGCGGTTTTGACCTTCCATCCACATTTGACCGCCACCGGCACCACAGCACATGGCTTGTTTACCTCGACGAAGGTTTTCAACGCGAGAGACTCCTTCGATTTCATCCAAAATCTTACGGGGCGTACCCACGCTGTTGTTGTAGCGGGCCATGTAGCAAGGATCATGAATCACCAACTTTTCAGGGTGATTCAATTTAGGTCTAATGCGACCGGCAGACATCAATTCATAAATGAGATGCGTGTGACTCATCACTTCAAACTGACCGCCCTCAAATTGAGGATATTCATTCTTTAACGTATTAAAGCAGTGCGGGCAATGTGCCACAATGCGTTTGAAGCTGTATTGACGAAGGTTTTCAATATTTTCTTGAACCGCCAATTGGAACGTGTACTCTTCCCCGACTCGACGAGCAAAGTCACCGTGGCAACGCTCTTCTTTCATGATTGCAAAGTTAACGTTCGCAGCACGCAAAATCTTCACCATTGCACGAGCAATCTTTTGAGCACGACGGTCATAAGAGGCCGAGCAACCAACCCAATAGAGCACATCGACTTTAACGCCGGGCTTTGCAATCGGAAGATCCAAGTCTTTACCCCAAGCCAAACGATCGGCCGGGTCCATCCCCCAGGGGTTGCCCACGCTTTGCGTGTTTTCAAGTGCGACTTGAAGGCCAGCCGGGAAGTCACCTTGTTCAAGCGCCAAATGACGACGCATATCAACAATGGCCGAGGGCAAATCCAAACGTGCCGGACATTCTTGTAAACAAGCTCCACACGTCGTGCAGCTCCAGAGCTCATCCTTCGTAATAATGTCGCCGACCAATGATTTCTCTTCGTCCGGATGGTGCAACTGATTCTTTAATTTCAGCACCACCTTCTTCGGGTCCAATACACTCCCCGCTTTCAATGCCGGGCAAACTTCCGAGCAACGACCGCATTCCGTACAGGCATCAAAATCCAAACGTTGCTTCCACGTAAATTGGTTAAATTGAGAAATACCGAACGTTTCTTGTTCTTCGATGTTTTCAATCTTCTTTAATTCGCCCTTGGGAGCTAGCTTTCGCCAATAAATATTGGTTGAGGCTTTGTACATATGTGAGAAGTAGGTAAAGGGAATCAAAGCCACAAAGATCAAGGCCATACCGCCGTGCAATAACCAGGCAATCAAGTGAGCGCCTTGCAATTGTTCTTGCGTAAAGAGTTGCATCAAACCTTGTGCAAAAAGGTTACCCACCGGAGAGAAACTCGCCCATGCGGGTTGTTGAACAGCTAAACGTAAACCTTCAACTACATAACCCGTGACGATGATGACAAACAAGGAAAATAAAATGCCCGCAAAGCGCCAACTGCGCTCAAGCGTTGTCTTTTGAATCACAAAGCGACGAACGGTGGCAGCCAAAATCCCCAAAATGGCAACAACGCCGGCGATATCCAAAATGAGTTTATAAGCGAGGTACACCCACCCCTTTAAGAACTGTTCACCAAAGACATAGTGACCGACGTCCCAGTCAAGCGTGGCCGTTGCGGTACCAAAAAATAAAAAGACAAAGCCCCAGAAGATGCAAAAGTGAATCACACCGGACGGCGTTTTTAACAAACGACGATGCATAAACGCATCACGCCAAAGACCGCCCCAACGACGCTTATGATCGACAGGGAGATCATCGGGTTGACCGGCCTTCCAAAGTTTCACCGACTTATAGACACCCCAAAGACAGATGAAAAGCGCTGAGAGACCGAAAATATAAACACCGATTTCAGCCCATAACGGAACATTCCAAAAGGCGGGACGAATTGGCATATCAGTCATAAAAAATTAACCTTCCGAGGAGAATACTTTTCGTTTTACGTTAATCTCGCATTTTAATAGAGATTTGCGCTCCACACCTTATCCAAACGTTTAACGCTCACGGGCATCGGTGTTCTTAATTTTTGAGCAAATAACGAGACACGCAACTCTTCAATCATCCATCTGAATTGTGTGAGTCGTTCATCGGCAACACCCTTGCGACGGGCGATTTCTCGTTCGTAAAGTGTGACAAAACGCGTCACATCACGCATCTTTTCAGCGTCCTTGGTTTGCTCATCTTGCCACTTTTCCAATCGCAATAAAATGGCTCTCAGATAACGCGGGTAATGCACCAAGTGCTCATAGCCCACGGTTAACAAAAAGTCTTTAAAGAAAAGTCCCGTCATTTGCGATTGAATGTCTTCAACCACGCGTTTATCCGGACAGGTCTTTAACTTGCGAGGAACCTGAACCGCCAACTCCACGATTTCTGTCAACAAACGACTGATTTCTTGCGCGATGAGGTTGAGTTTCCCCTTCACGTCATTGCGACGCGCTTCAAAGGCTCGTTCATCATTGGGCCACGGATCTTGAAGCGCCGTTTGTTGAAGTGTTGCATCAATGATGGCTTCCTGCATCGCTTCAAAACTATCAAAAGCTTTTGCTAACGCGGGCACCATCGCCGCTTGCATTTGAATCTTTTGCAACGCTTTAAGACTCTTTTCAATAAATCGAATTTGTTCTCGCAAACTCAACTTAAAGAGTCGCATTAAGCCTCGCTCATGACTCTTTTTGGCTTGATCGGGATCATCAAACACTTCCAATGTACAGTACGTACCATGATCAACCAAGGCGGGGTGACCGATTAATGATTGGTTTTTGCGCTTAATCTCCATGATGTCAGGCAACTGACCAAAACTCCATGAAGTGATTTCATCGTCCCAATCGCAAGAGACTTCCACTTCTTTTGCAGCGACCGCTTGGAAGGACTTCTGTGCCTCTTGCCCCAATTCGCTACGCAAATTAGGAAGGTTGCGACCCATGGCAATTTGACGACCGTACTCATCCAAGACTTTAAAGTTCATCGTCAAGTGAGGCGGAAGCATCTCAAGCTTAAAGTCCACCACATTGGGCGCTACTTGGAATTGCTCACGCATATCGTCAATGATGGCTTCACGAAGCCCACTCGTCCCAAACGTATCTTCGTGACGAAGAGCAAAATTTTTCGCGTATTCCGGTAACGGCACACAATGGCGACGGAATTTTTGAGGCAAGCTCTTCACAAGAAGTTGAACCTTCTCTTTAAGCATCCCGGGCACCAACCACTCAACGGCCACCTCATCGACCATGTTTAGAGCATATAGAGGAACGGCCAACGTCACACCATCTCTGGGACTTCCCGGTTCAAAGTGGTAGGTCAACCCCATCTCCACGCCCTTCATCGTCATCACTTTCGGGAAGTATTGCGTGGTAATGCCCGAGGCTTCATGACGCATGAGTTCGTCTTTGCTTAAATACAAAAGTTTAGGTTGACTCTTTTCTGCCGCCTTTCGCCATTGCTCAAAAGTCACGCCATCAACGACATCGGCTGGAATTAACTTATCGTAGAACTGTTCAATCAAGACATCATCAACCAATACGTCTAAGCGCCGCGACTTGTGTTCAAGATTTCGAATTTCTCGAATCAAGTTTTGATTGTGCTTAAAGAAACTGGCTTGGCAGTCAAAGTCACCGGCCACTAGTGCTTCACGAATAAAAAGTTCACGGGCAAGCACCGGATCTTTATCGGCAAAGTGCGTTCGGCGTTGCGCATAGATCGTGAGGCCATAAAGCGTTCCGCGTTCAAGCGCCATGACGCTTGCCTGATTCTTTTCCCAATGCGGTTCCGTGTAGCTCTTTTTAATTAAATGGCGACCGACCTTTTCAATCCACTTCGGGTCAATATCAGCAACCGTGCGCGCAAAAAGTCGGGACGTTTCCACGAGTTCGGCGGCCATAATCCAACGACCGCATTTTTTCACACGAGGCGAGCCAGGCCAAATATGAAATTTAATGGAGCGAGCCCCAATAAATGGCGGTGCTTTGGGATTGTCTTCAGGTTGCTTATAACCGATGTTGCCCAAGAGCCCTGTTAAAAGAGAGACGTGAATTTGCTCATAGGTGGCATCAACCATATTTAAGCGCCAACCCAATTCACTCGTCATTTCTTTTAATTGCTTATAGACATCTTTCCATTCGCGAAGGCGACGGGGACTTAAGAACTTGCGCTTAAATTCTTCCGTTAACTTGCGATTGCTTTCTTTTTTAGCGGTGGCCGCTTCCACGTAGCGCCAAAGCTTCACAAAGGTTAAGAAATCGCTCTTATCATCGGCCATGGCTTTGTGTGATGCGTCAGCTGCCTCTTGGCTTTCCATCGGACGCTCACGCGGATCCTGCACTGACAAAGCCGACGCAATAATGAGCACTTCAGCTAACGCTTGATGGTCATTGGCCGCCAAAAGCATGCGAGCCACTTTTGGATCCACGGGAAGCTTTGATAAGGCGTGACCAATTCGCGTTAAACGTTCATGGTCATCCAAAGCATTCAATTCTTTCAATAGCGACACACCGTCTGCGATCGCACGAGCAGGCGGCGCTTGCACAAAGTTAAAGTCGCGAATATCGCCCAAATGTAAAGACTTCATGCGCAAAATGACCGAGGCTAAGTTGGTACGCATGATTTCAGGATCCGTAAAGGCTGGACGACGGTCAAACTCTTCTTGGCTATAAAGACGAATGCAAACCCCGTTGGCAATACGACCGCAACGCCCTGAGCGTTGGTTGGCAGAAGCTTGGCTCACGGGTTCAATTAAAAGTTGATCCACCTTATTGCGATAGGAGTAGCGCTTCACACGCGCCAACCCCGCATCAACCACATAGTGAATGCCAGGCACCGTGATGGACGTTTCGGCAACGTTGGTTGCCAACACAATTCGGCGCGAACCCGACGTTCTGAAAACACGTTCTTGTTCATCGGCCGATAAACGCGCAAAGAGCATCAAAATCTGCGTGGTGGGCGGTTGCATTCGACGCAAGAAGTCAGCGGCTTCACGAATTTCACGTTCGCCCGGCAAAAACACCAAAATATCGCCTTGACCCTCACGGCTTAACTCATCACAAGCATCGTTAATGGCAAGCATCAAGCTCTTATCGTCCGTTTCATCGGCTTCTTCAATAGGGTTATAGCGAACTTCCACCGGGTACGTTCGCCCTGAAATATTGAGAACCGGTGCAGGTTGCCCCTTTTCATCAGCAAAGTGCGCTGCAAAACGCTCACTATCGATTGTGGCGGAGGTCACAATCACCTTTAAATCGGGGCGTTTCTTCAACAAACCCTTTAAGTACCCCAACAAAAAGTCGATATTGATACTGCGTTCATGCGCTTCGTCAATGATGATCGTGTCGTAAGCTTTCAATAACGGATCGTTTTGTGTTTCAGCCAACAAAATCCCATCGGTCATTAATTTAATTTTGGCCGTGGATTGTGTCTTATCAGTAAAGCGAACCTTGTAGCCTACAAAGTCACCCAATTCCGTTTTCGTTTCTTCGGCTAAACGCTTGGCGATGGACGAGGCAGCAATGCGGCGCGGTTGCGTGTGAGCAATCATGCCTTTTTTGCCACGCCCTGCCAACAAACAGATTTTCGGCAACTGAGTGGTTTTCCCCGACCCCGTTTCACCGCAAACAATCACAACGCGATTGTTTTTAATGGCTTCAATGACTTCTTCCCCACGCTCAGAAACGGGAAGCCCGGGCGCTAACTGCAAATCGGCTTTAAGCGATTGAGTCGGAGAGGGGGCGGGCTTTTTCTTCTCTTTTTTGCCTTGTGCTTTGGACTTTTGAGCCGCCGCTTCTCGCTCTTGACGGCGACGCGCTTTTTCTGCCTCTTCTTTTTCCGCGCGAGCACGGGCCTGAGCCATCTGCTCATCTCGTAAAAACGCCAATTGATCTCTTAACGTATTAGCCATGGATTACCATCTATTTTTTTAACAAAGTCACAAAGAGAAAAACACATTCCCGACGAAGTTTCGTACAATTGAGCCATTATTTTGTTGATTCGGAGATTTTCATCATGACTCGCATGGTTCACTGCGTCAAACTTGGTAAAGAAGCCGAAGGGCTCGCTTACGCTCCCTTGCCCGGTCCCTTGGGCAAGAAGGTCTATGAAAGCGTTTCCAAGGAAGCTTGGGAAGATTGGATTCGTTTGCAAACCATGATGGTTAACGAATACCAACTTAATTTGGCCGATGCCAGCGCTCGCAAGCACTTGCTCGACCAAATGCAAAAATACCTTTTTGGTGACGGCATCGACGACGTACCCAATTACACGCCTCCGAAACCTTAATCACACTGGTTTCAAAAGCCGCACTGTTCATGCGGCTTTTTCGTTTTCGAGACCTCTTGCCATTAAGGCTTAAAGGTCTTAACACCTTCAGACGTGCCCAACAAAAGCACATCCGCACCACGCTTAGCAAAAAGCCCCACCGTCACGACGCCCGTGATTTGGTTTAACTTTTCTTCCCAAGCCTTGGCGTCAGCCATTTGCCAATTGTGCACATCGATGATGCGGTTGCCGTTGTCGGTAATAAATTCACGAACAACGGGCTCACCCCCCATGGATTTAATGATGGCGCAAACCGCACGCGTCGCCATCGGAATCACTTCGATCGGTAACGGGAACTTACCCAAAACCGAGACTTTCTTGGATTCGTCAGCAATGCACACAAAAGTGTCAGAGACCATCGCAACAATCTTTTCTCGGGTCAACGCACCGCCACCGCCTTTGATCATCGCAAAGTCGCCGTCAATTTCGTCAGCACCGTCCACATAAACGCCAATGCGATCGACTTCATTAAGATCAACCACCTTGTAGCCCAACGCTTGCAACTTTTGCGTCGAACGGATGCTGCTTGAGACGCACGCGGGCACTTCAATACCGCTTTCTTTTAATGCATCAATGAAGCAGTCCACGGTCGAACCCGTCCCAATCCCCAAAATTTCACCGGGTTTGACATAAGCCACGGCCGCTTGACCGACCAATTTTTTTAATTCTTTTTGATCCATCGTACTTTTCCTGCAAAAAAGATTGATGCACTAATTTTAAATGACAGCTAATATTCAGGGGTAAAACTTTTGAATTATTTTCTATCTTCTCATCGTGCCCAGTCCTTCGTCACTTTTTGCCGTTGATACTTTTAAGACTTTAGGTAATAAAACCTTTAGTCGCCAAAGTATGTTCGGGGTCATCATGACCTGGATCGTCTTGATCTGTGTGATCGTGGGCTTGGTCTATGTCGGACGCATTATCCGTATCCAAGACCAAAAGGCGCACTTAAGTCAGTTGCACCAAACGACGGAGCTTTGGGCTGAAACCTTTAACTTGCGCCTGATTTCCGACACTGACCGCCTGACACAAATGGCGGTGCCTTTATCATCAGGCCCTGCTTATCCCGACAACCTCGATACTTTTCACGGCATTGTCCGCACATTGATGATTGACCGTGCGGAAATTCTTGAAATTGCCATCATTAACCAAAAAGACATTATCGAAGCCTCTTATGTTTCGCCTCGTCCCTTTGGCGACATCACGATGCGCAAAAATCAAGTCTATGGGCGAACAGAAACGAAAGCGGCTTTGCAAAAAGCCAAAGAGGTGGAAACGGCCACTTTCTCAGACCCTTATGCGCTTCCCATTGAAGGCTCCCCTTTCGTGGACTTGATTGTCCCGCTTCATGTCAGTGATCAGAACCTTTTAGTGGTTGCACGTATTTCTTTATGGGTTTTGTTGAGAGAAACGTCCATTAAAAATCCGGAATATCGCGTCAATCTCTATTTTGACAAGCACCCCATTATTACGGCCAATACCAATACGCAACGTGAACTTATTCGAGCTCGCGTTCCCTTGCATCCCCTCTCCTCTGACTTCCAATTAGAAGTCACGCGCTACGCCGAAAATCTTCTCACGCAAAACACGCTCTTTTGGGTGATCACGGCTTTGGGGATTTTCTTAGTGATTGCCCTTTTGGGGATTATTCGATTTAACTGGCGACAAAATCAAATTGAAGAAGCCCTTCGTG
>OOCQ01001757.1_pt1 | contig 11837 bp, 5 predicted proteins | sample 1671121 | NCBI WGS metagenome assembly OOCQ01 (sample SAMN06348124, study PRJEB24527) | human gut metagenome | biome: human gut; feature: ankylosing spondylitis patient; material: feces | host: Homo sapiens | place: China | collected 2015-10 | reverse complement strand
TATCTCTGCAAGCTGAACGGTGCAGTTGAGCAGAAATATATCAAGGATAGCAGCAGTGAAGCGCAGAATATCACCGCTACCACCGAGGACAACAAGACCGTGTACAAGGTGGATGGCACCGAGCTGGTGGAGTTGCTGAACAAGAACAGAAGCACTTACACCGAGTGGATCAACAAGCAGGTCGCGCCCTATAACCCTGTGCATATCACGCGCTGGGACGGCAGCTTTGAACCCGGCGTGGAGGGCGTGATCACCCTTATCTATGACCCCAACGGCGGCGAAGGAGCGGCTGTAACGGAGCAGCAGCGGGTCGAAGGCGATACCGGAAGCTTCACCATTAAGTCCGATACGGAATTGGGCTTCAAGCACGAGAACGGCACGTTCCTCGGCTGGAGCACAAAGCCCAAAGCGACGACGGCTGACAGCAACTATGCTGCCGGTAAAACGGTATCGGTGAAAAAAGGCGAAACCGTGACGCTCTATGCCGTGTGGTCGCCGATCTGGGCAGGCAGCGGCACGGAAGCTGATGCCTATCAGATCTCCAACGCCGCCGACCTGACTGCCCTGCAAACGCAGGTCAACAAAAACGGCTTCAGCTACACCGGCAAGTGGTTCAGGCTGACCAATAACATCGATCTGAACAACGAGCCGTGGACGCCCATCGGCGTCGATGCCTACCATTTCTTCGGCGGCAGTCTGGACGGCGGCGGCAAGACCATCAGCGGGCTGAAGGTGGAAACAAACGGGAACTGGGCAGGACTTTTCGGCAACGTGCGAGGTACTTACGGTGTGCCCATGACGATGCGGGATCTGACGCTGAAGGACGGCAGCGTGAAGTTCACAAGCAGCGGGACGTCATGCTGCGGTGGCCTTGTGGCGGCTGTAGAGGGCGAAACTGTGCTGGAGCTGCGTAATGTCGTTGCTGAAAACCTGACGGTCAGCGGCGGCATATTTGGCTCGGGCGGCCTTCTGGGCAGAGGACGCGTCGCAATGACAAACTGCCACAACAGGGACGGTTCCGTGACCGGCAGATATGCAGGCGGACTGGCCGGTAAGGGATACAGCAACCGTCAGGATCACGTTTTAGCGGGTTGTACCAACAGCGCTAAGGTAGTCGGCGAAAGAACCGCAGGCGGAATGACTGGGAATGAAACATATAGCAACGGCTCCTACACGAGCTGCGCCAACAGTGGAAGCATATCTGCGACACAGGGGTACGCCTCCGGCATTGCGGCGGGCGGAAGCTATGAGCGGTGCAGCAACAGCGGCGCTGTGACCGGCAAGCAGGCTGCGGGTATCTGCGTCAATGGCATCAAGGCAATGTACTGCAGCAATACAGGCGCGATTACCGGCACGGACTATGCGGCGGGTATCCTTACCAACGGCGGCTACGGCGGCACAGTAGAATTCTGCTGGAACACCGGAAAGGTCGAGGCGAGCACGCCCGTCAAGGCCTTTGGTATCCTCTACGGCTGGGGTTCGTATAATAGGGTCAGAAATTCCTTCAGCTATGTCCCGGGTGCCAATATCGGCCTTGCGCCCACCGAGCTGAAAGAGGAAAATGTGTCCGACAGCTACTATCTGGCGGACAAGAAGGACTCCGTTTCCAGCGCCGGTGAGTGGGCCAGCGCAGACGACTTCGCCAGCGGCAAGGTAGCCTGGGGCGTGGACGGCAGCACTGGTGCACACGCTAACTACTGGACGCAGGGCGCAAACAACTATCCTGTCCCCATCGGTGAGGGAACGTCCACCAGCTACTACCGTGCCAAGGCCGAGTGCGGCACAGGCGGTGCAGTGAGCATCAAGAGCAGCCGCAACTTCACTGGCGATGCGGACAATGCGGTCTATGGGCCTAAAGGTATGAGCGTGACCGTCACGGCCACGCCCAAGGACAGCAGCTATGCGCTCAAGAGCCTGACGCTGGATCTGATGAGCACGGGCAGCACCACGGCGCTGGAAAGTGGCGACAGCTTCACACTGGGCGAAGCCAACGCGCTGGTGGTGGCCGCCTTCGCCAGCACCGGCAGCGGCGGTAACGGCGGTGGTAATGGCGGCAGCGGCGGTAACGGCGACGGCAGCGGCACAGATACCGGCGACGGCGCAGGCGATGAGGACGATGAGGGCCTGCAAGACGGCCTGAATATGGATGTGGAGTACAACATCAAGGGCCTGGTGCTGGCCGCTTACGCCGAGTGGGGCGCTAACGGCGGCGGTAAGACCTTCGCCCAGTGGCTGAAGGCTTCCCCCAGCGTGCTGCGTGCGTTTATCACCAACAGCCTGGACAACATGGCCGCAGCGGCTAAGTCCAAGGATACCGACGAGGCCAAGAGCCTGGCAGCGCTGCTGCTGGCCAGCTTGAACGAACACAGTGGCCTGAACAGCAAGAACGGCGACATCATCGGCAAGGCGCTCCAGCGCTACATGGATACCGGCAGCGAGGCGACCTTCAGTACGTGGCTGACCACCGGCAGCGGTATGGCCAGCGGCACAGTGGAGGAGATCCTTGCACAGTACACCGACAGCCTGCTGAACTTGACGGAGCGCCTGTATACCAACTGGGAAAGCAGCGGCACGTCCCTGACCTTCCCCGTGTGGCTGGATGCCCAGCAGGTGACGATGGAGAGCCTGTCCGAGAACGCGGAAGAACCTGAGGCTGAGCCTGATGACACCCAGACCTCCGAAGCCCCGGAGGATGTGCCGGACGGTCAGGAGGCCGAGGGCGGCGCCAGCGGCGGCGGCAATTCCATCTGGGAGATCATCGGCACAGCTGTGCGGGAAAACCCCATTATCGTGTGGTCCATCGTGGCAGTCGTTGCGGCCTTGGTCATCGTGGGCGCGGTGCGCCGCTACCATAAGGTCAAGCGCGATGAGCGGGACGACAACGGTGCAGAATAAGAGATAGGGACGGCTCCGCAAGGAGCGGTCTGCCGGTTCGCGTGGGCGGAATTTCCGTCCACGCGAATACGGCTATATAAACGGAAATGGGAGGGATGCCTCTGTGAGAAGAAAAGTGCGGAATTGGGCGGCGTTTCTGCTGGCGCTGGCGCTGGTATTGGGCATGATACCCGCAGCTTACGCGGCAGGACACAGCATCACGGTCCATGCGCCGGAGGGAAACGGCCTGCCCTACTGGGAATTTGAAAAGGCGGGCGTGGAGAGCGCGGACGTGCGGTATCTTACTGCCGGCGAGAGCCATGGCCTGCCGGCAGGCAGGGTGTCGCGTGTGTCGCTGGCAGTGGGCAAAGGCAAGGACGGAGAGGCCTCCTGCGGCATCTCCGTCAACGGAATGTACTATGTGCAGTCGGTCACACTGGAGCATCCCGACTTCTTCACCGGCACGGTGGAGATCCAGATCGGCAGGGATGCCCAATGGAGCGAGGAGACATGGGGTAATATCACGCCTGTGGAGGATTCCAACATCCTCGGCCGCGTGCAGTTCAAGGACGGCACCTTCACCGGTGACGTGACCATCAGCGTCACGCCCATGACGCAGCAGCAGGCGGACGCGGCGGCAAAGACCAACCAGCGTCAGGTGGTGCCCAAGGGGAAATACAGCGTGTCGGACATCACCGAGGCCATCGACGGCATATTGGCGTGGAAGCGGGCGCAGCAGGGCGTGGCGGAGGGCCAGCCGCTGCTGAGCGGCGAGCTGCTGACCTATGCCGGCAGCACCGCCGCCGACTGGCTGCCCATCGGGCTGTCCCGCTACGGCGCGGAGGACGACTACGACAGCTATCTGGCGGCGCTGAGAACGTATGTGGAGCAGAAATACCGCGAGCCGGACAAGCTGGACAGAACGAAGGCGACGGAATGGCACCGCATCGCGCTGGCGGTGCTGGCGTGCGGCGGCGACCCCACCCACTTCGGCAGGGATGAAAACGGCGCGGATATCAACCTGATCGCCGACGGCGTGTACGACCGGGGCAAAACGGCGGATCTGGGACGGCAGGGGCTGAACGGCTGGCTCTGGGGATTGATCACGCTGGACAGCATGAAGTATACCATCCCCGCAGGCGCCAGCTATACCCGCACGGAGCTGGTAAAGACCATCCTGTCCTATCAGCTCAGCGACGACGGCTTTAACCTGCGGGTGGCGCAGGGCAGCACCGCCGATCCGGACATCACGGCCATGGCCATACAGTCCATGGGGCCGTACTACCGCACCTCCACCCTGAATGTGAAGGACCCTGTGGACAGAGCGCTGGAGCGCCTGTCGCAGCTCCAGCTGGACACGGCGGATTTCCGCAGCTGGGGCACGCGGAACTCCGAGTCCACCTCGCAGGTCATCATCTCCCTGTGCAGCGTGGGTATCGACCCGCAGAACGACCCCCGCTTTGTGAAGAACGGACTGAACCTGCTGGACGCGCTGTTCTACTACCAACAGGAGGACGGCGGCTTCGCCCACTCCTACGAGCTGGACGAGGGCAATCCCTCCGCCGCACCCGGCGAGAGCGACAGCATGGCCACGGATCAGGCGCTGCTGGCGCTGGTGTCCGTGTGGCGGCAGGCGCAGGGCATGAGCTCGCTGTACGACTTCCGCCCCGGCGGCGTATCCTCCAAAATACTGACGCCGGAGGAGAGCGAGGTGTCCTTCGCCGGCAGCTATGAGTTTACGCAGGAGCTGCAAGGCCGCGTGGACGCGCTGCCCAAGGCGCTGTCCACGGAGGACGCGGAGGAGGTGGCCTTCCTGCTGGAGCGGCTGAAGATGAGCCGTGAATTTGACGGCTATGACAGGTACATGGAGAAGCTGACGGCGGCGCAGGAGAAGATCGACGCGCTGTACGCGGAGATCGAGAGCCTGAACGCGGATATCGCCGCAGAGATATTGCCTATGACCGACGCCGGCTTGAAGGAAAAGCCCATCGTGGACGGTATCGTGAAGCGGTACCGCGCGCTGTCTGAACACGACAGGGAGCTGGTGGAGAGCTGGGATGCGGTGCTGGCGGTAAAGGCGCAGACGGACGCGGCGCAGCGGACGCTGCTGCTGTGCATCGGCGGCGCGGCAGTGGTGATGATCGGCGGCAGCATCCTCGTCCGCCGCAGGAGGGAGAGCAAATGAAACGACAACTGACGCGGCTGCTGACCGCGTTGCTGGCTGTGATCCTGCTGCTGCCGGTGACGGCGCAGGCCGTGCCTGCATGGGACGGCTGGACAGCGGAGCTGGAGGCGGCGTACCAAACGGTGTCCGGACTGGTGGCGGACTCCGTCAGCGAGAGCAGGGACTACCTATCCGCCGCACGGCAGGAAACCAACACCAAGGCGGTGTACGCGCTGTGGGTCTCCGGCGCCGACGTGCCGGAGGGCTTCTACAACGAGTATTTGCAGGCGCTGGCAGACTGGTTGGCGCTGGCGGAGCAGCGGGGCAGGTACGCCTATATCCCCGGCGCGCTCCGCACGGTGGCGGCCATGGGGCTGGACGTGACGGATCTCGCCGGTCACGACCTGCTGGAGCCGCTGCGGCGGCCGGAGATGGTGGAGGCGGACGAGGACAGGCTGGATATGCTGCTGGACCTGGACGCCGCAGGTGATGCGGGTAAGACGGACGAGTTCAGCGTGCTGCGGGAGCAGCTTCTGACCGAGGCGCTGGCCCGGCAGCAGGACAGTGGTGAATTTCGCTATACCTCCCAATGGCCTGCCGAGCTGAAGCAAAAGGGCGTGGCTGCTGAGCCGGATCGGTTCGACTACATCCTGCTGACGGCAAAGTCCGCGCAGGCGCTGGCGCCTTACCAGAGCCGTCCGGAGGTCAAAGCCGCCATAGAAAAGGCGGTAAGCTATCTCTCGATGCAGCAGCTGGACAGCGGCGGCTTCCTCAGATTTGGCGAGGAGGACGTGGAGGAGGATGCCGCCGTGCTGGAAATGCTGGCCGCGCTGGGCATCTCCCTCACGGACGAGCGCTTTACCAAGGACGGCCACACCGTGCTGGACGGCATGATGGGGTGGTATCAGGAAAGCTATTTTGACGGTGCCCCCGCGCCGGGACAGGGGTTCTACCGACATGATATTCTTTGGGGGTACCGCGGATCAGGGGATGCTTGGTACGCCTCCAGCTCATCGTTGATGTCCGATCCGGATGCCCCGGATGACCGCGGCAAGGCTGTGGAACGGCGAACCTACATAAACGAAGCGGGACTTATAGGGCTTTGTAGTGTCAGACCGGCAGTGGCTGTGGCGGGAACACCGTCCGCAAGCACGCCGGAAAAGGGAAACCGTCAAGACAATGCCATAGATTACAGTGAACTTTTACAGGCGCAGTCTGCGGATTATGCACAGAAGCTGGCAGAGGGGTATTACGGGGATGGAAACAGCACGATCGTTTCCGAGGGTGCTCTAAGCCATTTGGCCAAGGAGATCTTATCCATGTCCGAAGTCGGCGGCGGTAAGCTGCCGGAGGAGCAACGTGCACAGCTGGAAAGCCTTGTTGAGATGCTGTCGGGAGCCAGCGGCGAATATCTGATGGGACGCAAGGCGAACACCTACTCGCCGGTTCTGGTGCAGGCCATGAAAGCGCTGGATATGGATCCTGCAGACGTAAACGGCATGGACTTTTTGGCACCGTTGACAAATCTCTCTGCCATGGACACTGCGGAATACAGAGAGGCGCTGATGGATTTTGACTCGGTAGATGCGTCTATGTGGCGTAAGCGCGGCGTGGACGCGGATACGGTCGTGGACAAGTACGCCGCCGGTATACTGCAATATCAGACGGCAGACGGGCAATTTGACCCTTACGCAAGCTATAGCGGGATAGTTACCCCGATACTCCGGGATTATGTGCAGTACACTGCCGAGAATGTCACCGCCCTTGCTCCCCACGCGGACAAGGAGTACATTTCCAAGGCGATAGACCGTGCCATTGAATACCTGTCCTCCGTACAGCTTTCGGATGGCAGCTTTCCGGGTATGACCGGTACTTCAAACGGCGAGGCAACGCTCGCCGTGCTGGAAATGATGGAAGCGCTGGGAATATCTCTGGACGACCCTCGCTTCGTGAAAAACGGAAATACCGCGGCGGACGCCATGAAGACCTTTTATGTAGACGGAGTGGGCTTTCTTTCCAGCTTCGAGGTGGAAGCGCCGCTGGATGATTTGGGCAGCCTGCCGGTCTACGCCGATCCGGTCATGGATGCTTCTGCTGCCGTTTCCGCCCTGACCTACCTCCAAGCCGCCGAGGACGGCACATTCGGCCCCGACGGCAAGGGCAGCAGCGTGTTCGAGGTGGTGGGCGCCGCCCTGACGGAAACGCCGCTGGGCGCGATCTTGCTGGCGGTTATCGTAGTGGCCATACTGGCGTTTGCCATGGTGCGCCGCTACCGCCGCATCAAGAGGGAGCAGTGACATGGGTACGAAGCACAGATGCGCAGCGGCATTGCTGCTGGCGGTATTCCTGCTCTTCTGTACCGCCTGCGGCGCTGCTCCTGTGCAGCCGGAGGATACAGAAAACAAGGATCAGTACATGACCGACCCTGTGCCGGAGGGCAAACCTACGCCGGTAGAGCCGCAAGATACGACGGTGGATACCACTACGACCCACACCTGTACTTTCTCCATCTCTTGCGAGACCATTCTGGACAACATGGACAAGTGCGTGGAGAACAAGAAGTTCCTCGTGCCGGAGGACGGCATTGTTTTTCCCGCCACGGAGGTGGAGTTCAGCGAGGGCGAGAGCGTATTCGATGTTCTCCAGCGGGTATGTCGGGACAACGCCATCCACATGGAATCCAACTGGACTCCGGTATATAACAGCGCCTATGTAGAGGGGATCAATAACCTCTATGAGTTCGACGTGGGCAGTTTGTCCGGCTGGATGTACAACGTCAACGGCTGGTATCCCAACTACGGCTGCTCCCGCTACCAGGTGAAGGACGGCGACGTCGTGGAGTGGCGCTATACCTGTGACCTTGGCTATGATCTCGGCAGTGGTATGGGAGGATAATGGAGGCGCCAGAATATAGAGAACGCTGATATAGGAAGCGGAGTTCCCGGAACACATTGGCCTCTGGAGATATTCGAGAGGCCGCCTAACCATGCGACCAGACAACACAACAACACGGAGGAAAAGCCAAGCATGGCCCTTTGCGGCCATCCTTGGCTTTTTCTCCGCTTTTCATTATGCGGATGCCAATTTCATTGCCGTGCCCCACCGTTTCTGCCGTTTGCGAGTTCTTCACAAATGACGAAACGGAGGGAATAAAATGCATTTTGACCGAATGGCATACGGGGAGCGAATCAAACGGTTACGCACCGGCAGAGAGCTCACTCAAGAACAGCTTGCTGAAAAGATAAATGTTAGTAGAACCTACATAGTTAAAATTGAGAACGGCTTACAGATAGGCCCGATTGAAATTGCCATTGAACTGGCAATGTTCTTCGATGTCTCCATGGATTTTCTCTTGCTTGGAAAAGAAAACTATCGCGTGGACAGAAAGCAGTGTTTGAGAATGGCAATCGATATCCTCTCTGAATTGCAAGCGGAACTGTAAAATGTTCCATTTTGGGTATGCAATGTTCCAAACTGTTTCTGTTCCGTGGCTTTCCTTCAAGGTACAATTTACTCAAGCCAAACAAAGGGCCTATTGTACCTTGAAAAACGCCATTCGGCCATATTCGGCAACTGGATCACATCAGCAGATGAGCCTCCGTAAGAAAGAGGACAGCGATGCGGAGAACGCGCCATGACCACCTGCACGGGAGTCTCCCGTGTCAATGCAGGTCCCAGATCGGAAGGTGCCCAGCGATACCCGTTCATCCAAAAGCAGCCGCGGCAGGCTGTCTCGCCATGACCTCATCTGCCTACAATGGTACTTCTGCATAGCGACAGATACAAGCAATCGGTGCAGCTCGGAGAGATCCTCGGAGGGGTGCAATTCCCATGTGCGGCGCCCACCGCAGACCAGTTGACCGCCCATCAGTCCGGGAAGTAGTGTCGAATAGGACTGGACAAACGACAGAAACGGCGTGGGCCGTTCCGGGAAACCGGGGCGGCCCCGCCATGACCTTTGCCTGATGGCAGAAATGCGGGTGCTGCACTTTCCCTCCCCCTCACATATTTACTACCTACCCCCCCAATTACTCCTTTCCGCAGCACCCGTGTTTGTGCCATCAGGAATCAGTGCAACTGCAAGAGGAGGGGTACTCATTAAAATTTCTGAAAGCTCTTATACCATTGGCGATGACGGACGCCTTGTGATCCCGGCGGATGACTTGACTGAAATGGGGTTGACTGCGGGGCAGGACGTGTTTGTGGCTTATATCACCGACGATGACCTCGCAAACCGATACCATGAGTTCACAGTTTCATCGGTATCTCTTTCTGAATTGGATACCACCCAGCAGATCGCCATACCGCAGCAACTATTGGGGCAAGCAGGCATCGACTCGAACGCGGAGGTGCAGATCGCCTGCATTGACGGAGCTATCATCATTACGGGGGATACACCCCTGACCGAAGATGAATTGAGCGAGGTCGTTGGCCGTCTGCGGGCGGTCAATGACCTCACCGAACATTTCGCAAATGAATCGGATACTGCAGCTTCTAAAAACATGATAGCGCTGGAGATAAATGGACTCCATGTGCATCTTACCTTTACACCATTTCCTGCGGATGATACCGTGGCCGCCGTCCGAGCAATTTTGAAGAACAGCTACGTTCGGACGCTCCAGACGTAAGGAGGCGTGACCTTGGCTAAAAGAGTTTGCTGCCTGTATCGCGTTTCCACGCTGAAGCAGGTCGAAAAGGATGACATCCCCATGCAAAAGCAGCGATGCCATGAGTTCGCCGCACAAATGGGTTGGGACATTGTTCGAGAGTTTTCCGAGAAAGGCGTGTCCGGCTTCAAGGTCTCCGCCAAGCAGCGCGACGCCATACAGGAAATCCAGCGCGAGGCGGCACTGAACACCTTTGACATCCTTCTTGTTTTCATGTTTGACCGCCTTGGCCGGCGCGATGACGAAACACCCTTCATTGTGGAATGGTTCGTCAACAACGGCATCGAGGTTTGGAGCGCCGAGGAAGGCCAGCAGCGGTTTGATAACCATGTGGACAAGCTGCTGAACTACATCCGTTACTGGCAGGCGTCCGGCGAAAGCATCAAGACCTCCATTCGTACCAAGACCCGTTTGGGGCAGATCGTTATGGAGGGCAGATTTCGTGGCGGTTACGCGCCCTATGGCTATCAGTTGGTAAAGAAGGGGCGCATAGGCAAGAAGAACCGTGAGCTGTTTGATATTGAGGTCAACCCCAGGGAAGCCGCGGCTGTGCGCCGCATTTTCGATTTGGCCGACCAGTACGGCTACGGTGGCCGAAAAACCTCCACTACGCTCAAAGAGGAGGGCTTTCTCAACCTCCGCACGGGTGAGCCATTCCATTACTCCACCATCCAGAACATTCTCATCAATATTGCTTACACCGGTGTACTCCGAAGCGGTGAGAGTATCTCTGAGATATTTCCGGACTTGCAGATTATCACGCCGGAGCAATTCCAGCGTGTGCAGAAGGGCCGGAAGCAGCGGTCTGCGGACTACCTTGCAAAATGCGCTGCGGCCTATGGAACGGAAACCATCACGCTGAAGGATGGCAGCGAAGCAGAGGTTTCCCGCCCGTTTCGCAGTTATCCCCGAAAAAATACCGGCAGTGCTCTGCTGTCCGGCAATGTGTATTGCGGTCACTGTGGTGGCCGCATTTTTGCGTCAACAGCGCGAAAAACCCATCACCCCACCGATGGCAGTAATGGGCGTGTGGCCATCTACAAGTGTTATAACCGTACCCAGCACAAAGGAAACTGCGATGGCCCTACTACCTACCGTGCCGAAAAGGTGGATGCCGTGGTCAGCAAGATTATCCGGGATATTTTTCAGAAGGCCGGCACTGTCAGCGAGTACGACATCGTTCATAATCAGATCGGCGCAACGGCATCTGATCTGCAGCAGCAGATTCGGCAAGCCAAGCTGGAGCTTTCCAAGAAGCACATCGAGCAGGGCCGCTGGGAAGGCCTGATGCTGGACTCGCTGGATGGCAAGTGCCCGTTCACCCCCGAGCAGGTCAAAAGCCGACTGGACTCCGTAAAGGAGGCCATGACATCGCTATCCGCCAATATTGAATCGTTGGAAGCCCGATTGGCCGACAGCGACAGGCTCACCCAGGAGCTGAAGGATCTGGAGCATGAGGTGCTCACCGCCCATGACCGGGACGCGGCACTGGAATACGACCTGTTCGCCGCGCTGCGGACAGAGGCGGCGGGACAGGTGACGCGGGTGCAGCTGGCGGCATCGCTGATCGCGCAGCTGGACACGCTGTGCGCCTTTGCCGAGGTGGCGGCCCAGAACCACTACTGCCGGCCGGAGGTGGACGAGTCCGGGGTCATCGAGATCACGGCGGGACGCCATCCGGTGGTGGAAAAGGTGCGGGGCGACGCATTCTTTGTGCCCAACGACACCCACATGGGCGCAAAGGAGGACCGGGTGGCCATCATCACCGGTCCCAACATGGCCGGTAAGTCTACCTATATGCGTCAGGTGGCACTGATCGTGCTGATGGCCCAGGTGGGGTGCTTTGTCCCCGCCCAGCGGGCGCACATCGGCGTGGTGGATCGCATTTTCACCCGCATCGGCGCCAGCGACGACCTGGCGGCGGGACAGTCTACCTTCATGGTGGAGATGACCGAGGTGTCGGAGCTGCTTCGCTGCGCCACGAAGAACAGCCTGCTCATTCTGGATGAGATCGGCCGGGGTACGTCTACATTCGACGGAATGTCCATTGCCCGGGCGGTGCTGGAGCACTGCGCCGGGAAGCTGAAGGCCAAGACGCTGTTCGCTACCCATTATCATGAGCTGACCACGCT
>OOCQ01001751.1_pt1 | contig 11862 bp, 9 predicted proteins | sample 1671121 | NCBI WGS metagenome assembly OOCQ01 (sample SAMN06348124, study PRJEB24527) | human gut metagenome | biome: human gut; feature: ankylosing spondylitis patient; material: feces | host: Homo sapiens | place: China | collected 2015-10 | reverse complement strand
CGCTTAATTTATGCATTTCTCCATTCTGATCCGGCAATTCAAAGTCCGGTGCTTTGGTTCCTGACTCTAACATTTACTATTCCTCCGCTTCTGTATTTTCCACCTGTTTTCTTACTCTCTTATTAACTGAAATCATTTTATGTCCCGTATACATGGACATGATCATACATATAAGAGTGCTACACGCAAAATACCTATGACCTGATTTGGATCCTTTATATCCAGTATAAAAAGTTCCAATCATAGTAATTAACGCTCCGATTGACCAATACTTATGTGCTTTCATTTTATACCTCCAAATTGATTAAGCTGTTTCCAAAATAAATATCTCTGGATCATTAACAATATTATACATTCCATCCATTACTTTCGACAAGCAGAGAAAGAAAAATAATCAATCCAAATACAAAAGGATGTATCACGATAATTCTTCCATTACCTTGACGCATCCTTTCGTATTGTTATTTTTGCTATTCTTCTTAATGACAGCTATGGTTTCCACATCCATGCTCACCACTTTTACCAATGTATTGTAATACATTATTTTTCAAGACAATCCGGATTGAGAAGGAAATCGTAAATATTGATTGTAAGAATTCCATATTCATCATAATTCGGCTGAACGACATCTTTGGTAATAACGATTTTCTTGAAAGAGTCGTCAATCCTTCTAAACGGTCTGATTTCCTGAATGCGCTTTGTTTCATCTGGCAGCGAATATGCCGACTGGATATAGTATCTGACCGATCCCCTATTACAAACAAAATCAACTTCTAGCTGCTTACGGGTCACTTTCCCATCCTTATCTTTTTCTGCAATCGGGATAACACCTACATTGACGCTGTAGCCTCTCATACGCAGCTCATTGTAAATTACATTCTCCATAGAATGAGTCTGCTCAAACTGACGAAAGTTAATTCTTGCGTTGCGAAGTCCAAGATCAGAGAAATACCCCCATATAACATATACTCAGAAAGCCCCATATATTTGTCGCCATTGTAAACATTCATAAACTCTGCAAAGCTCAAATGGTACATATGAATGCGAATACCGGTAATCACCTTAATTAATCCATTATGCTTTCTTTTTATCAGTTTGTCCAAATAGAAATCTCTGCTAATTTCCATACAGCAAGCCTCCTTGGAATAGATTTTTGCAACTTTTCACATTTTTCTATTTCAAAGTCTTCTTATAGTATATGCAAGTCATTGTCATTTTTATATTTTTATGGTGCTAGCAAGCACTATAAAATAAAAAAGCAGCAATGACTTTTTCAATCATTACTGCTTCGAACCGATGTTCCCATAGTAAGCGAGACACACAAAAGTTCAGATTTTATCAATCTGCTTAAAAAGTTGAATGAAAAATACCCAGAGGGTGATATCATTCGAATTGTTTGCGACAATCATTCTGCTCATAAATCAAAGGAAACCACAAACTTTCTTGCAACATGTCCGGAAGGACGTTTTGTATTAAGTCGTATTTTTTGTATGCGGTGTGATCAGTTTCTGTTCCTGATCTATGATGATCGCCATAGTTTTTCCCCTTCCGCACCAAACTTATTTCCGATAAAATACCTTTGCCTCGTAAGGTCTTAAATAGATGCCATTTTCTGTTTTTACCACATCGTCATAATTGCTGATCAGGACTTTCTCGTCCCCGGTAAAACCGTCTTCCAGGGTAAAATCCATCTCCTGCTCCCTGAAATTGCAGACCACAAACAGCTTCTCTTCTCCAAGTGTTCTAGTGTACGCAAACACATCCGGGTGTTCAATCGCCTTACTCTTGTATACACCATACACAATAATCTCCATCTGATGACGCAGTTCGATCAGTTTCTTATAATAAGAAAATATAGAATCCGGATCGTTTACCTGTGCTGCCGCATTGATCTTTTTATAATTCTCATTGACAGAGATCCACGGTGTTCCTGTCGTAAATCCCGCATTGTCACTGTCATCCCAGTGCATCGGGAATCTTGCATTGTCACGACCGATGGCATTGACAAATTTTAACATGGTCTCCTCGTCTAAAATGCCGCCCCCGACAAAATCACGGTATGCATTTTTGATCTCAATATCGCGAAACTCCGAAAAATCCCTGCATTTCCGGTTTGTCATTCCAAGTTCCTCGCCCTGATAAATATAAGGTGTTCCCTTCATAAAATGCAGACAGGTTGCAAGCATTTTTGCAGAGATCTCACGGTACTCCTCGCTGTCATTTCCAAATCTTGACACGGCTCTTGGCTGATCGTGGTTATCCCAGTAAAGGCTGTTCCATGCCACACCTTCAAGTCCGTCCTCCCACTTCTGAAATACTTTTTTGAGCTCCACCAGATCAAAACTGCCGTCACTCCATTTTCCATACTGTGTCTGTCCGAGATTGACATGCTCAAATGTAAAGATCATATCCAGCTCATTTTCGTTTGTCCCGGCATAGCGTTTTGCATCTTCAACGCCTGCTCCGGCACCCTCGCCGACTGTCATCCAGTCAAATCTGGAGATTACCTTTTCATTCATCTCTTTTAAATACTCATGCACACGCGGACCATTGTTGACATAAGGAGAAAAATCCCCGAATTTTTCATTGCCATGCACTACACCGTCCGGGAAACGCTGGTCTTTTGATATCATCGTAATGACATCCATACGGAATCCGTCGATGCCGCGCTCACCCCACCAGGTCATCATGTCATAGACTTCCTGTCTGAGTTTTGGATTTTCCCAGTTGAGATCCGGCTGTTTTTTGGAAAACATGTGAAGATAATACATATCTGTTGTCTGATCATACTCCCATGCGGATCCGCCAAAACAGGAACCCCAGTTATTCGGTTCTTTTCCGTCCCTTGCCTCACGCCAGATATAATAATCGCGGTGCGGGTTATCCTTACTTTTTCTGCTCTCCACAAACCACCGGTGCTCATCGGAACTGTGGTTGACGACCAGATCCATGACGATCTTAATGCCAAGTTTGTGTGCCTCGGCAAGCATTTCATCGAAATCTTCGAGTGTACCAAACTCCGTCATGATATCTCTGTAATCACTGATATCGTAACCGTTGTCATCGTTCGGAGACTGATAGACCGGGGATAACCAGATCACGTCAATTCCCAATAATTTTAAATAAGACAGCCGGCTCTTAATGCCGCGAAGATCGCCGACACCATCACCATTGCTGTCCATAAAGCTGCGCGGATAGATCTGGTAGACTACCGCTTCTTTCCACCATTTTTTTTCTTCCATAGGAATCCTCCATTCTTGCGCCGGTTTTGCGCATGCACTATTTACCTTCCTGCTATATACCTGGCTCATATACATATTGAATTAAGTCGTCTCCCTTACTACAAGTGATACCGGCAGAGTAGTGCGGTTCGGCACAAGTTCCCCATTGCCGGAACGGACGAGCAGTTCCACCGCCATTTTTGCCATCTCTTTGATCGGCTGATGGATCGTCGTGATCGGCGGCGTTGTTAATGATGCAATATTGACATCATCGAAACCCACGATCTTCATCTGCGACGGCACATCAATGTTCAAATTATGGCACACCTGCAGAAGCTGCGCTGCGATCAGATCACTGCTGGCAAAAATGCCATCTGTATCCGTATTTTCCTTTAACAGATTTTCAAGTATCTGATGATATTCCAGATGGTTATACTCAAAAGCTGTGGTATCTGCGATCTGATAAGAAACATTCTGTTTTTCACAGACTGCCCGGAAACCAACTGCACGCTCATCTGCCGGCATGGCTGTCTCGTGGACACCGCTGATATGGATCAGATGCTTACAGCCACAGTCAATCAGATGCTGCGCTGCAAGACGTCCGCCCTGCTCATTGTCACACTCCACCTCCGCTGTTCCATTTTCAAGATAACGCTCAATCGTGATCAGCGGCACATTTAATCCGGTAAACTTTTCCACGCCGACCGTTCCACTGCAGAGAATGACTCCCGCCACGCGGTTGCTCGTGCACATTTCCATGTACTCCCATTCTTTTTCATTTTTCTCCTGGGAGTTAAACAGTAAAATCTTATGATCATAATGATACGCCTGACTCTCCAAATTACTGATCAGCTCCGCAAAATACGGATGTCTGATGTGCGGCACGATCACACCGATCGTGTTCGTCGTCTGTTTGGAAAGCGAACGCGCTACTTCGTTCGGGCGGTAATTGAGTTTCTTCATCGCCTCATATACTTTTTTTCTCGTTTCTTCGCTGATATATCCACGGTTATTCAGCACACGGGAAACAGTGCTTACGGTAAGCCCTGTCTCCTTTGCCACATCCTTTAAGGTTGCCATACTTCCTCCCCGAAAACCTGTATCTTCTCTCTACTGCCCTTTTCCATGCAAAATTTTTCTGCAGTTTCAGGCAGTTCGAATATACCTGTGATTGTACCACAACCTGCAGTCACTTCAAGAATCACATCATCAAAAAGCAGAGAAAAATCACGGATTCCGGCATCTGTTACAAATGTTTCTTCACCGATTTTTAACTCTCCGGTTTTTGCATTGTATACAAAGTCAGTCTTCTGGTTGATGCGGGCACTTAAAATGTCCTCTGACTCTGCGCGGGTAATCTGAATTTCCGTTGCTGTGTCCGGTGCAAATTTCCACTGAAATAAATCCTTTGCTGACACATGTTCATCTGCAACTTTTGCTGCGGTGTCTGCCATCAGTGCCTCATTTTCAGTATCCTGCTGCCGGACATTTTTCATTGTATTGTCATACACAGGTTTCCTGCTGTCCTCATACTCCCTGACCGGTTCCTGCCTGAGCACTTTTTCACCATTCTTATAAGCAACGGAAAACTCTCTCGGCAGTCCCATCGCCCCGGTATAATTTCTTCCGCGGTTTGGAAATCTGAGCCACGGAACTGAGATCACACGATTTCCTGTATTGCTGTAAGTCTGCGCCGCATAAGCTATCTTGTTGATGTATGCCGCTTGACGCACACCGTCGGTCTGAAATTGATATCCATCAAACTCTCCCCAGAAGTAAAAACCGTCTGCGCTCCAGAACATCCAGGTCTCATTTCCTTTTTCATCTTTCAGGCATACCAGATCCGGACATTCCCACGCCTCTTTGAATGTCAGGCGGTCGGTCTGTTCCCATTTTAGCAGATCGGTGCTGTATGCAATGCGCTGGGTAAACTGTTTCCCTGCGCTCCATTTATTATTATTTCCGTCTGCCGTGTAGAAAAATACCACCGCATCTTCCGGCAGTCCGAGCATCTTACGATCATTTACAATACCGCTTCCGGAAAACATCGTTCCGGTCTCATCCGGGAAAAGTACATCATCCTTCTGCTCCCAGTGCAGTAAATCCCTGCTTACCGCGTGCCCCCAGCTCATATTTTCCCACTGCACATCAAACGGGTTATGCTGGAAATACAAATGATACACGCCCTCGGCATATACAAGGCCATTCGGATCATTCATCCATCCGGTCTGCGGTGTAAAATGAATCGAAGGGCGGTGGAAAGCCTCACCCTGCGTAGCACGGAGAGATTTTTCTTCCGTTTCAGGTACATCCTCATTTCTGATTCCGTCAAAGAAAGCTTTCCCAAGATCCCCTCTTAGAATTAGTGTTTTATCGGTAAATTGCTTTACCGGAAAACGGGCATAATAACTGACAGGGTATGTTTCATCCTCTGCCTCTCCCGCCGGGATCTGAAACTCAAACAGCTTTGTTTCGCTGTTATCCTCCCGGCAGAATATCTCAAGCATACGGTTGTTTTTTTTGCCGCCAAACGGCAGTTCGCCATACGTGGCACAGACCGGAATAAACAGCCACCCTTTTTTGATGTATATTTCCTTTTCCATGTCTTACAACCTCCTACTTATATTTTTCCTTTTTAACCAGCACTTGTAAGCACATAACATCTTTCACTGGTCAGCATGGGAAACTGTATACTTTTCCATCCACCTGTGTGGTCTGGTTTACACATTCTTTCACCCACTCCTCATCGGAAAGATCGACTGCATACTGGGAAGCAAGTGCAACAACATCTGTGGTGTCTAAGATCGCCATGGTCGGTGCTGTTCCTGAGTTATATGCACTTGTCACTCTCGTATATGGAGATTCACCGGTTCCGCATGCCTGAACCTCAAGTTCGATTCCTGTCTCCTCTTTAAATGCCTCTGCCATATCTTCAAGTGCTGTCTGGATTTCACCTTTACTGTTTAACATCGTGATCTGTGTTCCTGCTAAATCTGCGGTGTCGATATTCCCTGTGCTCTCAGTTCCGGCTGCTGTACTCTCACTGGCATCGTTGCTGTCCGCTGCGTTGCTTCCTGCATTACTGCCTGTATTTGCGCTGCCGGAATTGCTGTTGCTGCCACAGCCTGCTAACATCCCCATTGTCATTGCTGTCCTTACTGTGCCCTTACTTTAACACTGCTTTCTCCGTATGTCAATCGGTTGACATACTATTTGTCAGTTATAATCAAATAATCACGTCTGTTTTTGTACATATTCACAACATATCTTTTGCATTTTAATCATTTATGGTCAGAAATGACTATTAAATCCTTGTGTTTTATGTTAATCGGTTGACATTTTAAATTTTATCAATTCCGATTCCTGTTTATGGTACTGGAAACACACACACCTATCATGCAAAGCAAAAAGAGGACCTCACAACTTAGTTGCAAAATCCTCTTTCCGGTGTGCCACACATTTTACTGTATGACGGGTATATTAAATTTATTTGGGAACTACTTACTGATCTTTATCTTCTTTGCACTGCTGAAACTTCCATAAACCTTTGCGCCTGTGGAATCTTTCTTATAAGCACGTACTTTTACATAATATGTCTTGCCTTTTGCCAATTTTCCAAGTGTTTTTGATGTGCCTGATATTGTTACTTTCTTTACATTCTTTTTGAATTGCTTATCCGTAGAATAAACGATCTGATATCCGGCTGCACCGTCCACTTTCTGGACTGTAACTTTTGCTTTTCTTCCCGAAACAGCTTTCATTTTCTTAATTGCAGATTTCTTTACGGTCACTTTCTGCCATTTCGCATATAAAGTAAGATTCTTTTTGCTGCTCTTTGAGATTGTTTTAATTCTCTTTGTATACTTGCTGTCTGTATACCAGCCCTTAAAGACATATCCCTTTTTGGAAGCAGATTTTAAATTTACCTTTTCATTGTAATAATATTCCGGGTTTTTGCTGCTGTTTTTACCTTTTCCTAACTTATAGGTAATTTTATAACCTACCGTGATCTTACAGGACGCGCTTACTCTGCTTCCATCTTTTGCCGTTGCCGTGATCGTGGTCACACCATTTTTCAATGCTTTTACTTTCCCATGCTTATCAACAGTCGCAACTTTTTTGTTGGAAGATGTCCACTTAACGTCTTTAATATCTGCATCAGATGGTGAAACAACAGCCTTTAATGTAAGCGTTGCACCTTTTTTCATTCCGGCTTTTGTTTTATTTAACGTGATTTTTTTAACTTTTACTTCTTTCTTCTCTGTTTCCGGTTTCTTTTCTGTATCTTTCTCCGGAGCATTTTTAATTTCTCCAAGTTTTACAGTACCAAATACTTCCGGCTTAGACCATCCCATTCCTGTTTCATCGTTCCAGCTCAATGTACCAATTCTTTTGCCACTTGCATCAGCATCATTGATCTGAAATTCAAGTCCGATCTCATCTCCGGCTTTTGGTGTGATATCCGTCCATTTAAATGACGCTTCAACAACATATCCGTCAGAAGTTATTTTTGCCACAGACTTCATATTCTCTTCAAGGCACTTTTTGCCATTAAATGAGTGATCATTTACATAACTGATCCTGTACTGCTTGTCATCGTCTTCATAAGAGTTGGATTTTCCATTATTTTCGTCGATAAATACTTCTAAGGAATCCTGCTCCCATGCATCACCGTTGGTATTATTGAGGACAGGATCTTTGATCTCGGCATATACATAAAAATTGTCTTTATCCCAGAGTAACTTCGCATTTGCAGAAACATTGGAGCCGAGATTGATTGTAATCGGAATGGTTCCGACATTATCCCATACCGCATCTTTATCTCCGTCTACGGTAACTGTACCATAGGCAGCTTTCTCCACCCCTGGTTTCATCGTTACTTTCGCGTAATATTTACTGCTTGTTCCCTGTTTTCCTGTCAAATCATTAAATGCGGCTGTTTTATCCCCATTTGTGACCACAACATCCATTCCGATCACTTTTGCAACGGAAAGTCCTGATAACGGTACCTTTATGGTTGCCTGATAACCATTTTCTACTTCTGCTGCCTCGCTTCTTTTTACCGTTACGGTCACTGGTGTGATGTCATCTTTTCCGGAATTTGCAGAATCCACATAAACAGCAACTGCATCATTATCATCTTTTACGGCATCTTCTACCGTAACCTGCACGGTAAGACCATCTTTATCCCACATCGAAATAAAGGAAGCCGTGATATCATTCTGCATGATACTGTATGTCTTTCCTGTCACTGCATCACCTTTTTTCTCTGCAGCAACTACATCCTGAATTGACGGCTGGAGTCTGGATGCATCTACATACGCCCAGTACGCAGGTTTTGCTTTATAATTTCCATCAAAAAGCAATGGGCACTGCGCAGAGCCGTCTGCACCACCACCAACACCAGACTGTTCATGTAACCATGAATTTGGCTCGATGACCCCCCATACGGTCAATCCGGAAACGTTCGAACCATCTGCTTTTAAGCCTTTGATCGCATCGAATAACTGTTTATGGCAATATGCAATTTTAGTATACTCGCTCTCTTTTGTTGCCATACCTGATGTATAAGATGCACTTGATTTAAAATCAAGCTCTGTAAGCTGTACTTTTCCTGCAGCTTTTGCATATTTTTCAGCCACTGTTTTAAACTGCGTGGCAGAAAAACTATCCACACTGTAATGTGCCTGCATGCCAAATGCATCCAGTCTGGTTCCATCGGCAGCCTTTACATCATTGATGAGTTTTACAATACCCTCACATTTTGTATTATCCGTCTCACCAAAATCGTTGTAATAAAGCTCTACATTTTTCGGTGCATACTGGTTTGCATATCTGAAGGCATTGATGATAAATTCGTTGCTCTTATATACATGCCACCAGCTTGAATTATTTCCATGACGGATCTCATCGAGACTTTCCGCTGCACTCACGGTATCTGTACGGTAAGAGTTTCCAATGACAGCCTCATTTACAACATCCCAGCCATAAAATAATCCGTCATATTTTCCATTTGCAGCTTCCCCGAAGTAATGGTCAAAGACACTTGAAATAAACCATTCAAGACGGCGGTTCATGGTTTCTTTGTCCACATAAGGTTTGGTTTTATCATAATTTTCATGGAAAAACCATTCCTGTGTCTGGGAATGCCATACAAGGACATGACCACGGATACGGATTTTGTTATCCGGATTTTCATTATTCCACTCACAGATTTTATTTATTAATTTATCTGCACGTGAAAAGTCCAAGCTGTCACCGGCTTCATTTACGACCGGGACTTCAAGATCCTGTCCTTTAAATTGGATCGTCTTTGTGTTGACTTTATCCTCTAACTGATAGTTGAACAATGCATCCGGTTTTAATTCGTTTCCAAATGTAACCGCATTAAAGTGTTTTTCCACCAGTTCCATCAGCGTATCATCATTGATCTCATCACCGGTCACTGCTGTGCCGGCAACTACATCATTGCCTAAAGCAGCTTTCACACTTTCTTTCCAGTCCGGGATGTCCTTCTCAATAGATGGCTTTTCTCTTTCAATCTTATTCATGGACACACCGGTCACATAGTAAGTCCCTTTTACGCAATCGCCCTGTCCATAGTTGGTTCCCTGTTCTATAATACGGATGACCACCTGATCTGCAGCTTTCGGTATTTTGAAAGTTCCCTCATATTTTGTCCATTCTCCAGCTTTTAATGTCTTTGTACAGTCTCCTGACAAAATACCTGCTGAATAACTTCCAAGATATGTTGCCTCACCACCGGAAACATAGAATGGTGCAAACTCCACATTTCTCTGCTCTTCCGGAGCATCTTTGTAATCATCGGACAATTTCGCCCAGAATGAGAATTTGTATGTTTCCCCTTTTTCAACCGCATCCGTGATATCCTGCGAAAAACAATCCCCAGGGGTGGCAGTTTCCTGATTACGTGTAAGTACACCGTATGTTTTAAGACCGGAATCTGCGATTTCTTCTTCCTCTGCTGCAACTGAAACAACCGATTCTCCGGCTGCACTGTTCCATGACTCCGCCGCTTCGGACGCTGCAAAATCACCGTTTTTTATAATATTATCCCCCAGTTTTGCATCGCCTGCTCCTGCTTTCAGTTCAAAGGTCACGCTCACAAGACTTACCGTTGCATTTTCCGGTTTATCTTCCGTTATCATGATTCCGACTGCATCAATAGTGCCATCCCCCGATGGATTTATCGTATACTCCGTCTGTCCGCTTAATCCGTACTGTGTATTAGCTGCTGTTGCATCATCTCCACCGTTGTATACTTTCAGACTGATCGGTACTTTCTGATCCGCCACCTGAAATGTAACAGCATTCACCTGTGACATTTCGATACTCTCCGGCAACGTCCATTTCACCTGATTATACTGTTTTGCAAAAGACAATTTCCACTGTCCATCTGCGAGTTCATAATCCGCGTCTCCCCATGCCACTTTCAGCTGATCTGCAGTAAAAACTTTTTTTACCCCTGAATTTTCGTTTTCATCTGCATAGACAACTGCATTTTCAAGATATGGTGTCAGCACAGGTCCTATCCCGGTAAAAACCATAGCACTGCATAAAGCTGCGCATACCCCTGCTTTCCAATTTCGTTTCAAACCCCGTTCTCCTCCTTTTATATATTTTCTACCGTTACAAATTTATGTTAGCAGAAGAAAATATTAAAAATAGAGGAATTTTTATAGAAAAAAACCGGACAAATAATAGAATACACTCTCTGCAGACATCCATTATCATGAGTTAAAAAAGTGGAGAATTCTGCAAAAAACAAAATTCTCCACTTTCTATCATGTTTTTACCACATGACATATATTATAAACTTACTTTTTGGGCTACTTACTGATCTTTACCTTCTTCACACTGCTGAAACTTCCATAAACCTTTGCGCCTGTGGAATCTTTCTTATAGGCACGCACTTTGACATAATAAGTCTTGCCTTTTGAAAGTTTGCTTAAGGTTTTTGATGTTCCTGTCACTGTCTCTTTCTTTACAGCTCCCTTTTTCACAACGACTTTTTCCCATTTTGCATATACAGTAATGTTCTTTTTACTGTTCTTTGCGATCGTTGTGATTTTCTTTGTGTACTTGCTGTCTGTATACCAGCCTTTAAATGCATAACCTTTCTTTGAAGCTGCCTTTAAGTTGATTTTCTGGTTGTAATAATACTCCGGATTCTGGTCGTTATTTTTTCCTTTACCCAGTTTATAAGTGATCTTATAACCTACTGTGATCTTACAGGAAGCACTCACACCACTGCCGTCTTTTGCTGTCGCTTTGATCGTGGCAGTTCCATTTTGCAGTGCTTTTACTTTTCCGTTTTTGTCAACGGCAGCAATTTTTGTATTGGATGAGGACCACTTGATACCTTTATTTGTTGCTTTTTCCGGTGCGACAACAGCCTTCAATGTAAGGGTTTCACCTTTTTTCATTCCGATGATCCCGTCCTCAAATCCGTCGATAAACGTTCCGGAGCCGATGGTCAGCTCATAATTATTTGCAGTGCCGCCGTCAAAAGCCACACCGTCCTTGGTTCCCACATAATTGATGGTAACTACGTCTCCGTTCTGAACGCTGCCTTCCGTTACTTCCTCAGCCTTGTTCTGCAGTTCCTCCTTAATCCTTC
>OOCQ01001750.1_pt1 | contig 11878 bp, 9 predicted proteins | sample 1671121 | NCBI WGS metagenome assembly OOCQ01 (sample SAMN06348124, study PRJEB24527) | human gut metagenome | biome: human gut; feature: ankylosing spondylitis patient; material: feces | host: Homo sapiens | place: China | collected 2015-10 | reverse complement strand
TATATATAATTTTTCCCATTTTTGTAATTTTACCGGATAAAGGAGCGATTTATAATGTCTGTTATGGAACTTCTGACCACCCGCCGCACCTACCGCCGATTTGCACAAAAGGCCGTGCCGCAGGACGTGGTGGATGATATCGTACAGGCCGTGCGGCTGTCCTCCTGCGGGGCAAACCGGCAGGCGGTGCGTCTGGTGCTGGTGCAAAGCCCGGAGATGGTCGCCAAGGTACAGCCGCTGGTCAAGTGGGCTGGCTATCTGCCGCCGGAGCAGGGCACGCCCAAGGCGGACGAGCTGCCCACCTTTTATGCAGCTGTGGTGCAGGATACCGCCATCCCCGGCGACCTTGCCACCGACACCGGCATTGCACTTGCCAACATGACCCTTGCCGCATGGGACAAGGGCGTGGGCAGCTGCATCATGGGCGCAATCGATAAGCCCGCCCTGACCGCGCTGCTGGGCATTGAGGAGCCGCAGAAGCTGGCCTTTATGGTGGCTTTCGGCTACCCCACCCACAAAGCCAGCATCGTACCCATGACCGAGCAGACCGGCGTAAAGTACTATCTGGACGAAAACCGCGACTACTGCGTGCCCAAGCGCAGCGCAGAGGAGATTGCAAGAAGCGTATAAGCGCCGCAGTGCAAGTTCGCCCTCTCAGGCGCTCCCGCGCCAGCTCTCCCAAGGGGAGAGCCAAGGTCTAATGCTCATTGCTGAAGTTTTAAGTGCAATGAGAAAGCATCCGGCAGTGCTCTTGCCTCTCCCTTTGGGAGAGGTGGCTGCGAACGTAGTGAGCAGACGGAGAGGGCGCACGCCGTTGCCCTCGACACTAAAGCTGTCACCGCAGGTGACTGAGAGGGCGCAGGACAGCAAGGACTGAGGGGGTTTATACTGCATATATTCATACATTTTCTCCGTTATTGCATAAATGTTTGCAAAATCGTTTCAATTTTACGGATTATTATGCACAAGTATTGACTTTTCGTTTTGTACAAACTATACTAAGTGCGTTCCCCGAAAGCGCGATGAATCGCATCCCATCGGGGCAAAGCGAACTATATTGCATAGATTGAGGAGTGTTTGAATATGAAAAAGATCTCTCGCCGCAGCTTCATGGCTGCCGCTGCTGTTTCCGTTGCCGCTCTGGCTCTGACCGCCTGCGGCGGTTCCGCAAGCTCTGCTGCTTCCTCTGTGGCAAGCTCTGCCGCTTCCTCCGAGGCTGTTTCTTCTGCCGCTGCTGCTGAACTGACCACCGTGGAGGCTGGTAAGCTGACCATGGCCACCAACGCTACCTTCCCTCCGTACGAGATGACCACCGACTCCGGTGAGATTGAGGGCATCGATGTAGACACCGCCAAGGCCATTGCTGAGAAGCTGGGTCTGGAGCTGCAGATCGATGACATGGAGTTTGATGCCGCACTGCTCAGCGTGCAGCAGGGTAAGGCCGACATCGTGATGGCTGGCGTTACCGTGACCGACGAGCGCAAGGCTGTGATGGACTTCTCCGACAGCTACGCCACCGGCATCCAGTCCATCATCGTGCCCAATGGCTCCGACATTGCTTCTCCCGATGACCTGGCCGGCAAAAAGATCGGCACCCAGCGTGGCACCACCGGCTACATCTACTGCTCCGACGACTTCGGCGATGACGCCGTGGTGGCCTACGACAGCGGCCTGACCGCCGTGCAGGCCCTGAACAACGGCCAGGTGGACGCTGTGGTCATCGACAACGCCCCTGCCAAGGAATATGTGGCCGCCAACCCCGGCCTGAAGGTGCTGGACACCAGCTACGCCGAGGAGGACTACGCCATCGGCCTGGCCAAGGGCTCTGCCCTGGAGGATGCCATCAACGCTGCTCTGGAGGAGCTGAAGGCTGACGGCACCCTGCAGTCCATCGTGGACAAGTACATCACTGCAGAGTAAGCAGCTGCCACGAGCGCAACACCGGGAGGCGGCCCTTTTCAGGGGGCTCCTCCCTTTTTTCGGGGACTCGGGTCCCCATCAACCCACCAACAAGATCCCACAGACAGAAAGCGAGGATGTGAATGGCTGCTCAATACGAACTGCTCAAAGAGCTGCTGAACAGCGGCACGAGCCTGACCTTCGGGCAGGAGGTCTTTTACAAATTTTATCAGGCCTTTCTCCTGAAGGACCGCTGGCTCCAGTACATTGATGGCGTAGGCACCACCCTGCTGGTCACCGCCATTGCATTGGCCCTGGGCGTGGTGCTGGGCAGTGTGGTGGCCATGGTCCGTGTGACCCACGACCAGCAGCGTCCCGGCCACAAGAACCCGGTGCTGGGCTTCTTCAACGCAGTGTGCGAGGTGTACGCCACCATCATCCGTGGCACCCCTATGATGGTGCAGCTGCTGATCATGAGCATGGTCATCTTTTCCAACAGCCGCAACTTTACCATGGTAGGTGCCCTGACCCTGGGCATCAACTCCGGTGCCTATGTGTCCGAGATCATCCGGGGCGGCCTGATGGCCGTGGACCCGGGCCAGATGGAGGCCGGCCGCAGCCTGGGCCTGAACTACATGACCACCATGGTGGTGATCATCATTCCCCAGGCCATCCGTGCGGTGCTGCCTGCCCTGGGCAACGAATTCATCGTTCTGCTGAAGGATACCTCCCTGATCACGGTCATTGGCGGCAAGGAGCTGCTGTACGCCGCACAGGGCATTATGAACCGCACCTACGACGCCATGTTCCCCCTGCTGGGCGTTGCAGCCATCTACCTGGTACTGGTGATGCTGCTTACCTGGCTGCTGGGCAAGTTTGAGAGGAGGCTGGCACAAAGTGACCGCTAACACCCACGAAAAGATCCTGGAAGTCCGTGGCCTGACCAAGACCTACGGCGGCGTGAAGAAAAAGGGCGCAAAGCAGCCCACCCCCACCCTGGACGTGCTCAAGGGCATCGACATCGACATCTACCGCGGCGACGTGGTGTGTCTGATCGGCCCCTCCGGCTGCGGCAAGTCCACCTTCCTGCGGTGCCTGAACCGTTTGGAAATCCCCACCTCCGGCTCCATCAAGTTTGAAGGCGTGGAGGTGGACGATGCCCACATCGACGCTGTGCGCCAGAAGATGGGCATGGTGTTCCAGCACTTTAACCTGTTCCCCCACCTGACCGTGAAGAAGAACCTGGAGTTGGCCCCCAGCCTGCTCAAGCTGAAGGACAAGGAAGCCATTTCCCAGCGCGCCGACGAGCTGCTGGCCCGTGTGGGTCTGGCCGACAAGGCCAACGTCTACCCCAAGAGCCTGTCCGGCGGCCAGCAGCAGCGCATTGCCATTGCCCGCGCTCTGGCTATGGACCCGGACGTGATCCTGTTCGACGAGCCCACCAGCGCCCTGGACCCTGAGATGGTGGGCGAGGTTCTGGAGCTGATGAAGGAGCTGGCCCACACCGGCATCACCATGCTGGTGGTCACCCACGAAATGGGCTTTGCCCGCGAGGTGTCCAACCGCGTGATCTTCATCGACGGCGGCCAGATCCAGGAGGACGAGCCCCCACAGGAGCTGTTCTCCAACCCCAAGCATCCCAGACTGAAAGCGTTCCTTTCCAAGATGCTGTAAGAAAAAATCCTCTGTGGTTAAAACCACGGAGGATTTTTTCTTTATGGATCAAAATTCATCCAGATGCATCACATTATCCAAAATTTCGCTTACGTCAATTTCTGTCCCGTCCGGCAGCACGACCATATCATCCTCATCTTTACCAGTCAAATCCACTCGGACCGTTTCATAGTAGTCTCCATCCTGCCCCGCCTGAAAAGAAGCTTCATCCAAGTCCTTTTCTTCCGGATCGTCCATTCCCCAATCTTGCAGTACTCTTTCCCGTGCTTTGAGGTTCTGGTCATTCTCAAAGGCATAAGCTTCGCTTTTTGTTTCAAACGCTCCCTTTACATCGCCCTCGGACATAACAAGATAATAATAGCCCTTCACAGTAACCATCCTTTCCTTTGCTGGTATTTTTTATCAACCTTTTAAAGGCTGCCTTCTTCATTTTCCTGCTCACTGGTATAAAGCACCATCAGATGATTTGCGCTTTCCTCCAGCTGGCTCTTGGCCTGCCGCAGGGCCGCTTCCTCGGTCTCGTTCATCTTCTCGGGCTTGTCCTTGCGCAGGCAGCGGCGCAGGTTGGCCACATCGGTCTTGATGCGGTTCTTTTCGTCGCGGTCCAGCTCCTTTTTGCACTTGGACAAGGCCTCGTCCACCTTGTAGGCCAGCACCTCGGCCTGGTTGTGCAGCTCCAGCCGCTCCTTGCGGCGGCTGTCCTCGGCCTCATAGGCCGCGGCATCCGCCATAGCGCGCTGGATCTCGTTTTCGGACAGGTTCGTGCTGCCGGTGATGGTGATGTTCTGCTCCCGGCCGGTGCCCAGATCCTTGGCCGACACCTTGACCACGCCGTTGACGTCGATGTCAAAGGTGACCTCGATCTGCGGCTTGGAGGAGAAACCGCCCCGGATGCCGTTGAGCTTGAACTTGCCCAGGCTCTTGTTGTCGCGGGCAAAGTGGCGCTCGCCCTGCAGCACGTTGATCTCCACGCTGGTCTGCATGGGGCGTGCCGTGGTAAAGATCTGGCTCTTGCGGGTGGGGATCATGCTGTTGCGGGTGATCAGCGGGGTGGCCACGCCGCCCAGCGTCTCAATGGAGAGGGTCAGCGGGGTCACATCCATCAGCACAAGGCCCTGCGCCGCTGCGCCGGTGGCACCGGCCAGCTTGCCGCCGCCCTGCAGCAGACCGCCCTGTACCGCCGCACCCATGGCAACACACTCGTCCGGGTTCAGGCTGTGGCTGGGTTCGCAGCCCAGCAGCTCCTTCACCTGACGCTCCACCGCAGGCATCCGGGTGCTGCCGCCCACCAGCAGCACCTTGCCCAGCTGGCTGGCAGAAATGCCTGCATCCCGCAGCGCATTCTGCACGGGAGCCACTGTGCGGGCCAGCAGGTCGCCGGTCATCATCTCGAACTGCGGGCGGGAAAGCGAGATATCCAAGTGGTGAGGGCCGTCCTTGCCCACTGCGATAAAGGGCAGGTTCAGCTGTGCCGACGGCGCGGCAGAAAGCTCCTTCTTTGCCTTTTCGGCTTCCTCTTTCAACCGGCCCATAGCTGCCGGGTCGCGGGAGAGGTCGATGCGATCCGACTTTTTGAACTCGGCCACGGCATATTCCACGATGCGCTGATCGAAGTCGTCGCCGCCCAGATGGGTGTCGCCGCCGGTGGCAAGCACCGTAAAGGTCCCGTCCTCGATCTCGATGATGGACACATCAAAGGTGCCGCCGCCGAGGTCGTAGACGAGGATCTTCTGCGATGCTTCGTTATCCAAACCATAGGCCACAGCGGCAGCAGTAGGCTCGTTGATGATGCGCAGCACGTTCAGGCCTGCAATGCGGCCTGCATCCTGCGTAGCCTTGCGCTGGCTGTCGTCGAAGTAGGCGGGCACCGTGATGACCGCTTCGGTCACCGGCTCGCCCAGATAGCTCTCGGCATCGCGGCGGATCTTGGCCAAGATCATGGCGCTGATCTCCTGCGGGGTCAGGTCCTTGCCGTCGATGTGCACCCGGTAGTCACTGCCCATATGGCGCTTGATGCTGGAGATGGTGCGCCCGGAATTTGTGGCGATCTGTCGCTTGGCCGCACCGCCCACCAGACGTTCACCATCCTTCGTGAAGGCCACAACGCTGGGGGTGGTGCGCTCACCCTCCGCATTGGTGATGACCACGGGCTTGCCGCCCTCCACCACTGCCACACAGGAATTGGTCGTGCCGAGATCGATGCCGATTACTTTGCTCATACTGTCTGTTTCCTCTCCGGTGCTGTGCATCTTGGGCGCAGCTCTTCAAATCATTTCCGAGTATATCTTACCGTCCCGATATGACGATTTTTTAGTCCAATTGTAAAGATTCCATGTCGTAAGCTGTGGCTCGGGCAGGCAGTTCACTGGTCAGTTCCCGGATGAGCTGGTCGGCTTCGGCCAGCCACTGCTCTGCGTCCGGCTCGTGTTCACGGGCCTTGATGGAAAAGCCCTGCCTTGCTTCTGCGGCCAGTGCCAGCGCCTTTTTGCGGCTGGTGTAGCGCGTTTCGGTCTGGGCCACACGCAGGCACACCTGCGGAGTGTACTCGATATCCGGCATATGGGCTGCGTTGGCGCGGGCACGGCGGTAATACAAAAGTGCCCGGCCATTGTCGCCCCGGGCAGCGCAGTCATCGCCCAGTGCAATGTTGGATAAGATCTCGCCGCTGTCCGCTGCTTCCTTCCACATGCGGCGGGCCTCGGCACGGTTCGTGCGGGTGCCGCGGCCCTTATAAATGCAGTCTGCCAGCAGGGCAAGTCCCATGGTGCTGCCAAGCTCGGCTGCTTTTTCAAAGCATTCCACAGCCTGCGCCCAGTTGCCCTTGCGGGCGGCTTCCTTTCCGGCATCCGCTTTCTCATCACCGGGGTCTTCCGGCGTATGGCCCGCGTGCAGCAAACCGTTGAGCAGAGCGCCGTCCAGCGTAGCCGAGTGGCTCCACGGGTCCAGCACCACGCCGTCGATCCCCTCAGTGGAAAGGGCCAGCTCCATGGCATCCTGCAGGGTGTAATCCGCCATTGGCCGGGCAGAAGTGCTGCGGTCGGCGCAGGCCGCAGCTGCAGAGGTGAACATAGGCAGCCATGTGCGGCCCTTCTCGTTGCGCAGGGTCCACAGCTGCAGGTCCTTCGCCTTTGCCGTGGGCACCGGATGCTCCGTCCACGGTGCAGGCGTGTTGTGCACCGTCAGTGCCGTGCGCAGCGGCACCAGAACATGGGTCTCCATTTCCAGTGCATAGTTCAAAGCTCCCATCAGCGTCCAGAAGCTTTCTTCGTTCTGGCCTTTATATAAATTTTCCACTGCCTGCTCAAAGGCCGGGCAGCCGGTGCCCGCCGGGCTGTAGGCCGGAGCGTTCTGCCGATGCTTGCGGGTGCCCACCGGGCGCAGCCGGATGCCGCCGTCTTGTCTTTTTGCCATCTGCTCACCATTCTTCCAGTTTCTAGTCAATTTTTAGTATAGCAGGAAATGGCTTTGGGTACAACGCCTATCTGTATGTATCCATTTTTCCCTGCTCAAAAAAGCGGGGTGCCAGATCAGCTTCTTCTGGCACCCCGTTAAAAAAACATTTTTCCTGAAACGCCTTATTCCGCGTCCAGATCTTCTTCGGTCTCAGCAGCAATATAGATCGGTCTGTGCTTTGTTTCAAGATACGTTTTGGCAAGGTACTCGCCCGCAATGCCCGTACACAGCAGTTGCACACCACTGCACAAAAGGATAATGCAGACAAGGCTCGGCCAGCCGGAAGTAGGGTCGCCGAACATCAGTGCACGCACCACCACGATCATGATGCCTACAAACGCCAATACGCAAAAGGCAAGGCCAAGGCCCGCCGCCATCAGCAGCGGAGCTGTGGAAAAGCCCACAATGCCTTCGATCGAATATTTGAGCAGACCCCAGAAGTTCCACTTTGTTGTGCCCGCCACACGCTCTACGTTTTTGTAGTCGATCCACTTTGTTTTAAAGCCGACCCAGCTGAAAATGCCCTTGCTGAAGCGGTTATATTCCGCCATGCTCAGCACGGCATCAGTCATTTTGCGGCTCATCAGGCGGAAGTCTCTTGCTCCATCCACGATCTCTGTATCCGAGAGCTTATTGATGATCTGATAAAACTTTTTGGCAAACCAGCTGCGAACGGGCGGTTCACCCTCGCGTGTCGTGCGGCGGGTGGCCGCGCAGTCATATTCGCCGGAGAGCAGCAGCTCCAGCATTTCCGGCAGCAGCGAGGGCGGGTCCTGCAGATCCGCATCCATCGTTGCTACATAATCGCCCTTTGCCGCTTTTAATCCGGCATAAATGCCTGCTTCCTTGCCAAAGTTCCGGCTGAAGGAGATGTACCGCACACGGGCATCTTTCCGGTGCAATTCCCGCGCGATCTGCAGTGTGCGGTCTTTTGAGCCGTCATCCACAAAGATGAACTCAAAATCTGCTCCGTGGGATATTCCCATCTGCTGTGCGATCTTGCTGGCCTCTTTATAAAAAATGGGAAGTGATTCTTCCTCATTGTAGCACGGAACGACCAAACTTATCAGCATTCCTGTTTCCCCTTTTGTGCAATATTTAAAATCATTGTAGCATACCCCCACCCTGGTTTCAACCGTTTTCGGCATTTTGCCCGGCGGTTTTCAGCACACTTTTGCAATAAAAACATTTTCTATGGCTTTTTAAGTTTTTGTACGCTATAATAAGTAGGATTTCATAAACCTTATAATGCAAGAAAGCAAGAAAGAAGGAGTATCGCCTTGAACAAGATGCTAGGCTATCTGAAGGACTACAAGCGCGAGAGCGTGCTTGCGCCCCTTTTCAAGATGCTGGAAGCCACGTTCGACCTGTTTGTGCCGCTGGTCATGGCGGATATCGTGAACATCGGCATTGCCGCCCACGACTTCCACTATATTCTTGTGCGGTGCGGCATTTTGCTGCTGCTGGCCATGATCGGCCTTGCCTGCAGCCTGACGGCACAGTATTTTTCCGCAAAGGCGGCCGTGGGCTATTCCACAGCTCTGCGCCACGCCCTGTTTGAGCACATCCAGACCCTGAGCTTTACCGAGATGGACACCCTCGGCACCAGCACCCTGATCACCCGTATGACCAGCGACGTGAATCAGGTGCAGAGCGGCCTGAACCTGTTTTTACGCCTGTTCCTGCGCAGCCCGTTCGTGGTGATCGGTGCCATGGTCATGGCCTTTACGGTGAATTCCCGTGCAGCGCTGATCTTTGTAGTGACCATCCCGCTGCTGAGCGTGGTGGTGTTCGGCATCATGGCTGCTACCCGGCCCCTGTACAAGACGGTACAGAATCGCCTTGACCGGGTGCTGGGCCTGACCCGCGAAAACCTGACCGGCGTGCGCGTGGTGCGCGCTTTTGATAAGGAAAAGAGCGAGGTAGAGCGCTTTGAGAATGCCAACGACCTGCTGACCCGGATGCAGCTCCATGTAGGCCATATCTCTGCCCTGATGAACCCGCTGACCTATGTGCTCATCAACATTGCCATTGTGGCACTGCTCTATGTGGGCAGCATTGAGATCAATGTGGGTGGCATGGCTTCCGGCGACGTGATCGCGCTGGTGAACTACATGAACCAGATCCTTGTGGAGCTGGTCAAGCTGGCAAACCTGATCGTGCAGGTGAGCAAGGCGCTGGCCTGCGCAGGCCGCGTGCAGGCTGTGCTGGACACCACGCCCGGCATGGCCTTCCCGGAAAAGCTTCTGGGCGAGGTGCCCGCCGAAAAATCCGGCGATGCCGTGCGCTTTGAGCATGTAAGCCTGACCTATGCGGGTGCCGGTGCACCCAGCCTTTCCGACATCAGCTTCACTGCAAAGCGCGGCCAGACCATTGGTGTCATCGGCGGTACCGGCAGCGGCAAATCCAGCCTTGTCAACCTGATCCCCCGCTTCTACGATGCCACCGAAGGCACGGTGGAGATCATGGGCCGCGATGCCCGGAACTATCCCCGTGAAGAACTGCGCGGCAAGGCAGCCATGGTCATGCAGAAGGCCCAGCTCTTTGGCGGCACCATCCGCTCCAACCTGCTGTGGGGCAACAAGAATGCCACCGATGCGGACCTGTGGGCTGCACTGGAAACAGCACAGGCTGCGGAGTTCGTCAAAGCCAAGCCCCTTGGGCTGGACGAGCCTGTGGAGCAGGGCGGTCGCAACCTGTCCGGCGGACAGAAGCAGCGCCTGACCATCGCCCGCGCCCTTGTGGGCAAGCCGGAAATTCTGATCCTTGACGACAGCGCCAGCGCACTGGACTACGCCACCGATGCCGCCCTGCGCAAGGCACTGGCTGCTCTGCCCGGCAGCCTGACCGTGTTCATCGTGAGCCAGCGCGCCGCCAGCCTGCAGCACGCGGATCAAATTCTGGTGCTGGACGACGGCCATCTGGTGGGCATCGGCACCCACGACCAGCTGCGCCAGACCTGCCCCGTCTACGAGGAGATCTACGAGAGCCAGTTCAAGAAAGGGGATGCGCAGAAATGAGTGCAAAAGCAAAAACAAAGCTGACCCCGCAGCAGCGCAAGGCCACCTTGACCCGTGTTCTGGGCAAGATCAAACCTTATTCCCTGTTTGTGGTGTGCAGCCTGATCGTTGCTGCCGTGAGCGTGGGTGCACAGCTGTATATCCCCATCCTCTGCGGCAGCGCCATTGATATGATGCTGGGCAAGGGTGCCGTAGATTTTGGCGGTGTGATGCGCATTATTATCGAGGTGCTGGTGGTTGCCGGTGTGGCCGCTCTTGCGCAGTGGCTGCTGAGCGTGTGCAACAACCGCATCACCTTCCTTGTCAGCCGCGACCTGCGCAACGAAGCCCTGCGCAAAATTCAGACCCTGCCGCTTTCCTACCTCGACAGCCATCCCTCCGGCGATATCGTCAGCCGCATGGTGGCCGATGTGGACACCTTTGCGGACGGCCTGCTGATGGGCTTTACACAGCTGTTCAGCGGCGTGCTGACCATCCTCGGCACCCTGCTGTTCATGCTCAGCGAGAATGTGCCCATCACGCTGGTGGTGGTGTGCATCACCCCGCTGAGTCTGCTGGTGGCCAGCTTCCTTGCCAAGCGCAGTTACAAGTATTTTCAGGGTCAGAGCAGCGTGCGCGGCGAGCAGACTGCGCTGGTCAACGAGATGATCGAGGGCCAGAAGGTGGTGCAGGCCTTCGGCCACGAGGCCGAGAGCCTTACCGCCTTTGACGATGTGAATGGCCGTCTGCAGGACGTGAGCCTGAAGGCCATCTTCTTTTCCAGCCTGACCAACCCTGCCACCCGCTTTGTGAATAACATCGTGTACGCAGGCGTGGGCCTTGTGGGTGCCGTGTACGCGGTGCGGGGCGGCATAACCATCGGCCAGCTGAGCGTGTTTTTGAGCTACGCCAACCAGTACACCAAGCCCTTCAACGAAATTTCCGGCGTGGTGACGGAGCTGCAGAACGCTCTGGCCTGCGCCGCCCGCGTGTTCGAGCTGCTGGATGCCGACGATCAGGTGCCGGAAGTCGAGAACGCCTCCGTGCTGCAGCCGGACGGCCATGTGCAGCTGGAGGATGTTTCCTTCCGCTACCTGCCCGACCGCCCGCTGATCGAGGGCCTTTCCCTCGACGTAAAGCCCGGCCAGCGCATTGCCATCGTCGGCCCTACCGGCTGCGGCAAGACCACCCTCATCAACCTGCTCATGCGTTTCTATGATGTGAACGGCGGTTCCATCAAGGTGTCCGGCACCGACATCCGGGATGTGACCCGCGCTTCCCTGCGCGGCAGCTACGGCATGGTGCTGCAGGATACATGGCTGCGGGCCGGTACCGTGCGGGAAAACATTGCCTACGGCAAGCCGGATGCAAGCCTTGAAGAGATCGTGGCAGCAGCCAAAGCCGCCCATGCAGACAGCTTCATCCGCCGCCTGCCGGAGGGCTACGATACCGTCATCGCCGAGGACGGCGGCAACATCAGTCAGGGCCAGAAGCAGCTGCTGTGCATTGCCCGCGTGATGCTCTGCCTGCCGCCGATGCTGATCCTGGACGAGGCCACCTCCTCCATTGATACCCGCACCGAGGTGCGTATCCAGAAAGCTTTTGCCCGCATGATGCAGGGCCGTACCAGCTTTATTGTGGCGCACCGCCTTTCCACCATCCGCGAGGCGGACGTGATCCTTGTGATGAAGGACGGCCACATTGTGGAGCAGGGCAGCCACGACGAGCTGCTTGCTGCAAACGGCTTCTACGCCAAGCTCTACAACAGCCAGTTCGAGGGCGTGGAGACCTGAGAGTTCCTGATAATAATAACAAAAAGGAGCGATGCGCTGCATCGCTCCTTTTTGTTATTA
>OOCQ01001739.1_pt1 | contig 11948 bp, 10 predicted proteins | sample 1671121 | NCBI WGS metagenome assembly OOCQ01 (sample SAMN06348124, study PRJEB24527) | human gut metagenome | biome: human gut; feature: ankylosing spondylitis patient; material: feces | host: Homo sapiens | place: China | collected 2015-10 | reverse complement strand
CATCTGGCCGAGGTGCACGGGGAAAATAAGGTTACCTGCGCCGAAAAACAGGCCGAAGAGCATGCTGGCAACATAGGTGTATTCTTTGGCGGTGAGCTTGCGTTTCATGGTAAAAAATTTCCTTTCATGGCGGTGGGGCAAAAATGCCCCGTCCTGAATGATTCGGGTAACAAAAAAACCGGTCTGTTCCCGCGCTCTGACATTGCAAGGGGATACTCCCATACCGGATCCATGCTGCCGATCATTGCAGGCAGCGAATCAAACCGAGCCTTGGAAAATGAGGTCGATCAAACCGCTGCCGACTGCTTCGACGACATAGATTCGGACGAATGCCCCTCTACGCCAACGATCAGTCGCCAGCTTACTCCAAAATTGACATTTTTGGACGTAACCATGGTGTTCAAACGATCGCCTCCTTTGCTGCGGAAATTGGCATCATTATACCATGCCATTACATTTTGTCAAGTATCAATGAGAAAATGATATGTTAAAATCGGAAGCGAAAAATTGGGCCGATGGATGAAGCTTCATTCAAGCCACGCAAAGAAGCATGCGGCGCGATAATGCGCCACCTTGCGGTAAAGGCGCGAAAAAGGCGCGAAAACAGACTGCTTTCGCACCTTTTCGGTAAATAAAAAGATCAGAACACCACGACGAGCAGCATCTTGAACTGCTCCTGACCGTACACCGCGTGCGGATGGCGCGCGGGCATGACGATGCTCTCACCCTCGTGCAGGATGTGCTCGACGCCGTCAATCGTGATCCGACCCACGCCGTCGAGGCAGGTGACCATCGCGTCGCCGCCGGATTCGTGGGTGCTGATCTCCTCACCCTTGTCAAACGAGAAGAGCGTGACGCTCACGTGCTCGTTCTGCGCCAGCGTGCGGCTGACGACCTGACCGGACTGATAGGCGACCTGATCGCGCAGGGTCAGAACCTCTGCCTTGCTGATATTTTTCATACCGTCCATGATAGTTTTCCTCCTGTTGAAACGCGCGGCGTTTCCCGCCGCGCGTGATATGACTTTCTTATCATGCCCTTTTTGCGGAAAAAGGCAACGATTATTTTGCTTTGTGCGCCAGCACGCAGTACCACTCGCTGTTTTCGATGTCAAACGCGCCGAACTGCACGGGAAAGGCCTTGACCTGAATGTCCTGATAGCCGAGCTGCGTGAGCTTGTCGAGCAGTAATTTCTGCGGCACGGGGTGGTAGTGCTCCTCAAAACGCTCTTTTTGGAAGATTTTGTTATCGCGCTCGAAGGTGTAGACAAGATTGAAGACAATGGAGCCGTCGGATAAATGGTCCCAGACCTGCATGAGGTTCACGCGGTCGCCGTTTGGCAGAAAGGCGGGATTGTAGCAGTAAAAACGCTTTTTCTGCCCCACGATACGGTCCCAGTTGCGAAGGTCGAAGTAGAGGCAGCCTCCGGACTCCACGAGCGCGTCCATCTGCTCCAAAACGCCGGTGATCTCGTTGTTTGTCACGTAGGCAAGCGAGTTGCCGGTGCTCATCACGCAGTCGAAGCTGCGGTCAAAATGAGACGTCAGGTCGCGGAAATCGCTCTGCCGCAGGTCGATGGCGATGCCACGCTCGTCTGCCTTTTTGCGGCAGCGCGCGAGCATGCTGCCGCTCAAATCGGAGCCGTACAGCGAGACGCCGAGCTGCCCGAGCGGCAGCGTGAGCGAGCCCGTCCCGATGCTCACATCGAGCGCCGAGCTAATGGGCCTGCCGTCCAAAACGGTCTGCCAGTGGGAGAGGGTCTGTGCATCCTTTTTCGGGGAGTCGAAGAGGTCGTAGATGTCGGTGCGGTCGTAGACGCTGGCCATAGAGTATGCTCCTCCTGACTATAATTTTATCGCGCCCTGCGCTCAGCGCTTTTTGCGCTGGGACGAGGACGGAATGTCCATTTCCGCGCGGTACTTGGCGACGGCGCGGCGGCTGACCTCGATGCCGAGAGCCGAGAGCGTCAGACGAAGCGCCTCGTCCGAGAGCGGCGCGGACGGGTCCTCTGCGCGAATGAGGCTTTGCAGCCGCTGCTTGACCGCGTGGGACGAGACTGCCGCGTCGGGGCGGATCGCCGTGGTGAAAAAGCTGCGCACGGGAATGATCCTGCCCTGGAACTGAATGTATTTATTCTGCGCCGCACGGCTCACGGTGGAGGTGCTGACGCCCATTTTTTCGGAAAGCTGCTGCATCGTCACGGGCAGCAGTGCCTCGCCGCCACAGAAAAAGCCGTGCTGCTCGCGCCCGATGAGCGTGAGCATCTGTATGAGCGTGTCGCAGCGGGTGTGGACGCCCTTGATGAGGGCCTGTGCTTCGGAGAGCTTTTCTTTCACGTAGCGCTGGACCTCGGGGTCGTCGCTCGTGTTCATCAGCGCGGCGTATTCGGCGTTGACGGACAGGCGCGGCAGAATGCGCTCGTTGAGCTCGATGACGAGCTGGCCCTGCTGCACGGAAAATTCCGCGTCAGGGGCGACATAGGCGATCTGCTCGCTGCCGGCAAAGCTGCGCGAGGGGATCGGGTTGAGCGCGAGCACCTTGGAAGCGGCGGCCTTGGCTTCGTTGACGCTGACGCCGAGCAGAACGGCAAGGCCGGAAAAGTTGCGCTTGCCGAGCATTTCTAGGCCGTCGCGCGCGATCTTCAGTGCCAGCGGGTCGAGCGAGCGGTCCTGCGCAAGCTGGAGTGTCAGGCATTCCGACAGATTCCGCGCGCCGACGCCCGGCGGGTCGAGCATCTGCACGGCAAACAGCGCCTGCTCGAGCGAGAAGAGCGGGATGTCGAATTCGCGTGACAGCTCTTCGAGCGGGCAGTCAAGATAGCCGCGCTCGTCGAGGCAGTCGATCAAAAAGCGGCACAGGCGCAGAAGTTCGTCGTCGACGAGCTTCATCTGCCCGATCTGCTCAGTCAGGTGGTCGCGGAACGTTTTTTCGCGCATCAAAAAGGCGGTGAAGTCCTGCACATCCTCCATACCGGAGGAGGTGACGCCGCGCCACGAGTCCGTCTCGCGAACCTCGAGCGGTTCACGCTCGGCGGGAGCGGCCTCGCTGGGGAGCTCGGTCTCGTAATAGGTGGGGGACTGTACGTCGAGCAGCGGGTTTGAGAGCGCGACTTCCTGCACGTATTCGGCAAGCTCCGGCGCGGAGAGCTGCAAACAGTCGAGCGACTGGCGCATCGTCTGCGTCAGCACGAGCTTTTGGCTCAGCGTCTGCCTCTGTTCAAGCTGCACGATAGATTCCCTCCCCAAATGATGCTCATTCAGTAAATTAAAGTATAGCAGTTTTCGCCTTTTTTCGCAACACACAGATGCGCGGGAATGGCCCCAAAAAAGCAAGGGGGCATTCAGATCGCGCAAAAAAGCAGGGCGGCCCAAAGCCGCCCTGCTTGGTGCAAAGGGAATGTTGTGTTACGGCAGCGGGATCTCCTTGCTGTCGAAGAGCGTCTTGAGCTCGATCGAGGTGCGCGAGTCGCCGAACTTCTTGATGAGGGAGAGAAGCTGGTCGAGCTGCTGCGTGTCGCGCACGGCGAAGCGGAGCAGCGCGTTGAACTCACCCACCACGTGATAGTGGCTGATGATGGCGCTCTGCGAGGCGCAGAAATCGCAGAATTTGTCGTACTTGTCCGGCTCGAGCGCAACGGAGATAAAGCCTGTGATGTTACAGTCGAGCTTCGTGCGGTCGACGTCGATGTGATAGCCGCGGATCACGCCGCTTTCCTCCATCCGGCGAATGCGTTCCGACACGGCGGGCGGCGTCAGCCCCACAAGGTCTCCCATGCGGCGCAGCGTGCAACGGCTGTCGTCCTGGAGGAGGTTGAGGATTTGGTAGTCAGTCCGATCCATCATGTTCTCCCTCTACCGTTCTCTTACACGATCTCGCCGCGCTTGATGACGGTTTTTGCAAGATTGCTGCCAACGCGGTAGCAGATGTAGTCGAGGTCGGGCGCGTCCCAGATGACAAGGTCGCCCAGCTTGCCCTCTTCGACAGAGCCGACCTTGTCGGCAAGGTCGATCGCCGCGGCGCCATTGAGCGTGACAGCCGTGAGGACCTCCTCCGGCGTCAGCTTGTACTTGAGGCAGCCGAGGTTGATGACAAACTGCATGTTCAGGCACGGGCAGGAGCCGGGGTTGAAGTCCGTCGCCATTGCAACGGGCACGCCAGCTTTGACCATGTCGCGCGCGGGCGCGAACACCGCGCCGAGGTTGAAACTCGTCGCGGGCAGCAGGCATGCGATGACGCCGCCCTTGGCCATGGAGGCAATGCCCTCCGGCGGGCAGACGATCAGGTGCTCAGCCGAGATCGCGCCGATCTCACCGGCGAGCTGGCTGCCGCCGATGGCCTCGATCTCGTCGGCGTGGATCTTGGGACGCAGGCCATACTTGAGACCCGCTTCGAGCACCTGACGGGACTCTTCGACGGTGAAGGTGTCGGCCTCGCAGAAGACGTCGCAGAACTTGGCGATGCCCTGCTCCTTGACCTTGGGCATCATCTCCTCGCACACAAGGCGGACGTACTCTTCGCGGTTGGACTTATATTCCGCGGGGACAAGGTGCGCGCCCATGAAGGTCGCGACGAGGTCCATGCGGTGGTGATCGTTGAGGTCCTTGATGACCTCGAGCGCCTTGAGCTCATGCTCGGTGGCAAGGCCATAGCCGCTCTTGGCCTCGACCGTGGTGGTGCCGAAGCCCATCATCTCGTCGAGCGCCTTGGAGGCCTTGGCGGCGAGCTCCTGCTCGCTGGCCTGACGGGTGGCGTTCGTCGTGGACTGGATGCCGCCGCCCGCGTTCTGAATGTCGAGATAGCTTGCGCCGTGGAGCTTGAGACCCAGCTCGTTCTGGCGCCAGCCGCCGAAGATGAGGTGGGTATGGGCGTCGACAAGGCCGGGGGTGACGAGGTGGCCCTCCGCGTCGACGACTTCCGCGCCCTCGACGGCGGGAACCGCGCCGGTACCGACGGAGGCGATGATGCCGTCCTCGATGAGCACCCACGCATCCTTTAAGAATTTGATCTTGCCCTGCTCCTCGCCGCGATGGGCGGATTTGCCCTCAGGCGTCGCCAGCAGGCCGATGTTTTTGACTAGTAACTTTTTCATAGTAAATGTTGTCCTTTCTCACTGTTGGAAAGAGCATTCTGTTCGATGGCTTGTCAAAAAAGCCTCGCAGAGTTTTACCCGCAAGGGGTACGCGGCATCCGCAAGGCGGCAGAGCCGCCAGCGGCTGCCCAGGCCGCCCGCAGGCGGCAAATAAATTGAGATCATCTTTCCGACGACATGCGCGTCGGAAAGATTCTTTGCGCTCCGCAAGTGTGCGAGCAAAGCGAGTGCGCGCAGCGGAGTGTATCCAGCTCAAAAAAGGGGCTTTGTAAAAAGCCCCTTTTTTGAAGTGTTTTCTTAGTGCATGTATTCCTTCACGGCCTTCTCGCAGATCTCTTCGTCCGCGACGTAAGGCATGGTGATGTGATCCTGACCCTCGTACATCTTGTTGTACTCGGCGACAGTGGTCATGGCGTTCTCGTTGCGCGCCCAGCTGCGGCGGGCAACGCCGACCATGGTATCCCAAGGCATGGACATGCGCAGGATGGTGTCGACACGCTCGGAGCCGTCGAGAACCATACCGAAGCCGCCGTTGATGGCGCGGCCGATGCCCGTACCACCGCCGTTGTGCAGGGCGATGTAGCTCATGCCGCGGGCAGCGTTACCAGCGTAGCACTGGGTCGCCATCTCGGCCATGATGTTGGAGCCGTCCTTGATGTTGGAGGTCTCACGGAAGGGCGCATCGGTACCACCGGTGTCGTGATGGTCACGGCCAAGGATGACGGGGCCGATCTCACCGTTGCGAACCATCTCGTTGAACTTGAGCGCGAGGTTCATACGGCCCATGGCATCCTGATAGAGGATACGGCACTGGGTGCCGACGACCAGCTTGTTCTTCTCGGCGTCGCGGACCCAGACATAGTTGTCGTAGTCCTGATAGCGGCGGTTGTGGGCCTTGATGTACTCGGCGGCAGCCATGTCGGTCTTGTGCAGATCCTCGGGGTTGCGGCTCAGGCAGCACCAACGGAACGGGCCATAGCCGAAGTCGAACAGGCAGGGGCCAAGGATATCTTCGACGTAGGAGGGGAAGATGAAGCCGTCGAGGTCGTTCTCGCCGTTCTTGCAGATGCTCTTCACACCGGAGTCGTAAACAGCCTTGAGGAAGCTGTTGCCGTAGTCGAAGAAGTAGGTGCCGCGCTCGTGGAACTTGCAGATCATCTCATAGTGATGCTGCAGCGTCTTGTCGACGAGGACACGGAAGCCGTCGGGATCCTTGTCGAGCATTTCGGTGCGCTGCTCGAACGTGAGGCCCTGCGGGCAGTAGCCGCCGTCATAAGGCACGTGGCAGGAGGTCTGGTCGCTCATCAGGTCGACATGGACGTTGTTGTTGTACAGGTACTCGAGCAGGTCGACAATGTTGCCGCAATAGGCGACAGCGCAGGGCTTGCCTTCCTTCTGGTGGTCGAGAGCGATCTTGGTGGCCTCTTCGAGAGAGGCGGTGCGGTGGCTGACCCAGCCCTGGGTGTAGCGGGTGTCGATACGGGAATCGTCGACCTCGGCAATGATGGAGGCAGCGCCGGCGATCTCAGCAGCCTTGCCCTGAGCGCCGCTCATGCCGCCAAGACCGGCGGAGACGAACAGACGACCGGCGAGGTTCTGATCGTTGGGGATGCCGAGCTTCAGACGGCCGGCGTTGAGCAGCGTGTTGAACGTGCCGTGGACGATGCCCTGGGGGCCGATGTACATCCAGCCGCCGGCGGTCATCTGACCGTAGTTGGCAACGCCGAGCGCGGCAGCGCGGTTGAAGTTCTCCTGGTCATCGAAGGTACCGACCATCAGGCCGTTGGAGATGATGACGCGCGGAGCCATCTTGTGGGAGTGGAAGAGGCCCAGAGGATGACCGGACATGACGACGAGGGTCTGCTCATCGGTCAGCTGCTCGAGGTACTTCTTGATCAGACGGTACTGCATCCAGTTCTGGCAGACCTGGCCGGTCTCACCGTAGGTGACGAGCTCATAGGGATAGAGAGCGATGTCGAAGTCGAGGTTGTTGTCGATCATGACCTGAATGGCCTTGCCCTCGATGCACTTGCCCTTGTATTCGTCGATGGGCTTGCCGTAGAGCTTGCCCTCGGGACGGAAGCGGTAGCCATAGATACGGCCGTGCTCTTCGAGCTCCTGCGCAAACTCCTTGGCCATCTGCTCATGATGGTCGGGGTGGATGTAACGCAGAGCGTTCTTGATGGCGAGCGCCTTATCGGCCTCGGTCAGGTGGGATTCGCGGCGGGGTGCGCGACGGTAGCCCTCTTCGAACTTCGGGTACTCAGGAAGCTCGTAGTCCAGCTTGATCGTCATCGCATCGTCTGCAAGATTGATCATGGTGGGTTCCTCACTTTCATAAAAATATTTCTGTAAAAACCAATAAAAATGAAAACGGAATTCTCACTTTTCTTTACAACTTGCATTATAACAAAGATGTGCTATAATGAAAAGTACTTAATTTATCTGCATACCATACCACAAAAGTATGACATGGAGGACGAGCGATGAAGATCAGACAGCTGGAATACTTCTGCGCGGTGGCGGAGGAGAAAAGCATCTCCGCCGCGGCGCGCGAGCTGCACGTGGCGCAGCCGCCGATCTCGCGCCAGATCGCGCAGCTCGAGGAAGAGCTCGGCGTGCAGCTCTTCCTGCGCGGCAGCAAGGGCATGTCCCTCACCGACGCGGGACAAAGCCTGTATCAGCAGACGCAGCAGATCTTTCAGGACATCCGCCGCGTGGAGGACAGCGTGCGCAGCGTGGGGACGGGCATGAGCGGGCGCATCAAGCTCGGCGTCATCTACTCGGCGATGTCGTACGCGTTACATTATATAAATGAATATCACAGCCGCTATCCGCAGGTGGAGCTCTTCATCCGTGTGGGCTCGCCGCAGGAGCTCATTGAATCGCTCAACCGCGGCGAGCTGCATGCGCTGTTCCTGCGCACCGCCGCGCGCGAGCCGAGCGGATTGCAGGAGCGCATTCTGGGCGAGGATAAGCTCGAGCTCATCATGCGCGAGGACCTGGACCCCGCGCCAGAACTGAACGAGGTGCCCATCGAGCGGCTCGAGGGTGTGCCGATGTGCCTTCTGCGCTCGGACGACCTGTGGAGCTACAACGACTTTTTGGTGCAGGAGTGCCAGCGCAGCGGCTTTACGCCGAATGTGACCTGCCACTGCTACGATACGCCCATGGCGATGCAGCTCGTGCGCTCGGGCTTCGGCATCAGCTTTCTGCCGCACTCCATCGTCGAGACGCACCCGAACTCCGGCATCTACGCCAAGCCTCTGCGCGGCATCCCCGCCAAGTCCTACCCCGTCCTCGTCTGGAGCGACAGCACGCATCCGGGCGCGCCTTTAAAGGCAAAGCCTGTGCGCGGTCTGCCGATCCGCTCGTATGCCGTTTTGGCATGGAACAGCGCGGTGCTCAGCGCCCCGTGTGTGCAGCGCTTCGTCGAGGAGAAGATGACTTAAAAAAATTAAGCCGCCGCTGAAAAAAGAGAAAGAAAACCTGTTTACTCCCCCGTTGGGCCGCGATATAATGGCGACGCTGAACAAAAATGGACGGGCGCAGCGCGCCTGTCTGAGCAAAATGACGATACAAAATAAATTGACGGAGGAAAACAACCATGGCAAAGTTGATCGAATGCATCCCCAATTTCAGCTGCTCCAAGGAAAAGGACGAGGCCACCTATAACGCCCTCGTCGAGACCGCCAAGAGCGTTCCCGGCTGCACCCTGTTTGACGCCCAGACCGACGGCAACCACAACCGCTGCGTCTTCACCCTCATCGGCTCTCCCGAGGCCATCGAGGAGGTCGCCTTCCAGCTGACGAAGGTCGCCACCGAGCGCATCGACATGAACAAGCATCACGGCGAGCACAAGCGCATGGGCGCTACCGACGTTATCCCCTTCGTTCCCCAGATGGACGTGACCGTTGAGGAAGCTGTCGAGATGTCCAAGCGCGTTGCCCAGCGTATCTGGGACGAGCTGAAGGTCCCCTCCTTCCTGTATGAGGACAGCGCCACCCGTCCCGAGCGCCGCAACCTCGCCACCTGCCGCAAGGGCGAGTTCGAGGGCATGCCCGAGAAGCTCCTGCAGCCCGACTGGGCTCCCGACTACGGCGAGCGCAAGATCCACCCCACCGCCGGCATCACCGCCATCGGCGCCCGTATGCCGCTGGTCGCGTTCAACTGCAACCTCGAGACCTCTGATGTTGAGATCGCCAAGAAGATCGCCAAGGTCATCCGCGGCTCTTCGGGCGGCTTCCGTAGCTGCAAGGCCATGGGCTTCATGCTCGAGGACCGCGGCATTGCGCAGGTCTCCATGAACATGGTCAACTACGAGGATACCCCGCTGTATGTCACCTATGAGATGATCAAGGCCCTCGCCGAGCGCTACGGCACCCGCGTCATCGAGAGCGAGATCGTCGGCCTGACCCCCGCCAAGGCTCTGATCGATTGCGCCGAGTTCTACCTCAAGGCCAAGGACTTCGACTGCAAGAAGCAGGTCATGGAGTATCACCTCATCGACATGGAGTAAACATTCAAAAATATGCCGTTGGCATATTTTTGAGAAGACCGACACTCCGCTCTGCGCCTTGCCGCTGTTGGCGGCTCGACGCTCGCTCCGCGAGAAGTGTTTTTCGCCACGCACAGGTCGCGGCGAAAAACGATCTCAATTCATTTGCCGCCTGCGGGCGGCAAAGTCTGCGACGCTTTTTCCCGTTTTTCTGCCCGTATGGGCAGAAAATGCGGCGGGTGCGAGACGGAAGTTGGTGCGTCGATTTTTAGTGCGGAGGGCCTGTTCACTGCCGGAGGCAGCGAATGCGGCACGGGGAAAGGGGAGAGTTAACGATTTGCCAAGGCTTGTTCGATCATCTTAACTTTTTCGGTTCTGCCCATCAGCCGGTAATACTTGCACCACAGCAGGGGAGATTGCAAAGGAATGAGCTCTGTTTCGAGAAGAATGTTCTCGACAATTTGGCTTTCCTGCAAGGAACAGTCGAAAAGTTCTCCGTTGCTTAGGATAGAAAAGCCGGCCATAACATCGACATCGATGTTGTCGATGACAAATTCCATAAATGCTTTCGTCTGATACTTGGGATCGAGATTTGGCGGCTGGATTTCTCCCATTTTAGATAAGATCGTTCGGACACGTTGAACATCAGCGGTTGAGATCATCAAGTCAATGTCGTGGAACTCGGATGTAATTCCTTTGAAGTAGAGCAGCATGGATGCACCCAAAGCCCACATGATGTGCGCCTCATTGAATCGATGCGCGATGTCCTTTAATAATTCAATTTTTTGTTCTGCTTTTGCCATAGGATACCTCCGGCGAATGACGTAACGCTTTGTCGACTCATAGTAGTAAAGTCTGCCGCCCCTCAGAAAAGCGTGCAGACCCACGCGAGGGCGGCGGAGAGGGGGATGTAGAGCAGAAAGTGCGTAAGATGCGCTTTTTTGTTATAGCCGAACAGCTGCGGGCCGACGATGCCTTTGACCTCGGGATAAAAGTGGGGAAAGAAGTTCGAATGGCACAGCAGCACCCAGTCGAAAAAGAGAATGTCGTAGGCCTCCATGACATAGAGGATCACGAGATACCGCGTGAAAAACGCGCCGAAGGTGAAACCGTTCCGAACGCCGTCCCACGCGGCGAGGACTGCCGCACCGAGAAACAGCAGCATCGCCAAGATGCCGAGGCACCAGCCGAGGATATGCGCGCCGCGGAAGCGCTTGGCTTTTCTCTCAGGAACGGCGGCGAAGACCTCACGCGGCGCGGAGGAGAAGAATTTCTTCTCCTGAATGAGCCCGACGCCGGCGTACAGTAGGAGAAAATACGCCGCCATGACGAGAAACGATGCAAGCAGGGTGATCTTCATTTCTGTTGATGCCTCTTTTGCTGTCGCTTTTTGCCGCTTTACAGGCGGTAGAGCGCGGGCCGCCGGTCGTGGAAAACGGGGACGCGGGCGCGGAGGGGCGCGATGGAGGAAAGGTCCAAGTCGGCGGTGACGATCTCCTCTTCCCCGCCGCCTTGGGCTAAGACCGCGCCCAGCGGGTCGATGATGCGCGAAAAACCGCCATACAGCGTGCCGTCGCGCTCGCCGCAGGCGTTGCACGAGACGACAAAGAGCTGGTTTTCGATCGCGCGGGCGGCGGTGAGCGTTTCCCAGTGGTACTGCCGCGCGGCCGTCCACTGGGCGGGCAGGAAGACGATTTCCGCTCCGCGCAGCGCCAGCGTGCGCCACAACTCGGGAAAGCGCACCTCGTAGCAGATGAGAAGGCCGCAGCGCACGCTATCCAGCGTGAAGGTGACGAGGTGGTCGCCGGGGGTGTAGACCTCGTGCTCGCCCATCGGCGTGAAGGGGTGGGTCTTGTCGTATTCGGCAATGCACGCGCCCGCGCGGTCGAAGACGCAGGCGGTGTTGCAGATCTTGCCATTGCGGAGATTCGACACGCTTCCCGCGACGATGTTGACGTTCAGCTCGCGCGCGAGCGGGGAAAAGCGCGCGCGGACGGCCTTCGCGTTTTCATCGCACGCCGCGGCAAGGTCGCCCGCGGGCATGAAGCCCGTGTTCCATGTTTCGGGCAGGACGACAACGTCGGGGCCGTTTTCCCCGACAGCGCGGCGCACGAGCGCCTCCGCGCGGTCAAAGTTCGCTTTGCTCTCCAGCGAGCGCATATTCATCTGGATCACGCTGACCTTCATGGTGGTGTCCTCCAAAATCGTTTTGATACGGTCATTATACGAAAAGAAAGCCTGCATTGCAATGCACAACAAAAAGAGGACGGCAAATGCCGTCCTCTCGTTTGTAAAAGCGTCGCAGACTTTTACCCGCAAGGGGTATGCGGCATCCGTAAAGCAGCAAAGCTGCTAACGGCT
>OOCQ01001738.1_pt1 | contig 11952 bp, 5 predicted proteins | sample 1671121 | NCBI WGS metagenome assembly OOCQ01 (sample SAMN06348124, study PRJEB24527) | human gut metagenome | biome: human gut; feature: ankylosing spondylitis patient; material: feces | host: Homo sapiens | place: China | collected 2015-10 | reverse complement strand
CTACATTTGCCAAAGAAAACTCTGACAATGTTATCCGGGTAGGATCTTTTGAAGAAACTTATAATACCGTCAATGAAAAGGGGGAAAGAAGAGGATATGGTTATGAGTATCTTCAAGATATTGCAGGTTATGCAGGTTGGACATATAAATACATAACAAGTGATTGGAAAAACTGCTTTACACAGTTGGAAAATGGAGAGATTGATATTCTTGGTGACATTTCCTATACAGACGAACGTGCTGAAAATATGCTTTTTTCCGATATGCCTATGGGGGAAGAGAAATATTACATCTATACGGATGCATCCAATATGGATCTTACAGCAGGAAATTTGGATTCTTTTGAGGGAAAAAATATTGGTGTGTCTAAAGATAATATAGTGGAGGATGTGCTTAATGAATGGGAATCAAAATATGGTCTGCATACGAAGCATATCAATGTTTCTACAACCACAGAAATTATGGACAAACTGTCGAAACATGAAATTGACTGCTTCGTTTCGGTAGAAGAATCCCGTTGGGAAGAATCGGATATTTCACCGCTTACAAGTATTGGAGAGACAGAAATCTATTTCGCTATAAATCCAGAACGTCCGGATATCAAAGAAGCACTGGATAGTGCTATGCGCAGAATCAAGGATGACAACCCATTTTACACAGATGATCTCTACAGGCGTTATCTTTCTGCACAGAGCAGCTCGTTTCTTTCAAAAGAAGAAAGGGAGTGGATCGGGCAGCATGGAGCAATCAGGATAGGGTATCTGAATCAGGATGGAGGTATCAGTAGTGTAGATCCATCAACAGGCAAATTGACAGGTGTTATTACAGATTATGTGGATCTTGCAGAAAATTGTCTGCAAGGTCAGACTCTGGAATTTGAATTAAATGGATATGATACAAGAAGTGAACTGCTTCAGGCATTGCAGGATGGAAAAATAGACCTGATTTTTCATGCAAACCAGAATCCATACTTTGCAGAAACAAATGGATTTGCTTTGTCGGATACGCTATTGACTCTCAATATGGCAGCAATTACGGCAAAGGATTCTTTTGATGAAAATAAAGAGAATATAGTTGCCGTTGAAAAAGATAATTTTGCATTGAAAGCATATCTTTCATACAATTATCCGCAATGGGAGGTTGTGGAATATGAGACATCAGATGCAGCAGTAAAAGCAATGCAGAAAGGGGAGACGGATTGTATTGTAAGCAATTCAGGTACTGTTTCAGACTATTTGAAAAATAATAAGCTTCATAGTGTTTTCCTGACAAAAGAAGCTGATGTTCCATTTGCTGTTCAGCAGGGAGAACCGGTTCTTTTGTCCATTCTGAATAAAACACTGACATCTATGCCTACAACTCAATTTTCAGGTGCAGTAGTTTCGTATAATGCTTCTTCACGAAAAGTTACAGCGAAGGATTTTATTCAGGACAATTTACTGACAGTTTCACTTATCGCTGGAATTTCTTTTTTCGTTGTTCTGTGTATAATTCTTGATTCTTTGAAAAAATCAAAACGTGCGGAAGAAAAATCCAAGAAGTCTGCTGAGCAGGCATTGAAGCTGAATCAGGAGCTTGAAGAAAAACAGCAGGAATTACAAAATGCACTTGTAGAAGCACAGAGTGCCAATAAGGCTAAGACTTCCTTTTTAAATAACATGTCTCATGACATCAGGACACCGATCAATGGCATTATGGGCATGCTTACAATTCTTGAAAAAAGCGGAAATGATGGTGAGCGGGCAAAAGATTGCCTGAATAAAATAAATGAGTCTTCGAAACTGCTATTATCATTGGTAAATGATGTTTTGGATATGGCAAAGTTAGAATCGGATACCGTGGTTTTTAGTGATGAATCCATCAATCTGGATCAGGTATGTCAGGAAATCACGGAGTCACTATCTTTTCAGGCAGAAGAAAAAGGACTTCATGTTATAGGAGAACATGATGATTACAGTGGTATATATGTTTGGAGCAATGCAGTTCATCTGAAAAAAATATTGATGAATCTGTTTACAAACAGTATGAAGTACAATAAGGTGAATGGTTTTATTTACATGAGTATGAGAACGATTGAAAGATCAGAAGATCACATGACATGTGAATTTAAAATAAAAGATAATGGAATTGGAATGTCAGAAGAATTTATAAAAAATGAATTGTTTACTCCATTTGTACAGGCAGATAATTCCCCACGTTCTGATTATAATGGGACAGGTCTGGGAATGCCTATTGTGAAACAACTTGTAGAAAAGATGGGCGGAACCATAACAGTTGAAAGCAAGCTTGGTGAAGGAAGCTGTTTTACTGTAATACTTCCATTTAAAATTGATACGAATGCACGGCCAGAAGAAAAAGAAGATTTTGATGCAGATATATCAGATATCCGGGTATTGCTGGTTGAAGATAATGAGCTGAATGTGGAAATAGCAGAATTTATGCTGACGGAAAATGGAGCTAAAGTAGAAACAGTGAACAATGGGTTAGAAGCTGTTCAGCATTTTGAAGCTTCCGAACCGGGAACATACGATGTTATTTTAATGGATGTTATGATGCCGGTGATGGATGGGCTTACTGCCACAAAAACAATAAGATCCCTGGAACGGCAGGATGCAAAAACAATCCCTATCATTGCTATGACTGCAAATGCATTTAGGGAAGATGCAGAAAAGTGTATGGAAGCAGGAATGAACGCACATCTTGCAAAGCCGTTAGATGATAAAACAATCAAGCAGACTATATGCGAAGAATTGAGAAAGCAAAATGCCTGTCATAAATGATTATGAGGCAACCGCAGCAATCAAGAGCCTTCCAGATGCATGGGAAAAGCAGACAGGAAACATAGAGAGAGGATTTTGTTATGACAGAAATTAAATATATATTTCCGAAGCAACTGCAGTCTGTGGCTGCTTTAGCTTTTATAGCCGTGCTGATCGTTCTGCTTCTTATCCTGACTGTAATGGTACATATGAGGAACAGAAAACTGAAAAGTACGTTGGAAGAACAGATGGCGGAAAGATGGCTTTTGGATAGGATATGTGCAGATTTTACGGCTGTCTATTATGTTGAATTAAATACCGGTTCCTTTGAAATTCTCCATATAAACGATGGAACCAACGTAAAAAAAATGAATCTGAAACAGGGTGATAATTTCAATTCTTCTGCTGACCAATATGCGGTTCAATATCTGTATGATAAAGAAAGACAGGAATTTAAGGACAGGATTTCGACAAGGCATCTAAAGGAACAGCTTTCCCGGAAGGAGCGCATTACATACCATTATAGAAGTAAACCGAATCCGAACCTGCATGAATTTTTTGAGGCACAGGCAGTCAAAATATACGAGGATGAGAAACATTTTTTCGCACTGGTGGGTTTTCGGCATATTGATGATATCATGGAAAAAGAAACTACGATCCAGAATCAATTAAAGCAGGCACTGGATGAAGCACGGCTGAGTAATGAAATAATTTCAGCAATTGCCAAGAGTTACTGTTCTATCTACAGGATTGATGTGCAGAAAGATTTTTTTGAAGAGGTATCAAATGACAGTGAAATACACAAACTGACAGGAAACAGAGGATGTGCAACGGAAAAACTGTATCAGCTTTGTGATACAATGGTTGCACCGGAATACCGTCCGCTGATACGTCCATTTCTGGATATTTCTACACTTTCAGAGAGATTGAAGACGGAAGAATGTATTTCTACAGAATACAGGATGTGCGATGGCAGCTGGCACAGGATGCTTTTTATTGTGAAAAAACGGGATGAGTCTGGAAATGTAACCCATGTTTTATGTACGGTCCGTAGTATCAGCGATTCCAAGAGACGTGAAGAGGATCTTAACTTTGCTGCGGAAGCAGCAAAGCGGGAAGCCGAAATGAAAACAAGGTTTCTGGCAACGATGAGTCATGATATCCGTACACCACTGAACGGTATTATCGGTATGGTAAATATGGGAAATCAGTACGCAGATGATCCACAGATGCAGCAGAAGATCAGAGAAAAGGCAATGAAAACCCTGAAATATCTGGTATCTCTGGTAAATGATGTGTTGGATATGAATAAACTACAGAGCGGAGATTTGAAGGACCAGCAGCTAACCTTTGATCTGACAAAGGTACTGCGGGAACTGAACCAGATTTATGATGAGCGGGCTGCCAAGAAAGGCATCCGATATGAGATTGACTGTAAGAATGGTATATACAGTCACAGCACTCTGGTTGGAAACCCGGTATATCTTGGAAGGATTCTGTCGAATATTATGGACAATGCCATAAAATTCAGTCAGGCGGGTAGTGTGCTCACGGTCGGGGTTAAGGAAGAAACTCTGGATGATGACAGAGCAAATTTCACTTTCTACTGTAAAGACCAGGGTGTGGGTATGAGTGAAGATTTTATTGCACATGCTTTTGATATGTTTTCTCAGGAAAGCGAGACAAGCAGATCCAGGTATGAAGGCACCGGACTGGGGCTTGCAATTACGAAGCAACTCGTGGACAGAATGGATGGAAGTATTGAACTGAAGAGCAAAGCAGGTGTTGGGACAACAGTTATTGTAAAAATTCCGTTCAAAATTGGCACACAGGATAAAAACAGTAATTTATCAGATAAGCCAGTAAGCCTTGATGATTATTCGGTGGAAGGCATGCGGGCATTGGTTGTAGAAGACAATGAGCTGAACATGGAAATTTCCAGATGTATACTGGAAGACAGCGGTATGGAAGTTACATGTGCAATAGACGGGCAAGAAGCAGTTGAAATCTTCGAGAAATCTGCACCGGATTATTTTGGGGTAATTTATATGGATATTATGATGCCGAGGATGAATGGTCTGGATGCGGCAAGGACAATCAGGGAAATGAAAAGAAGGGATGCCAGGAGGGTTCCGATCATTGCAATGTCCGCAAATGCCTTTGCAGAAGACATTATCAACAGCCGGCTGGCTGGAATGAATGTTCATCTTGCAAAGCCACTGGATGCGGAAAAAATGATCATTGCCTTAAAACAATGCATGGCAGATAATAGCGATGTAAAACTGCACGAAGATTTATAGGAATAAAAAGACAGAGCATATAAAGTTGTTATATGGTCTGTCTTTTTTATTCCTTAGAAGAAGCAGGCTGTGAAAATCCAAATGTCTTTTTGGGACTGCCTGCAATCTGGATAGAGACAGGATGTATGCGGTAAAACAGAATACATGGACCCATACGACGGAAATTGCTCAGAGTAGCCTGTTTTATTTGTTTAACGAAAGGTGAGTCCCCTTGTTCACAAGGGTGTGCATCGTTTGATTGTATCATGTTCAGTGTTCCAACGAATGAATGCGATTGTGGGTCTGACGGCAATCGCAGGAGCAAATGTTGAGAGCCAGGACAGAGTCATTGAATGCCTCGGCAAGATCACAGAATCAAGCCGCCATCTGCTGGGGCTGATCAATGAAGTATTGGATATGGCACGTATTGAAAGTGGAAAAATGACACTGGCACAGGAAGATTTCAATCTGTCAGAGCTGGTAGATAATCTTATTACACTTACGAAACCGGTGCTTGATGAACATAAACATAATTTTGATATACACATCAATCATATTGAACATGAGGCTGTCTGTGGTGACAGCCTGAGAATCCAGCAGGTATTTGTGAATCTGATGAGTAATGCGATCAAGTATACACCGGATGGTGGAAATATTATTTTTTCCATAGAGGAAAAGCCAAATGGATTTTCAGAACTTGGATGCTATGAATTTACGATTGAGGATAATGGGATCGGTATGTCACCGGAATTCCAGAAAATCATGTTTGATCCTTTCAGCCGCGCGGATGACCACCGGACAACCAGAGTTCAGGGAACCGGTCTTGGAATGGCAATCAGCAGAAATATTGTGAACCTGATGAATGGTAATATTAAAGTGGACAGTACCTTACATAAGGGAACCAGAATTACGGTAACAATTTATCTGGAGCTTCAGGAAAAAGAAAAAGAACAGGACAAAAATCTGATGAATCTGCCGGTTCTGGTAGTGGATGATGATAAGACATGCTGTGAAAGTACAGTTGCCACACTGAAAGAAATCGGTATTACAGGTGAATGGGTTCTCTCTGGCAGGGAAGCCGTTGAGTGCTGTTATGCACGGCATGAGTTGAAAGATGATTACTTTGCTGTTATTTTAGACTGGAAGATGCCGGATATGGATGGCATAGAAACAGCCAGACAGATCCGGAAGCGGATAGGTAAAGAAATTACCATCATTGTACTGACATCTTATGAATTCAGCGAGATTGAAGAAGAAGCAAAGGCGGCGGGCATAGATGCTTTTATTGCAAAACCGCTGTTCCGTTCCCGGCTGACGGCTACACTGCGGCAGTTTACTTCAGGAAGAAAAGAAAAAACAGCAAGAAATTATTTGGAGAAGCTGTCAGAATCAGACTACACGGGAAAAAGGATTCTGCTGGTTGAGGATAATGAGTTGAACAGAGAAATTGCTGGTGAAATTTTGCAGATGACAGGTACAAAAGTGGAAACGGCAGAAAATGGGAAAGTTGCAGTTGAGAAAGTGGAAGCTTCTCCGAAAGGTTCGTATGATCTTGTTTTTATGGATATCCAAATGCCTGTCATGAATGGTTATGAGGCAACTGCAGCAATCAGGAGCCTTCCGGGTGAAAAGGGAAAACTGCCTATTGTTGCCATGACTGCCAATGCTTTTGCAGAAGATGTACAGCTGGCCAAAAATACAGGCATGAATGGACATATCGCGAAACCGCTGGATATGAATAAGCTGAATGATGTTCTGGAAAACTGGCTGTAATTGTTTCCCAATTATTGAATTAATGATTTTATCAGGAAAGAATGAGGAAAATAAAAGTATGAAAAAGGCAAAACGTTGTCTGATAGCAGTGGTGTCAGGTGTACTTGTAGCAACTGCTGTCTTGTCTGGATGTGGACAGTCAAAGAAAGAAGTATCTAAAAACGATGATCATCTTACCGTTTATCTGTGGGAAAATCGTTTGATGAAAAATATTGCACCCTATATCCATGAACAGTTTCCTGATCAGGATATTGAATTTATTATTGGTAACAATGATACCGATTTATACAGTTATTTTAAAGAACATGATGAATTACCGGATATCATAACAGTACGTCGATTTTCTGGAACAGATGCACAGGACTTACAGCCTTATCTTATGGATTTTGCTTCTTATGATGTTGTTTCCAAGTATTATTCTTATGCGGTGCAATATTATAAGAATGCGGAGGATGAAATCCAGTGGCTGCCAATCTGTGGTATTCCGCAGACGATCATTGCCAACAAAACACTGTTTGATCAGTATGGAATTAAGATTCCGGAAAATTATGAGGAATATGTACAGGCTTGTCAGCAGTTTTATGATAATGGCATAAAACCGTATTCCATGGATCTTGGTGAAGACTGGTCTAATAATGAAATCATCCAGGCGGCGGCAATCGGTGAGTTTACAAGCCTGGATGGTATTGAATGGCGAAACGGTGCAGAGACTGCAGCGGATGAAGTAAAGTTTGATGATGTATTATGGAAACGTATTTTTTCAGAAACCAGTCAGTTTCTTAAGGACTCGCACTTTGGTAAAGAAGATATCAATATTGACATCGATACAGGAACCCAGATGTTTGTCGAGGGAAAATCAGCAATGTTTCATGGACATCCGACGGTTATGCAGCAGCTGCAGAAACAGATGGATGCGGAGCTGATCCGTATTCCTTACTTTTCACAGACATCGGATGAATCCTATGTGTACATGACTCCGTCCTTAAACATTGCATTTAACAAAAACCTGGAAAAAGACCGGGAGAAACTGGATACTGCACTGGATGTGCTGGATTGTATGATTTCAGAAGAGGGGCAAAAGCTGATTGCGGATGGAAGCGGTGTTATTTCATTGAATACAGATGTTCCAACCATGATGCAGGATGTGCCTGGACTGGAAGAGGAAATTAATAATAATGCTGTTTATATCCGATATTCCGCTCAAAAATCATTTGATGCAAGTCTTGAGGCTGTTCACGGATTACTGTCAGGGGAAATGGATGAAACACAGGCTTATGATACTTTTCGCAGTGTAATGAATCGTAAAGATCCAGAAGAAAAAGCAACGGTGAATTTTGAAAATGAATATTCCATTTCACTGAACGATAGAAATGGCCGTGATGCAGCATCTTCCATTTTAACTACGATCAGAGAAGAAAATGATGCACAGCTGGCTCTGGCACCATATTATTATTTCACTTCTTCTATGTACAAAGGAGAATGCACCAGTAGCCGGGTTGGCATGATGACAGCGAAGAGTTCAGATACAGCATTATATTTTACAAAAATTAATGGTAAACAGGTTTGTGAACTCGTGGAAAATTATCTCGCCGATGCTGATGAGAATTTTTATGTAACCAATAAATACGAATTACCAATTGCATCCGGTATGAAAATGATCGTCAATCAAGCGGAAAGTGGATTTTCGTTAAAGGACTTAACAGTTAATGATAAGAAAATAGACAAAGAAAAGGAATACTCTATTCTTCTTACAGACACCACAATGTCTGTTTTGAAAAAAATAAATCCGAAATGTGAGATTGAGCAGCTTAAAGATACAACATTATCAAGTGCATGGATCGAAGCAATGTCAAAAGGACAGCAGCCGTCAGCACCGGAAGACTATATAGAGGTTGAACAGTAAAAGTGGAGATAGAACAAACGGTAAATAAAAGAAAAAAAATAACAAGGCTGTTGCTTATACTACTTATTATTCTTTTAAGCTTAGGTTGTATCAAGTATCTTATAAGTAAGTCTAGCAAGTATATCAGCGAAAATGGAAAAAGCAGTATGGGAGCTGTTGTTGAACAGATACAGCAGACCTATGATCTTCAAGTGAGTGGATACTACAACCAGCTGCAGTTGGTTGAGGAATTTTTACTTCATGAGAGGGAGCTGTCTCTTGAAACGGATGTGAACAAAAGTTTCTTTGAAGCATGGGAAAAAGAATCGGAAAGTACACTTATATTCCTTCAGGAAAATGGTCAGGCAATATCAGCAGGTGGAACAAAAATGCGGATTGATATGCCAAGTAAACTTCTGCTGGACTTAAAGAATGGATACAATATTGGAAAACTGGTGCGTCTTGATTATGATCAGAAGAAAAAAGACGGTTATCTGGTTGCGATCCCATGTCAGGAATATACGATCAATGGGGAAACTTATACGGCAATTGGAACTGTGTATGATCATTCGAAACTGGATTCCATGTTAAAACTGAAAGGTTATGATGGGAAAGCATATTTGTTCATGCTGGATCATGACGGAAATATTACGTATACGAACCAGAGTGGAGATAAATACCTGCGTAATTATTCTTTGTTAAAACATTTAAAAGGGGAACAGGCTATTACAGAAGAAGAGGCTGATTTGTTCAAAAAGAAGTTTGATAACAGAGAATCCGGAGTTGCACTTTTGGGAAAACAGAACCCCTATTATCTGGGGTATTGCCCGATAGAAAGCAACAACACCATTTTGGTATGCATTGTGGCAAAGGGAGTTGTTGACAATGTGCTGATGGATTACCAGAAAACGGTGTTGTTTACAACAATACTCATGGCAGGTTTTATACTTTTGCTTTTTGCCGGATTATTCTACAGTATTTCCAGACTTAGTCTTGCAGATCAAAAAGCAGAATATGAAAAAAGAAATAATGAACTTCATTTACAAACAATGAAGGAAATGGAAGTAGTCAATCAAAAACTGAAAAAGGCAAAGAACGTTGCAACAGAGGCTTTACAGACAGCTGAAAATGCAAATAAGGCGAAAACGGATTTCCTGTCTAATATGTCACATGATATTCGTACACCTATGAATGCAATCATTGGTATTACGTCTTTGATCAGACATGATGCAGGTAATAAAGCAAAAGTTATAGAGTATGCAGATAAAATAGATATTTCATCACAGCATCTGTTAGGAATCATTAATGATGTTTTGGATATGAGTAAGATTGAGGCAGGAAAAACAGTCTTCAAGTATTCTGACTTTTCTATTCTGGATCTTGTACAGGAACTTGACACTATATTTCATACTCAAATATATGAAAAGCAGCAGACCCTTACAATCATAAAAGAAAATATTCAGCATGAGTGGGTGAATGGGGATCAGGTTCACCTGATGCAGATTTTCAGCAACCTGCTTTCCAATGCAGTGAAGTATACCCAGGAAGGTGGGGAAATTCAGTTCTTTGTAGAAGAATGTGAGACAAAGTCATCTGTCTATGCAAAGTACCGTTTCTTAGTTAGCGATAATGGTATGGGAATGTCGGCAGATTTCAAGGATACAATTTTTGATGCGTTTACCCGTGCGGAAAGTTCCCTTACAAACAAAATACAGGGAACCGGACTTGGAATGGCTATTACTAAGAACCTGGTTGAGGCAATGGGAGGTACCATTGATGTGGACAGTGAATTGGGACAGGGAAGCTGTTTTGAGGTTCTCATGGATCTGAAAATTGCAGAGGATAGAACGGTTGCTCTGGCGGCACAAGAAGAAACAGATGAGCAGGATGGTAATATCCTGCAGGGAATGCGATTCCTGTGTGCAGAGGATAATGAGTTGAACGCAGAGATCCTGACGGAACTGTTAAAGATTGAAGGTGCGGAATGTACCATCTGTGAAAATGGCGAAGAGATTTTGAAAGCATTTGAACAGTCTGCTCCAGGTGATTATGACATGATCCTGATGGATGTGCAGATGCCTGTTATGAATGGTTATGAGGCAACGAAGGCAATCCGCAGAAGTTCCCATGAACTGGCAAAGACGATTCCGATCATTGCCATGACTGCCAATGCATTCTCAGAAGACATTCAGCATTCCCTTGCGGCTGGCATGAATGCACATGTTTCAAAACCGGTTGAGATGAAGGTGCTGGAAAAGACGATCAGAAGCATAAAATCTGGTGGGGGGGGGTACCGAACCGCAGGTCACTGTACAGTGACAAATGGAAAGTAACCGGACATAGAAGAATCAAAAAGGATAGTTAGGGATAGAAGGAAAATGAAAGGAAAAAGAGTGATTGCAGGCATTCTGCTTGCGGGAATTTTAGCAGTCACCCTGGCAGGGTGTAAAAACACAGATAACACGAAAGAAGAAACAGAAAAGCCTGTTATTACCCTCGGCAGTGACAGTTATCCACCCTACAATTATCTGAATGAGGATGGCGTACCGACGGGCATAGATGTAGAACTTGCTACAGAAGCCTTCAAAAGAATGGGATATCAGGTGGATGTTGTCCAGATTAACTGGGAGAAGAAAAAAGAACTTGTGGAGAGAGGAGAGATTGACTGTATAATGGGCTGCTTTTCCATGGAAGGACGTCTTGATGATTACCGCTGGGCAGGACCATACATAGCAAGCCGTCAGGTAGTTGCCGTAAATAAGAGCAGTGACATCTATAAACTGAGTGATCTGGAAGGAAAGAATCTTGCCGTCCAGTCCACAACCAAACCGGAAGGTATCTTTCTGAACCGGACAGATGAGAGAATCCCCAAACTGGGAAATCTGATCAGTCTTGGGCACAGGGAACTGATCTATACGTTTCTGGGAAAAGGATATGTAGATGCAGTTGCCGCACATGAAGAATCTGTTGTCCAGTATATGAAAGATTATGATGCAAGCTTCCGTATCCTGGAAGAACCTCTGATGATCACCGGAATAGGTGTTGCTTTTGCAAAAGATGATGACAGAGGAATCTGTGAGCAGATGAGCCAGACATTGGAAGAAATGCGTCAGGATGGCACATCCCTGAAAATTATTGAAAAATATCTGGATGATCCCCAGAAGTATCTGGAGGTGGATGATCTTGGATATTAAGAGAAAGAAAAAAGAAAAACGAATCCGGCTGCTCGGTGGTCTGATTGGAATCTGTGTGGCAATAG
>OOCQ01001737.1_pt1 | contig 11971 bp, 12 predicted proteins | sample 1671121 | NCBI WGS metagenome assembly OOCQ01 (sample SAMN06348124, study PRJEB24527) | human gut metagenome | biome: human gut; feature: ankylosing spondylitis patient; material: feces | host: Homo sapiens | place: China | collected 2015-10 | reverse complement strand
TAATTGTAGCTAAATTCGCTTGATTTTTCAAGGCATTTGGTCTATTTTTGAGCGATAGAAGATGAAATCAGCCGTAAAGGGGACTCTTGCCAGTTGTCCTCTTTTTTCTTTTGTACACATGGTGGTTGGTACTCCGCCTTTGGCATTAAGACGCTGGACGTATTGAATTTGAGATAAGCGCCCATAACCGTCTCGACTGGCGACAGTAAAAAGAGCGTCGGAGAGATCTTTTTTCCCTTGTGGCGCAGTAGACACAATCCGAGTGGTTAGGCGTGAGCCGTCATTATGAACAAAAGTGAAGTTATAGCCGTGTTTAGCAACGGCTTGATTTGTTTGCGGATCGAAAAGATAAGCATTAGGGGCTTCAAATTTCCAATACCAACCACGAGCGTCAATTAAGCATCGAAAGACTTGTTCGCCGGAGGCTTCCAATCGGAAAGCTTCTTCAGAGGCTTCCGGGGGCGTAACAGAGGGCGGTTTAACAGAGGAACAAGCACATAATGTAGCCGTGATAGCAATTAATGACAGGCGAAACAGTGAGCGCATTTTTGTCTCATGAAATAAGGTTGAATCAACACCTTTTAAGTTTACGGTAATTGCGCTCACCATATAAGTCTTCAAATTGTTACAGTTTATGGTGTGTGACATCCTCCACCTACTAAAGTAAGTGGATTTCTACGGGTAGTGCACAGTTTTATGCTGTACACCACCTTCGGTGGGTTCATGTTTTGTCTTACTATTAGCATGTGGTTGTTGGCCGCGGCGGTTCAAACTTTGCCGATCGGGACGGCTTACCCGGTTTGGACTGGGATCGGTGCAGTTGGAACTGTCCTTTTGGGGATTCTCGTTTTTGGGGAACGTGCTTCTTTTATCCGCTTACTTTTCATCACAACATTGATTACTTCAGTCGTTGGATTAAAGGCTGTTGCTTGAGGTCCATCATTTTTTTTTGATTGAAATTCTTACTTCCTACCTCTTTTGACATTTCTCTAGGCATAAGAGCCTAACACGGCGAAGTTCAACATAGGGCAAAAACCCTAGCCATTGACGAATTCGCTCAAGAAAGCAACAGTCGAATGAATAAAACTTGTTATGGTTAGGTTAAAGTCTTTTGGCGCACTCCGCCAAACATGGATTTAACCCAAAATAAGAAGAAGACTCTATTATGCCCAAACGTATCATGATCAAATTTGCGATGCCTTTCTTGCAGGCTTCGCTTGTTAAACAAATTCTCGTCGCCCTTATATTGGGCGTTGGTTGTGCCTATATTTTCCCGCAGCTTGCGATTTCGAGTGCCTTTTTAGGGACTCTTTTCATTTCTGCATTAAAGGCCGTTGCGCCGCTTTTGGTGTTTGTATTGGTGATGTCTGCCATTGCCAATCACGATGTTGAAACGAAGGCCCACATTAAGCCAGTGATTGCTCTCTATATCATTGGGACTTTTGGTGCAGCGTTGATTGCTGTGACGGTGAGCTACTTCATCCCGACTCAAATCATGTTGGTGACCACCGAAGCACAAGTGTCTTCCCCGGGCGGTGTGCTTGAAGTCATGCGCAATATGTTGTTGTCTGTCTTCGATAACCCGGTCAATGCTTTATTAAAGGGCAATTACATCGGTATCTTGGCATGGGCAACAGGCTTGGGCGTGGCATTGCGTCATGCTTCTGACTCTTCTCGTCAATTCATGGCAGACTTATCCCGTGGTGTTGAGTTTGTGGTGAGCGTTGTGATTCGCTTGGCACCTTTGGGTATCTTCGGTTTGGTTTCGAGTACGGTTGCAACGACCGGTATTGAAGTCTTTGAAGGCTACTTGCAATTGCTGGTCGTTTTGTTGGGCTGCATGCTCTTTGTTGCATTGGTTCTCAACCCCTTCTTGGTTTGGTGTTGCATTCGCAAAAATCCCTATCCCTTGACGATTGCTACGCTTCGCGAAAGTGGTGTGATGGCTTTCTTTACGCGCTCGTCTGCCGCTAATATTCCTGTGAATATGGGGATGTGCCGTCGTTTGAATTTGGATGAAGGGACCTACTCCATTACGATTCCTTTGGGCGCTACCATCAATATGGCCGGTGCTGCCATTACGATTACGGTTTTGACGTTGGCTGCCGCTCACAGTTTGAACATTGAAGTGAGTTTCTGGACGGCGCTCATTTTGAGTTTCATTGCTTCTGTTTGTGCTTGCGGTGCTTCTGGTGTGCCGGGTGGCTCCTTGATGTTGATTCCCTTGGCTTGTGGCTTATTCGGCATTGATGCAACGGTCGCCATGGAAGTAGTCGCCGTTGGCTTTATCATCGGCGTGTTGCAAGACTCGACTGAAACGGCTTTGAATTCTTCCTCTGACGTTTTGTTTACGGCGGCAGCTTGCATGCGTGCAGAACGTATCGCTGTTGAAGAAGATCGTCACGGTCGTGACGTTCGCGAGTTGCGTTAAAACGAAAAAGAGGTACCGCTAATTTTTCTGCGATACCTCTAATCGAATAAAAGACGGGAACTTCTTTTAATAGAGGTTCCCGTTTTTGCTAAGGTGAATTAGGCTTCGAAGTTACCCAACTTGACGCTTTGACCACCTTGAACCCAGACGACACCACGAGCCATCACGGTGTCGACATCCAAGTCCTTCGTCAAAACACAAAGGTTAGCCGTAGCGCCAACATTGACGCGAGCTTCCTTAACGCCCAAAGAGTCTGCCACGTTAGAAGTGGTCATCATTAAAGCGGTTTCAAAATCGATACCGCCAGCGACCATTTCCTTGAGCATGGAGTGGTTAGCATTGACAGGAGCGGCCACGATAGCAATCATGTTGCCGTTTTCATCAAACTTCGGCATAGAACCGTTACCGTCAGAGCTCATCGTGATACGAGAGCGATCAACACCGGCTTTCAAAACGCGTTCGACGCATTCGACAAACGGATAGACGTTGCCACCACCCGAGGTAATGTCAATCACGCCACCCTTCTTGGCAAATTCAATGGCTTGTTCGAACAACTTCGGTTCACGACCCGTGTGAGTCGGAGAGAAGTGATGACGAGCCAAACCACGAGCGATTAAGCGTTCAAATTGTTCATAGGCACCACCGAAGTCACCCAAGTGAACGTGCAAGACGCCCTTCTTACCGGAAAGCATGCCACCCATACGAACATCAGCCACAAGCTTGAGCATTTCGTCGTCCGTGGGGAAGGAGCAACGGTGGTCGGCCAATGCGATCTTCACACCCAACACCGGTTCTACAGCAATGATGTCCTTACGTGCATTGCCCGTAATCGTGGGAGACGGGAACTGGTAAGAGCCCGTATGCATGAAAGCGGTCAAGCCTTCTTGGCGCAAGCCCATGACCTTTGCATAGAGTTCTTCCGGGAATTTCGTCGTCCCTTCCGTTCCCATGACGCCGCAAACTGTGGTGACACCGGCACGCAAAAGTTGGGACGGCATGACGGGCGGCACTCGCGTTGCAGGACCGCCTTCGCCACCACCACCTGTTAAGTGAACGTGTTGATCAAAAAAGCCCGGCGTAACCGTGGCACCTTGAACATCAATCACTTCCACTTCACCGGGGAATTTGTAAGCATCAAGACTATCTTCGATGGCAACAATCTTGTCACCGCAAATTAAGATGTCCTTCTTGCCGACAGGAGCCGGGGTGTAGAGGTTGGCATTCTTAATGATTTTGAACATGGGAGCAGATCCTTTCGAAATCAAACAAAAAACAAATTCACCACTTCTCGATTGTGGAGAATCGAGATGGATTGGGAAGGGAAGCAATATCAATTCAAAGCGTATTATTTTGCGCCGATGTTACCCTTTCCGTTTCTTCATTGTAGCCTATTTGTAATCCGATCATATACAGGTGAAATACCGAGTATTTCTCAGCCTAGGTATACTGTCGAAATTCAGTAGATTTCTCAGATGACCAGCGAAGAAATATTAAAGAAGTATTTTGGCTACGACGCTTTTCGTGGCGTTCAAAAAGATGTAATCGATACTGCGGTTGCAGGCCAAGATGCTTTAGTTCTTATGCCGACAGGGGGCGGGAAAAGCCTCTGTTATCAGATCCCTGCGCTTATGCGCCCGGGGCTGGCCGTTGTCGTCTCTCCGCTCATTGCCCTGATGAAAGATCAGGTCGATCAACTCAACGATGCCGGCGTCAGTGCCGTAGCGATCAATTCAGCGCTCACCAATGATGAGGCTCGTGATATCTACCGACGTTTGCGTCAAGGAGCGGTAAAGCTTCTCTATGTTGCGCCTGAGCGACTTTTAAAACCAAGTATGTTGGACTTCTTAGAAACGCTACAGGTTAATCTCTTTGCAGTTGATGAAGCCCACTGCATTTCTGTTTGGGGGCATGATTTCCGACCGGAATACCAACAGTTAGACGTTCTTCGCACCCGTTTCCCTCAAGTTCCAAGAATGGCTCTTACGGCAACGGCAGATGAACAAACCCGTCAAGAAATCGTGGATCGTTTGCTCATTAACCCCAAGCGATTTATCACAAGTTTCGATCGCCCGAATATTCGTTACCGTATGTATGAAAAGGGGCAAGGATATTTAGATCAAGCGGTCAATTTCATTTTGGGCGAACACTTGCATGAGTCGGGGATTGTTTATTGCGCAACGCGGCGCCGAACCGAAGAGGTCGCAGAACTTCTTCAAAGTCGTGGCATTGATGCGCTCATATATCACGCAGGGTTAAGTGCAGAAGAGCGCGAACTCAATCAAAAGGCTTTCTTTGAACGTCCTTGTGTCATGGTGGCAACCATTGCTTTTGGGATGGGGATTGATAAGCCGGACGTGCGCTTTATTATCCATGTGGATATGCCACGATCCATTGAGAACTATTTCCAAGAAACCGGTCGGGCAGGGCGTGACGGTTTACCATCAGAGGCCGTTTTGTTTTACGGTCTGGAAGACGTTGTTCAGCAACGTTATTTTTTAGAAAATAGTGAGGCTGAAGAGCTTCACAAACAAGTCTGCTTTCATAAACTCGACAGCATGTTGGGATTGGCAGAAGCCGTGAGTTGTCGTCGTGAATTGTTGCTTTCTTATTTTGGCGAACATTCTCAGGCTTGTGGCAACTGTGACAATTGCGAAAATCCCCCAAAGACGAAAGACGCATCTAAAGATGCACAAAAGCTCTTATCGTGTATTTATCGTTGCTCGAAGACCAATCAAATAGGATTTGGTGCATCACATGTCATTAATGTCTTAAGGGGAGTGGCGACCGACAAGGTCTTTGAAAAAGATCATCATGAACTCCCAACGTTTGGTATTGGGAAAGAGCACTCACTTAAATATTGGCGCAAGATTCTTCGTCAGCTAATCACTCGTCACTACGTTGATGTGAACTACGATTGTTATAACGTTTTAAGCGTCAACGCCAAAGCCAAGGCCCTATTAAAAGGCGAGGAATCATTCTTCGTACGCATTGATGGGCATAAGCAGCTCAGCAGTCGCAAGGTCTATGATCACGATGATTTGACCGATCAAGAGCAAAAACTCTTCCAAGTTTTAAGACGTTGGCGCAGTGACATTGCGCACGAAAAGGGGTTGGCCGCCTACAACATTTTCCCCGATAAAACGCTTGTTCAAATTGTGCGAAGAAAGCCGAGAAAGCCTGAACAGTTGGAAGGGATTTGCGGGATCGGTGAAAAGCGCATCGAAAATTACGGCGCCGACGTTTGCCAAGTTATTAACGGTTGGCTTGCTACGGCAGCTTAAACAATAAAGCCGAAGGAGAAGACCTTCGGCTTTGTGGTTTAGGCGCGATGGATTTCGGAGTTGCGAGGCTTTTGCTTACGATTGCCGAAAATCTTGTCAAAAAGACAGTTTGGAATCATTCGCAAGATCTTGGAGGCAACCCCCATTTGCCACGGAATTGTGGCGTAGGTGCGCTTAGCCATAATGGCGTCAGCCGCACGTTTAGCGAACTCTTCCGGCGTCAAAATAAAGGGCATCGGATACGGATTGACGTCTGTTAAGGGTGTTTTGACAAAGCCCGGGCTAATCGTCAAGACGTCCACTCCGTGCTTTTTCATTTCAACACGCAAGCTTTCGCAGTACGTAATCACGGCGGACTTACTGGAACAATAAGCTTCAGTACCGGGCATGCCACGAATGCCAGCGACGCTACCGATACCCACGAGGGTACCGTGTTTGCGTTCAATCATCGGTTCGATAAAGGCATGGAAGGTCGTCGCCATTGAAAAGACGTTGGTTTGATAGACCTTTTCCATCACGGCCAAGTCTTCGTAATATTGCGTTTTAACGCCGACACTGATACCAGCGTTGGCAACCACAATATCGGCACCGCCGACTTCTTCATCAAATTCGCGAGCCATGGCAATCAATCGATCACGATCGGTCACGTCACAGGCGTAAGCCTTGTGTTGCTCTGCATTGGGGAGCGTTGCGATTAATTCCTTGATCGGGTCTAAACGGCGAGCAACTAACCCTAAAGTTGCCCCACGGGAAGCAAACTCTTTGGCAAGCGCTGCGCCGATACCGCTCGAAGCACCGGTAATAAAAACTTTCATCTTAAATCTCAAACGGGAGAGTGATCGTATTGTCAACAGACTTAAGAGCTTCGCCGAAGCGCTTTTGAATGCGAGATAAAGCTTCTTCGGTGTCACCCTCTAAGCGTAATACAACGACCGGGGTCGTATTGGAGGAACGAGCCAAGGCAAAGCCGTCTTCCCATTCCACACGGATACCGTCAATCTTGATGATATCGGTTGCGTCATCAAAATGCAGCTCTTCTTGCAAGCGTTGCACGAAGCGCTTGTTTTCGCCTTCTGCCATTTCAATGTGCAATTCGGGCGTATTAACGGCCGTCGGAAGGGCTTCCAAAACGTCAGACGGTTTGGCGTGACGAGACAAAATTTCCAAGATACGAGCACCAGCGTACAAGCCGTCATCAAAGCCTGGCCAACGCTCATCATTAAAGAACAAGTGGCCGCTCATTTCGCCAGCAAACGGAGCTTGCGTTTCTTTGAGTTTAGCCTTGACCAAGGAGTGGCCGGTACAACAAATGGTGGGAATGCCACCGTGATTTTTAATCCACGGCACCAAACGACGCGTGCACTTGACATCATAAATAATGCGTTCACCTGGGTGACGTTCAAGAATGTCTGCTGCAAAAAGCATCATTTGACGGTCAGGGTAGATGATTTGGCCAGATTTGGTTACAACGCCTAAACGGTCGCCGTCACCGTCAAAAGCCAAGCCTAACTCAACGTCAGAGGTCTTGACGCATTCAATAAGGTCTTGAAGATTAGCGGGTTTAGACGGATCCGGGTGGTGATTGGGAAAATGACCATCGATATCGGCAAATAATGCCGTGACTTCACAGCCTAAACGCTTAAAGATCTCTACAGCCATGGGGCCGGTGACACCGTTACCACAGTCAATGGCCACCTTCATCGGACGGGCCAATTTGACGTCAGAGAGCACCTTATCCATGTAAGGCGTAACAACATCAATTTCTTCAATGCTGCCTTTTTTCTCACTAGAGGCGATGCCTGCTTCAATGCGTTGACGCAAGGATTGAATGCCTTCGCCAAAAAGCGTTTCCTTAGCCATCATCATCTTTAACCCATTGTATTCAGGCGGGTTATGAGAGCCGGTGACAGCAACGCCAGAACCTGTTCCAGTTAAAACAGTAGCAAAGTACAAAACCGGGGTGGGAGTCAAGCCGATGGACTTAACATTGACGCCTTGATCGGTGATCCCTTGCATTAGGCTTTCGGAGAGTTTAGGGCCGGATAAACGACCGTCACGACCGACACACATCGTGTCAACGCCTTTTTCTTTAGCCAAAGCACCAAGTGCTTGACCAATAGCAAAGGCGGCTTGCGTCGTGAGCGTCTTATCGACTACGCCACGAATGTCATAAGCTTTAAAAATCGAAGCATCAATTTGCATCACAAAACCTCTTATTACTGTTTGCTTTGGCGTTCTTTGCGCTCTTTATCGATGAGCCAGTTAAGAACTTCCATTGATTTCTGACGAGAGCCTGCCAAATGGGGGGCCGTTAAGTATTTACCAGCCACACCGATATAGGGTGTGGCATCTAATTGATAGTCTTGCCAACGTTGAGTAGCTTGTTTAGTGCTCATATTGACCGCAAACGAATTGTAGAGTTTGTCCCATTCGTTCAAGTCAACTTTATTTTGAGTCAACCACGCAGTTAAGCTATCCGAGCTTGTGATCTTTCCTCCCATGATGTCTTGCCAGAAAAGCGGATGAAGGTCTTCTAAGCGGCCTAAGGCATCAAAGGTGAAGTAAACACGGGCTAAGAATTCTGTGGACTCGTCCCAAGCCACCGGGCTGCGCACCAAAGTGACATCGTTAGGGATCTTTTTTGCCCACTCTTCAATCAAAGGAGAGAAACGGAAGCAATGACCGCAGGTGTAGGAGAAAAAGTCAACAACTTCGATTTTCTCCGATGACGAAGGGGCCACGGGCTTAACCAAAATATAGTCTTTGCCTTCAACGGGCTCAGCAGCGATGGCTACAGAACCCATGCAAAGCGCTAATAAACTAAAAATCCAATGACGCATGATCAGTTCTGCGGCTTGTTGCGAACAACCATAGAGTCAAAGCCATTGGCAGAGAGGCGTTGTTGCAACTCATTGGCTTCCTTGGCTGTTTCAAATGGGCCTAACATTACGCGGTAGAGCGTAACACCGGCATCGGTTGATTTAACAACGTCCGCTTCTAAGGCGATAAATGCCAAATCCGTTTGAACCTTTTGCGCATCCTTTTCATTACGGAAAGCCCCCGCTTGGATTCGGTAAACCGTTCCATCGTTTTGAAGCGAATTGGTTTCTTCAGCCAATTGGCCGGAAGTCGGTGCTTCTACCGTTTTAATGTTGGAAAGTGCTTCCTCGGTTGCGGAACGCGTCTTATTGTCATAAAGCGCCGCATTCGGATCCTTGCCATCTAACGCAGAGGCGTCCACAGGTGTGGAGGACTTTTGTACCTTTTCGACAAAGGGAATCGGCGCATTGGTGATAGCCAAGGCAACGATGGCCGATAATGTGCAGCCAAGCGCCGTTCCGATCAAGATACCGGTCCAAAGACCGCCTTTAGAAAAACTGATTGCCATAAGTCACCCTTACATTTTTTCCGGTGCGCAAATGCCGAGTAATGCAAAGCCGTTGCGAAGCACTTGGCGCGTTGCCAATAAAAGCGCCAAGCGAGCATTACGAACATCGTCTTCTTCGACCAAAATACGTTGGGCGTTATAGAAGGCGTGGAAGTCGCCTGCCAAATCTTTCAAATAGAAGCACAAGGAGTGGGGCGCAAAATCCTTAGCAGCCAAAGTCAACACTTCGGGGAACTCACTCAGGCGAGCCATCAAAGCGAAAGCCGTCTTGTCGTTTAAGACGCTCAAGTCAACTGCAGCAGCTTCTTCGATACTCGGGACAGCAAAATTCTTTTCCTTGGCTTGGGCTAAAACCGAGCAAATACGAGCGTGAGCGTATTGGAGGTAATAGACCGGGTTTTCATCCGATTGGGCACGTGCCAAGTCCACATCAAACACAAATTCGCTATCGGCCTTGCGACTAATCAAGAAGAAACGAGCGGCATCTTTACCAACCCAGTCAACGAGGTCGCGCAATGTCACGTAGGAGCCAGAGCGCTTACTCATTTTGACTTCTTTGCCATTCATAACGACCTTGAGCATCTTGTGCAAGACGTAGTCAGGGAAGACTTCCGGAAGATCTAAATTGAGAACCTTGCCAGCGACTTGAACACCAATACGAACACGGGCAACCGTACCGTGGTGGTCAGAGCCTTGAATGTTGATGGCTTTCACAAAGCCACGTTCAAACTTTTTGAGGTGGTAGGCAACATCGGGCACAAAGTACGTGAAGTGACCGTCGCTTTTACGCATTACACGGTCTTTATCGTCACCGAACTTCTTAAAGTCGGTCGTGCGCAACCACAAAGCGCCGTCTTGCTCATAGGTGTAACCGGATTGAATCATGGCGTCAACAGCACGACGAACCAAGCCGTTCGTGTACAGGGAGCTTTCCAAGAAGTAGTTGTCAAAGCTCACGCCCAAGGCTTGGAGGTCACTGTCTTGTTCGTTTTTTAAATAGCCGACAGAGAACACTCGAATGTTGGCTTCGTCATTGACATCGCCAGAAGCTGTGATCGTTTCGCCTTCTCGCGTTGTGATGGTCTTTTGAGCCAAGAAATCCTCGGCAATGTTTCGGATATAGTCGCCTTGATAACCGTTTTCGGGGAATTGAATCGTTTCGCCCAAAATTTCCTTAGCACGGAGTTGGACAGACGTTGTCAACGTTTGGATTTGAACGCCGGCATCGTTGTAGTAGAACTCGCGGCAAACGTTCCAACCTTGACTCTTCATCAAGTTGGACAAAACGTCACCAAGCGCACCTTGACGGGCGTGACCCAAGTGCAAGGGGCCCGTGGGGTTGGCAGAAACGTATTCGATAAGGATGCTTTCACCGTTATGGTCTTGATTTTGACCATACGTTGCGCCTTCTTGGAGAACTTTTTTAACAACAGCCGATTTGGCTTCATCGCTTAATCGCATGTTGATAAAACCGGGGCCGGCAATTTCAAAGGATTGAATTAAAGCGGCCGTTTCGGGATTAGCTTGAAGGGTTTCAACAAGGTTAGTGGCGATTTCGCGAGGGTTCTTCTTTAATGCGCGTGCCATTTGCATGGCGACATTACAAGCCAAGTCACCGTGTTCAGCAACTTTAGGGCGCTCTAAAACAACGTTGATGTCCGTGACACCAAGGGTATTGAGGGCTTGAGTAAAGAGGTCGTGAATTGCCTTTTTTTGTTCAAGTAACATAACGGTTTGTCCAAACGTTTAGTAATTCAATAATGTACAAAACCCTTCTGAGCCGAAAAAACGACGCAGAAGGGATCACAAAACCACTAGTCCTTTTTAAAGGGTACCTTTACGAATTTGAGCGTAAGCCGAGTGGTTGTGAATAGATTCAAAGTTTTCCGCTTCAATGTGGTAGGCCTGAATATGCTCATTGGCATTTAAGGCAACGGCCACATCGCGAATGAGGTCTTCAACGAATTTCGGATTCTCATAGGCGCGTTCTGTGACAAATTTTTCATCGACACGCTTGAGTTGGCTCCAGAGTTCACACGAAGCACTTTCTTCGGCATAACGGATTTGTTGTTCAAGAGAGACCTGTCCGTCGCTGCGCGTTGTAATCGTGATATGAGAGCGTTGATTATGAGCTCCATATCGGGAGATTTCTTTGCTGCAGGGACATAAGCTCGTTACCGGTGCAATGGTCGTTTGCAATACTCGGGTTTGTCCATTGTCGTGACGCACTTCATAACAAACTTGGTAATTCATCAAACTTTCAAGTTTGGAAACCGGTGCGGTTTTCTTCACGAAAAATGGAAATTCAAATTCAATTTTGCCTTCCGTGGCATCTAAATCCGAGAGCATGCGTTGCATCAAGTCAATCAAAGATTGATGGCTAATGGGGGCATTGTGGTTACTCAAAAGACCGAGAAAACGAGACATGTGTGTGCCTTTTTTCTCGGCAGCAAGGCCGACAAACATACCAACCCTGGCAACGGTGTTTTGTACACCGTTGGCCGATTGCACGGACACAGGAAACTCCATTCCGCGCACACCAACATACTCAATGTCGATATTGCGAGGATCTACGCTCGATTGAACGTCAGGTAAATTGTTTTCAATTGATGTTTTCATAAGTGTCTTAATTTTCGCTAAAAAAGCAAAAATTTGCGAACGATTTATGGCGAAAAATCGAAAAATTAAGCAATTAAAAGATGAAATTGTATCCAAGGGTTTTGGGTATTGCTTTCTCAGGAGGGGACAGAATGGATTTTTTTGGATAAATATCAAGTGTTTTTGCTGTATATTCAATGGATAAGAATAGAAACTTTTGCAATGGACAAAACAATATTGCTCCCGCTAAAGTTGATGTTGCAACAAATGACT
>OOCQ01001734.1_pt1 | contig 12003 bp, 11 predicted proteins | sample 1671121 | NCBI WGS metagenome assembly OOCQ01 (sample SAMN06348124, study PRJEB24527) | human gut metagenome | biome: human gut; feature: ankylosing spondylitis patient; material: feces | host: Homo sapiens | place: China | collected 2015-10 | reverse complement strand
GAGAGCATGCGTCAGTCTTTGGCATTCTATGAATTGCAAGGCCCTCTTTTTGCTCTCGAATCGGGCGAAAAGGACATGACGTTGTTCGTTGCTGAAAAGAGCGTGATCGAATCCTTTAGTGATAAGTTCATCCAAGTGGATCTTGAGCGCCAAAGTCTCTTTTTCCCGGACTTAAATCGCATCCCCTTGGACATCATTGAAAAGATTGTTCGCGAGTCCGTGACGGCTCGTCGTGCAACCGTTGCCGCTGGTGCAGTTCCCACGCAAGACGATTTGTTAAGCATTTGGGGCAAGACGGCTGAAGACGCAAAAGCGCCGCCTCCGACCGTTCGTATCTCAATGAAGAGCCGCGAAGAAGAAGAGGCCGAGGCCCAAACAAGCGCAGAGAAGTAATTCATCTTCTCATATGAAAAAAGCGAGCGTCTGCTCGCTTTTTCTATGGGTGCGATAGTTTTCGGCGTTTTTCTTACAATGTTTCGCTCCAAACTCGTGGTTTTCGGTATCCTTAACCCATGTCAAACCAAAAATTGAACTCCGTTCATTCTGACAAGCGCCTTACGCGCAATGTCGCATTAGCTCTAGCTTGCAAAATTGCCATTATTGCTTGCCTGGGCTTTTTGTTCTTTGGTTCGGACAATCGCATCTCGGTCAATGATGAGGTCGTTAGCCAACGACTTTTATTGACCGAACAAAACAAGGCGCCCAATCCCAATAACCCCTAAATTCGTTGGGATTTTGCCGGATATTGATCAATCATAAGTCTTTAAAAAAGGACAAAACATGATTTCCTCTGAATTAGTGGATCTTTCGCGTTTGCAGTTTGCATTAACGTCGATGTACCACTTTATCTTCGTTCCGCTAACCTTGGGCTTATCCTTCCTTTTGGTGGTCATGGAAGCTTGCTACCTGATCACCGGTCGCGAGGTCTACAAAGATATGACCAAATTCTGGGGTAAGCTCTTTGGCATTAACTTTGCCTTGGGCGTTGCTACCGGGATTACCATGGAATTCCAATTTGGCACCAACTGGGCCTATTACTCTCACTATGTGGGGGATATTTTCGGGGCTCCGCTTGCCATTGAAGGGCTTATGGCCTTTTTCTTGGAATCGACCTTCATCGGACTTTTTTTCTTTGGTTGGAAGCGTCTAAAGAAAGGAACGCACTTTTTAGTGACCTTCTTCATGGCCATCGGTTCCAACTTGTCCGCCCTCTGGATTTTGATTGCCAACGCCTGGATGCAATATCCCACCGGGTCTTCTTTTAATTTCCAAACGATGCGTATGGAAATGACGGACTTCTTCGCTGTCATCTTAAGTCCTTGGGCACAAGCGAAGTTCGGGCACACGATTTCTGCCGGTTACATGACCGGTGCAGCCTTTGTTTTAGCGATTTCTGCTTGGTACATCCTCAAAGGTCGCGACATGGAATTTGCTAAGCGCTCTTTCCGTTTGGCTGCTACCTTTGGTTTAATCGTTTCCATCTTCACCATTCATTTGGGTGACGAGTCCGGCTACCTTGTCGCTCGCGATCAACCCGCAAAGATGGCTTCAATGGAAGCTGTTTGGGAAACGCACCTGGCTCCTGCTCCGATGACCGTTTTCGGTCTTCCTGATGAAAAGGAACAAATCACACGTGCCAATGTCGAAATTCCCTGGCTTTTCGGCATCATCGCCACACGTTCTTTAGATACTGAAATCATCGGTATCAAAGAGCTTGTTGCTCAAAATAAAGCCCGTATCCAAAACGGTATCGTGGCCTTAGAAACGCTCTCGGCCCTTCGTCGTGATCCCTCTCAACCGGTTTTGCAAGAGCGCTTTAAGCAATATGAAAAGGACTTGGGCTACGGCATGCTTTTGCATAAGTACACCAATGAGCCCAGTCGCGCAACGCCTGAAATGATTGAACAGGCCGCCCTTGATACGATCCCGAATGTCAATATTATGTTTTGGGGGTTCCGTGCCATGGTGGGTTGTGGCTTAGCCCTTCTCTTTATCTTTGGCTTGAGTCTTTACTATTCCTTCAAAGATGTCATTGCCAATCGTACGTGGTTGCTTCGTGCTGCCTTTGTGGCATTGCCCTTACCGTGGATCGCTTGTGAATTGGGTTGGATGGTAGCGGAATACGGTCGTCAACCGTGGAGCATCTATGAAGTCTTACCGGTTCACCTCTCAACGTCAACACTGTCTGTAGCCAGTGTCACTGGTTCTTTGATTGGTTTTGTTTTGCTCTACTCCGCCTTATTGGTTGTAGAAATGTGGTTGATGGTTCGCTTGGTTAAGACCGGCCCCAGTTTGTTGGGCACGGGCCGCTACTACTTTGAACAAAAAGTCAGCGCAGATAAGGAGTAAACACAAATGTTGATCGATTATGAAATTCTCAAACTGATCTGGTGGCTCTTTATCGGTGTACTGCTGGTTGGTTTTGCCGTCATGGACGGTCAAGACATGGGCGTCGGTACCCTTTTACCGTTCTTGGGCAAAACGGATACTGAACGTCGCATCATGATCAATACCGTAGCTCCCCACTGGGACGGCAACCAAGTTTGGTTGTTGACGGGTGGTGGTGCCATCTTTGCCGCATGGCCCTTGGTCTACGCAACGGCCTTCTCCGGCCTTTACTGGGCTTTGTTTATCGTCTTGGCCGCCTTAATCCTGCGCCCTGTTGCGTTTGACTATCGAAGTCGCGTACCTGCTCAAAAGTGGCGTTCCTCTTGGGACTGGGCACTTTTCATCGGAAGCTTTGTGCCTCCCATCATTTTTGGTGTGGCTTTTGGCAATATGCTCCAAGGCGTACCGTTTCACTTTGATGAAACCTTGCGCTCGACCTATACGGGAAGCTTCTGGGCATTGTTAAATCCCTTTGCCCTGCTTTGTGGCGTTGTTTCCATTGCGATGACGGTCTTTCACGGCGCCAACTATCTTTTGCTTCGCACCTCGGGTGAATTACAAGCCCGTGCTCGCAAAGTGGGGATTGTTGCCGGTGCCGTCACGTTGCTCTTATTTGCCATTGGTGGCATTTGGGTTTACTACGGCATCCCGGGTTACATCGCTTCTCACTTGGATCCGGCTGGTGTTGCCAATCCTTTGGCAAAGTCGGTGGTCATGGAAGAAGGCGCTTGGTTTACGAACTTTAGACAATACCCGGCCCTTTATGCCGTGCCTGCTTTAGCCATTATTGCTGCAGGCCTCGGTACTTTGAGCCAATATGTTTGGAAACCTTTGACGGCCGTCATTAGCTCGGCCATCAGCATCCTTTGCATTGTGCTCACGCCCTTAATTGCAATGTTCCCGTTCGTGTTGCCTTCTTCGAGTCACTTAGTATCGTCTTTGACGATTTGGGACTGCACAAGCTCACAACTCACCTTACAAGTGATGTTTATTGTGACGTTGATTTTCTTACCCTTGGTGCTCATCTACACAAGCTGGGCCTATAAGGTCATGAGTGGCAAATTGACGGTTCAATACATTAAAGAAAACGACAAGACGCTCTACTAAGAGGAGAAATGCATGTTTTACATTTACTGGTTTGTCGGTCTGATGTTAGCCATCGTCGCAAGTGTCATGATGGCCTCTCACTATGAATTCACTCATAGTGAAGAAAAACACGACAAGTAATGAAAGGGATTAGTATCTTTTTCGCTCGTTTTATTTCCATCGTGGCGGCCATTGCCGTCACGGTGGGGGTAACGCTTTACCCTCGAGCTATTGCCCTTGATATGCACTCGGTTCCCCACGGATGGCTTGTTTGCTTATTGATGGGAATGAGCGCCGCTTACGTTTACGGGTTTGGGTTCGTTCCCCAACACCCAGTTCTCAAAATTATCTTTTCTCCAATCGTGGCATGGCCTTTGATTGCGATCGGCACGATTCAAATTTTCTTCTAACCGATCAATCTCGACGCAAAAGCCAATGAAGCTGAATTTGCGCCGTATTGACGCTATCGGAAATCCACACCACTCCGTCTTGCACCGTAACCGATAATTGCATTGTGCGACTCATGAGTTTGGCAAGTGTTGCCACTTCATGATCCAACACCTTAGCAACAGACAGTTTGGCAACCTTGCGCATATCGCTCATATTTTGTTGCCACCAAGGCTCTAAACGGTCTTCTCCGTAGGCCACGACAATGACTTCATCGCTACGACCGGCGGACTTTCGGATTTGCTTGATATCGGGCACGCCCACTTCAATCCAGCGAGCAACACGCCCCGTGTCATCAATCTCCCAAAGAGCGGGCTCACCTTCCGTTGAAAGGCCGCGCCCAAACTCCAAGCGCATATCGGTTTCACCCACAAAAAGACAAAAGGTCAATAAGCGCACTGCCAATCGCTCTTCCGTTTCCGAAGGATGACGAGCAAGCGTGCACAAGTGACTGCCGTAGTAACTACGGTCAATGTCCGAGATATCGATGGATGCTTTATAAATGGTTGCGCCAAGAGCCATGAGAGAAAATTCCTTTAAATCCGTCGCTATATTAGTCGCTTACTAAAACAAAAGCCAGATTCCCCTTTCGAAGAACCTGGCTACGATTAAGCCGTCCGACTTAATTTAGGTGCAATTAGAAGCGATATTGCATTTGAACGCCAACCATGTAGCAGTCCAACTTGTCGTATTCGCCAACCTTAGAACCACCAACGTCGTCGTAGAGATCCTTATCACCAACACCCTTCAAGTAGGCAGCCCCAACGTCAAATTGCAAATCGTCACTGTACTTATAGGTAGAACCAACAGTCAACCAGAGACGATCCGTATCCGGAATAGCAGCCATTCGCGTGGATTGATCTTGGATCGGGTCCTTTTCATAAGCGATGCCACCACGAACCGTCCAACTATTGTTCAACTTATAGTCTGCGCCAACAGAGAAGAGCCACGTATCTTCCCAATTATTCTCAACATTAATCTCCTTAAGAGTCATCCCCATTGATCCCAAGGCAGCATCAATTGCTTCAGGATAACGAGAGTTCTTCAAAGTCAATGTTTCGAAATTTGACCACTTTGCCCAACGAACTAAACCAGAAAGACGCAAGTCATCAGTAGCCTCCCAAGTACCCGTCAACATAACTGTATCAGGGGTTTTGATGGTTACGTCTGAGTTCATAACAAATGCTACATTCCCGAGCGCAGGAATATCAACATCCGTCGTACCAGAGGCCTCATGTTCAATCGCAGAACGATAAGACAAACCTAAACGGACCTTATCAGTTGGGCTAACCATAACGCCAAAGTTATACCCCCAGTCCCAGCTATCTCCCTCAACGGCACCTCGAGCTAAGCCGTGAGCCATGGACATACCCAATTCAGCCTTTGCATATTGAACAGAAATACCACCACCAAAGCTGATGAAATCATTTACCCTATAGGCAAAACTGGGATTCATATCAAACGTATAAATCTTGGAATCCGTACCACGATCACCGAAAGCCCAATCTTCGTCATATTGCGTACCCATACCAAACGGAACCGTCATGGCAAAGCCCAACCACAATTGGTCGTTAACTTGACGCGTGATGTAACCGGCCGGAATCATTTGACCTTTCAAACGACCGTTTTCTTCAACACCTGCATAATCACCCTTACCCTTGAACGGAGCGTCAACAGCAATCCAAACACCACCGGCTTGCATTTGAACGCCCGGCAACAAAGTCATACCAGCAGGGTTGTAGTGAACAGCTGACAAGTCGTCACCCACGATACCGGCACCGGCGTAAGCACGACCGAGACCCAAAGAAGATTGTTCCGTTAATTGGAAACCGGCTGCAAAAGCAGCAGACGTAGCAGCGGCAGCAGCGGTCAACACTAAACCAGCAGCGCTCTTTTTGATCAAAGACATTTGACTCTCTCCAAGAGAAAATAAGAATTAAGCTATGGTGCAATGATGCGTCTTTGCTTTGCAATCAATGCACTAAATGAAAAACTTTATGCATTTTGCTGATTTTCAATAGCTAAAAACGACTTCAAAATTAAGTAGAAACCCTAATACTAACCTGAATAGCCTAATCTACTTGCGAAAAAACTCCACCAAATGGTGGAGTTCAGACTGTTGACAAACCCAAAAATTAAGGGTTTTCCGAGGGACCTAAATCAGGTCCCTTTCGTTTTTCAGCCTAACAACTTCATTTGACACTTTAACTTATTGATTTGTATGATTATTCCAATACTTATGGGTGGAGTAATTTATGCTAATCCCTCATACACCTCAATTCAAGTTTCAAATGTGTCTTCTCGAGGACCTCGTCCCTCAAGATCACCTCTTACGTCTCGTTGATCAGTACATTGATTTCACTTTCATCAAAAAACTGACCTACCATTTGTATTGCCACGATAATGGTCGACCTGCCATTGACCCAGTCGTTCTGTTTAAGATGCTTTTTGTAGGCTATATCTACGGCATTCGTAGTGAGCGACGTTTAGTCGAAGAATTTCAAGTCAATTTGGCTTACCGTTGGTTTATTGGTTACGACCTTGACGATCCTATTCCTAACCACTCCACCTTCAGTCAAAACAGACGTCGTCGTTTTAGCAAAAATGCTGAGTTGGAACAAGAGATTTTCGATCAGATTGTTGAGCAGGCCGTTGAGCACGGGCTAATCGACGGGCACTTTCTCTACACCGATAGTACCCATATCAAAGCCAATGCCAATAAGCGCAAGTTCCAACCCGTGCAAGTCAAAGACAAGCCAATGGAGTATCTCAAAGAGTTGCAGCAAGACATTGATCAGCAACGTCAAGAGATTGGAAAAGAACCTTTTAACCGCGATGATGACGATCCTTCTTCGGGTACACCTTCTCAAGGTAAAGAGCATGAAGTCAAACAAAGTACGACTGATCCGGAATCGGGTTTTATGACACGTGACGGTAAACCACAAGGTTTCTTTTATCTCGATCACCGTACGGTTGATGGCTGTCACAACCTGATAGTTGATTGCCATGTTACTGCCGCTAATATCAACGATGCCCGACCTTATCCGAGTCGATTAAAAAGGATATGAGATCGGTTTAATTTTGACACTTGGTGCGTCGGTGTCGACGCTGGCTATAAGACCGCTTACATTGCAAAGTTCTTACGAGATCATCGAATTTATGGTGTGGCAGGGTATCGCCGTAAACCTCATCCCAATAAAAACATGTTCTACCCGAGAGAGTTTAAGTACGATGCTCAGCACGATATTTACGTATGTCCATTTAACAAAGTTTTGACGTTAAAGACCGTGGATCGTCGAGGCTATCGCCAATATAAAACGGACGTCAAACATTGTGAATCCTGTCCATTAAAACAAAGGTGTACGCGCAGTAAACAGAAAATTATTCATCGTCACATTTGGCAGGACTATGTTGATGAGCTTGATGCTCATCGGCTAACGCCTCAAGGAAAGAAGATCTACAAACGACGTAAGGAAACGGTTGAGAGAAGTTTTGCCGATAGCAAAGAAATGCATGGCTTGCGGTATACACGTTTTCGCAGTTTGGCCAAAGTGAGAGGTCAGTGCTTACTGGTAGCAGCTTGTCAGAACATGAAGAAAATCTCGCTTGTACTGCACAAACAAGAGAAAGTGTTTGGTACTAAGACGAGCGCTGATCCGGAGCCGGATCGACAGGAAATGGTTTTATTGCGCTTTTAAGCCCTATTTTCAGGGATTGCAGAGAGCTTTTTCTGAAACGACTTTTTAGAGAAATTTTCTCTGTTTTTCGTTACGATTACTCGATGAGCTAATTTAAGGAAAAAATTAACCCAGATTTCGTGAAAAACCTGGGTTAGTCAACAGTCTGAAAACTCCACCAAATGGTGGAGTTTTTCGAGGTTTGATCCTTATTTGATCGTTAATCGGAGAAAACCGGTCGGTATTGACGCAAGCGCATCCAACCAAAAATAATGCGGTAAGCGACCCAAATACTCAGCACTAAAAAGCCGCCTAACCAAATAAGAGGACCGACCAAAAAGGGCGTCAATACGACACCTGCGATCATCACCAACCCCGTCCAAGCCATGCCATACCAAAAGGTACGAATTTGCCATGAAAAGTGAGATTCTAAAAAGGTTCCGCGAGCATCGGGTGCCTTCACATAATTGAGCACCACAGCCGCAATGGAGGGCCAACCAAACAAAAAGGCGGAGATAATGGTTGCACCCGTCATCAATCCGATCACAATGCTCAAACCATGAAGCACATAGACCAATTGAGTAATGAACAACAAACTATTGTTGGAACCATTTGGGTTTTGTTGAGGAACGATATCTGACATTATTTTTCGGCCTTAAAAAACAAAAACATCCATGTAACAAAGGTAGCACAAAAGTGCACCAATCGTGCAAAATATACCCAACGTTTTGTAAGTCTTTTTAAGGAAGCAGTCCCGTGAGAATTTTGTTAGTCGAAGACGATCCTATGATCGGAGAAGGCGTTGTTGACGGCTTAAGCGATGAAGGCTACGCCGTGGATTGGGTTCAAGACGGCAACTCCGCCCTCTTGGCATTGCGAACGACAGAATTTTCTCTTGTTGTTTTGGATCTGGGATTGCCCGGTAAAGACGGCATTCGTGTCTTGCAAGAACTTCGTGCAGACCATAACCTCACGCCTGTTTTGGTCACAACCGCTCGTGATACCGTGGAAGATCGCGTGAAGGGGCTTGACGCCGGTGCTGATGACTATCTCATTAAACCCTTTGACTTAGACGAGCTTTTTGCCCGTGTCAGAGCACTTTTGCGTCGTTCTGCTGGTCGAGCCACGCCCTCCATTGAGCGAGGTCGCCTACAAATTAAACCGGCCACGCATGAAGTCATTTATGACGGCAACCAAGTGCTTTTATCCGGCAAAGAATTTGCCCTTTTATTGGCCTTAGCCGAACGCCCGGGTCTCGTTCTCTCTCGAGCTCAATTGGAAGAGCGCCTCTACAGCTGGGACACGTCTGTGGGCAGTAACGCCATCGAAGTGCATATTCACCACCTTCGCAAAAAACTCAGCGAAGACGCCATTAAGACGGTTCGTGGCGTAGGTTACATTCTTGAGGCCTAATCATGTATTCCATTCGTGATCGACTCTTATGGACGTTTTGTGTTTGTCTGGTATTGGCTGGCATTGCTGCCACCTACATGACATTTACTTCAGCTCGTTCTGAGGTCAATCGCTTTTTGGATATTGAACTGCGCCAAATCGCACTTTCCGTTGGCTCTAACAAAGATTGGGCGGCCTACCCCTTACGAATCAATCAAGCCACTGATAACCCCGTGGTTATTCAGATTCATAACGAGAAAACCAATCAAATTAAATTTTCCGAAGGTTTGAACGAACCCCTTCCTGTGCCGCAAAACTCTGGCTATGCCAATATTTTGCATGAAGGAACGGCCTGGCGAGCCTATGTTCATCACATCAGTAATGAACTCTCTGTGATTACTGCGCAACCGGCCAGCGTTCGGGTTAAATTGGCCTTTACAACAGCTCTGCACATCCTTCAGCCGTTGATTCTTTTATTGCCGTTTCTTGCGATTGCCATTTGGTTATTGGTAACGCAAGGCCTGGCAACACTTAACCGCACGGCCAAAATCGTTGCGACGCGCTCCCCCACTTCGCTTGAACCCATTCCGACGCAAGGGCTTCCCAACGAAGTTTTAAAACTCGTCGAAGCTCTCAACGAACTCTTAGCTCGCCTCAATGAGAGCCTGGAAATTCAAAAGCGCTTTGCTTCTGACGCCGCACACGAGCTCCGCACTCCCCTGACGGCACTCAAACTTCAGGTGCAATTAGCTGAACGCGCAAAAACGCCCGAAGCCCAACAAAAGGCATTCTCTCGATTGCATGCCGGTATTGATCGAGCTACGGGTTTAGTGCAACAGCTTTTAACTGTTGCCCGATTGGATCCTGACGCTCACTCCAAGCCGTTTGTCAACGTGGACGTTGAGCATATTTTGCGAAGCGTTTCCGAGGAATTAATGGTTTTGGCCCACCAAAAAGACATTCAAATTGAGGTTGATGCTAAGGTAACAACCGTTTCCGGTATTGAAGACGTTTTGAAGTTATTGCTAATTAATCTTTGCGACAATGCGATTCGTTACACTCAAGCTCAAGGGCGCATCGTTTTAAGTGCCAAGGAAGAAAACAATCAAGTCATTATTGCCGTGAGTGACAATGGTCCTGGTATTGCCCCTGAAGAGCGAGAACGAATTTTTGATCGCTTCTATCGATCGCTGGGTACCAAAACACAAGGTAACGGTTTGGGATTGGCCATTGTCAAAAGAGCGGTCGAGCTTCACCACGGTACAATCCGTGTGACCGAGGGCCTTGATGGACAGGGAACATCCATGCAGATCACCCTTCCTTCAATCGAAAAATAGCTTTGTTACAAATTAAGGAGTACCGAAACAACCCGCAAAACAAAAGTGAACAGATTTTCGTTATTGTTTCGGTATTAACGTTACAGTTTTCTCGATTATTTTCGGAGATAGGAATTCATGATGAAAAGTCGTGCCTTTAAGTCGGCTGCCTTAGTGGTTGCCATGGCAGCTGCATTTAGTGTGACAAGCGTAGCAAACGCTCAAGTTAGTTCGTTATTCTCTAGCGATAGCTCTCAAACCCAAGCCTCTTTGCCGGATTTCACCAAACTCGTTGAAGAAAACGGCAAGGGCGTGGTGAATATCTCAACGATTCGCAATGCTCGCACTCAAACCGTTCAAAATCCGCTTCCGGAATTGTTGGATAAGCGCACGGAAGAACTCTTCCGTCGTTTTGGCTTCCCCATCATTCCGTTCGGTCCCCAAGAACAACGTATCCCTGAGCAACGCGGTACGGGTTCCGGTTTTATTGTTTCCTCTGACGGCTACATCTTAACGAACTGCCACGTTGTTGAAGGCGCTGACGAATTGCGAGTTCGTCTCACGGACAATCGCGAATTCCCCGGCAAAGTCATTGGTTTAGACAAAAAGACGGACATCGCTGTTGTCAAAATTGAAGCCAAAGACTTGCCCGTTTTGAAGATGGGTTCTTCTGAAAACTTGAAGGTGGGTGAATGGGTCGCCGCCATCGGCTCTCCTTTCGGTTTGGATAACACCGTTACGGCCGGTATCGTCAGCGCAAAGGCTCGTGCCATCGGCGCAACGGCGTCCAACGGACAGGCTGCGAATATCCAGTCCTTCATCCAGACGGATGCTGCCATCAATCAGGGCAACAGTGGCGGTGCGCTGGTTAATGCAAGAGGTGAGCTGGTAGGTATCAACGCCATGTTGTATTCACCGACAGGTGCATACTCCGGCTACGGCTTTGCAATCCCCACCAGCATCATGACGAAAGTTGTAGCGGACTTGAAGCAGTTCGGTACGGTACAGCGTGCTTTGCTGGGTATTACCGGTACTACGCTGGGTACAGACCTGCAAATGGACGAAAGACTGGCTGAGGAGATGAAGAAGAAAGCCGATGAACTCGGTGTGAAAGAAGGCGTCCTGATCGCCGAAGTCGTAGAGGGTGGTTCTGCCGCCGGCGTATTGAAGTCAGATGACGTTATCATCGGTATCGACGGTAAGAAAGTGCATAAATTCACTGATTTGCAGGAAGCTTTGGCCAAGCATCGTCCGGGCGACAAGGTGAAGGTAAAAGTAATCCGTGATAAGAAAGAGAAAGAATTTGAGTTGACTCTGAAAAACTCTCAGGGCAATACGAAAGTTGTGAAAGACGCCGGAATGGAACTTCTGGGCGCAGCCTTCAAGCCTGTATCTTCCGAATTGAAGAGACAACTTAACTTGGGTTACGGTTTGGAAGTAACCGGAGTGTCCAACGGTAAAATGGCAGATGCCGGTATCCGTAAGGGATTCATCATCCTCAAGGCGAACAATGTACAGATGAAGTCGGTAGAGGATCTGGAGCAGGTACTGAAAGCTGCCGCCCAATCTCCCCAACAAGTGTTGTTTATCACCGGTATGTTCCCGTCGGGCAAGCGTGCAAGCTACGCTGTGGATTTAACTCAAGAGTGACAAAAGCAGGCAGATAGGTAAGAAGATTGTAATATTAGCTAACAATA
>OOCQ01001721.1_pt1 | contig 12058 bp, 10 predicted proteins | sample 1671121 | NCBI WGS metagenome assembly OOCQ01 (sample SAMN06348124, study PRJEB24527) | human gut metagenome | biome: human gut; feature: ankylosing spondylitis patient; material: feces | host: Homo sapiens | place: China | collected 2015-10 | reverse complement strand
TTTCGAGCTCGCTCTGTTTGTCTGCCGAGCCGAAGGTGTCGGAAAAAGCCTTAAGCTTTTCAATACAGTCCTGCGGTAAGCACGTATCGGATTTGTTTTTATCAATCGCGTTTTTCCACGCTGAGGAAAAGCTGTCTCCCCGGCGAAAACGCTCTCTTGCGTCCTTTATAAAAAACATATCCTTGTATTCCGACTCAAGAAGGCTGTCTAATATTTTGTCGGCGGGAGTCGATACATACGATATCAGCGTCCTTATGTATTTGAGCATTGAGATTACCGAATACGCCTCCCTGTCGCTCGCCGTTATTGTCATCGCCTTGTTTATCCCCGCAAGGCTCAGTGCCGCAAATATCATCACAAGGCCCACAGTTTTCATAATCTTCCGCTCCGAAGTAAAATATTTCCTTTATCTTTCCTATATTCTTCCCTGTATCCAAAAACACAGCGGCGTCGATAAGTCCGCTCTCCAAAAGCTTCTTCGTACCGTGCCGCAAATAAAGCTCGTTAAGACTTGAGGCGTGCGCGGTAACGATAAATTTGACTCCGCAGGCAATACCGTTTAACACCTCGTTTGCCTCGCTTTCGCTTCCCAGCTCGTCGCAGAATATAATGTCGGGAGACAAAGTCCTCACCGCGGTCATTATTCCATACGGCTTCGGGTAAAAAGAGAGAATGTCGGCGTTAAAGCACTCCGAGCTTTTAAGGCACGAGAGCTCGCCGCGTTCATCAATAACGGCACATTTATAAAAGTTTCCGATAAATCCGTCGGAAAACTTACGTACAAGGTCTTTTAAAACCGTTGTTTTACCCGACATCGGCGCACCGGCAACAATAATGCTGCGCGGTTCGTTTAAAAAAAGTCTGTCCGATATGTCGTCGGAGCAGCCTTTGATTTCACGCGCCACTCTGATATTTACGGAGGTTAGCTCGCGTATTGCCGTAACAGCTCCGTTTTGTATAACAGCGGTTCCGCAAATACCGACGCGGCAGCCGCCTTTAAGCGTTATAAAACCGTTTACAAGGTCGCTTTGGTGGCTGTACACGGAATATCCGCACATTTTGGTAACCATATCCGAAATTTCACTTCCCGTTATAACGGGGAGATTATCCGAACAGATAAAGCTCATTCTTCCGCCCGAAGTTATAAACGCGCAGCCGTTTCTCGTGACTATCGACACGGGCTTATCCGCTCTGAGGCGTATCTCGGTTATTTCATCGCAGATATTCGGCGGCAATTTCAGAAAAAACGCTCTTATACGCGGCGGCAAATAGTAAAAAATATCGTTGAGAAAATCTTTTTCGCTTTCCATTGTTTTTCACCTCGTTTATATATATGTTACTTGTCCGCAAGTAGAACTAAATTCTTGAAACAGACAAAGCAATGTGATATACTGAGGTAAAAATTTACCTATGACACACAAGACACCAAATAATTAAACAAAGGAACAACCGAAATGAGCAAAACTAAGGTCAAAAAGAAAAAAGAAACAAAATTTTCACTCTTTCTGAAAAACAACAAATATATTTTGATATCGGCATTGATTGCCTTTGCCGTAATGCAGCTTGTTTACTTCTGCTTCAGCCTTATTCCGTACGGCGATATGACAATCCTCAGAATGGACCTTTATCATCAATACGGTCCGCTGTTCGCAGAGCTGTATGACAGGCTCACAAGCGGAGAATCGCTTATATACTCGTGGAATTCGGGTCTCGGAAGCAGCTTTCTCGGCAATTTCTACAACTATCTTTCGAGTCCCGTTACAATACTCATTCTCTTTTTCGGTCATAAGAACATTCCCGAAGCCATAGCGGCTATGATAGCGGTAAAAGCCATGCTCTCGGCAGGCTCGTTTACCTACTATATAAAAAAATCACTCGGAAGGCACGACCCGACAACGGCGGCATTCGGTATTTTATATGCTTTCTGCGGCTATTTTGTGGCTTACTACTGGAATCTTATGTGGCTTGACGCCATGGTTCTTTTCCCCGTAATTTTGCTCGGAATCGAAAAAATAATTAACAAGGGCAAGCCCACTCTTTACTGCATTTCGCTCGCCCTGATGTTCTTTGCAAACTACTATATGGCATATATGATATGCATTTTTGCCGTTTTGTATTTTCTCACCTACTATTTTGCAAATTACTCAATCGAGCAGAAATTTAACAGAGCCTTGAGCAAAAAAGCACCTCTTGCAAAAAGGCTTTCAAATTCGCTTTTTTGGAGTTCGGGAGTTAAATTTGCCTTTTACTCAATAGTCGCCGTACTGCTTGCGGCTTTTGTGGTTATACCCCTTATAACGATTCTCACCGACAGCTCCGCAACCTCAAGCGGCTCTCCCGCAGAATACAAAAAATATTTCAACACGTTTGATTTTCTCGCGAATCATCTTGCAAGCTCCGAGCCTACAATCAGAAGCAGCGGCACCGACGTTTTGCCGAATGTTTACTGCGGCGTGCTTACTCTGCTTTTGGTTCCGCTGTTTTTGTTCTGCAAAAAAATCAAGGCGCGCGAAAAGATTTCATACGTCTGCCTTTTAGGCGTGCTTTATTTAAGCTTTAATATGAATTATCTCAATTTCGTATGGCACGGCTTCCATTTCCCCAACGATCTGCCGTACAGATTTTCATTTATGTACTCGTTTGTCCTGCTCGTTATGGCGTACAAGGCTCTCATACACATAAAGGACTTTTCAGGCAAAGAAATATTGGCGACCGGCCTCGGATTTGCGTTGTTCCTTGTTCTTGTAGAAAAAATCACATCTAAAAATATCGGCGATATGTCGCTCGGTCTCAGCATAATATTCGGCGTCGGTTATGTTCTTATCCTGAGGCTGCTCAAGGATAAAAAATACCAGGCGTCGGCGGTTTCGATACTGCTTTTGTGCACCGTCACGTCAGAAATAGCTCTCGGTAACACAAATCACTATTCAATGAATCAGAACAAGACCAATTACACAAGCGATTATGACGATTTCAGAACAATGAAGAAAGAGCTTGACGACTATGACGGTAACGGCTTTTATCGTATGGAGCTGACAAATCTCCGCACGAGGATGGATCCGTGTTGGTACGATTACAACGGCGTTTCGGTATTCTCGTCAATGGCATATGAGAGCGTATCAAATATGCAGCAAGAGCTCGGTATGTTCGGAAATTATATCAACAGCTACACATATAATCCGCAAACACCTGTATATAACGCGATGTTCGGTCTTAAATACCTCGTTGATAACTGCGGATATTATTTAAACGACGAGCTTTATTCAAGCATTATGCAAAACGGAAAATTCACCGCATACAAAAACAATTACGCTCTGCCCTTAGCCTTTGCCGTAAACAAAGATGTTGCGTCATGGTCAAGCAAGGACGCCTTAAACCCGTTCGAAGCTCAGAACAGCTGGTTTGAAAAGGCGACCGGTGTTTCCGATGTTTTAAAGCAAGTCGATATAAGCAACGTAACCTACAGCAACCTTAGCACATTCTCGGATATGCAGCTGTCCGTGGGCATACTTGCATACGTCAAAAATACTTCCGGCGCTTCGGCGAGCTTTACGGCGGAGATAGTACCGCAAACCAATGCAAATATGTATGTATACGTTAAATCCGCTTCAAGCGACAACGCAACAATCACGGCTGACGGTTTTTCTAAGACGTTTGACACAGACGACGGATATATAATCGACCTCGGCGAACGCTCACCCGAAGAAACCGTTTATGTGGACGTACCGATAAAGAACTCGGCAGCGGACAGCGGAACCATTTCGTTCTATGTTTACTCACTTGATATGGACAAATTCAAGGAAGGATATGAAAAGCTCTCAGGAAGCGGCGAGCTTAAAATAACCTCCTATAACGACACTGAGATATTCGGAGACATAACCGTAAATGACGGCGAAATGGTCTATACCTCTATTCCCTACGACACAAACTGGGAGGTATATGTTGACGGAGTTAAAGTAAAAGCCGATGATATGGTGAAGATTTCCGACAGCCTTATGGGCTTTTACGCCGAACCGGGAGAACACGAAATTTACTTCCGCTATTATTCCTACGGACTCAGAAACGGCGCAATAATCTCAATTATTACTATTATCATAGCAACGCTGCTAATAATAATGAAACGCCGCAAAGTTCTGTTTTATAAAAAGAATAAACAGGATAAATGGTTGTTGTTAAACGAAAACGCCGCCGCTTTTGACGTAAGTTCGGCTGCAAATCCGAATGATGCCTCGGTGAGTGGCCGCGCGGCTCCGCCGACAGAAGCCATAAAGCCCGACTTACCCGAAGACAATTCGGCCGCAGACAAAACGCCGGACGAAGAAATCAGTTCTCCCGAAAAAGGCTCGGACAGTGCGGAAAAAGAGAAAATAAAAAACGACAATAACGGTGAAGCTTAAGCAGGGGTAATCCCTGCACAATATGATTTTTATTTGCTTAAGCCGAAAAAATCATGACCGATAAGCAAAAAGGACATTTAATATGGCTGATATTTCGAAAAAAATCAGACAGAGCAAGATCTTGTGCGGGGAAAATAAAATTCCTTACGCAAGAGCAGTTACGCTCATGAGCCTTTTCACCTTTACGTTTTTAGGTGCTGAATTTTTGTTTGTCAATATAATCGCACGCACGGCATCGGGCAATCTGTCTGTAAACGCGCAAAACTATGTGCTCGGCATCAGTGCATTGGGATTTCTATTGTATCCTCTTTTCAATCGAATTTCCGGTGGAATACTAAAGTCGGTAATTTCGCTTACGGCGGCGGTTATTTCGGTTGCCTGCCTCTTCATAATGTGCCGTGGCAACTCATATCCGCTCACATTGTGCTTTGGACTTTTGCTGTTCTTACTGCTCGGCAGCTACGGCGGCGCGGTATACTGTAAATCACTATACCTTTTGAAAACAAACGCTCACTTAGCTCGTCTTGTAGGCATTTCATATATGCTCGGAACGGTATTGCAAATTGCCAACAATAATCTTATTCGCACGGATATTTCGGAAGCCTGCATTCTCTCCGCTTTTATTATAATATTGGCTTTCATACTGATAAAAACGAAAAAAAGCAGTATCGAGCCGAAAACCGAAAGCGAGAACCGCAATAAGGATGACAACGCCGACAAAAAAGGCATATTGAAAACAGGCATTGTACTTATATTCTTTGTTGCGCTGATGACCTGTATCTTCAGCACACTCGACAACGCAGTTACTCTGTATCATGTGAGCGGCGTCGTAAATATCGGACAATGGCCGAGAGTATTGCTGGCTCTCAGCGGTCTTGCCGCCGGATTTTTGTTTGATATATCCGACAGAAAGTACATGAGCATCATTATGTATTGCGTAATGATTTTATCTACTGTCAGCCTTGTCATACTGCAATTTGCAGGGCCGTTTACAATAGGACTTATAGTATTCTACCTGTCAGCAGGCTTTTTCGCAGTATTTTTCACGGCTTCTTTTATGGAAATTGCCCGCTACACAAAAACAACCGCACTCTGGGCGGGACTCGGCAGAACCGTCAACAACCTTGTTGCGGTTGCGATATCGGGAGGCTCGCTTGCGATTTTAAATTCAGGCAACAATATAGCGATTATAACAACAGAGCTGCTTCTTTTCGTTCTTACGAGTATAGCCGCAATAATTTATACAAACAGCCGAAAAGAGTTTTTCGAGAAGCTTAACGCAATTAACGACAGTAAACTAAAAGGGCACGAAAAACTGCAAAAGTTGTCGGAACGATTTTCTCTCACGCCAAGAGAAACCGAAGTGTTTGGGTTGCTAGTGAGTACCGAGGACGGTCTTCAGGCAATTGCCGACAAATTGTATGTATCGCGACGCACATTAGAGCGATATGTTTCCGCCATTTATGAAAAAACAGGTGCAAAATCAAGAATCGGACTAATTTCTTTATACAACTCAATATAAAAGATATCAGCAATACCTCCCATATAGCTGGGTGTACGTAAGACAGTATTGCGCCGAGATTGACGAAGCGGCACGAAACCGCATGGAGCTGATCGTGCGGTCACTGGCAGAGCAAAACGGCGTGACCGAGCAACTGAAAGCTGAAAACCAAATGGAATGGGTGCGGCAGATGAACGCTTGCAAGGCACAGGCAGAGGAGATTGTGAAAGCGGAATTGATTTATGATTGAGCGAGGAAGTCCGGGCAGAAAACTGTTCGGACTTTTCTCATATATTCCAAAGTTGCGATAGAATTGTTCACGAGTTTTATGGTATAATTTGAATGCGAAAAATCGTAGAATTGGAAGTTGGTAGGAGGTTGCTTTATGAGCCTTGATAGGAAAATAAATCGCATTCAATTTCTCTCAGGAAATTCGCTAAAGGTTATTGCTGTACTGACAATGCTTATTGACCATCTATGTAAAATTGTGCTGCAATGGCTGCTATCAAACTACTGGGGGGCTATGGCAGATAACGGGCAAATGTCGTGGGAGAGATTCCGAGAGATAGATTATTTCATACGGTTTGATTTGCAAAGCATTGGGACGATTGCTTTTCCGCTATTCTGTTTTTTGCTGGCAGAAGGATTCCAACACACAAGAAGTAAAAAACGCTATATTGGGTTGATGCTTGCATTTGCCCTTATTTCGGAAGTTCCATTTGACATAGGTTTCTTTAGTGCGTATTCACGAATGGAAGATACATTTCCGTTTTACTTGAAGTATCAAAATGTATTTTTCACCTTGTTTTTAGGCTTATTGACATTGGTATGCCTTGAAAGATTTTCGTGTAAATCAGACCTACCGGTGGATAGAATAAAATCAGCAGTCCTGCAAGTTCTCAGTGTAGTGCTTTTTTCCGGCATTGCGGAAGGAATCCATTGTGACTACGGTATGCAGGGGATCTTATTCATATCAGCATTTTATATTTGCCGTAATCACCGAATCTATCAAGTGTTGCTGTTCCTTTTGGCTTACATGGGGACAACGGGGAATCAACCGCCTTTATGTACGCTTCTTGCCTGCTTGCTTATTCTGCTATACAACGGAAAGCGTGGTAAACTGAAGCTAAAATACTTCTTCTATGTTTTTTATCCAGCACATATCCTTGTCCTATATTTGATTCAGATAGGACTCGGAAAATACTTACTGAAATGACTAATTGCAGTTTGTCGAGAAATTAAGCCGGAGCAAACCCCTTTAGGAACTAAAGGGCGCACTTCTATACTCTCTATCGAGAGTAGTGCGTCCTGCGGAGCTTCATTCCCGGTCAGCAGAAGAAAACTGCCCGACCGGGAATGTTGCGTCACTTCGTTCCGTCAAGGTGGCTACACCCCCCTTGCGCCGCTTATGCGGCTATCCCTTGTGGACTTGCCGTCCGCAAACGGTTTTGACAAACCGTTTGCCGCCAGCAAGTTTGAAGATTAGACATAAACAAATCCTCCGCATGGTCTAAGCCATACGGAGGATTAACTGTTTTACGGACACCCGTCTATTCAGCCGGACGTTTTTTCACTTGTCATTTTAGAAGCTCGTCGATCGCGCGGTAAAGCTCGGAGAGCGTCTCCTCGTCATTTTGCTGGATGGCGGCGGTGACGCAGGTCTCCATGTGGTTGCGCAAAATCTGGCGGCTGGTCGAGCGGATGGCGGACTCCACCGCGGCGAGCTGGATCAGCACCTCGGAGCAGTCACGGTCGTCCTCCACCATCTTTTTGATGGATTCGAGGTGCCCGATGGCGCGCGCAAGGCGGTTGCTGATCTTTTTCGTCTGCTCGGGGTCATGGACATGCCCGTGCACATGGGGGTGCCCGTGGCTGTGCTCATGGACGTGTTCGTGCTCGATCATGGCATTCTCCTTTAGAACTTCAGCGCGCCGACGCTTGCTTCCACGGTTCGGATATACGCGCGGTCGATGATCTGCTGGGCGACAGCCTCGAGATATGGCGTGAGAGGCATGTCGTTGTCCATCTCGGGCACCTTGCTGCGGAGCAGGTCGTAGATAGCCTGCGTGCCCTTGGCGCATCGCTTATCCTCATAGCAGTCGAGCGCCTGACCGTCGCAGATGAGCTCGGCGGCGAGGATATACTTGGCGAGGTGCATCGAGTCATAGGCCTTCTTGGCGGCGTTGTAGCCCATGTTGACATAGTCCTCCTGGTTGGCGCAGGTGGTCAGATTGTCGACCACGGCGGGGTGCGCGAGGATACGCAGCTCGCCCTGAAGACCCGCGGAGGCGTACTGGATCATCATGAGACCGTTGTTGAAGTCGGCGTTCTTGTTGAGGAACGCCGGCAGCTCGCTCACCAAGCTGTTGAGCAGGCGGTCGATGCGGCTGTTGCTCATTTTGCACAGATCCGTGATCGCGATGCAGAGGTTGTCGGACGCCATACCGGCATAGGTGCCGTCGGCGTTGCAGCCCATCAGCGCGACCGCGCCGCCGTCCTCTTCATCGAAGATGAGCGGGTTGTCGACGGACGAGTTGAGCTCGATAGCGAGCGTCGCCTGCGCGTCCTTGACGGCCTTTTTAACCGGGCCGTGGAGCTGCGGCATGCAGCGGATGGACAGCGCGTCCTGCACGCGGTGGCCACGGCAGCGCTCAAGCATGGGGCTGTCCTTCAAAATGGCGCGGATGTTGGCCGCGGTGTTGATCTGGTCGGGGTGCGGGCGCACGGCCATCAGGCGCTCGTCCATAGCCATCAGCGTACCCTTGAGCACCTCGAGCGTGAAAGAGCCCGCAATGTCTGCCGTCAGGCTGAGCGTCTGCGCGTCATAGATCGCAAGCGACGCGAACGCGGTGACGGACGTGGTGCCGGAGAGCAGGATAAGGCCTTCTTTGGAAGAAAGCACGACGGGTTTGAGTCCCGCGCGCTCGAGCGCCTCCGCGCCGTCAAGAGTTTCGCCCTGATAGGTGGCCTTACCCTCGCCGATCATCACCATGCCGATGTGGCCCTCGAGCGTCAGATAGCCGACGGAGCCATGACCGGGGACGATGGGGCTGATGCCCGCATTGAGCATGTCGCGGATCAGCACGAGCGTTTCAAGACGGATGCCCGTATGGCCGGAGCCGAAGTGGCAGAGCATGACAAACATCATTGCGCGCGTGCACTCCTCGGCGATGGGCTCGCCGACGGCGCAGGTGTGGGCGTAGATGTTGTTGCGCTGGATCGTCTCGCGGTCCTTTTCGGGGATGAACTTCTTCCAGTTGTCACCAAGGCCCGTGGTCAGACCATAGATGGCCTTGCCCTCGTGGCGTGCAGCATCAGCGGCATTTCCATTTCATCCTTTTTCGTGTGGATGATCCCGATGGCATTGCTGACGCTTCTGGCAATCTACCTTGTTTACCTGCGCCGCGTGCCGCGCACAGTCGGTGAGACGGGACGCAGTAAGAAAGAGTGCGTACGCCTGCTCTTGCGGAGCTTGTGGTCGCTGCTGCTGGCAATCGCGGTGATCATCGTGTTTTCGCTGCCGACGTGGGCCGTCGTGACGGTCGACCGCGGCCGTCAACGCGCTGGTCGAAAAATTCTCTGTGCAGGAGGTGCGCGATGCGGTCGTCAAGGGCTTTGACCTGAAATCGCTGCTTGGCATCACGATGACGTATGTCTTCAAGGACCTTTTGGTCCTCGGCGGCGTGATCGATGTGCTGCCGACATATTTTGAGCATTTACCCATTCCGGCATTTCTGGTGCTTGTGATTCTGTACGCGTTCGGCACGCTGGTCGCGGGCTCAAGCGCCGCGGCAGCGGCCTTTATCCCGCTGGCCTACACCATGATTCTTGACGGCGGCGCATTTCTGCTGGCGCTGCTGATGAACGTCAGCTTCGCCTCGAGCCAGCTGAGTCCCACGCACATCTGCACGGCGATCATCTCAGACTATTTCGGCGTCACATTTTTCGCCACGGTCAAAAAGCTCCTGCCGCTGTTTCTGCTCACCGTCCTCATCGCCTGCAGCTACTACATGCTGCTGACGGCGGTATTCTGAAGAAAACAAACAAGGCCTGTGCCAAGCAGCACAGGCCTTGATCGATTTGCTGTAAAGGGAAAATCAAAGGGAAAACAGAGCAAAAAATGCAGACCCTTTCCCCTAAACGGAGATTTCGGGCGATTTTCAGAGAAAACCGGGATTTGAAAAACACAAAAATGCGACTAATTTAATATAAAAAGAAAGGATTCCAAACATTTCTGTTTGAAATCCTAACTTCTGTCAGGCGGCTTCCATTCGGATATTTTTCTAAATCGATCCTTGATAATCGTATCAGTCTTCCAACTCCGCTTCGTGCTTGAGGATCGTGCCGGAGGCCGCGTCGATCTCGTAGTCATATTCCATATTGCCGGACTTGAACTCGACCTCGTAGACGAGCGTGCCGTCCTCATCGTCCAGCTCGATCTCCATGTCATACGCCTTGTTCTCGCTCACACCTGCGTGGTTCAGGGCGATGGACTTCGCCTTGGCATGGCCGATGTCGCCGGTGGGCACAGTAGGCTTTGCCGTCTCGTCCCCTACAGGGGCCGTGGTCAGCAAGTCCTTCTGCCCGCTGAGCACCTTCCCCGTGTAGGCGTCCACCAGATACTCAAACTCACCCCATGCTGTGTGCAGCTCCACCTCGTAGTGCGCGGGGAATTCGTCCAGCTCGGAATCGACCTCAGCCGTAACGGAATCAAGCGCCGTTGTCCCGGCATACTGCTCCGCGGCGTAAGCGGCGGCATCCTTACCGACGGGCATGGCGGGCGCGCCCGCTTCCGCAAGGTCCTTGAGCTCCTCCACCGAGAGCTTTGCCAGCGCGTCAAACTTCAGCGACGGGTTGATGGCGAGGACGGAGTTCACCAGCGCCGCCTTGCCGGTGGAAATATTGTTTTCCCGGGCCTGCTGCTCCCGCGCCGCATCCTGCGTCAGCGTCTGCGTCAGGACGGCGGCCTTCGCTTCGCTGGTCTGCAGCACACCGTCCACGGCGCTGGTCAGCTCCCGCTGGAGCTTTTCCGCGCGGGCTGCATCCTTGTCCTCCACCGAGATCATGATGGCGGAGGAAATGCTGTCGAGATAGCCGTTTCGCACGAGGCTGCCCACGATGGCGTTCACAGCCACGTCGAGCTTCGCGCCCTTGAGATCCGCACCGTTGCCCATATCCGCAAGGATAGCTTTCGCGTCCTCGTTGAGCGGCGTACAGACGAGCACCTTTTCGCTTCGATTCACTTTCAGCTCGATGCTCGGGTTCACGTCCAGCGACACCACGGAGGCCACCGCGTTTGCCCGCTGGTAGAACAGCCCTCCGCCGAGCAGCATCACCGCAAGGCAGGCGGCAATGAGTGATGTCCATCTTCTCTTCGTCGTTTTCTTTGTTGTCATGGGAATGACCGTTCCTTTCCGCTCTTCGCAGCGAGAGAGAACGCCGTTCGCATCGTTTGGCGCGGTCTTTTCGACCGCCGCGGCCAGACGTTGTTCCATTTTTTCGTTGGTCATCGGGCGTCATCTCCTTCCAGAAAAATTCGCATCTTTTTCAATGCCCTGTGATATTTCGACAGGACGGTGGGAAGCGGCAGTTCCAGCAGTGCCGCGATCTCCCGGTGCTTCATGCCCGTGACCGCGTGAAGCAGCACAATGCGCCGCTCCTCATCAGCGAGTCTTGCCAACGCGCCTTGCAGCAGTGCGCGCTCGTCGGCATCCAAACCGCACTCCTGCGCGGGAATGGCATTCCATTCCTCCTCGCTGAGCGCGGCATGGCGTTCTTCGCGCCGCAGGCGCATCAGACAGAGGTTGCGGCATACGGCCAGAAGCCACCCCATCGGCGAGCCGGTGGGACGGTACTGCTCCGCACAGTCCCACACCTGCACATAGACGTCCTGCGTGAGATCCTGCGCGCCGTGCGCGTTTTTAAGGTAGGAAAGCGCTAAGCCGTACACCGCCGTGCGCGTGCGCTGATACAGCGCCGCCAAAGCGTCACGGTCACCACCGGCAATGTGGAGGAGCAATCGCTGCAGTTCGCGGCGCTCCTCCGCCGGCGCATATTCGGTTGTCATCAGCATACTGAGCATGGCTTTTTTCTCCTGTCATCCGTGTAATGCACGGAAAGGACGATTTATTGCACGGGATTTTTTATTTTTATGATTCTG
>OOCQ01001711.1_pt1 | contig 12108 bp, 6 predicted proteins | sample 1671121 | NCBI WGS metagenome assembly OOCQ01 (sample SAMN06348124, study PRJEB24527) | human gut metagenome | biome: human gut; feature: ankylosing spondylitis patient; material: feces | host: Homo sapiens | place: China | collected 2015-10 | reverse complement strand
GACCTCCTCGGATAAGGGCATTGTCTTTCCATCTTATGCCTACTTCATTTACACCGACCGTTCCGAATAGCTATTGGACTTTGATTTGTTAGGCAATCTTATCCACGGTCACATGCCTTATATGAAGTTTCTGTCCGTTAGGTCAGATATTTGTCGCCGGCTTCCTTCAGATTCCAACTCACGATGGACACCCTTGCCTTTGACTATGCAATTCCCGCTATTAGGGCTTGCTCGGGACTTTCTCCCGTTAGACAATGCTTATGCCGAGCGTACCTACAAGAAGACCTCAGTACCGATTGGGGTACTGAGGTCTCTTTTTTCTGAGAATTATCACGGTTTTGCCGCAAAAAGGGCGGCATTACCCTGATTACTTAAGGATAACCTTATGCGCCTTACCGCCCTGTTTAACAATATATATGCCTTTGCCAAGGCTTCTTAGTTCAGCAGCTGTTTTAAATACTGCATCAACCTTTGTTCCAGAGAGTGTATAAACGGCTATTGCGTCAGCGTTGCCACCATTGGTTGCACTGTCAACAGCCGTAGTTATACTGTCAATGGCCACAGTCATCTTCACGGTGCTATAGTTGCCCGTCAGTTTCAGAATATAGTCTCCAGCCTCATTCGCTGCCACAGTCTGTTTGTAGATATAGTAACCGAGATAGTTGCCATCTTCCCATGAAGAGAACGACAAATACCGTCCATCAACATCATTCTTGGCATTGTCAATGTCATCATAGATATAACCACCAATATAGTCGTCGGTCTTCAGGCTGAAACTACCCTCTTCCACACTTATCTTTGCCCATACAGGTCTGTCATAAGTACCCTTGGGTATGTCGTAGGTCATTCCGTCCTCAAGCACGATAGGGCAGGTAACAGACTCTCCAGGCTGCGGGTCGTTGACGATAAAGACAAGTTTTGCCTCATCGTAAACCTGTGTCAGTTGCATGTTGACAAGCCAGGACTCACCCTTCTCAACCTCAGCTACAGCCTCATAGTTCACAACTGTCTCTCCGTTTACATACTCTGTTTTGACCATTGCAATCGGATAGGCCGTTTCCGTGTCGCGACAATATTGTATTTTCTCCGTAGAAGAGTAAGGAATGTTACACTTGACAGTCATCATTCCGTCTTTGTCTGCCGTGAAACGGATCCATACGTTATTGATTTTTTTCCCGCTGAAGTCGTATTCTCCCTGAATGTCAAGAGGGCAAGAACGTGCATCGCCCGGCTGATACTCCTCTTCTGCAAGTCTGAACACATCCCCTTCTATCACATTTTCAAGTTTGATGACATAAACATTGTCAGATACCACATCAATAGTATAAGTCTGACCATCTACAATAGGCGTACACTGCCTATCACTTCCACAGAGAAAAGCCACCTTGGATGTTTCAGGCGCTGTGACCACCAGTTTACCGTTTTTAGTTGCAGTATATGCATAAAACCTTACGCCGTCTTTGTCGATTACGTTGTCACCGATGACGGCTGTTATAGGATTAGAGGCGAGGTCGCCCTCATTGATTGGTTCGGTATAGACGCTGAACAAGAGCGGATGGTCTTCCTTTGACACCCATTTCAATATGTAGCGTGCGCCCTCTGACCCTCCGTCTGCTTCAACACGAACCTTGTTCTGACCATACGAGCCCTGATAAGCAGCTCCATATTTATAAACATTTACCCCTGTATAAGCGCTGTTCGGTGTCTCGGCAGCCTCAACCACAAGAAACGAGTGCAGTCCGGCAGGCAGGTCAACAGCATAATAATATGTGCCTACCTCGCTGATGACAATGTCGTTGGCAGGCAATGTCTCTATCACGATGGGGTCATATTCCAAATCGCCAGTCTGATAAGGAGTGGTTGAGAACTGGAATTTCTCATCAAGTGCGGTGTCTTGAGACTTGTTGATGACAACGTAGTAAGTGTTTCCCGTCTTTGTCATTTCAAAGCGCAAATTAAGCGAGCCTACTGCCGAAGATGCAGAAGGAGAATCATATTGCAGACTCGTAGCGCTCTCATACATTTTCACTTGCCCTTCAGGCAGAGGGTTGTCGCTGCTGATTCGGGCGAAACCAGTCTCTGAAGATACGAACTGATAATAGTATTTTCCGTAGGCCGAAGGCAATATGTTGTCGCCCTCAACCAAGTCGAACGGCATGTCAACCGATCCAGGCTGTGGAAATGTCAGTTCAGAACTGAAAACCACCGGGCTGTTGTTCTTGATTTCTATACTGTACGTTTCTCCCCTTTTCACCTTTGTTTTAAGAACATACCGCTGTGAACTTGAATCATAGTTAAACGGTGTCGATACTCCGTTGACCGTGCAACTTGAGACATAAGCACCCGCCGTAAGCACCAACACGCCCCCCATAGTAGGCGAGAAGGTTGCGTAATACGTCTGCTGGTCATAGCCTTGGGTAAAGGGAGATCCTACAATCTGGGTCGTGCCAGGTTTTATCTCTAGGGCATCTTCGGCTGTAAGACCCTTGCCTATCCCATAGATGTCAGTCAGCATCTCAGCTGTGACACCCACACTAATGGTGTTTCCGCTCCAGCTACTGCCGCTTACCCCCACATATACCGTCGTGTTGGCAGGCAAGCCGTAGGCAGTCTTTGGATAGCCATATTCTGCCGACTTTAAGGTAATTGTCTGCTCCTCATCGTTCTCATCCTTGATAATGCTTTTAACGAAGATGTTGCTGCTTCCCTCAGGGTTAAGGGTCAGCAGCGTAGGGGCTGTCGTTGTGTACTTCCAGTAGGCTGTAACAGACGAGCCTTCAGTATATTCAAAACTGTTCAGGCCTTCTTTCAACTCACCAGCTGTGTCCATCGTGGTTTGCGCAGTGGCTCCTAAAGCCATGCAGGCAACAAACATTGAAAATAATTTTCTCTTCATCTTTTAATACATTAAAGGATTAATAATATACCAACACACCCATGCATCATTTTGACACATGTATCTTGAAAGTTTTTTGTCTGCCTCCAGTCATTGTTACACGAAGAAGATAGACACCTTCCGTAAGGTTGGCTGTAGAAATAGTTCTGTCACATGTCGTTGTCAGTTTGCGTCCAACCACATCATAGACAGTGGTTTTCTCTGAACATTCTGGCAGAGTGATGTTGTGTCCGTGACATTCCACCTGTTCTTCAGCGTTAACATTGCAGATGCCGGAACCGGCTGCCTCCTCAATGGTTATACCAGCTATTTGCAAATAAGAATAATTGTCAAGAGGCAGTGTAGAGTTAAGATGCAGTCCGATACAGTTTACGCCTTCAATACCTTCAGGAAGCCTGACAATGTAGTCGGTAGTAGGCATAGGCTCACCGTAGGTTGGTTCAACGGTCATTGATCCTACAACGCTTTGTGCCTCGACAGTATTCCTGCATCCAAGGGTTACATCCAGTGTTTCGGTGGAAATCGATCGTGCATTGACCCTCACCTGATACACTTTGTCGGCCTCAAACTTCATCGGGGGTGTTATGAGCCATTCGTCGGCATCTTGCTCCGCCATTCCTACGGTTGGGTTCAACATATACTCCACGCAGACGAGCGTGTTGCCAAACTGATAATATCCATAAGGCGAATAGTAGGTCCATGTAAATCCGTCGTTATTGGCATCAACGGCTTGCCATTGGTTAAGAAAGTAAGTCAGGTCTGAAAAGTCTTGCGAAACAGGCAGGTCGAGTGCATTGCCCAGCACATAAGTTCCAGGCACTTTGGTTTCCGACTCTCCATACTGGTTACATGCCGTGACGGTGTAGGAATACCGCCCCAAGCGTCGTGCACTTTTGTCGGTGAATGTATTGTCTGTAAGTCCTTCTACCAGCGTCGTTTCATCGGGCATCCTCACGATTTTATAGGTCTGGCCCTCAGGGTCGAAGTATCCGCCGTTGAAGCCCTCATCGGCAGGGCTCCATGTCAGGGTTGCCGAGGCGCATCCATCGTCCACGGTTACTGTCATGTTGCCTACATGCCCAGGCCAGTCATGACCGACATATGCGAAAGCTTCGCCATGTTCCCCTTCCCCGGCCTCGTTTACGGCATAAATGGAATAGCGGCAAGGTCCATCTTTCTCCATGGCAATATCAGTATAAGTCATCTCTGCCCCAGGTTCAGTCGCATCGATGGTAGCCACAGGCTCATTGTTTCTCAAAACTACCACGCTCTTGATGTGGTCAAGGTCATTGCCAGCAAAGGTCTTCATCGGGTTTTTCCAACTTATGGTTGCAGAGAGTTTTCCGTTGGCATCAGGTGTCACCTTCACCTCTGTCGGAGCTGCGGGAGCATCATCACCTCCTTCTACAAACGGGATATAAAGGGAAAGCAATGCCGAATAAATGCCCACAACACCTATGTTGGTAATTTCTACAGGGTCTTTCGAGAGATCAATCTGCAGCATATAGGTATCTCTGCCACCGTCTTCGGATATAGTACACGAAGCCCAGTAAAGCAACCCGTTGGACCTGTCGAACTCCATACTTTGGTTTGAAGCCATTCCCTTATAATGCGTATCACATATCTCGGCAAGAGCTCCGTCTTTCTTGTTAACCAGATACAGTTTCCCATTTGTGCCAACGACATAAAGCTCCCCCTTTTTGTTGGCAGCTATTGTTCCGCAGATTGTAGCAAGAGGAGCCACCTTTGTCAGTTGTCCTGTGGTGAGATTCATCGTATATAGGGCAGACTCTCCGTACTGGTATCCTACGGCATACATGGTTTGCGTTGTATAGTCGTATGTCATGTCCTGAAGTTTTAGCGACACGTCGGTCTCGTCGGTCCAAGGTCCGATTTCAGTCTTTTTGCCTGTCACCAAGTCATAGGCTATGAAATTGCTTGCCTGCGGACCGTATTGGTTGAACACATACTCACAGGCATAGAACACATTGTCGGCACATGCGCCTGCAAATATGCCTACGCTGTTGGAATAAGGATAAATGAGCGTGGCATTGTCAAGGTCGTCCATGTAGAACTCGCTGTAGCCATAGCCAGACAGTGCCTGATTGTTAAGGAAAAAACCATACATTTTCTTGTGGCTTACCGGCGAGGCAAGCACAGTTGCGGAGAGTGCTACCGCAACCCAGAACAGAAGTAATTTTGTTTTCATAGTCACCATTTTTTATTGTTAATGTATAAATCTAATATTTGTATAATTACGTCGGTCGTGCAGCTATTTCATCGTCAGCTTGAATGTTCTCTGTCCGATGCTTACCAAATAGAAACCTCTTTGAAGAAAAAGGCGTTGCCTGATGTCATTGCTCGTCGAGCAAACTGCCCCCGTGACAGCGCTTACTTTTACCCATTGCCGCTCCGCGTTGTCAATGTCAACAAATCCCTTACCTACCTTCAAATATTCCCGCTCTGCATCAACGGCGGAGACACCTGAGGGAGAGTCTGAAAAGTCAAAACTTATCACCCCCTGGCTTTCACGGATGTTTACAACAGAAACATGGCAAGCATTGCCTCCCTGCCTCCATGTCATTGCAGGCACACTGTTGGCAGAAAGCTCAGTATATAGTCCGTTGTCTCCTGGATAGGTATCCGTGGCAAGAGTCTCCATCGAAGTCACGTTGTCAGCCGGCACGAGAGCCACATGTTCATAACCAGCAACGGCGGTGTTTACTCTGTTGCTCTGCCAAAGAGACGGAACGTAGTGTACATGCGACACTAAGAGTCCATGACCTGGCAAGGCTGAATCCCATCCTTCCAGCTGTCTGTTTTCCAAAACGAAATACTCGTTTTCGTCTTCCTCGTTGACAATGAATACCGCTTTGTTCGAAGAGGAAAGAGGTTCCAGTTCAACATTGTTCATCTGCCCTTCAACGACTGTCGGTTCAAGCCATCCCAACGAATATTTATCCATGGCTGTATATCCGCTTGGAGTGCGCGAGTCGTTGTTGTATAGCCCCACATCCATCACATCCCAATACATCATTCCATGATATCCTGAATACATAGGGTCGTAGATGTCAGGCAAGCCAAGTATATGGCTAAATTCATGACAGAACGTTCCTATACCGTCAATTTCATTGCCTGTACAGCCTTTCAGTTCGCTCGAGCAACTGCTTTGGCCGAGATACATGTTGTCAAACATCTTCCATGTCTTGTAGGTCAGGTCAACCGACTGCGGCCACATGGTATCCTCTGCAGCCCCTTGTGCCTCGCTGTAGCCAGCATAAACCACATAGACAAAATCTACCGTACCGTCATCATTGAAGTCGTAGCGGCTGAAATCAACATCAAAATCTCTGTCGGCCACCGTACATGCGTCAACCATCAAATCGACAACGTTCTCGTCCAGTCCGTAATGACTCATTTTTCCAGGCAGCGTCACAGGACCTACCACATCAAATTCAGGTTCAAACAGCCCTGCCGACTGGTCTGTAAAATAATCCCTTATGCTCCCCGTGGCATAAGGTCCATTGTAGCCTTTCTCATTGGCCAGTCTGTCATACACCTCATTGATATCTTGACACGAGAATTTCATGTCGGCATATTCGGCCAAGATAATCAGCCCCCTGATCTTTCCAGTTGTCGGAAAAATCTGCTTCACTGCTCCAGGAGACAGTGGTGTCTTGGCCATTATCCTACTGTCGCGCTCTGCGACAAGTGCCTTTCTCAGCCTTGCCTGCGCATCAGGTGTCAACAAGTCACCAATGGCATCAGTGGCATGTCGGTCATAAGCAGTCACCGTTGAGGCCACCACGTGTCCACTGCCATCAATACAGGCATAACACATGCGCCCCTCATGGTCTCTTTTAAGCATCATGCCGTCGGTTGTCTCAAAAAAATGAATGTTTTCGTCCCCGCGCAGATACACGTTGATTACCCTGCCGTTAGGCTGCTCCACGCTTACAGGCCAAGGCCAGGCAGGCGAGGAAAGAGCTTCTGTGGCCCATACGACTGAAGCCACGACAAGCCATGTTTTCAAGTTTTTCAAGTTCATGTCTTTCTATTTTTTATTTTGTAAAACTCAAGTGTTCACCATTGTGCGCAAAATTATCATAAAAACAATTATTTTATTTCATATTTAGCCTTCAATATTTGTCAATTGGTAAAATGCTAGTGAAAAAGAACCTATTTTGAGCACATTTGTCCGTTTAATTGTCTTTTTTTTTATACTTTTGCATCAAATGAAAAAAATACTGCTTTACATCAAATCTGTTTTTTGTTGGCTGTTGATGTTCACCTTCTGCCATACGGCATCAGCCAGACAACCGCAAAGAGGACCAGCCAAGGCCATCTGCAGCGAGGCCACCCGATATTACTCAGAAGAGCAATATGCCCTTGCCATGCTAAACTACATCGAGGGTATGGAGGCGGCTGAGCGCGAGAAAGACATCAACACCTATTTAATATGTGTAGGCTGCATCGCCAACATATACGAGACCATTGGCGACTACGAGGCAGACATCATCTATCTTTTCAAGGGTTATGAAGCAGCCTCGAAAACCAATAACCGTTCCATGACCAGCATCTACCTAACTAACATCGTGGCAGCATACTGCCGAATGGGATATGCCAGCCTGGCCAACAAATACTATAAGTTGCAACAAAATACTCCGCTGCCCAACAACATCACCGAATGGAAATATTTTCTCATCTACAACAAGGCCCGCATCCGGCAGGCAGAAGGGAAAATGAAAGAAGCGATAAAAATCCATAGGGAGGCCATCCGCTTTGCACAAGAGGCGGGAATGGACAGCATATATACCTTATACCAGACTTGCGAGATTGGCAGTATATACCTGAAGCAGGGCGACTACCAGAATGCGCTGCAATTCGGCTACACCTGTCTGTCGTCTGCCAAAAAGTTAAAGAGCAGAGAGCTACAGGTCAATGCGCTCGACATTCTGGCCAACGCATACCGCTCAATCAACACCGACTCGGTCAACAAATACCACGCCCTTTATCTCAGCATGACCGACTCCGTGTTTAACGCCCGCAACTTTTTCAAGGTGCGGAACAACATGGCCCAGTATGAGACGCGCAAAAGCAACCGGCATATCAACAAACTCAACTCCATCATCAACAACCAGCTACTCGCCATCATCGTCATCTCAGTTCTATTCGTGCTCTCTATAACGCTACTCGTCATGCTGCACAACAAGAACAGAAACCTGCGCAATGCCCAAAAACTGATTTTCCAGAAACACAAGGAAAAGACTCGCGCAGATGCAGATAGCCGTGGTCAGCACGAGGGCAACCATGCTTCAGCCTGCAACAACCTGCCCATAACCGATGCCCAATATCAGCAGCTGTGCAGTCACATCAAGACCATCATGGACGATATGAGTGTGATAAGTGCCCCCGACTTCTGTCTTGACAAACTTGCACACATAGTCGAGTCTAACCGCACATATGTGTCAATGGTCATCAACAACACCTACGGCAAAAACTTCAAAAGCCTACTCAACGAGCGGCGCATCGGCGAAGCCTGCAAACGTCTTTCAGACAAAGAGCATTATGGCCACTACACCATACAGACCATCTACGAGGAGGTGGGCTACACCAATGCCTCCAGCTTCATCAGGGCATTCAAAAAGGTGATGGGCATGCCCCCATCGGTATATCAGAAACTGGAGGAAGACTGCGGCAAGGGTAGCCGTACAGACGATGATGCCCTATAACCCCCTTGCTCGCACCCACGCTTTATCTATTCAGTTTCCATACGCAGCCGTCTTTGGTGTCTTTCACCTCAAATCCGGCTTCGGCAAGGGCATCACGAATCTGGTCGCTCGTAGCCCAGTCTTTCTCAGCCTTGGCCTTGGCACGCAGTTCGAGCACCATGTTGACCACCTTGCCGTATGCCTCTTCACGGGCATCAGAAGAATTGCCCTTCTCCTGGCGCAGGCCGAGGATGTCGCAGGCAAAGAGACGCATGGTCTCGTCCAACTCCTGCAGACAGTCGGCGCAGATAGTAGCCTTGTGGTCGAGCAGCTTGTTGACCACGCTGCAAGCCTCGAACAAATAGCTGATGACCAAAGGTGTGCTCAAATCATCGTTCATGGCATCGTAGCATTTCTGTCTCAGTTGGCCAACCACCTGTTTGGTCTGCTCGTCACATTTGTCGGCAGGCTGGATGCGCTGCAGGTCGTTGATACCGTTCATCAGTCGCTCCAAGCCCTTCTGGCTGGCGAGGAGAGCCTCGTTGCTGAAATCCACCGTACCACGATAGTGGGCTGAGAGGATGAAGAAACGGATGGTCATGGGCGAATAAGCCTGGTTGAGCGAATGGTGAGTGCCCATGAAGAACTGTTCGAGCGTGATGAAATTGCCCAACGACTTGCCCATCTTCTGCCCGTTGATGGTAATCATGTTGTTGTGCATCCAGTATTTCACCATCGGCTTGTCCTGACTGGCCACAGCCTGCGCGATCTCACACTCATGATGTGGGAATATCAAGTCCATGCCTCCACCATGAATGTCAAATTCCTCACCCAGATACTTGCGGCCCATGGCAGTACATTCACAATGCCATCCGGGGAAACCGTCGCTCCAGGGGCTCGGCCAGCGCATGATATGTTCAGGCTGTGCTTTCTTCCACAAGGCAAAGTCGGCCTGGTTGCGTTTCTCGCCCACACCGTCCAACTGACGACTGGCATCCTTCACGTCGTCGAGGTTACGTCCTGAGAGAATACCGTAATGATATTTCTGGTTGTATTTCTCGATGTCAAAATAGATGCTGCCATTGCTTTCGTAGGCAAAACCGTTGTCCATGATTTGCTTCACCAGTTCTTCCTGCTCGATGATATGTCCTGTGGCATGTGGCTCGATGCTTGGCGGCAGCACGTTCAGAGCCTCCATGGCCTGATGGTAGCGGTTGGTATAATATTGCGCAATCTCCATGGGCTCAAGCTGTTCCAGTCGAGCTTTCTTGGCAATTTTGTCCTCGCCCTCATCGGCATCATGTTCAAGATGCCCCACATCAGTAATGTTTCTCACATAGCGCACCTTGTAGCCCAGATGCTTGAGATAACGGAAAAGAATGTCAAAGGTGATGGCCGGACGGGCGTGTCCCAGATGGGGGTCGCCATATACGGTTGGTCCACACACATACATGCCTACATTAGGCGCATGAATAGGCTCAAACGGCTCTTTCCTACGCGACAGCGTATTATAAATGATCAGTTTCTATTTCATTGTATTGTTCTTTACTGCTGCAAAGATAGTGCAAAAAATCTCACGCTCAAAAATGAAAAGATTGTTTTCATTTTTGAGCGTGAGATTTTTATCCATGAGCGGTCGAAAGATGTTTTAGTCATCGTTTGTTTCTGTTCGCCATTTGACGTTTTTATGGGATTCTGTTTCTCACGGCCTGCATGGCCTTTTTGTACTCAGGCCCAGATGTCTTAATCGCCACGTTTAGGTCGATAATCCAATCCTCCAGCTGGAGCTTGAAACAGAACTTTGCATCAGAGTAGCCAATGCCGTTCAGTCTTTTATATATCATGACAAGCATGGCCGTGATAAGCGTCATGTAGAGTATGACCTTGATGCCGTTTTCGCTAGTAGACAAGAAATGCGAGAAAGACAGCTCCTGCTTTAGGAAACGGTAGAACACCTCAATGTCCCATCTCCTTTTGTATGCCTCGGCTATCTCTTGGGCTGTGAGCTGGACTTTTCCCGGCTCGTTGGTGACATTGGTTATGAAAAACACGTCCTGCTCGGTCTTCTTCCTGTTGGTTCCTCCGGATGACTTCCTTGCCGTGTCCGTGGGAATCTTGAACCGTGCCTTCACGACACGGAATTCATTTGTGTCTTCCTTGTGCTCCTTGTTGTAGAGATGCACTATCACATCTTCCATGAGTTCCAGTTTGCCGAGGTTTCTGTCCGTCTCGTCCGACATAAGGCTGCGGACCACCCTCATCTTCCTGTTCGTGTTGATGCGGCCTACGAACAGGGCATCAGCCTGGCTGATTTTCTTGTAGTTGTCCAAGGCCTTGAGGCCGCGGTCGAGGACGTATAGGTTCTGATGGTTCCTGTCTTTCTTGACAAGACCCTCCAGCACCTTGGGCATGGCCATGTCCTCATTCAGGTATGTCGGTTCGCAGAGCACCTCCGCCAGTTTTGCCGCAAAGCCGTCGTAGGACATCGTGTACTTGATTTGCTTGCGGTCTTCCTTGCCCTCCGCTTTCCGCCCAACGGTGAAGCCTTGCTTCAGTTTGTTGCAGGTCTCGGCCACCATGGAACTGTCAATGCGGACAAGGTACATGTCGCATATCTCCTTTTCGGTATAGAGCGAGGACAACTTCGTGTAAATCAGCTCGTAAGCCTGCTTGAAGAAGTCAAGGTCTATCTTCGACAGACGTGTGGAAATGGAGCTGCGCGTGACCTTCATGTCAACGGAGAAATTGAACAGGGACTTGAACTGTTGGCTGGAAAACACAGCCTCAAGCTTGCGCTGGCTCAGACGGTCGGCACACAGAAACGCATACACCAGAAGATAGAACAGGCGCTCTCCTTTGAGCACCTTGGCACAATAGTCAACTTTCGTGTCCATGGCAAGTTTGGACAGCAACTCGTCAGGTATCATCCGCAAAACTGACGGAGCACTCACTTTCAATTTGTCTAACTGCAACGCTTTATCATTTATTTCGTGAAACAGATGCAAAGGTAGGCATTTACCTGCAAATGGGAAATAGGTGTTAGTGTTGTTTAACATGGTATCTGAAATCACCAAAAAGGCAATATTCGCATCAAGGCATTTTGGGGTGCCAGTCGTACCCCCGTTCAGCGTAGGGGCTTTTGGTCGGAACTGCGAGTGCCGATGATGCCGTAGCCGGGGGCGTGGTGCAGCATGGAGAAAGGAAGGTGGACATTCTGCATTTGACTAAAATGGCTGTGCCGGCAATGCCATTTTTTTGCATTTTGATTAATTAACAATCTAAAATTGAGGACAATACAATCTTTCGACCGCTCATGATTACTAATCGTTTAATTGTTAGGTTCAGCCCTTCATGGAGCGTTACCGATTACTCCACTACTATGGCTTCTGCTGACTTCTCACGGCAAGCTTTACTCCGTGGCTTTGGTAAGAACAACTAATCACCACGTCCGTGAGACCTCCTCGGATAAGGGCATTGTCTTTCCATCTTATGCCTACTTCA
>OOCQ01001710.1_pt1 | contig 12131 bp, 10 predicted proteins | sample 1671121 | NCBI WGS metagenome assembly OOCQ01 (sample SAMN06348124, study PRJEB24527) | human gut metagenome | biome: human gut; feature: ankylosing spondylitis patient; material: feces | host: Homo sapiens | place: China | collected 2015-10 | reverse complement strand
ACTGGGGCTGGTCATCCGGGCCGGTGCCTCCACCGGCGGCATGGACATCCCGCCGCTGGTGCTCCAGAAATGGTTCCGCCTGCCGGTGTCTCTCACGATGATGGTCTTCGACACGATCCCGACGACAATCGAGATGATGAAGAAGGGCGTCATCCAGGCTGCCCTCTATCAGCACCCGCACCAGCAGGGCCAGCGCGCCATGCAGGTCGTCTTCGACTACCTCGTCAATGGCATCGCACCGGAACACGACAAGTACATCATGCGCAATGAGATCCGCATCCTGCAGAATGTAGAATAATGGTAGCGCGATAAAAAGAAGGCTCCCGTTCCTGAGATTGGAACGAGAGCCTTCTTTTGTGTAGGTGTATGGATATAGGAGCAATCAGCAGATCTCGACGAGGTTCATGCCGAGCATCGTGCCGAGATCATGGATCTGCTCTTCTGTGATACGGAAGGACAGGACCGTGTGATGGCCGCCGCCAGCGTGGATCCAAGCCGTAGCGCCCTTCTTGAGGCCGACTTTCGGCGTCCAGAGCTGCTTAGCGACCGGCAGATGCGGCGTCTCCGCCTCAGCCTTGCGGCAATCGACCGGATAGCTGATGAGGCGGAAGCCATCGCGGAAGTCAGCGACCGTGCAGTCGATGCCTTCGCCGTCAGCGCCCGTGAAGACGAGGCGGGCCGGGTCATCCTTGCCGCCGATGTCGAGCGGATGGACTTCGACGCGCGGCTTGTCGCTGGCAATCGTCGGGTCAACCTCGAGCATGTGAGCGCCGAGGATAGCTTCATGGCCCTTGCGCAGGTCGAGCGTGTAGTCTTCCATGAAGACCGTGCGGTCATTGTGTGCCATGATCTTTAAAAGGCGCGTCAGTGCCGACGTCTTCCAGTCGCCCTCTGCACCGAAGCCGTACCCGTCGCGCATCAAGAGCTGAGCAGCGAGGCCCGGCAGCTGCTTGAGGCCCTTGAGGTCCTCGAAGTTCGTCGAGAAGGCCGTATAGCCCTTGTCATCGAGGAACTTCTTGATGCCGAGGTACTCGCGCAGCTGATAGCGGACTGAGCTCTCGAATTTCTCCGGGCTGTTCTCCTGCGGGTTGAACGTGTAGAGTTCCTGCAGTTTCTTGTACTCTGCATCGATGTCTGCCTCGCTGACGGCATCGACGACTTCGACGAGGTCGCCGACCGGCCAGTAGTCGACCGTCCAGCCGAGCTGGATCTGCGCCTGGACCTTATCGCCCTCCGTGACGGCTACATTGCGCATCGTATCGCCGAAGCGGCAGACCTTGATGTGGAAGCTCTCATTGTAGGCAACGGCGACATCTTCCCACGAAGCGATCTCATCCTGGACTTCTTCATCGCCCCACCAGCCGTAGACGACCTTGTTGTTGAGGCCAAGGCGAGCGTTGAGATAACCGTACTCGCGGTCGCCGTGTGCGCTCTGGTTGAGGTTCATGTAGTCGAAGTCGATCGTGTCATACGGGATCTTGTTGAGGTACTGCGTCGCAAGGTGCAGCAGCGGCTTCTGCAGGAGCTTCGTGCCGCGGATCCAGTTCTTCGCCGGGGAGAAGGTGTGCATCCAGGTGATGACGCCTGCGACGTCGTCATTGTAGTTGACATCCTTCATGAACTGCGTAATGCCGTCAGCCGTCGTCATGACGCCCTTGAACTCGATCGGGTACGGGAGCTTGCCACTCTCATTGAGCTTCTTGACGATGTCTTCCGCATCGCGGGCAACGTTTTTGAGCTGCTCCTCACCATAGAGGAACTGGGAACCAGCGACAAACCAGAATTTGTAATCGTGCGTGAGTTTCAACATGATGTTACTTCCCTTCTACTTCTATGCTTCCTCCTGCGGCAAGCCGCAGGAGACTTAGTCTTGATTTCCTCCTGCGGTGTGCCGCAGGAGGCTGCCCTTACTTGTGCGTGACACCGCTCTTCGACTTGGCGTTGTTCTGGCCATAGTAGGCGTTTGCGCCGTGCTTGCGGTAGTAATGCTTGTCGAGCAGGAACTGCGGCACGCGGATGTCCGCGCGCGTGAGCTGCAGGGCATGGTAATTCATCTCGGCGACGACCTCGAGGATCTTCGCGTTCTCGACGGCCTTCTTGGGGCTCGGGCCCCAGGTGAACGGGCCGTGCTGCTTGACGAGGACGGCTGGCACAGCATCCGGGTCGATGCCGTACTCCTTGAACGTGCGGACGATGACCTTGCCCGTGTTCTCCTCGTAAGCCTCCTCGATCTCCTGCTTCGTCAGGGCATCCGTCACGGGGACGTCGCCGTAGAACGTATCAGCGTGCGTCGTGCCGAGCGCTTCGATTGGCACACCAGCTTCTGCAAAGGAGACGGCCCATTTCGAATGCGTGTGGACGACGGCCTTGATATTCGGGAAGGCCTTGTAGAGCACGAGATGCGTCATCGTATCGCTCGACGGGTTCATATCACCCTCGACGACGTGGCCCTCAAGGTCGACGACGACCATATCCGAGGGCTTGAGGTCCTCGTACGGCACGCCCGACGGCTTGATGACGAAGAGGTTCTTCTCGCGGTCGATGCCCGAGACATTGCCCCAAGTGAACGTGACGATGCCGAGCTTCGGCAGCATCATGTTGGCTTCATAAACTTCCTGTTTGAGTTCTTCTAACATTGGTAGGATGGTCCTTTCGTAAAGAATGCTCAGGCGTCGGCATGGTCGGCTATGAGCTCGCCAGCCTTGCGCTCGACCTCGAGGCCTTCCTTGTAGGCGGCGATGAACTTCTGGCAGCCGAGGCGGCCGGCTTCCGTCGGCAGCAGCGTCGAGCTCTCTGGATTGTGGAAGACATCGTCATCGAGGAAGTCTGCCAGCGCCTTGCTACTGTGCCACTTGGCAAAGACGGCGAGTACGGCCATGCCCCACGGGCCACCTTCACCAGCCGTCTCCATGACAGTGATTGGCAGGCCGAGGCAATCCGCGAGGACCTGCTGCCCGATGACCGGCGTCTTGAAGAGACCGCCCTGCGCGATCATGACGTCCGTCTGGACGCCCTCTTCCTTGACGAGGATGTCCATGCCGATCTTGAGTGGAGCGAAGCAGCCGTAGAGCTGCGCGAGCATGAAGTTCGCGAGGTTCATGTGGCTGTGCGGCGTGCGCACGAAGAGCGGACGGCCCGTCTCGACCTTCGTGATGTTCTCGCCTGACAGGCAGCTGTAATTGAGCAGGCCGCCCGCATCGCGGTTTGCGCGCTGCGACACTTCAAACAGCGTCCGGTAAAGCTTGGCTGGCGTCTGGCCGTGGCCGATGAGCTCTGCGAACTCGCCGAACATGCCGATCCAGGCATTGAGGTCGCTCGAGCAGTTGTTGGCATGGACCATGGCCACCGGCGCACCGTCCGGCGTCGTCACAACATCGATGTCGCGGTGCACTTCCTTGAGCGGTGCGTCGAGGACGTTCATCGAGAACGCCGACGTGCCGACTGAGATGTTGCCCGTGCGCTTGCGGACGGCGTTCGTCGAGACCATGCCCGTGCCGGCATCGCCCTCAGGCGGCGCCATGAGCGCGCCCGGCTGCAGCTTGCCCGTCGGGTCGAGCAGCCATGCACCTTCCTTCGTGAGCTGGCCGCCGGAGTGGCCTGCACGCAGCGGCTGCGGCAGGATTTCCTGCAGTTTCCAGGGATAGGCCTTGACCGCATCAAGGCTCTCGAACTTCTCGAGCATCGCCGCGTCGTAGAGGCCCGTCTTCTCATCAATCGGGAACATGCCCGAAGCATCGCCGATGCCGAGGACTTTCTCGCCGCTGAGCTGCCAGTGTACATAGCCGGCCAGCGTCGTCAAAAAAGCGATGTCCTTGACGTGATCTTCTTTATTGAGGATGGCTTGATAGAGGTGCGCGATGCTCCAGCGCTGCGGGATGTTGAAGCCGAAGAGCTCCGTGAGCTGATCTGCTGCCTCGCCCGTGATGTTATTGCGCCAGGTCCGGAACGGTGCGAGCTGCTTGCCGTCCTTGTCGAACGGCAGGTAGCCGTGCATCATCGCGCTGACGCCGATGGAGCCGATGGTCTTGAGCTCCACATGGTAGCGGCTCTGCACATCGGCCGTCAGGCTGTGGAACGCATCCTCGATGCCGAGCCAGACCGTCGCAAGGTCGTACGTCCAGATGCCGTTCTCCAGCTGGTTCTCCCAGCCGTAGCTCGTCGAGGCCAGCGTCTCGCAAGCTTCATTGACCAGCACCATCTTGATGTTCGTCGAACCGAGCTCGAGGCCGAGGGCCGTGCGGCCCGCCTCAATCGCTGCGGCATTTTTCTTTAAGTCCATGGTAAACCTTCCCTTTGCAATACCCTTACCTGATATCTATATGCGATCAGGCATTGTGCATCGATGCATTTGCGGATTTCTTCGTGCCAGCGGCCTCGATTTCCTCGAGCGTATGGCCGCGCGTCTCCGGCACGCAGTTGCGGATGAAGCAGACACCGAGCAGGCAGATGACGCCGAAGATAGCGAAGACTGCAGCCTGAGAGAACGAAGCCGTCATGATTGGGAACAGCAGGCCGACGAGGAAGGAGCCGATCCAGTTGAACGAGGATGCAAGGCCCGAAGCGCGGCCGCGGATGGCCAGCGGGAAGATCTCGCCGACGATGACCCAGGTGAGCGGTGCCCACGTGAAGGAATAGAATGCAACGTAGATGCAGAGGAAGAAGACAATCATCATCGGGTCAGCATCCGGGATGATGCTGTTGATGACAGCCGGCAGGATGAACGAGAGGCCCATGATCGTTCCGCCAACCGTCAGCAGCGTGCGGCGGTTGAACTTATCTGCGATGACGAGGAAGATCAGCGAGCCGAGGACGAGCAGGATGCCCTGGATGATCGGCCACATGAGCTGCGAGCTGGCAGCCTGTCCCGTCGCCTTCTCGACGATCAGCGGGATGTAGTAGAAGATTGCATTTGCACCCTGGAACTGCTGGAAGGCTGCAACGCCGACACCAGCCGTCACGAGGTAGCGGTACTTGTCCGAAAGAAGCGTGGCAAACGTCGTCTTGCTCTGAGCCTGTGCTTCGCTTGCTGCCGTGTTCTGGATGTCAGCGAGCTCTGCTTCGACTTCCTTGTCATTCTTGCGGATGTAACCGAGCACACGGCGTGCCTGATCGACAAAACCGTGGTTGACGAGGAAACGCGGGGATTCCGGCAGGCGCAGGACGCCGAGGAAGAGGATGATGGCCGGCACGGCAGCGAGGCCGAGCATCAGGCGCCATGCCATCGTCTCCGGCAGGTCCTTGAGCAGGAAGTCGACGATGTACGAGAGCAGCATGCCCGAGACAATCATCGTCTGGTTGATGCCCGAGAGGCGGCCGCGCAGATGAGCCGGTGCCATTTCCGACATGTAAGCCGGGACGAGGGCCGAAGCCGCGCCGACGGCGAGGCCCAGGAGGATGCGGACGCCGATGAGATAATACTGGCCGTTGTGCGGAGCGATACCAGAGAGGATCGAGCCGACAACGAAGATGAGTGCGGAGATGAGAATCATCTTGCGGCGGCCGAGGCGGTCAGAGAGCTGACCGGCGAGTGCGCCGCCAAAGATAGCGCCGAACATGACGGCCGATGTGATCCAGCCGATGATGCTCGCATTGCCCTGCAGGTTCCAATCGTTCTGCAGGAACGGCAGGGCTCCTGTCATGACGCCGATATCATAACCGAAGAGGATGCCGCCGAAGGATCCGAAGAAGTAAATGAATGCACTGGAGATTTTCTTCTCTGGCGCATTGCCTGTGCTTGTTACCATTTCTTTTCTCTCCTTTGTTCGAGTTCCAATACTTTGCTCATTTGTGTTCGAGCACATTTCATGGTTTAAATATAGCACCATGCTCCCGGTTTGTCAATCTATTTTTATTGTTTTCTATTTCTCATCGACTTGTATAAATACACAGTATTTTCTGACTTTTATGCAGAGCAAAAAAACAGGGTGCATCACTCGATGCACCCTGCTCCAATCAAACTATATCTCAGAAGATATCCTTGGCGATGACGATTGTCTCGTCGCGGTTCGGGCCGACGGAGACGATGCCGAGACCGATGCCCGTGACCTCTGCCATGCGCGTGAGGTACTTCTTGGCATTCTCCGGCAGGTCTTCGTACTTGCGGATCTTGCTGATATCGCACTTCCAGCCCGGGAACGTCTCATAGACCGGCTCGACTTCCGCGAGGACCTTGAGGCTGGCCGGAATCTCGTTGAGGATCTCGCCCTTGTATTTGTAGGCGACGCACATCTTGATCTCGTCGAAGCTGTCGAGGATGTCGAGGCGCGTGACGGCCATGTAGTCGATGCCCGAGAGGATGCCGGCATAGCGGACGACACAGGCATCGAGCCAGCCCGTGCGGCGCGGACGGCCCGTGACGACGCCGTACTCGTGGCCGACTTCACGCAGTTTGTCGCCCGTCTCGTTGAGCTGTTCCGTCGGGAACGGGCCCTCGCCTACGCGCGTGCAATAAGCCTTGACGATGCCGACGACCTTGTCGATCTTCCGCGGAGCCACGCCGGCGCCGATGCCGACGCCGCCCGAGATCGGGTGCGAGGCCGTGACGTACGGATACGTGCCGTAGTCGATGTCGAGCATCGTGGCCTGTGCGCCCTCGAAGAGGATCTTGCGGCCAGCCTTGATCTCTTCGTCGAGCAGGGCGATCGTGTCGCAGACATACGGGCGCAGGCGGTCCGCATAGCCATTGTACTCCTCGAGGATCTCCTCGTAGTCGAGCGGCTCATGGTCATAGAGCAGCTTGAGCTCGCGGTTCTTGATGGCGAGGTTTTCCTTGAGGCGCTTTGCGAACTCTTCCTTGTCGATGAAGTCGCAGACGCGGATGCCGATGCGGTTGTCGCGGTCGACATAGCACGGGCCGATGCCGTTGTGCGTCGTACCGACTTTGCCCTTGCCGCGCGCATCATCGGCGAGCTGATCCATCAGGCAGTGATACGGCAGGACGAGCTGGGCACGGTTGCTGATGCGGATGCCAGAGAGGTCGATGCCGCGCTCTGCGAGGCTGTCCATCTCCTGCAGCATGACCTTCGGGTTGAAGGCGACACCGTTGCCGATGACGCAGTGCGAACCCTTAAAGAGGATCCCCGACGGCATCAGGCGCAGCTTATAGTCTACACCATCGACGACAACGGTATGGCCGGCATTGCTGCCGCCCTGGAAGCGCACGACTGTCTCAGCCTGCTGAGCGAGATAGTCGACAATCTTGCCCTTGCCCTCATCGCCCCACTGGGTGCCCGTTACTACTACTGTTGACATAATGGTCTCTCCTTTATGATGCATGTTGGACCATCTACTGCGATGCTCCACAAACATAGAAAAGCCTTCTCCCCGCAGGGAGAAGAGGCTTTCATTCACTTATTGGATTCTCAGAGGCCGAAGCGCTCGAAGATCATATCGACATGGCGCAGGAAGTACTTGTAGTCGAAGCAGTCATCGATCTCTTCCTTCGTCAGGTACTTCGTGATATCCGGGTCGTTCTCGACGCTCGTGCGGAAGTCCTGGCCTTCCATCCAGCGCTTCATGGCGTTGCGCTGTACCCACTTGTAGGCATCCTCGCGCAGCACGCCCTTGTCGACGACCGACAGCAGGATGCGCTGGCTGTAGATCAGGCCGCCCGTGCGGTTCATATCGTGGAGCATCTTGTCCGGATAGACGAGCAGCTTGTCGATGATGTCCGTGAGCTTCTGCGTGCAGTAGTCGAGGTTGATCGACGAATCCGGCAGAATGACGCGCTCGACGGACGAATGGGAGATATCGCGCTCATGCCAGAGCGTGATGTCCTCGAGAGCAGCGACGGCATTGCCGCGGTTCAGGCGGGCCATGCCAGAGATGCGCTCGCAGTTGATCGGGTTGCGCTTATGCGGCATCGCCGAAGAGCCCTTCTGGCCCGGGGAGAAGTACTCCTCTGCCTCGCGGATATCCGTGCGCTGCAGGTTGCGGACTTCCGTCGCAATCTTCTCGAGCGTCGAGGAGCAGATTGCGATCGACGTGACGAACTCAGCATGGCGGTCACGCTGGATGACCTGCGTAGCAAGGCGCACCGGCGTCAGGCCGAGCTTCTTGCCGACCATCTGCTCGATCTTCGGGTCGATGTTCGAGTACGTGCCGACAGCGCCCGAGAGCTTGCAGACCGAGACGATCTTCTTCGCATGCTCCATGCGCTCGATGTCGCGCTCGATCTCAGCGCTCCAGAGCAGGAGCTTGAGGCCGAACGTCATCGGCTCAGCATGGATGCCATGCGTGCGGCCGATGCACGGCGTATGCTTGAATTCCTTCGCGCGGCGGCGCAGGACTTCGCGGAACTTCTTGAGGTCATCGAGGATGATCGTGCAGGCATCGCGCATCATCATGCAGTATGCCGTATCCTTGACATCCGAAGACGTCAGGCCCTTGTGGATGTATTTGGAGTCATCACCAACATTCTCGGCAACGTTCGTCAGGAACGCGATGATGTCGTGATGCGTGACTGACTCGATCTCATGGATGCGGTTGACATCGAATTTTGCTTTCGCGCGAATGTTCTTGGCAGCCTCTTTCGGGATCTCTCCGAGTTCGGCCATGGCATCGCAGGCAGCCATCTCGACATTCAGGATCTGCTGCCACTCGTTCTCGATAGACCAGAGATGGCCCATTTCCGGCTTAGTATAACGCTCGATCATTTAGTGATTTCCTCCTCAATTTCCTGGCGGCGTCTCTGCACCGCGGAAGTGAAAACACGACGAAAAAACTCAAATTGACTCCCCGACCGCCTATCATGGCGTCTTACCTCCGGAAAGTCTCATTTTGAGTTTGGAGAAGTTACCGATATTCCCTTATCTATCATATCATCTCGCAGGGTCCAGTGTCAATGTGTCCGCCTGTTTCCTACAACTATCTGACAGCAGAGAATACAGCAAAAAAGACCTCATGCGAGGTCTTTGCGCAAATAGACGGTCCGATGCTGCTTGCCCGGCAGCTGCACTTCACGGAACGCGCGGAAGCCGAGCTTCTCATACATCTTCCGCAGCCACGGATGGCTCGTCGCCGTCCCGAGTGTCACAAATGGCACCTTGAGCTGCTGCTTCAGGACTTCTTCGGTGACAAGGCCGATGAGCCTTGAAGCGTATCCCTTGTGCATGACGACCTGGCCGATATGCGGCACGCCTTCCGGGCCGGGGTTCGGCCCCCATGGCATGCGCAGCGAAAGCGCGCTGACGAGCACATCCCCGTCAAAGAGCCCATACGTCGGGTTGTGCGCGAGCCACGAGCGCTCCTGCTCCCGTGTCGCCGTGATGGCCGAGAAGGAGATCGGGTATTTCTTGTCCGTCTGATATCCTTCATGCAAGACACGATAGTATACGTCGAGGTCATCTTCCCCGAGTTCACGATACGTCATCATGATCCACCCCTCCTGTCAGATACCTGCGCCATCGCGCAGGGTTGTTCCGCCGAGATAGCGGTTCAGGAATGCCCGCGTGCGCTCCTCGCGCGGATGGACGAGCACATCCTGCGGTGCCCCTGTCTCCACGACACAGCCGCCCTCCATGAAGACAACTTGGTCGGCGACCTCGCGCGCAAAGGCAATCTCATGCGTGACGATGATCATCGTCGTCTTGTGCTCGGCCAGCTCGCGCAGGACGCGCAGCACCTCGCCGGTCAGCTCCGGGTCGAGGGCCGAGGTCGGCTCGTCGAAGCAGAGAATGTCCGGGTGCAGAGCCAGTGCGCGGGCAATGGCCACGCGCTGCTGCTGACCGCCGGAAAGCTGGTGCGGGTAGTGGCCTGCCCGGGCAGAAAGGCCCATCTGAGCCAGAAGTTCCTGTGCCTGCTGTTCCAGCTCGGCATGGATGGCCTTTTTGTCAGCCTTGTAGTCCGGGCGCTCCTTCGCCAGCAGTTCACCCGCCAGCATTACGTTCTGCAGGGCGGTGTACTGCGGGAAGAGGTTGAAGTTCTGGAATACCAGACCAAAGTGCAGCCGCTTTTTGCGGATCTCGCTCTCGCGCTGGGTGGCGGGGTCGGCAGCGTCCCACATGGTCTCGCCGTTCACCTTGATGATGCCGGTGTCCGGCCGTTCCAGAAAGTTCAGGCAGCGCAGCAGGGTGGTCTTACCGGAGCCGGACGAGCCGATGATCGCCAGCGCTTCGCCCTGTTCCAGCGTGAGTGAGATATCCTTGAGTACTTTGGTATCGCCAAAGTTTTTGCCGATGCCGGAGGCTTCAAGCAGTGCCATGATCCAATTTCCTCCCTTTCATCAGCGGAAATAATCCAGTTTCTTTTCGGCCCAGCCAAACAGCAGGGTGAGTGCACCCACGAACACCAGGAAGAAGATGGCAGTGGAGAACAGCGGCCAGATCAAGCCCTTTGCACTGTACTCCTTGGCCATCATGATGATCTCCTTGTTGGCAATGGTGTTTGCCAGCGAGGTATCCTTGACGAGGGTGATCACCTCATTGCCCATGGGGGCCAGAATGCGCTTGACCACCTGCAGCAGCGTCACCTTGAAAAAGATCTGGGTCTTGGTCATGCCCAGCACCTGACCGGCCTCGGTCTGGCCCTTGGGCACTGCCTCGATGCCGCCGCGGTAGATCTCGGAGAAGTAGCAGGCATAGTTGATGGCAAAGGCCACCACCGCCGCCACCATACGGCCGCCGGAGCCGGAGGGCCAGGGGTTCGCCATGCCCAGCAGGCCGGGGCCCAGATAGATGACGATGATCTGCAGCATGAGCGGCGTGCCGCGGATGACCCACACAAAGGTCTTGACCGCGCCGGACAGCACCTTGCAGCGGCTCATGGAGCCAAAGGCCACCACAAGCCCCAGCGGCAGCGCAAACAGCAGCGTCAGGGCAAACAGCTCACAGTTGAGCAGGAACGCGCCGGAAAGGCGCCCAAGGATCACAGACACAACAACACACCCATCACATCAGATTTTTTAAACGGTCAACAGGCTCGCCCTCTCAGGCGCTTACGCGCCAGCTCTCCCAAAGGGAGAGCCAAGAACACAGCGGCAAGGCCCTTGCCTCCCCCTTTGGGGGAGGTGGCATTGCGCAAGCAATGACGGAGAGGGCGAGGACGCTAAAACCAACGTTATCCTTTTTATTTCTCAGTCCGCCAGGGCCAGATCGTACTTGTCGGCCAGGGCCTGCATGGTGCCGTCCGCCTTCAGCTCGTCAAAGGCGGCATCCACGGCGGCGGCCGCGTCGCTGCCCTTGCGGAAGGCCACGCCGTATTCCTCGGCGTTCAGCTCGTCCACGATCTTAAGGCCTGCGTAGTCGGTGCCCGCGCCGATCATGGCATTGGCCAGGGTCAGGTCCAGCACAGCGGCATCGGCGGTGCCGGCGGCCACTTCCATCAGGCAGTCGGTCTGCACGCTCTTGGAGACGTAGTCGGCCTTGGACAGGTTCTCGTCGCCCTGAATGGCGGCTTCACCGGCGGAACCGGCCTCGGCCACCACGGTCTTGTCCGCCAGATCGGCGGTGGAGGTGTAGTCGGTGCCGTCCTTCACCACAACGACCTGTGCGTTCTTGGCGTAGGCCTTGGTGGTGGCGGTGTTGGCCATGATGTCCTCGGTGAGGGTCATGCCGTTCCAGATGCAGTCGATGCTCTTGGCGTCCAGCTCCACCACCTTGGTGTCCCAGTTGATCTCCACGAACTCCGGCTCTACGCCCAGCTTTGCGCACACAGCAGTGGCAAGCTCGGTATCAAAGCCGGTAAAGTTGCCGTCGGCATCGGTGTAGTTCATGGGCTCGTACACGGTGTAGCCGATGACCATTTTGCCCTTGCCCTTGATGTAATCCAGATCGCTGCCCGCTGCAGCAGAAGCCGAACCGACTGCGCTGCCGGAAGCAGATGCCGCAGCAGAGGTGGATGCACTGCCGCCGCAGGCTGCAAGGCTCAGTGCCAGAGCACCGGCCAGAAATGCACTTGCAATACGCTTGAGTTTCATATCTTTTTCCTCCCATGGGGGACATTCTGCGTCCCGCTTCCCTCTTGATTCATCATTTTACCATGCTAAAGTGGTAAACTGTGGTTATAGAATAGCGCGTTTGCCGCCGTTTGGCAAGAGGTAAACCCATTTTTTCGCACAATGCACTGCTTTGTCCCGCCCATAAGCCCGCTTTTTGTGGGAAAATATGGGTAATTCCTGTTTAAGGGCTCTATTT
>OOCQ01001705.1_pt1 | contig 12166 bp, 19 predicted proteins | sample 1671121 | NCBI WGS metagenome assembly OOCQ01 (sample SAMN06348124, study PRJEB24527) | human gut metagenome | biome: human gut; feature: ankylosing spondylitis patient; material: feces | host: Homo sapiens | place: China | collected 2015-10 | reverse complement strand
CATTGCCGGACTGCGCCGCAGGGGGAGCTACGCTTTTTTTAGCTGGTGAAGATCATGGGTAGTGTCTTACAGGGAATCGGCATGATGCCGCTGAAAAAGAACATCCAGCACCCACGGGAGGCAGACTGGAAGTTAAAAATCTGCCCGGAGTGTGGCCGGGAGTGCTGGTATCAGACCAACAACGCGAAGCTGGTTTTGCAGGTCAACCCGGATATGAAGTTTGTTTGCACGGAATGTGCGCTGAAAGCTGGGAGAAATTGAGATGGAACAGTTTACCAACACGGAAGAGCTGCTTCGGAGAATCCGGGAGAACGTGCCTGAAATTTTGGGCGGCGAAAGTAACCCGGACATGGAAGATGAAGTGGAACAGATCATGTGCGTGGTTGAGAACGCACCTAGGGCCGCCCCGGAGGGGGTGCGTCCGGTGGCGCACATCGCATGGAGAAAACGGCCCAAGCAGTTTGTCGTATATGATCCTGTTCCGACAAACGAGTGTTTGTACGATTGCGCCGGGGGTTTTTGTCCAGCGTGCGGTTCGATTATAGAAGAAAGGCGCAGAACATGAAAAAAGAATGTTCCACCTGTGCATGGCACGACGGCTATACATGGGTGTGCTTCAACGGAAATTCTGAGTACCGGGCGGACTTCACTGACCCGGAAAATACCTGCCCTGCATGGGAAGAAAGGAAAGAGCAAAATGAAAAAACTTGAACCGGCGGAAATCCGCAGACTGGCCGCAATCGCCCTCTGGTGGCTGTGTGTTGGCATTGTGCTGTCAAACCTGCTGTCGGTGCTGCTGCAAAACCTGACAGAGTGGATCATGTCGCTTGTCTGAGCGGCCCGCCAAAGCCCCTATCTATATTATATAACCCGTCGTTAAATTGCCGCCCTGACGAGGCGGCAAGGGGCTTGTATACCGTAGATAAACTAAGGGACACAGGGAGAGGGTGGAACAGGAACGATGCACCTGACCCCAACGGGGAAAGGGAGTGCAGAGGGAAAACGAGGGCGGCGTTACAGCAGCCTACCGGGATAGAGAGCAAAGGGAACGCGGCCCGGTGTTTCCCCTCTGCATCGTTCCCCCTCTCGTGTTTGTGGCCCATGATTAAGAAAATTCCATGATGTTTGCGGAAAGGAGGACGTGGAGAATATGACCGGCGGCTTTAGAGTTCGGGAACAGAAATTTATCTGCGGTATGAATTATGCCACGGCCCCCTCTATGCAGGTGGACTTCTTCGAGGTGACAGAGCAGCAGCACAAGGCCAGCACCCGGAAAAAGAAAGAGCTTGCCACCAGCATTGCCAAGGAATCGTATAATCTGCGCAAGAGTGGTCGGTATTTGGAACTACTGGCAAATCGGAACTTCCGACCCGGTGACTATTCCGTTACATACACCTACAACGAAGAACACCACCCTGCGCCCGGTGATCTGCAACGTGCAGACCGGGATTTTTCCAATGCCATCAAAGCATTGTACCGTATCTGCGACAAAAACGGAATCGAACACCCGAAATGGATCGTGGTTTCGGAATACTGCACGATGGACGGGGACAAGCCGCTGGGCCGTCACCATCATCATGTTATCATGTCCCACCCGGCGGGGCTGACCCGTGAAATGGTTGAAAAGGCATGGGGTAAGCGCGGCAGATCGCGGTGCGAGCCATTGGAGTTTGACCACAACAGCATTGAATCCCTCGCAAAGTACATCACCAAGAACGTGCGCTGCAAACGTCACTGGCGGCAGAGCCGCGGGCTGAAACCGCCGAAGATGCCGCGCCCAAATGACGGGAAAATGAGCCGCACCCGGCTGAAAGACGTTTGCGAGAACCGGCTGGAAGATCGAGACTACTGGGAGAGGATGTACCCCGGCTATACCCTGCACCGGTGCGAGTGCATCATAACCGGCAACGCCACCCGCCACCTGATCGTGCGCCTGTACCGCAAGCCGGAACAGCGGAGGAATAGGAGGAATCAGCCTTGAACCGTTTGACGCTGGACGACCTGCCACCTAGATACCGGGCGCAGGCAGAAGCGCAGATCGCGGCCAGAAGCCGGGGAAAGTGCGCCTTGCCGCAGCCTGTCCCCGCCGCAGTTGCCACCGCTGAAAAAATCGGCATGGACTTTGACAGCCGGGGCGAGTACGAGTATTACATGGGGACGATTCTGCCCAAAGTGCAGACCGGGAAGATCGTGAAAGTGGAGCTGCACCGCACGTTCCTGCTCCTGCCAGAAAAAGAGTACGACGCGGTGAAGCTCCCGGCGGTGCATTATACCCCGGATTTTGTGCTGACCTATGCAGACGGCACGGTTGAAGCCGTCGAAGTGAAATCGAAGTTTGTCCGGCGGCAGCAGCGCGATTACATACACCGTCGCCGGATGTTCATTGACCTTGTGGCCGAGCCGCGGGGCTGGCATTTCATCGAGCATATCACCGCAGACACGGCGGCAGAGGTCAAAGCGTGGAAGAGTCTGGCAAAACAGAAAGGATGAAGAACATGGGAAAATCTATGCCGCCTGTTGAAGTGCGGAAGATGATGTACGAAAAGGCTGTCAACCGCTGCGTGGTCGCAAAGGGCGACACCATGAAGAACATGAAGCTCAACCGGGCCGCTGTGGGGCAGGTGGTGACGTACTGCGCCATCATTGCCGCGCAGAATCTTTTCAACCTTGATCGGGACGGGGTGGAACGCTGGCAGGCAGAGCTTATCCGGCGGAGTGAGGTGTACACGCTGGAAACCAACGTGTACGGCACACCGAAAGCACGGGAAAATCTGCGCAAGCGCACGGCCCCCAAGATGAAAGAGGACTTCACCCTGCCGGTCGAGAAGTGGCCGCGCAAAGAGTGGGAGAGGGTGCAGCTCTATGAACGCCGCGGCGCGGGTGATCTTGTGGCCCGGTTCTTTGTCGAGGTCATGGACGGTCTGGGCTACACCACAGAAGAAATCGCTGCCGCCCTGAAAGAGATACAGGGCAACTTCCGGCAGTTCCTTGAATGGTCGAAAGACGGCGAATATGTGGCCTACTACAAAATGGCCCAGTGCTATGAGCAGGCCACGGGTATAGAAGCGGCAATAGACGAAGAACCCGGCACGAAGCCGATCTTCGGGAAAGAAATCTGAGAGCTGACAGGCAGGAGGATAAACGCGGATGCAGAAAAAGGACACTGAACAGATTTTGCTCTACTATGGCAAGATCGAGAAGCAGCTTGATAGTGTCAACATGGAGCTGGCCGAGCTGCAAGACCGATACAGCCCGATCAAGGGCCTTGCGATGGACGGGATGCCACATGGCAGCACACCCGGCGACAGCACCGCGTCCCTTGCCGTCAAGCTGGCCGACAACGAAGAGTACCAGAACCGAGAAAATGAGCTGATTGTCCGGCGGGTCGTGCTGAAGTCGGATTTACAGGAAATCCGGCAGAAATTAGACCGCCTGAACGATGATTACAAAACGATCCTGAAAGGGCGGTACGTCTACGCTGACCGGTCGTTACAAAAAACGTGGGAAAGCATTGCAATTTCCATCGGCAAAAAGAAGATCACCGCGCAGAGGTGGAAAGACGCGGCTCTGGTCGTTCTGGGCGGGATGTTCGATGAAATTCCCATGATCGAAGAAATCCTCTCCCGCGCGTATGACGCGCGCGATTAAAAGGGCCGGTGTGCTGGGTATGCCGGGAAAGTGATAGAAAATCTATCAGAACCGGCAGAAACAGTCGCCCGGACAGCGGGCAAGGGAACAGCCCGGAAAGCTGTCTATAAAGGCAAGTTGGTAAAGCTCTATGCGCGTGTGCGATGAACCGCTTCCGCAAATCCTCCGAACCGCTCAGAAAAACAAACTTGCGAATACGCCAAAATAGAACGCCCTCGGCGGGTAACTCCGTCGAGGGCGTTAGTTTATATTATCACTCACCAAAACGCACTGTGAAGCCGTCCAGCGGGTCACAGTGATGCTTTTGAAGCATGGCGTTGATCTTCTTGTCCTGTTCGGTGCGATCCGGCGCGGTCACGGTGTAGGGGTGGCCGGGATCGTCCTCGTCATAGATGGCGGTGCAACCGTGCGGAACAGAGAATGTGCCACGGTTATAGGGGTCAAAGTAAATATCAAAGTCGAATTTCCGACGCAGGTACTTGTCTAGCATGAAAGAGCTTTTGTCCAGATCGGTGCAGAGCCGATACCCGGCGGGATCGTCAATCCACAAAAGCACGTTGCCGCCAACAAGAGCGCGGGCGGAATCCTCTGAAAGAGTGCCGCTGTATACCTTGCCATTGAACAGGCTGGACAGGATGCCGAACAGCTCTTTTTGTGCCGTGGCGGGAAGCTGCTCGATGCGGTCAACAGCAGTTTCAAAATCTACGCCGTCCAGCTTGTACTTGATTTTGCTGGGATCGTGGATGAAATCACCGGGCATAAGATTAAGCTCCATTGCAAGGCGGTACTGGTGCTTGCAAGGTCGGGTGTGGCTACCGCAAACACAGCCGTTCGGCACGTCCAGCGTGACAACGTAGTTGCCGTGTCTGCTGCTGAAATAGCCGGTCTGACCGTCAATGCAGGTCGGTGTCATGTCGGCTTTGAGGGCGGCAAGGTAGCTTTTGAGCAGCGGGCCGTCCGAAACGGTGGGAATGTGGTTCACCCATTCTGGAACCCTATTTTCGTCGGGGGGGGGGTAACATTACGACACATATTTTCACCTCGTTATGTTCTTTTTTGCGTGTGGCCGGGGCGTTCCCGGCTGGTGCAAAATCTCCACTTCAATGATAGCGCAAAACGCGAATAAAAGCAACAAAACGAGAAAAGAAAATCCCCGGCGGGATGCCCGCAGGGGATGGAAGAAATTCGTGTTCAATTCGTGGGAATCGTGAACGTAATGACCGGGATTCGTTCGGTGACGGTGAATGTGTAGGTGCCGGGACTGGTTTCGTGGCCGGAAACATCGACGTTCTCCGGCGCAAGGTGATGAACGGTGCAGAGCCGCATTTTTGCATCCGCTTCCAGCACCTTTAACCGTTCGGGGGAAGTCGTGCTTTCCTGCTTGAAGTATTCTTTAGTCATTTCTTCCTGCATCTGGTTCAAGAGCTGGCGGACAAATTCGTTGGTTTCGCTGGTCATGTTTCGTTGTCCTCTTTCGGTTCGTTCTTCTTGAAGATGATCTTCGGAACGGTGGGCGACTCACCCTGCTGTTTCATGTATTCGCTGATCTCGTTCGGCAGACCGACCGGAAAACCGTTTTCATCCAGCGGGCCGTCATAGCCGGAAAAATCTACCACATGAACCGTGGGCGGCTGGCGGAGCGTCTTGTAATACTGGCCATCGCTGTAATTTACATCGGTTACATGATCCCACCACGCAATGTCGCCGTGTTCGTTCTGGGCGGCTTCCATAGCTGCGCGGGCTTGCTCTTCGGTGAATCCGTCAAAGGTCAGGCGGGAATCGTCGGCAAATTCGGCGACAACACGCCAAGGCGCGAAAAACTGGGCTTCGTTCACAAAAAGACCTCCTTTTTACGCATTTTGTAAAGCATAGTTCAATCTCTGGCACGAAAAATAGAAAATTCGTTGATGAAAGTATAACACAAAAAGCCCCGGCGGGGAACCGGGAGCGGAGATTCAGCGGGCCGGTCGCCGCTGAAAAGTAAAGCCGGGGTTACGTTCGGTCATTCGTGCAACAACCTTGTCCGCCTGATCTTTCGTGAACCGGGGCGCAAAAACTTTGTTCATGCCGCGCCTACCGCCCCACGGGTCGCAGAGGGTGAAATGCTGATCTCCGGGGCCTTTGCAGTAGATGAAGTAGTAAATCGTGCTGGCCGCGGGCATATCGGGGTATCTGCGGGGCGCGGAACGTGCGGCGACATCGACAGAGAACGCGGACAGCATCGCACACCCGAAAAGGTGGGTGCAGCAGTTCGTTTTGCGGTCGAAGATCGCGGCTCCGTCCAGATCGCGCCCGTCTGCCGCATACTCCTTGACAAGATAGGAAATTCGTGTGCGGGCTTCGGCGACGGTGCGGAAACTCATATCTTCATCGGTGAAATCGGCGGAAGCGCAGGTGATAACCTGATACCGGTGGTTCGGATCGTATTCACGCATGGTTTGTATCTCCTTTTCGTTTCGTGGTAGCCTTGCGGCTGGGGCTGGGCTGCTTTACGGTGCAACCCGGCTAGAGTATCCGTTTTATGCGTTGAGCTGTAAAAGCGTGGCTTTCGTGGGGATCAGATGCCGTGCAAGGGTGTCTGTGTAACTCGCTTCGCCCTCGTAGCTGTCCACGATCTTCTGCTCTGCCTTGCTCATGTCGTGATAGGATTTCTTGCCGTAGGACGGCGGCAACCATCCTTTCTTCTGGCTGGCGAACAGGTTGAACGACTTCAAAACGTCGTCATTCGTGAATGTGATGTGGCAAGTGCCTTTTTTGTAGAAAGTGGCGGTGAAGTAGCGGAACTGCACGTTCTGGCTTTGTCTGCTCTCCTCGGCAGCTTTGAGCGTTGCCCGGAGTTCGTCGCCGTTGTACTTCTTGCCGTTCGTGTCGAGATAGTGCAGGGTGCGCTCGATTCGTGACAGGCAGCTCTCAGCGTTCCAACCGGGTTCAAACCGCCCGGAGTAATCACCCCACGCCGAACACCGAAAGATCACTTTCTTGCCGACTTTGTACGCTTCGTTCGTACACCAGCCGTTGTAGTAGTGGACATTCTTCGAGTATTCGGAATTGTAGTGCAGATTCGTCCAGTCGTCGAACAGTTCCACGATCTCGCTTTCGATGCCCTGCACGATGTTGGCGGACATTTCTTCCCGGATCGTGAGGATGTTGTAAGGGCTGAAATCGTAGTCAACCAGTTCGGAAACGCGGTTGTGATATTCGTCCTGCATCGCTCTGGTTAAGTTGTCCCGGATTTGGGGCAGGTCAAAGAGCTTTTGCCAGTACAAGCCGCGCAAGCTGCGGATCGCTTCGTTATAGCTCTTGTTGAAGTTCAGCACTTCGGTTTCCTTGTCGTCTGCGGTAGCAGCAGAAAACAGGCTCTTGATTCCGTTGTACTCTTCGTAGATACGGCGGATGCCTTCGGCGGCTGCGTTGTACCGTTCCACCGCGGCGGCGATGGGATCAGCAGACACCAGCGCGGCAAGCTGCGGATCGGCTTTCATGTGGCCGGTCATTTCGTTGTTGAGTTCCAACCGGATTTTGCTTACTGGCTCCTTGTCGGGAATGTCAACGGAGATCAACGCCACTTCAACGCGGGCGGCGCGGCGGGCGTTCTTGAAAGCGTCCGGGATGTATTTGATCTGGGCGTTGAGTTCGTTTAGCTTCTGCGCCAGCTCTTTCCGCTCGTTCGTGTAGGGGTTGCGGATGGTTTCGGCGTTGAGCAGACAGCGGATTTTGCCGCCGTCTTTCATGATCTCTAAAGCTTTGAGCAAGTGAGCAGCACCGGCGGAAAAAGGCGGGTTCATGATGATCGCCGCGTATTTCTTCGCGGGGCGGAACGTCAAGAAATCGTCATGGACGACCCGAAAGCCGTCTTTCTTCAATTTGGCGCGGAAGTCGCTGGACAGTTCCACGCAGTCAAGATCAAACTCTTTCGCCTTGCTCGTGCTGTAACGGTCAAGTTCTCCCGTTTTGGGATCGTGCCGAATATCTGCGACGGCGTGAATCTGGCGGGCCAGTGCGCCGTCACCGGCAGAGGGTTCAAGGATGGGCTGCGGTAGGTGCTTCCAGCCGTATTTCGTGCTTTGCAGGCTGTAAGCCATTTCCCACGCGAGATTGTCCGGGGTAGGGTAAAAGTCCCGGCTATCGTTCGGGGTCGTCATGGTTCGTTCTCCTTTTCGTGTTTGATTCACCCCGGCGGGGTGTTGGGATCGGGTCGCTTTACGGTGCGGCCCGTCAAGGTATCCGTTTCACTGCTGGGCTAAAATCGTGCTCAACCATGTGGAAGAATCAGCGCAATCAACCATTTTCGCAAAGTAGCGGCCCGTTACAAGCTGGAACGCATATTGCGTGGTGTAAGTGCCGCTGTACATTTCCCGGCTGCAAAACTCTTCGATGTTGTTCCGGGTGTGCCAGTTGCGCGGCGGCAACACGTTCAGCGCGTTCTCATAGTCCTGTTTCGTGATCTCGACCATTTCCGGGGTGAGCAGCTTTTCCCGCTCAAAGTCCAGCCATTCGCCGTAGGTCATGACGGCATAAGAGCGGGCCTTTTCTTGCGCAAGGCGGCTTTCCCAATATCCCCGGTCGCTTTCGTAGTCGCCGGACTCGATGATCTGGGTGATCCGCTGGATGCTTTCGGCGGTGCTCTTCCGGGCGGCGTTCAACACCTCTTCGGCGGTGCGGGGCGTGGGCCAGCCGGACACGGTGAAAGCGTAGATATGGACGTTTGGAACATCCACAACAACAAGCTCGTTCTTCTCTTCGTTGGTGGTCATGGTATAATCTCCTTTTCGTTTTCGTGATTCACCCCGGCGGGGTGTGGGGCTGGGCTGCTTTGTGCGGTGCAACCCGGCTAGAGCGTCCGCGCTGGGGTCATGCAAGCACACTGGCGGCGATGGTTGCAAAATCGAGCTGTTGGACGCTGGGAACCATTTCGGGGGCGTTGTGCTTGTGGTTGAGTTCATCGAGAGCCATCACAAACGCGGCGGCTTCGCGGTCGCTGCTGATAAAGTCGCAACGGTAATTCGTGAATTGCTGGACAATGGCCGAAAATTCGGGGTCGTTCTTGCTCTTCTGGTCGAACGTCTTGACCGCTGCACGGTATTCTTTGCTGTCGTTGTCGTCGTGGGTGCGGTAAAAGTTGGAATACCAGCTTTCAAAAACCGGCTCTAATTCTTCCATGCTCACGGTGACGGCGGGGGCTTCGTCTGCTGCTTTTTCGGCAGCTTTCCGGGTGGCGGTCGCCTTGCGCCATGCTTCCAGCGTGGCAGCTTGTCCGGCGCGGTCGGTTTCGGGAACGGCCATAAATTCGTGCATTGCCTTGCGTTCTGCCTTTTTGAGTTCGGCAACGTCGGCGGCGGGTTTCTTCGCGGTGCGGGGCTTCTTCGGGGCCGGTTTCGTGGGAAGCGGTTCAACGTGAACCAGTTCGGGAAGTTCGTGGTGCTCTTCAACGACGACCGGCGCGGGGCGGGCAACTTCGGCGGCAGCTTTTGCGGCGGCTTCCTTTGCGGCCTTGCGTTCGGCGGCAAGCTGCTTATTGTAAGCGATGATCTCCGCCGTGGACTTGAACCGGGCTTGCGGCGCGGGGCGGCTGCTTTCAACTTGTAAGCAACTGAAAAGATGGGACTTCGTAGGGTAGTAATGCGGATCGGGTGCGGCTTCCTTGCCCTCTGCCGCGGCCTTTTCGCGCTGCTCTTTGCTGGGCTTCGTGGTGTACTTCCACAAGTAGCATTCAAGCAACGCTTTTTCGCCTTTCTTGACACTCTTGCCCTCTTTCTTCCAGAAGTCGAACGTGTGCAGTTCGTCCGCTGCAAACATGATCTCAATGTCCGCGGCGGTGGCGGGCTTTTCGTTGCCGTCCTTGTCAACGATCTTGCAAGATGCAGCAACGGCGGCGATCTCTTCCGGGGTGTGGTGTGCGGTGGCGATCTGGTGCAGCGTGGCCGGGTTAAGACGTTCGGCGGCAGCGCGGATGATCTGTTTATTCGTCATGGTAAATACTTCCTTTCGTGTTTCGTTTTGTGGATCGTCCCGGCGGTGTGCCGGGGGAATGGGATCGGGTCGCTTTCGTTCGGTGCGGCCCGTCAAGGTGTCCGGCGGGGTCAAAGATCAGTTTTTCGTGATCCCTCTTCGGTGTGCCGCCACACGTCCACGGAATAACCGGCGCGGCGTAGCTGTTCGGCCAGTTGGTGCGCCCGGTCGGCGTTGTTGGCCCATGTGGTGAGGGGAAAACCCCGTTTCATGTAGACGATCTGAAAGCGCATTTTTGTACACCCCTTTCAATCTTCGGTTTTGTCGCAATCGTGGCAGAAAAAGCAATCTTCCACGGTGTCGTCTGTGAAGTCGTCCGGGGTTTCGTGAGCGTCGATCAGCAGATTCACCCGGTCATTGATCCGCAATTCGGTTTCGTTGTCCACGATGAAAAACCAGTCGTCGCCGTCCAGCGCGTCGCTGCACCAGACTTCAATCTGGTTTTCGTTGGTGGCGGTCATGCCTTGCACAATGGCCGGGGCGATGTACCGCCCCAACGGGCCGACGGTGTAGGGACAGGCGGCAGCGGCGAGGGGTGCGCTGGACAGCAGCGCGGCGGCGAGTGCGGCGGCGGTCAAGATTCGTTTCATGGTTCGTTTGCTCCTTTCGTTTTTGGGGGGTTCGTGTTCGGCTTTCTCCCGGATGTTTCCGGGGTGGTGGGATCGGGTCGCTTTTTCGTGGTGCGGCCCGTCAAGGTATCCGGGGCGGGGTCATGCCCGCTTCAAGTTGCATTCCCACCGGGTCAAGCTCCCGGCGGCGTTTCGTTCGGCACGTTCGCGGCCTTTCCGGGTGGCGGTGATCTTGTCCGGGGCAGAAACAGTGAAATACTGTTGTTTGCCGCTTGTATCGGTGCAAGTGAAAAACCATTTTGCGTTGCTCATTGTGTGCGCTCCTTTCGTTATGCGATGCGATAGAACTTGTTGAAAACGTCCAGCGCGCCGATCTCCACGGCCTTTTCCCGCGCCGCGGCTTTTGCGCCGTCGCTGTCGTGGCCGTTGAAGTGGTACGCTTCCGAAAAAGCGTTGACGATCGCCCGTTCTTTACGGTCGTACTCTTGAAGTGCTTCCCATTCGGCGCAGTCATGAACCCAGATGGAGCAAGCCCACGCATAAGGGCTGAAAACCTGTCGAACGTCGAAATGAAGCGTTTTGCACCGCTTCAAAACGGCTATGATCCGATCCCGCTCCTGTCGATCCATCGGGGTGATGGTATAGGTGGGGACTTTCCACCCCTCAGCGGGGGCGATCTGCCACCCGTGGCGGGCTGCAAGCTGGTTAATTTTGCGGTCAAGTGCTGTCATGGTTCAAAACCTCTTTTCTGTTGATTCACCCCGGCGGGGCGGTGGCATAGGGTTGCTTTTGCGGCAGCGGTGCAGCCCTTGAAAGTGTCCGCTTGACTTTACCGGCGAAAGCTGGTAAAATCATTGCAAGATCGGGATGCGAAAACCTATCTTGCAAGCCTGTCACCCTTTACCGGGTGGCGGGCTTTTTCTTTTGCCATTCGGCAAGAAGAGCAGCCCAAACTGCCCGCTTGACAGCTTTCGGCAGCTTGAAAAACTCTTTATTCACGCTTTTCACCTCTTTTCTGGTTTGATTCACCCCGGCGGGGCGTTGGGATCGGGTCGCTTTTGCGGTGCGGCCCGTCAAGGTGTCCGGCGGTTCATGCGGTGTAGTGGTTCGCGGCGGCGAAAATGTCCAGATCATCGGGGCTGTCAATCGCGCCCATCGGTTCGCCGTTGCGATAAACGACGCAATACGGGCCATAATCGGCGGCTTTCATGATCGACCCGTCGGGGGTCGTCCATGTTACGGAATATTCGCCGGATTCAATCGCGGCGATCTTTTCAGAAAGTTTCATGCGGTTTGACCTCTTTTCTGTTTTGCGGTGTTTCCTTTGCTGTGATTGCATTATAGCATGAATCATGCTGTATGCCAAGCATGAATCATGCAAATCAGCAAAATACACAAAATTGCATGATTCATTCCGTCGATTTTTGCATGGTGCATTCCGGGAAAATTTGATATAATGAGGACAGGCAGAAAGAGAGGTGACAAAAATGTCGCTCACAGACAAAAAAAGAATAACGAACGACCGTTATTTATCGAAGTTTGCGACAAAATCAATCAGAATCCCGAAAGAAATTGAAGAGGATTTGAACGCCGCCGCCGCCCACGCCGGGGAAAGCGTGGCGGGGTATATTGTAAACGCCACACGGGAAAGGATGGCCCGCGATGGATTCCAGCCGCCCGCCCCGGACGATACACCGAAAGAATGACGCAAAAAAGAGGTAGACACGGCCCGCCGCCGCGCCTACCTCTTTTTTGTTGCCCTTTTCCGTGGGGCGTTTTCCGTGGGCGGCTTTCCCGCGCCGGGCCGATGATGCCCGCGCCGGTAGGAGATCGCCCCGCCGCCGCGCCCCACATAGCTATATAGGAGAGGACAGCAGCACCCCGCCCCGCTGGACAGATCGCCCCGGACAGGCCGCGCCGGGCTGATGATGCCGCGCCCG
>OOCQ01001692.1_pt1 | contig 12293 bp, 10 predicted proteins | sample 1671121 | NCBI WGS metagenome assembly OOCQ01 (sample SAMN06348124, study PRJEB24527) | human gut metagenome | biome: human gut; feature: ankylosing spondylitis patient; material: feces | host: Homo sapiens | place: China | collected 2015-10 | reverse complement strand
ACAACAATTCAAAATTCAGGATAATTATTTAATAAATTAAGCTAATAATATACTTAAATTAAAAAAATAAACATAAAATATGGTTGCATTTGGTGATTTTGCGTATTATAATATAGGTTGAAACATCAGCTAAGGAGAATTGCAAATGAAACAAGTTGAAATTTTTACAGATGGTGCTTGCAGCGGCAATCCGGGGCCCGGTGGCTGGGGTGCGATTTTGAGATATAATGAGCACGAAAAAGAAATTTCGGGCGGAGAAGCTGTCACTACAAACAACCGTATGGAAATTAGTGCCGTAATTGGTGCGCTTTCTCTACTTAAAGAGCCTTGCAATGTAACTCTGTATAGTGATTCTCAATATGTTTGCAACGCATTAAAGCTCGGTTGGGCAAAAAAGTGGAAAGCAAACGGCTGGATGCGCAACAAAAAGGAAAAAGCTCTTAACCCTGAGCTTTGGGACAAGCTCCTTTCCCTTTGCGATATCCACAATGTTGATGTTGTATGGGTTAAAGGTCATGCAGGTCACCCTGAAAATGAGCGCTGCGATCGACTTGCGGTTGCCGAAGCTCACAAGTTTTCTAAATCCTAATGACCGATTTTATATAGATATAGATTGGAGATTATCAAGTATGAGATATATTTATGCAGACAACTCCGCTACAACAGCTATATCGCCTACTGTACTTGAAAAAATGATGCCTGTACTCACCGAGTACTACGGAAATCCGTCAAGTCTTTACAGAATCGGCGGTAAAGCCAAGGAAATTCTTGAAAATTCAAGAGAAAATATTGCAAAAAACCTTGGTGCGGCTAACGCAAATGAGATATACTTTACCTCAGGCGGCAGTGAATCTGACAACTGGGCTTTAAAGGGCGTATGCAGAGTTCTTAAGGCAAAAGGCAAAAAACACATTATTACTTCAAAATTTGAACACCACGCTATTCTTCATACCTGCCAGACACTTGAGAAAGAGGGCTTTGAGGTTACTTACCTTGATGTGTACGAAAACGGTATTGTTCATCCCGAAGATGTAGAAAACGCAATCAGAGAAGATACAGCTATTGTATCTATTATGTATGCAAACAACGAAATCGGTACTATCCAGCCAATTACCGAAATCGGCGCAATTTGCAGAAAACACAAAGTAATATTCCATACTGACGCTGTTCAGGCTGCAGGTTATGTAAAAATAAATGTTCAGGAGCAGAATATTGATATGCTTTCAATGACTGCTCATAAATTGCATGGTCCTAAGGGCATCGGACTTCTCTATATCAGACGAGGTATCAGAATAGAGAATTTAATTGACGGCGGTGCTCAGGAAAGAAATAAAAGAGCCGGCACTGAAAATGTTGCAGGAGTAGTAGGTCTTGACGCAGCTCTCCAAGAGGCTGTTGACACAATGGACGAAAGACGAGAGCATCTCGAAAAATTGCGTGACAGACTTATTGACGGACTTCTCAAGATTGAGCGCTCAAGAGTAAACGGCGACAGAGTTCACCGCTTACCGGGTAATGTAAATATGTGCTTTGAGGGCATTGAGGGCGAAAGCCTGCTTTTAAGACTTGATATGAACGGAATTTCAGCGTCTTCGGGCTCTGCTTGTACTTCAGGCAGTCTTGACCCGAGCCATGTTCTTCTCGCTATCGGTCTTCCCCACGAAATTGCACATGGAAGTATGCGTCTTTCTTTCTCAGCGGAGCTTACTGACGAAGATGTTGACTATATGCTCGAGGTTATTCCGCAGATTGTAACCTACCTTAGAAATATGTCACCTCTTTGGGAAAAAATCAAAAAACAAGAGGCTTTGGAGAAGTAATTTCAATTATAAAACAGGAGGTTTAAGATATGGCTTATTCTGAAAAGGTAATGGACCACTTTGCCAATCCAAGAAATGTTGGCGAAATTCCCGATGCAGACGGTATCGGTGAGGTTGGCAACTCAAAATGTGGCGACATTATGAAAATGTATATAAAAGTTGAGGACAACAGAATTGTAGATGTTAAGTTCAAAACTTTTGGCTGCGGTGCGGCTATTGCTACAAGCAGTATGGCTACTGAGCTTATCAAGGGCAAAACTATTGATGAGGCTTTAAAGCTAACTAACAAGGCAGTTATGGAGGCTCTTGACGGACTTCCGCCGGTAAAGGTTCACTGCTCTGTTCTTGCCGAGCAGGCTATTAAGGCTGCTCTTGCAGATTACTATAAAAAGAACGGTATTGACCCTACTCCAATCATCGGTGAAATCGGAGATTGTGACGATTGTCATTGCCACTGATAAAATTACGGACAGGCTTTATCGCCTGTCCTTTTTTAATACTGGTGAAAATACTTAATCGAACCATAACCTGTTTTAGTATATTTGCTGTATAATTTTTGATATTAATGCAAAAGATAAAGCAGGTGATGAAAATGTATAAAGATATGCCGTTAGGCTTTGTGAACGCACTTGCTAAAAATGAAAGTGCAATGCAAAGATTTGCTCAGATGGATAAATCTGAAAAGCAGGAGTTACTTGACAAAGCACACAATGTAACTTCAAAAGCTGAAATGCAAAACCTCATAAACAGTATAAACTCATAAGAAAAAGACGGTCAGTTGACCGCCTTTTTTATACTAAAGATTAGAACTGTTATCAAATCTGTTGCGCAAAAGTTTTAGTGCCTTGGTTTCAATTCTGCTCACATACGAGCGAGATATATTCAGCTTTTGTGCAATTTTCTTTTGAGTTTGCGGTTTGTTTCCATCCAAGCCGTACCGCATTATAATTATCATCTTTTCCCTTGGGCTAAGCTCCTCGTTAATGAATTGTCCGAGCTTTTTTCTGTTCAGTTGAAAATCAAGCTGTTCAAGAATATTATCATCAACAGACATAATATCAAGCAAAGTTAGCGGATTTCCGTCTTTGTCGCTGTCAATGGTTTCATTAAGTGAAATGTCCTGTGCAGTCTTTTTTGCGTTGCGAAAATGCATAAGAATTTCATTTTCTATACAGCGAGAGGCATAGCTTGACAGCTTAATTTTTTTACTTAGATCATAAGTATTTATAGCCTTAATAAGTCCGATAGTGCCGATTGACACCAAATCGTCCTGCTCGCTTTGATTTCCGTAATATTTTTTTATAATGTGTGCCACAAGCCTTAAATTGTGCTCAACAAGAGTATTTCTCGCCTCAATATCACCGTTAGCACTGCGTACGAGATATTCGTGTTCTTCTTTTTCTGAAAGCGGCTTAGGAAAAGAACCGTTACCGCAAATATGCAGAATAAAAAAGCAAATATACTGACCGAGAAAGTTTATTAATTCAAACAAAAAATCACCTCTGACAAAATCTATAATTAAAAATACTCCTGATTATAAGTATTCGGTCAGAGGATTTATTTTGCTTGTACTAAGGTTAAATATCGTAAGAAATTATTTTTTATTATCAATCACAATTTCTTTGTTGCAAATTTCCTTAGCTGCCATTTTATGTGAAATGAGAATACAGGTTTTATTCTTGAGCGTTTTTAAGTTTTTGAGAAGTTGCACTTCGGTATCAGCATCAAGTGCCGAGGTTGCCTCATCAAAAATTATAATCGGCGAGTCGCAGTAAACTGCCCTTGCGATTGCAATTCTCTGAATTTGTCCCTCAGAAAGTCCCTTGCCGTTCTCTCCCACAACAGTATCGAGTTTTTGGGGCAATTTTTCTATAAAATCATAAGCACACGCTATCTTGGCGGCTTTAATGATTTTTTCATCATCGGGAGAATTAGCAGTAAAAGCTATGTTATCTCTGATAGTGCCCGAAAGCAGAAAGTTTCCCTGCGGCACATATGAAAACATACTGCGCACGTTTTTATCTATATACACCTTACCACCATTTGCAAGCGAAAGGTAAATTTCTCCGTTATCAGGCGTAATAACATTAAGCAACAGCTTTGTAAGCGTACTTTTGCCAATTCCCGAAATGCCTGCAAGCAAAACGAAGTCACCTTTATTTAACTCAAGACTTGTATTTTTTAGCACATCTTCCCTGCAGTAGCTAAAAGTGATATTATCAAACACGATTTTCTCGGTTTGACTATACAGCTTGAGCACATCAATATCAGACTTGTTGATTATCTCTTCGTTCTCAAGGTTTTCAATATCCATAAGTCGTTCGGCAGATGCAAGCGCAGAATAATAAGACGGCAAAATACTGCTGATTCCACGAACAGGGCCTTGAATTTGGGATACAAGGGCAAGCATAGAAGTAAGCACACCGTATGTAATTGTGTGGTCGCTGATAGCGAACGCACCCCATATGAGAGCATACATATAGCCAAGGGCAAAAACAAACGAAAATCCTGTGGTAGCAAATATTGAAATATAGTTTCTTATTCTCTTAATTCTAAAATTATTTTGCTGAAGATTCATTGCATTTTCGGCTACCTTGTTTTCAGCTCCGAAAGTTTTTACAACGAGCAGACTTGAAAATATCTCCTGAAAAAAAGAGCGAGTTTTGCCGTCAGACTCCTGAACTGCCTTATGCAAAGATTTCATTTTAGACTTAAAGAGCAATACAACGGCAAACATAAGCGCTCCGCCGAAAACGAACACAAGGCAAAATGTTTTGTCAATCGAAAAAAGCACTATAAAAACGCCGACCAACTTTACCAAAAAATAAACAATGTTTGGAATAATAGAAATTATAGAACTAACTACAACGGAAACATCACTTGTAATTCTGTTGAGCAATTCACCTGTATGTATCTCGGAGATTCTATCGTATTTTTTTCTTATAATGTGATTGAACAAATCCTGTTTCATACGGATTTCAAGTTTAGCAGACACATTAAAAGTCAGCACCCTGCTTAATATTCTGATGACAAGCTGTGCAACTGTAAGTGAAACGAGGATAACTGCGTAAAAAACAATTCCGCCAACATTGGTATTAACAGCTGAATCTACGATACCTCTCGACAGGGTTGCAACGGCAACGCCAAGATATGCCATTGCTCCGTATATTACCGACATTAAAATTATGCTGAGTATTTGCGGTCTTGCTTTTTTGAATATCCACTTGTTGGTTTCAGAATCAAGAATTTTTTTCAGCCTATTCATAGCTATCTCCCATCGGTCAAAAATTTCTCACAAATTTCAGCTGACTCAATATCAGTATTACATTTAAGCAAATAAAAATTATTTTCGCTTATTAGCTTATCGGCAGTAGTCAACATATAATCGGCATATTCATCATCAAGGGATAACTTAATTGTATTCTTATAAAGCATTGGAAAAACATCTTTTTTATTCAGCTTTACAATGCTGTTTGTCTGTGCCCTTTCAAGAAATACTATTCCGCCGAGCTTTGCACGAGTATTAGTGTTTACCCCACTTCCGCCGTCAAATGGCGAACCGTACACATACCATTCGTTCTCTATAAATCTGATAATGGGTTTATCGTCATTTAGAATTTTTATCTTGTCTTTACCAAATTTTTCTATCCATAATTTAGTATGGGTTGACTTTCCAACACCGGAATTTGCGGAAAACAAATACGCTTTTTCTTTATAGATAATTGCGGATGAATGAAGAAATATTGCGTTGAATTTAAGTACTTTTTTATTGAAAATATCGGACATAAAGATATTTTCCAATCCGCCAATGCTCATAAGCATTTTATCATCATATTTTTGTCGCACATAATCTTCACGAATTGTAAATTTTATTAAAGGCGGCTCATCGCCAAAGTATTGATAATCTTTTGCTTTTGACTCAAATTCCTTAAAATTGGATTTCAATTTGCACACGATATCTGCTATTTTATAAATCGGCATAACATCACCAAATATATTATATTACAAAATCTGAAAATAAGCAACAAAAAGCACAGATGTTGCCACCTGTGCTTTTAATTGAATTATTAGTTTTCGCTGTTTGCAATGAATGTCTGAATATCTGTAACATCGAGAACATCAATGTTGCCGTCTTTATTGAAGTTAGCGGCAGTCAAAGCGTCTTTTGATGTTATGACTTCGGTTTCACCTGCGATGTAGCGCTGAAGTAAGGTTACATCGTTTACATCTACTTTGCCGTCAAGGTTGACATCGCCGAGAAGAATTTTCTTGTCAAGCGATACAAAGTTAATTCCGTTTTCCTCTGCATAAGTTTCAGCATAAGAATTTGAATAACCGTAAATTGTAAGTTTATCACAATTCAAAAATGCTTTGTCAGAAATATTTTTAACTGTTTTCGGAATAACGACTTTTTCAAGAGAGGTACAGCCTGCAAATGAAAAATCCGAAATTGTACCGACAGAATTAGGAACGGTAAACTCTGTTAAAGAAGTGCAGTTCTGGAAAGTCTGTCCTTTAATTTCTGAAATATTAGAGCTGATATTTACAGATGTCAAAGAAGTACAGCCCATAAATGCGGCATAACCGATTTTATCAAGCGTCATAGGAATATTGACCGACTTCAAAGAAGTACAGCCGCTAAAAGCAAACTCACCGATTACATCTATTGATTTTGCATTTGAAAATGAAATATTTTCAATCGCTGTGTTATTCAAAAATGCGTAATCAGCAATTTCCAAAACAGTGTATGCTGAGAGCTTATTAGGAACGACAACATCGGTTTTAGAGTCGGTGTATCCGTAAATTCTGCAATTGAAATCGCTTGTCGGCAAATATTTAAAACCGTTTTCTTCAAAATAAGTAGCCGCATTTGCAGATACAACGGCAGACATTATTAAAGCTAAAGCAATAGCTAAGCATGAAAATTTTTTTAAATAATGAGTTCTCATAATAAAACCTCATTTATTACCAGTCTTCACCACTAACTTCAGCACCGCCAGTAGCGATGATATCAGGATTACTCTGTTTAATTCTTTGCAAATCAACATCATCGGTCTCACTGCCAGCGAGAATATTCTCAAATGAGAATTTAGTTACTTCAACTTCAGGCGAAGAATAAACCTTTTTGTTTTTCATTCAAATACCTCCATAAGTATTTTAACGGCAAGGCAGATTTTACTCTGCCCTGCCCAAAAATTCAAATCATCAAACTGTGGCGTCAGGGCCTAAGTTGATGTTTGCTAAGTCAGAAGTGATATATGTAAGGTTACCGATATCATACATATTCATATAAACAGGATCACTTAAGTAAATCTTTCCTGAAACTGTATCATAAATATATGAGTAAACCTTTAATACATTCTGTCTTGCGTTTGAGGTGTTCTTAAACTGTAAGTAATACTCAATTCTGTTCTTTACAGAAATATCAGAGTTCTTAATCTCGTATCTGTAAATATTTCTGTTAGCATCGCCTATTGTGTAAGTACCTACCTTACCGTTAGCCGTTGCAGCCATTACCTTTTCACCAATAGCAGTAGTATCAGAATCTGTTACATAAGACTTGAGATCATTAATATCGTTATATTTTGCAACGATTTCAAATGCAATACCAACCTTGATATTAGCATTATTCTTGATGAGTTTCTGATCCTTATCAAAGCTGAGAGCAAAGTCTGTGTAGAGGTAATCGTTCTTAGTAGCACCTGTATTAAGTGTTTCGCCGTCACCCTTTACACCGTCGCCTGTTGTCCACTGGTTTCTTGTGTACTCAAGGAGTCTGATGCTTGCCTGAGCCTCTTTAATATCTTCCTTAGCAAATCTGTCTGCATATACAGGAACGATATAGTAGTTCTGATAGCTTACATAGTTATATTCCTTAGAATATGACTTAGCAATGAGGTTTTTATAACCGTCAAGCTTAGAAAGTTCTGTTAATCTTACTGACATATCTGTATTAGGATTAGCCATATAATTCTTAACTGCATCGCTAAACTGCTGTGCGCTATCTCTGTTATCAAAGATTGCCCAGTAGCTGAGTTCATACTCATGAGCGTCATCTGCGGTTGAATACTTAATAGTATCAGGGAACTCGGTTGTGCCTGTCTTGTAGAGATAATCACCGTTTGACATAGCTAATTCGCCATACTTAACAGTTTCAGGTTTTGTCCATCCACCGTCAACAGCAAGAGCTGTAATTGTAAGATCTGGAGATTTAGTAGTAGCATCAACAGTAGCGGTATAGTCGGTGATTACTGCATGATCAATATCCCACTTAATCTCATTTCTGAAGTTAGATACAAACGGAGCTTTCTTTGTGATGAATTCTTTGCTAAGCTGATCTTTCTCAAGATGTGCAGCTACATTCGCAGCCCACATTTCCTCTAACTCAATACCTGAAACTGTGTCTTTGACTACATAACTCTGTTCGCCGTTAAGTCTTGTTTTATAAGTGTAAGTAATCGTGTATTCGAGTGGATTTGATTTGATATTTGAATAGAACGGAATGTTTGACTTGATAAGTCTGTATGAAATATTATGATCATCATCTTCATATGGTTCAAACAATGAGCTAATTGCACGCACTACACTGTAAGTTTTCTCACCTGTGCCTGTAAATGTTGCATCATAACGCTTAGGTGTGTCACTGCTGTAACCTTCATAGAAGCCTTCTACTGTATCATTACCGTAAGGTACGGTTCTAAGTGTAAGACGAATTTTATATGTGCTTGTATAAGTAACATATTTTGAAGGAATTACAAGGTTACCGGATGTTTCGGCAATAGACGCCTTAACAATATTGTTGCTGTCTATGATGTCTGCCTTAATGAAAGTTTTGCCATCTGCAGAGCCTGTAAGCAATGTGTGTGAAAGTGTTAATGTACCGCTTGGAGTTGGAATAAAGCGAGCAACATAAGTTGCGTTGTTTGTCATTGGGAAGTCAGCATCGGACTCATTAGTAATGAATGAATAACCGTCAGAAGTCTTAAGGTACCAGCCAATGAAATAGTAATTAGCATCGACATCTGTTTGAGCATGAACACTGAAGTTACCGCCGCCTACTGCACCTTCACATGTTGTCTTGCCGCTGTAATCGGCATTTGTAAAGTAAGCCTGAGCTTTAGTATTTACACCGACATTGCTGTCTGCTACAAATGTGTCTTCAACAAACTTAGAAGTATCGTCTGCTCTGTACTCAATCTTAACATTAGCGGAAATCTTCTGAGCTTTCTTAGAGAAATACCAACGGCCGTCAGCACGAGTACCCTTATCATAACCGTCAAATATTGACATTTCATAAGCAATCTTTACAGGTGAACCGGCATATTTCTTAAGTTTGTCATAAGCTTCCTTATAAGAAGAAGTGTCAACCATCTTCTCATCAATAAGGCTTGAACAGTTGATTGTAGTAATGTATGTACCGTCTTTGTCATATACTGACCACTCAGTAGCATAATTACCAATATTTTCAATTTTCTTATAACCGTTAGATATTACTGTAAGATAATTGCTGTTATAAGCATCTTTCCAATCCTCTGAAAGAAAATTTCCAAAGATGTCAACGATATTGCCATAGTAATCCTTAAGCGGTTCAAGTTCTTTCGGATTATAAGTAGATTTGGTTAAACCGTCTTTAGACGGAATATTATCTGTTGTAGTTCTGTAACGGAAGTCGAAGATAATATTATCTACATCCGAAGTTTCAGAAAGTTTGTAGAAGTCATCATAGTCATAGGTCTGGCAGTTAAATTCACTTTTATTACTCTGATCCGAGAAGCTCTGTTTATGTATATCGTCCCAGAAGTAGTTGTTCAATGTAATACCCTTAACATAATTAGCTTTTTTACCGTTAAGGTATTTAGGAATCTGCATTGAATATTTACCACCCTCATATACCAAAGGCTGACCGGGATAACCGCCAAGTGCATTCTTTGTTAGAGAATTAAATTTGTCCTTTTCTTTGCCGTTTTTGTACCAAGCCTGAACAGCAACTGTGTTGCCCCACTTAGCCTGTACTGTTTCGTCAAAGCCCTCGACATAGAATGTAACTGTGTCGGTAACGTCGATGTAGTAGTAAATAGGTGTGATTTCAATAAACTTATCTGTGCAATCCTCAGGAATTGTGTATTCAAATGAATATACGCCGTCAGCATTAGCCTTTGAGCTATCAATAATTCCGTAAGAATAGCCATTTACTGAGAATGCTTTTACATAGTATTCGCTTCTGTAAGGCTCTGCAATTGTAGTTGTAACTGTAATTGTTGAGCCTAACTTTGCGTAGCCTTCATTATAATAATCAGCAGATTTCAGCTTAGTTACATCATCACCTGTGTAAGAAATTACAGTATCTGCCATATCAGCGTACTTCTGATATGTAGCTCTGACAGTACCGTCTTTAGCATATACTTTAACTCTCGAAGAAACTGTGCCTGAAGCATCAGGAATAATCTCATAACTTGTAGACTTTGTAGAGTCAGTTGAACTCTCAACAATGTCGGTACCGTTGTAGTAACCGAGGTTAATCTTTACGCTTGAAATAGTATCTGCATAATCTTCAAGTACTCTAAACCTTGCGAAAGTTGTACTTACATATTGATCTTGACCTTGCTTAGGCAAGTTATGTCCGCTTTGACCGCAGTCAAGATACTTTTTATTAGATTCATTAGCAAAAGCTTTGGAATTATTGTAATTATCATACGCATATTCCCATGATGTTGACTTACCTACTGAATCAGAAATCGTAAAACAATATGTTTTAGAGGTGTCAAAGTCTGCGCTGTCAAAGTAAGCATACACCTGATTATTTGAATCACGGTAAAGGTTGAGATGCTTTGTGAAAGCACTCGGGTTTGAATCGCTGTCGCTGTAAATGAGGTAAAGATTCGGAATCATTGTACCTGTAGCTTCAGCAAACTTTGCAAATACATCAGTGTCTTTTGTAAGTTTAAATGTGTATGTTGTATTTGTTGAAAGGCAATCGCTTGTACCGTTGATATCTGAGTACCAACCTTTAAATACATAACCTTCCTTAGCAACAGCATTAAATGTTACCTCTGTACCATACGGATATGTGCCTTCATCTATAGGACTGCCATTGCTCGAACAGCTGAAAGTACCCATTTTATCATCGCTGCCTGTTACATAGCCAAAGCCTAAACGGCAATCCGGTTTTTGTGCAAATGTAGCAGAAACAGTTACATTGCTTGCAGGCATTGTGTAAGAACCGTCACTGTTAGGTTTGATAGCATTACCGTTTGCATCTTTTACAGTAACAGTATCAAGCTCATAACCGTCACTCGGTTCGGATGTTACTGTAAATGTCTTGCCTTCCGCAAGTAAGGTTTCAGAAGTAGTAACTGTACCGTTTTTGATATTTTTATCAACAGTTACTTTGTAATTTACAGCTGATGAAGCTGATGTAACTGTTACTGTTTTATCACCATCATATTTAATAGTAATATCAGACTGATTTGTTGTTTCAATTTGAAAATTACCATCTTTTTTTGTCAATTGACAGCCGTCATAATTAAGTGTAAAATTATCAACTGATATCCATGTGCTGTTTCCGGTAAATTTAAACTGATAAGTTCCGGCTGGTTTATTACTGTAAGTTATTGAATAAGTTTTGGTAGATTCATCATATGACATTTTATCCTCAGCTTGTGCTGGAGTCCATTCTTTACCATTAACAAGGCTATTCTCACCGGCAACATAGTAAGGTGTAACTGTTATAGGTTGATCTCCTTCAGTAACAGTTAAATAGTTATTGCCGTTTTTGGAAATAACGGTAAATGTAACTTTACCTGTACCTGTGCTTGACACAGTATATTTCATAGGTTCGCCTTTTTTCCAAGTAAGTTGATACTCAGTACCGGCTACAACTGTGTCACCGTATGAATTCATAATTAAGGTACCATTTTCATAAGCATCGGTTCTAAACTCAACAGTTTGACCTTTATAAGCAGAAAGGTCATAAGTAATAGAACCGCCATCAGCACCACCAAATTGGATTTCATTCCACTCATTGAATGAGCCTCTTAAAACCCAATTGCTGATAGCCGCATTCGAAGTAACCATACCGACAAGCATAGTCGAAAGCATCATCATAACAGCAAGCACAATAGAAATCGACTGTTTGCCAATACGCTTGAAATTAGTTTTCATTTTTATTACCTCCATTTAAAAAATTGAAATATATGAGCCGAATAAAGTCTGTACCGTCCGAGAGGGAAGTTTTGCTTTGACGGCGACCGCTTTTACCGACTGACCTTCGGTGAGTTTGCTGTATTCGGCAGTCAGACCGTATACTAACCCATATTTTTATTTCTTAACATTATAACATTTTTAGGTTTTTATTTCAATATTTTTTTGATGTTTTGTCGATTTTGACTTTTCTTTATTAATTATATACAAAGCATATATATGATTATTGTGCAATAATTATATTTTAAATTACTTCAAAGAATTATAATTTTA
>OOCQ01001689.1_pt1 | contig 12309 bp, 5 predicted proteins | sample 1671121 | NCBI WGS metagenome assembly OOCQ01 (sample SAMN06348124, study PRJEB24527) | human gut metagenome | biome: human gut; feature: ankylosing spondylitis patient; material: feces | host: Homo sapiens | place: China | collected 2015-10 | reverse complement strand
AACGCAAGAATGACGGTTTGTATAAGGTGTTCTCAGAGAACTTCCCTATCACCGACACACGTAATAATTTCGTTCTTGAGTTCTTGGATTACTATATTGACCCTCCTCGTTACACCATCGATGAGTGCTTGGAGCGTGGTCTTACATATAGCGTACCTTTGAAGGCTAAGATGAAACTGTATTGTACTGACCCTGACCATGAGGACTTCGGTACTTTCATCCAGGATGTGTTCTTGGGTACTATTCCATACATGACAGACAATGGTACTTTCGTAATTAATGGTGCTGAACGTGTAGTTGTATCTCAGCTGCACCGTTCTCCTGGTGTCTTCTTTAGCCAGGGTGTTCACGCCAATGGTACCGTTCTCTATTCTGCTCGAATCATTCCTTTCAAGGGTAGCTGGATTGAGTTTGCTACTGACATCAACAATGTGATGTATGCTTACATCGATCGTAAGAAAAAGTTGCCTGTTACTACCTTGCTTCGTGCTATTGGTTATGAGCAGGATAAGGATATTCTCCAGATCTTCGACTTGGCTGAGGAGGTCAAGGTTAATAAGAAGAACATGAAGGCTGCCATCGGTTGTAAGTTGGCTGCTCGTGTCTTGAAGAGCTGGAATGAGGACTTCGTTGATGAGGATACTGGTGAGGTTGTTTCTATCGAGCGTAATGAGGTAATCATGGAGCGCGAGACTGAACTTACCGCCGATAACATTGAGGAAATCGTAGAGAGTGGTGCGCAGACAGTGCTCCTTCACAAGGATGAGGAGGCTGCTAGCAAGTACACTATCATCTTCAATACTTTGGCTAAGGATCCAAGTAACTCTGAGAAGGAGGCCGTTAACTACATCTATCGCCAGTTGCGCAACGCTGACCCTGCTGATGATGCAAGTGCTCGTGAGGTATTCCAGAACTTGTTCTTCTCTGATAAGCGTTATGACTTGGGCGAGGTAGGACGCTACCGTATCAACAAGAAGTTGAGCCTCGATACTGATATTGATGTCCGCGTATTGACTAAGGAGGATATCATCGAGATTATCAAGTATCTGATTCAGCTCATCAACTCTAGCGCTACTGTCGATGATATCGACCACTTGTCTAACCGTCGTGTTCGTACCGTAGGTGAGCAGTTGGCTAACCAGTTCTCTATCGGTTTGGCTCGTATGAGCCGTACCATCCGTGAGCGTATGAACGTACGTGACAATGAGGTGTTCACTCCAACCGACTTGATTAACGCCAAGACTATCTCTAGCGTCATCAACTCATTCTTCGGTACCAACCCATTGTCTCAGTTCATGGACCAGACCAACCCATTGGCTGAGGTTACTCACAAGCGCCGTTTGTCAGCGCTGGGTCCTGGCGGTTTGACTCGTGACCGTGCAGGTTTCGAGGTTCGAGATGTACACTATACTCACTATGGTCGTCTTTGCCCTATTGAGAGTCCTGAGGGTCCAAACATTGGTTTGATCTCTTCTCTCTGTATGTATGCGAAGATCAATGACCTTGGCTTCATCGTAACTCCTTATCGTAAGGTTACTGATAGCAAGGTGGATATGAACAATGGCGACGTAGTATATTTGACTGCTGAGGATGAGGAAGAGAAGATCATCGGTCAGGGTAATGCACCTTTGACAGAGGATGGTGCTTTCATCCGCGACGTAGTAAAGTGTCGTCAGGATGCTGATTACCCTGTTGTTCCACCATCAGAGGTAGATTTTGTAGACGTATCTCCACAGCAGATTGCTTCTGTATCAGCTGGTTTGATCCCATTCTTGGAGCATGATGATGGTCACCGTGCGTTGATGGGATGTAATATGATGCGCCAGGCAGTGCCATTGCTTCATAATGATGCACCTATCGTAGGTACTGGTCTTGAGAAGCAGGTGTGTGAGGACTCACGTACTATGATTACTGCCGAGGGTGAGGGTATTATCGAGTATGTAGATGCTACTACTATTCGCATTCTCTACGACCGCACAGAGGAAGAGGACTTCGTAAGCTTCGAGCCTGCCTTGAAGGAGTATCGTATTCCTAAGTTCCGTCGTACCAACCAGAATATGACCATCGACCTTCGTCCTATTTGCGACAAGGGTCAGCGCGTGAAGGCAGGTGACATCTTGACTGAGGGTTATGCTACCGAGAATGGTGAGCTTGCCTTGGGTCGCAACTTGCTCGTAGCTTACATCCCTTGGAAGGGTTATAACTATGAGGATGCTGTCGTTATCTCCGAGCGTATGGTTCGTGAGGATGTCTTGACATCTGTACACGTAGATGAGTACTCTCTCGATGTACGTGAGACCAAGCGTGGTGTAGAAGAGTTCACAAGCGATATTCCTAACGTTAGCGAAGAGGCTACTAAGGACCTCGATGACAATGGTATCGTACGTGTTGGTGCTCGCATCGAGCCAGGTGACATCATGATTGGTAAGATCTCTCCTAAGGGTGAGAGCGATCCTTCACCAGAGGAGAAGTTGCTCCGTGCCATCTTTGGTGACAAGGCTGGTGATGTGAAGGATTCTTCTTTGAAGGCTAATCCTTCTTTGAGCGGTGTCGTTATTGATAAGAAGTTGTTCTCTCGTGCCATCAAGACTCGTGAGTCAAAGAAGCATGATAAGATTATTCTCGCTAAGATAGATGAGGAGTATGAGGCAAAGAATGATGACTTGAAGGATATCTTGGTAGACAAGTTGCTTACTCTTACTGAGGGCAAGACATCTGAGGGCGTTAAGGATTATACTGGCGCTGAGATTATCACAAAGGGTAGCAAGTTTACTGCTGCTGCTTTGAAGAATCTTGAGTATGATGGTGTTCAGTCTAACAAGTGGACTAGTGATGAGCATACCAATGGCTTGATCCAGATGCTGATCATGAACTATATCCGCAAGTATAAGCAGCTTGATGCACAGTTGAAGCGTCGTAAGTTTGCTATCACTATCGGTGATGAGCTTCCTTCTGGTATTCTCCAGATGGCTAAGGTATACATCGCTAAGAAGCGTAAGATCCAGGTAGGTGATAAGCTTGCCGGTCGCCACGGTAACAAGGGTATTGTTTCTAAGGTAGTACGTCTTGAGGATATGCCATTTATGGCAGATGGTCGCCCTGTAGATATGGTATTGAACCCATTGGGTGTGCCTTCTCGTATGAACTTGGGTCAGATCTTCGAGTGTATCTTGGGTGCTGCCGGTAAGAAGTTGGGCGTTAAGTTCGCTACTCCTATCTTCGACGGTGCTAAGCTTGAGGACCTCTCTGAGTGGACTGACCGTGCAGGACTTCCACGTTTCTGCTCTACATATCTCTATGATGGTGAGACTGGTGAGCAGTTCGACCAGCCAGCTACTGTGGGTATGACTTACTTCTTGAAGTTGGGTCACATGGTAGAGGATAAGATGCACGCCCGTTCTATCGGTCCTTACTCTCTGATTACCCAGCAGCCACTTGGTGGTAAGGCACAGTTTGGTGGTCAGCGATTTGGAGAGATGGAGGTTTGGGCCATCGAGGCATTCGGTGCTAGCCACGTACTGCAGGAGATTTTGACTATCAAGTCAGATGATGTTGTGGGCCGTAGCAAGGCATACGAGGCAATCGTGAAGGGTGATCCTATGCCAACTCCTGGCATCCCAGAGTCACTCAACGTATTGCTCCATGAGCTTCGTGGTCTTGGATTGAGCATCAAACTGGATTAATTTTGAGAACCCCTAATTAAGATATAGAAACATGGCTTTCAAAAAAGATACAAAGGTAAAGAATAATTTTACGAAGATTACCATCGGTCTCGCTTCTCCAGAGGAGATCTTGGAAAATTCGTATGGTGAGGTTACTAAGCCTGAAACCATTAATTATCGTACATATAAGCCGGAGCGTGATGGTCTCTTCTGCGAGCGCATTTTTGGTCCTACCAAGGACTATGAGTGCGCCTGCGGTAAGTACAAGCGTATCCGTTATAAGGGAATCGTTTGTGACCGATGCGGTGTTGAGGTTACAGAGAAGAAGGTTCGTCGTGAGCGTTCTGGCCATATCGAGCTCGTTGTTCCTGTAGCTCACATCTGGTACTTCCGTTCTCTCCCTAACAAGATAGGTTATCTGCTCGGTATGCCTACCAAGAAGCTTGACGCTGTCATCTACTACGAGAAGTATGTAGTGATCCAGCCAGGTGTGATGGAGGGCAAGACTGATGCTGATGGCTTGGAGGTAAACGGTTCTCATAAGCTCGACCTCTTGAGCGAGGATGAGTATATTGATATCATCGACAATCAGATTAGCGAGGATAATGACCGCTTGGAGGATTCAGACCCTAAGAAGTTTATCGCCAAGATGGGTGCCGAGGCTATCTATGAGTTGTTGCAGAATGTGGATCTCGACTCTTTGTCTTATGAGCTCCGCGACCGTGCCAACAATGACTCTAGCCAGCAGCGTAAGACTGAGGCTTTGAAGCGTCTTAACGTGGTAGAGGGCTTCCGTGCTAGCAAGGGCATCAACAAGCCTGAGTGGATGGTGATGAAGATTATCCCTGTCACTCCTCCTGAGCTCCGCCCATTGGTACCATTGGATGGTGGTCGATTCGCTACTTCTGACTTGAATGACCTCTATCGTCGTGTGATCATCCGTAACAACCGTCTGAAGAGATTGGTTGAGATCAAGGCTCCTGAGGTTATCCTCCGTAATGAGAAGCGTATGTTGCAGGAGGCTGTTGATAGCTTGTTCGACAACTCTCGCAAGAGCTCTGCCGTGAAGAGCGAGAGCAACCGTCCATTGAAGTCACTCTCTGACTCTTTGAAGGGTAAGCAGGGACGTTTCCGTCAGAACTTGCTGGGTAAGCGTGTTGACTATTCTGCACGTTCCGTTATCGTAGTTGGTCCTGAGTTGAAGATGGGTGAGTGCGGTCTTCCTAAGTTGATGGCAGCCGAGCTTTATAAGCCATTTATCATCCGTAAGTTGATAGAGCGTGGCATCGTGAAGACTGTCAAGAGCGCCAAGAAGATTGTGGATCGCCGTGAGCCAGTTATCTGGGACATCTTGGAGAACGTAATGAAGGGTCACCCAGTCATGCTGAACCGTGCCCCTACACTTCACCGACTTGGTATCCAGGCATTCCAGCCTAAGATGATTGAGGGTAAGGCTATCCAGTTGCACCCATTGGCATGTACAGCGTTCAACGCCGACTTCGATGGTGACCAGATGGCTGTTCACCTTCCATTGAGCAATGAGGCTGTATTGGAGGCTCAGATCTTGATGCTTCAGAGCCATAACATCTTGAATCCTGCTAATGGTGCTCCTATCACAGTGCCTTCTCAGGATATGGTGCTTGGTCTTTACTATATTACTAAGATTCGCCCAGGAGCTAAGGGCGAGGGCTTGACTTTCTACGGTCCAGAGGAGGCATTGATTGCCCGTAATGAGGGTCGATGTGATCTCCATGCTTTGGTAAAGGTCGTTGTGGACGACTTGGTAGATGGTCAGATTCAGAAGCGCTTGGTTGAGACTTCTGTTGGTCGTGTCATCGTGAATGGCATTATCCCTGATGAGGTAGGCTTCTTCAATGATGTCATCTCTAAGAAGACTCTCCGTGGCTTGATTTCTAATGTAATCAAAGCTGTAGGTATGGCCCAGGCTTGTGAGTTCCTTGATGGAATCAAGAACTTGGGTTATCGTATGGCTTATGTTGCTGGTTTGTCATTCAACCTTGGCGATATCATCATCCCACCTGAGAAGGAGGAGATTGTTGAGCGTGGCCGCAAGGAGGTTGAGGAAATCACCAACAACTATAATATGGGTTTCATCACCAACAAGGAGCGTTACAACCAGGTTATCGATGCGTGGACTCACGTTAACACCGACCTTGGTAACATCTTGATGAAGGAGATGACCGAGGCTGACCAGGGATTCAACGCCGTATACATGATGCTTGATTCCGGAGCCCGTGGTTCTAAGGATCAGATTAAGCAGCTCTCTGGTATGCGTGGTTTGATGGCTAAGCCTCAGAAGGCTGGTGCCGAGGGTGCGCAGATCATTGAGAATCCTATCCTTTCTAACTTTAAGGAGGGTATGTCAGTGTTGGAGTACTTTATCGCTTCTCACGGTGCTCGTAAGGGTCTTGCTGATACCGCTATGAAGACTGCCGATGCAGGTTACTTGACTCGTCGTCTTGTTGACGTTTCTCATGACGTCATCATCACTGAGGAGGATTGCGGTACATTGCGTGGCTTGGTTTGCACAGCACTGAAGAATGGTGATGAGGTCATCTCTTCTCTCTATGAGCGTATCTTGGGTCGTGTATCAGTACATGATATCATCCACCCAACTACTGGCGAGAAGATTGTCAAGGCTGGTGAGGAAATCACAGAGGCTAAGGCTAAGGCTATAGAGGATTCACCTATCGAGAGCGTAGAGATTCGTTCAGTGCTCACTTGCGAGAGCAAGAAGGGTGTCTGCATGAAGTGTTATGGCCGCAACTTGGCTACCGCTCGCATGGTTCAGCTCGGTGAGGCTGTAGGTGTCATCGCTGCTCAGGCTATTGGTGAGCCTGGTACTCAGTTGACTCTTCGTACATTCCACGCCGGTGGTATTGCGTCTAACGCTGCTGCCAATGCTAAGATCGAGGCTAAGAACAAGTCACTTATCGAGTTCGATGAGTTGAGCACTGTTCCATTCGTTGAGGAAGATGAGGAAGGAAACGACGTTAAGTGTGAGAAGGTAGTAAGCCACTTGGCTGAAATCCGCTTCGTTGATCCTAACACTAAGATAGTTCTCTCTACATTGAACGTACCTTACGGTTCTTCTCTCTATCACAAGGAGGGCGAGACTGTAGAGAAGGGTACTGTCATTGCTCGCTGGGACCCATTCAACGCCGTTATCGTGAGCCAGTATGCTGGTACATTGAAGTTCAACGACGTACAGAAGGATCAGACTTACCGTGCCGAGGTCGATGAGACCACAGGCTTGGAGGAGAAGATCATCACCGATTCTAAGAATAAGGCGATGGTTCCTTCTTGTGATGTAGTTGATGCTAACGGTGAGGTTCTTGGTACATACAACTTCCCTGTAGGTGGTCACCTCGCAGTAGAGGATGGTCAGACCATCAAGACAGGTGAGGTATTGGTTAAGATTCCACGTGCCGTAGGTGGTGCAGGTGATATCACCGGTGGTCTTCCACGTGTTACTGAGCTCTTGGAGGCTCGTAACCCATCTAACCCAGCTGTCGTATCAGAAATCGATGGTGAGGTAACCATGGGTAAGGTAAAGCGTGGTAACCGTGAGATCATCGTAACCTCTAAGACTGGCGATCAGAAGAAGTATCTCGTATCTCTGTCTAAGCAGATCTTGGTACAGGAGCATGATGCCGTTCGTGCAGGTACTCCATTGTCTGATGGTAGCGTAACTCCAGGCGACATCCTCGCCATCATGGGTCCTACCGCAGTACAGGAATACATTGTTAACCAGATCCAGGACGTTTACCGTCTGCAGGGTGTGGCTATCAACGATAAGCACTTCGAGGTAGTGGTTCGCCAGATGATGCGCAAGGTGCGTATCGACGATCCAGGTGATACTACATTCTTGGAGCAGGAGTTGGTAGATAAGCTCGACTTCGCTGAGGAGAACGATCGTATCTGGGGCAAGAAGGTGGTTACTGACGCCGGTGACAGCACAGAGTTGAAGCCAGGTCAGATCATCACAGCTCGCAGATTGCGTGATGAGAACTCTTCTTTGAAGCGTCGTGACTTGAAGCTTGTTCAGGTTCGTGATGCCGTAGCTGCTACTTCTACTCAGATTCTCCAGGGTATTACCCGTGCCGCTCTTGGTACTAAGAGCTTCATGAGTGCCGCTTCATTCCAGGAGACTACTAAGGTCTTGAACGAGGCTGCCATCCGTGGTAAGGTAGATTACCTTGAGGGTATGAAGGAGAACGTTATCTGCGGTCACTTGATTCCTGCAGGTACTGGTCTTCGCCAGTGGGAGAAGCTCATAGTAGGCTCTAAGGAAGAATATGAGCGTATGCAAGCTAACAGAAAAAATGTGTTGGATTATGCTGATTCTCCTATCGTGGACTAATAGTTCATACACATTATTATAATATAAAGAAGCCATAGACGAGAAATCATCTATGGCTTTTTTTTTTGTTGTTTTTTCTCTTGATGATGGAGATAAGAATGGCTTACGACAAGAAGGATGCGGAGGAAGAATTGGATCTGGACCTGGAATGGAAAGGAATCAGGGACCGCCATGCCAGCGAGTCTCGCTTCGCTTGGCGTAAGATGGCTGCGTCTTTTGTTGGAGTATTGCTTCTTTCGGGTGTGGCTTTTGCTGCCATTCATACATTCTCTTCCCGTCATGATGATACAAGGTTGGCACTGGCAGATACTACTGTTGCCAAAAGTGTTGCTCGGCAAGATACGCTTTCTTCGCATTATCAGAAGAATGGTGGTGAAGGTAAGCAGGCTAATCGTTTCGGTAAGACATTCGATAATGTCAGCTTGAGTAGCATGCTTGCTGAGATGGCTAAGCACTATGGAGTGGCAGTGGAGTATCATAAACCAGATGCCAAGCAACTCCGTTTTTACTATGAGTGGAACTGCGGTGATGAACTCCAAAAGGTATTGGATGAGTTGTACCATTCACAGCAGGTAAGCTTATCGCTGGAGAATGGAGCTATCATTGTGGAATAAAACTAGGCTCGAGTTTTCGTGCTATTAAATATTTTATAATAAAGTTAGAATGTTATGAGAAGAAGTATATTTTGTCAAGCTTTTCTTTTGATGCTCCTCGCCATGTTACCAATGCAAGGCATGGCTCAGCGCATCAGCCGCTCCTATACCAATCGCTCGATGTCGGAAGTGCTCAAGGACCTTGGCAAGGCTAGCCAGCGATATAAGATTAGTTTTATCTATAATGAATTAGAAGATTTCACCGTAACCACCTCTTTTTCCAACCTGACCCTGCCCGAAGCGCTAGGCAATGTCTTCGGCTTTTATCCACTTAAGGCTACGGTGGAAGACAGCTTGATTTTTGTGGAGTGTACCCAAAAGGAGCCAACGAAACTGATGGGGCGAGTCTGGGATGAGCATCATAGACCCATAGAGTTTGCCAATGTAGCCCTGCTGAATCCACAAGATTCTTCCTTCATCACGGGTGGAGTGACCAATGCCTGTGGCAATTTTGTCATCCCCTGTGGCATGAAGAGAGTCATCGCTAAGGTTAGCTGTGTGGGGTATCACACCTTATATAATATATATAATGTAGGGCGTATCGGCAACTTGATGCTTCGCGAGAGTACAATGAACATCCATGGAGTAGTGGTCAAGGCGAAACGTCCATCGTTCAAAAGAGGCGCTGAGGGGATGCTGGTAGATGTTCAGCATACCGATTATGCCAAGTTGGGAGATGCTCTGGATGTATTCAGGGAGATGCCGCTGCTCAATATTTCCAATGATGGTACTGTCAATGTCTTTGGAAAGGGAACACCTCTTATTTACATCAATAATAAGCAGGTGAGAGATGTTGACGAGCTGAAGCGTTTGAAGTCTGGCGACATCAAGAATGTGGAGATTATCACTTCTCCTGGGGCTAAGTATGATGCTACGGTTTCTTCTGTGATAAGAGTGAAAACGGTGAAAAAGAAAGGCGAGGGATTGAGTGGAACTTTCATCTCGAAGCTCTCCTATAATGGTTTTTTGAATGGATTTGAACAAGTCAATTTGAATTATCAGCACAAGGGATTGGAACTGTTCTCTACCTTGTATGGCTCCTTCGGATTCAATTATGACATCAATGGCAGCCATTCTATCGGTGCCTCTTACGAAGTTTCGAAGAGTTTATATGGCAATGGGAATGCTTGCGGAGAAAGTACGATTGTTTCTGATGGCGTGGAGGAAGATGAGTTGCTGCAGAGAATAGACTTAGAGAATGTACACGGTCCGCAGCAGGATGCCAATTTCTATTATATGGGAACTATCGGTAAGATGAAAAATTGATTTCAATGCCAGCTATATCTATAGAAAGTCCGGGAGGTCCATGCCCCAGGACGAAGCGGCTTCTGAGGGTGAGAGCAGAATGGTTCATACATATAGTAGAAATCACAATTCCTTATGGGCAGGCAAGCTGATTTTGTCTCATCCACTGGGTAAGGGTTCTGTTGAACTGGGCAGTGAATTAACATCCACTAGGAGTAGGGGCGCATATTCCAATGAAGAGAATATCGTGGCTTCCTCTTCCACTCTGGTGAAGGAAAGCAATGTGGCAGGTTTCTTGTCACTGTCTTATCCATTGGGCTATTTCTCCTTGCAGGGTGGTGTGAGATATGAGTATGTCAATTCTGATTTCTATCAGTTTGACGAGTGGCAGTCTGAGCCCAGCCGCAAGTATGGAAACTGGTTCCCTAACTTTGCTATATCCTACTCTCAGGGTAAGTGGTCAACCTCTCTGTCGTATACTTGCCAGACGCAACGCCCTTCGTATAATAGTCTTCGCAATGAGGTGCAATATGATAACCGCTATATGTATGAGGGTGGAAATCCTTATTTACGCTCATCGTTGCTGCATAATCTGTCATGGGATATAGTATATTCTTGGATCAATTTCGGTGCTGAATACGAATATACTGGCAAGCCTATCGTCTGGTATGCCACCTTGTATGATGGGGAGAGCATTGCTTACTTGCGCAATATGAATTTCGGTCACAATCAGGCGTTCACCTTGTATCTCATCGCTTCGCCTAAGCTTGGCTGGTATAATCCTACATGTCAGGTTTTCTATCAGCAGCAATTCTTGGATGGCAAGAAATATGGATTGGCTACTGACCTGAAAAGACCTTCTTTGGGAGTTACCTGGAACAATAAGTTCTCCTTTAGTTCCACCTTCACAGGTTGGCTTACCCTGCATGGCAATACTTATTTATGGAATGACTTCCAGCGCAGCAGGCCAGGGTATTATGTTTCCATGCGTTTGGTCAAGACCTTCATGGATGGAGACTTGAATGTCAATCTCTATGCCAACGACATCTTAGAGAAGAGTCGTCTCTGATTCTTCTGTATACAATGGATGCACGTTTTCTACCGCACACCGCACTAAAACGCTCTAAGTTGTTGATATATAGTCGTTCCGGCGAGTGCGGTGTCGGACCATCACCGCACTAACACCGCACTCAATAGAGTTTCTAGGTTTCTCTGTTGGACAATATCTAAGTAGTGCGGTGTTGTGTGGTGTTGATGCCCACACCGCACTGTACTAAAGCCATTGTGTGACAATGGGATAGATGATGCCTAGTGCGGTGTGCGGTCATTTTTGAAAAACGCTTATTTTTCAGGAAATATAGCTCGTCCTTATGATCGGGTCGTCTCAGACTTTTTATCCCCGATATTGTCAGATGCTGATCCTAGTAGTTGTAATATGTTCCTCACTGGGGCACAAAAGTGCCCTCACCGAGGGCACTTTTGTGCCCTGGCGAGGGAAAAATCACCAATTCTAGCATAGAATTTATAAATAAGTTATAAAACATTCGTTTGTTTCAGATATTTTTTGTAAGTTTGCATTATCAATTCAATGTTTAACCCTATTAACTTAGTAAAAGTATGGAAGAAAATAAGAATAATCAACAGCAAAATCAGTTTCAGATGGGCATTGACCCAATGGTAGCCGAGGGTGTATATTCTAATCTCGCATTGATTAGCCATTCACCTTCTGAGTTCATTCTCGATTTCATTACTGCACTTCCTGGAATGCCACAGCCACAGGTTAAGAGCCGTGTCATCTTGGCTCCAGAGCATGCCAAGCGCTTGTTGCAGCTCTTGCAGAATAATATTTTGAACTTCGAAAAGACATTTGGCAAGATCCAGTTGCCTGATGAGACTGATCGCACAATAGCTCCATTCGGTACACCTAAGGGTGAGGCTTAATGGTGAGATACACATACTTGCTAAACTAAATTATCACCGAAAAACAGCCTAAATCTTATTAATTAGTATATTGAAAAGTTATATTTTGTTAAAATTTACCCTTTCGTTTCAAAAGTACATACATTAATTAGGTAGTTTGAAAGAAAAGTCGTAACTTTGCACCCCGAAAAGCCCCCATAATGCGGTGGCTGATAGGAAATTTGATAATAACAAAATAAAATATTTAAATTTAAAAGTAAAATTATGCCTACTATTTCACAGTTAGTAAGAAAAGGCAGACGAGTTCTCGTAGACAAGAGCAAGTCACCAGCTTTGGATTCATGTCCTCAGCGTCGTGGTGTTTGCGTTCGTGTTTACACTACAACTCCAAAGAAGCCTAATTCGGCAATGCGTAAGGTTGCCCGTGTTCGTTTGACAAACTCTA
>OOCQ01001679.1_pt1 | contig 12380 bp, 10 predicted proteins | sample 1671121 | NCBI WGS metagenome assembly OOCQ01 (sample SAMN06348124, study PRJEB24527) | human gut metagenome | biome: human gut; feature: ankylosing spondylitis patient; material: feces | host: Homo sapiens | place: China | collected 2015-10 | reverse complement strand
CGGCTATGAATACCGCTGTCGAGGCCATCGATAAGCTGCGCGACACCACCCAGAGTCATGACCGCTGCTCGGTCGTTGAGGTCATGGGCCACCACGCTGGTTATATTGCACTGAACGTCGGCATCGCCACCGGTGCGGTTGCCGTTTTGCTGCCGGAGATCCCGTTCGACTTTGAGCGTGACATCCTCGACCGTATGCGCCAGACCCAGGTCACTGGCAAGAAGCACTTTATCATCATTGTGTCCGAAGGTGTTGTCGGTGCCCAGGAGCTGGCCAATCAGATTCAGGCGGCTACCGGCGTTGACTCTCGTGCCACCGTTCTGGGCCACATCCAGCGCGGCGGTTCTCCCACGGTGCGCGACCGTGTGAATGCCTCTCTGATGGGCTACCACGCCATCGACCTGCTGGACAAGGGCATTTACAACCGCGTTGTGGCTGTCTCCGGCGACAAGATCGTCGATTACGATGTCAACGTTGCACTGTCCATGCACAAGACCATCGACCGCGACATGATCGAGATCGCAAACGCCATCTCCATCTGAGCGTCCCAATTCAAATAATTCGCACAAGCCCGCACAAAATTGCAAAAAACACTTGCAATTTGCGCGGGCTTGTGGTATTATACTACGGCAATACACACGCATTGCGTTGTTTTTTTGTGCCTTTTTTGCGGTAACACGTCAAAAGGGTTAGAAAACAGAAACCCCGCAGTGCGGAGGGTACAAACTAAATTTTTTGGAGGAAACAAACAATGGCAGTCGTATCTATGAAACAGCTTCTCGAGGCCGGTGTCCACTTCGGCCACCAGACCCGCCGCTGGAACCCCAAGATGGCTAAGTACATCTTCACCGAGCGCAATGGTATCTACATCATTGACCTGCAGAAGACCGTGAAGAAGCTCGATGAGGCTTACAACTTCGTCCGCGACACCGCTGCACAGGGCGGCGAGATCCTGTTCGTCGGCACCAAGAAGCAGGCTCAGGAGTCCATCCGTGACGAGGCTACCCGCTGCGGCATGCACTATGTCAACGCTCGCTGGCTGGGCGGCATGATGACCAACTTCCGCACCATCCGTAAGCGCATCGACCGTATGGAGCAGCTCAAGACCATGCAGGAGGACGGCACGTTCGACCTGCTGCCCAAGAAGGAAGTCGTCAAGCTCGAGCTCGAGATGGCCAAGCTGGACAAGTACCTGGGCGGCGTCAAGAACATGAAGGCCCTGCCGAAGGCTATGTTCATCGTCGATCCTCACAAGGAGCGCATCGCTGTTTCTGAGGCCCGCAAGCTGAACATCCCCATCGTTGCTATCGTCGATACCAACTGCGATCCCGATGAGATCGACTACGTCATCCCCGGCAACGACGACGCTATCCGCGCTGTCAAGCTGATCGCTGGCGCTATGGCTGACGCTGTGCTGGAAGGCAAGCAGGGCAACCAGGAGGCCGCTCCCGCTGAGGACGCAGCAAACGCCTGATTTCCCGAAATTCTCACAAACCAACAAATACTGTGTAAGGGAGAATACCAAAATGGCTATTTCTGCAAAGGACGTTATGGAACTGCGCAAGCAGACCGACTGCGGCATGATGGAGTGCAAGAAGGCTCTGACCGAGGCTGACGGCAACTTCGAGAAGGCGATCGAGATCCTGCGTGAGCGTGGTCTGGCTACCGCCGCCAAGAAGGCAAGCCGCGTGGCTGCCGAGGGCATGGTCTACGCTGATTACTGCCCCGAGTGCAAGGTGGGCGTCGTCATCGAGGTCAACGCCGAGACCGACTTCGTCGCCAAGAACGACAAGTTCGTTGCTTTCGTCAAGGAGGCCACCAAGGTCATCATGAAGCAGAACCCCGCTGATGTCGAGGCTCTGATGGCATGCAAGACCGAGAGCGGCGAGACCGTCGATGAGGCTCTGAAGAACCTGATCCTCGTCATCAAGGAGAACATCAAGGTCCGCCGTTTCGTCCGTTACGAGGGCGTCTGCTCTGCATACGTCCACGGCGGCGGCACCCACGGCATCCTGGTCAACTTCGAGACCACCAACGGCATCGAGGCTAAGGACGAGTTCGCTGCATACGGCAAGGATGTTGCCATGCAGGTCGCAGCTGCTAACCCCAGCTACGTCGATGAGGCTGCTGTCCCCGCTGAGGTCGTCGCCAAGGAGAAGGAGATCCTCCTCGCTCAGATGGCTAACGACCCGAAGAACGCCAACAAGCCCGACGCTGTCAAGCAGAAGATGATCGAGGGCAAGATCAAGAAGTACTTCAAGGAGAACTGCCTGGTCGATCAGGAGTTCGTCAAGGACGGCGACCTGACCGTTGGTCAGTACACCGCTAAGGTCGCGAAGGATCTGGGCGGCGACATCAAGGTCGTCAAGTTCACCCACTTCGTCAAGGGCGAGGGCCTGGAGAAGCGCGCTGACGACTTCGCTGCTGAAGTCGCAAGCATGGTGAAGTAATTTACTTTTCATAAGTATCGGAAGAGCCATAGAGCCTGTAACAGGGTTCTATGGCTCTTTTTGGTATGCCGGGGTTGCAATGAGCTTGTGGACTATGCTATGATAAACAAATAAGAAACAGAAAGAAGCGTTGACAATGAAAATCGTCCCGCAAGAGTTCAGACTGCCGGATGGAACGACCCTGACTGTCCGCAGCGTATCTGCAGCAGATGCAGAGACATACCATGAATTCAAGAGCACAACGTATCGTGAAACTCATTTTCTTGCACGTGATCCGGAAGAAGGCCATTATGCGCTGGAGAAGGTCCGGAATTATCTGGCTGCCTGTGAGGAAAGCCCGGTCAACTTTGAAGTGGGTGTGTTCGATGGGGAAGAGCAAGTCGGCGACGTTGGTGTCTGCTGCGTCAAAAATGCTTTGAAGACCCGACACCGTGCGGTTATGGGCATCTCCATCCTGAAAGATTACTGGGGCTGCGGCCTTGGCCATTTTCTGATGCAGCTGGCCATTGACCAGACCCGGGCCAACGGCTTCGAGCAGTTGGAGCTGGGGGTGTACAGCGATAACAGCCGCGCCATCCATCTCTATGAAAAGTTTGGCTTTGAGCGCTATGGCATCCAGCCCCGGGCCTTTAAGCTGAAGGACAGCACCTACCGGGATGAGATCATCATGGTGAAGATGCTGTGACCGAAAAAGAGCATAATGAAACGCCGCTGACGGCTTCAGAACCGTCAGCGGCGTTTTGCGCTTATTCAGTCAACAGCGGTCAATACATCAGATGTTGACCTCGCTGTTGTGCTCTGCCTTCTTGTAGGCGGAGACGGAGTGGAACACGATGTTCAGACCCAGAACGATCAGCAGGACAGCAAGGATGAGCTGCAGGCCGTTGGCGATGAACACAGCACCCCAAGTGGTCTCGCCGGCAGGGATGGCGACAGAAGCAGCATTGCTGATAGCCTTGACCATAGCGATAAGGCGCTGCACCAGAGCAGTGAAGGTGACGCAGAGCATAATGACCAGCGGGGGGAAGAGCATCTTGTTGCTGCGGCCGGTGACCTTCAGGAAGACGCACAGGGTAGCGAGGACCAGAGCGCTCAGCAGCTGGTTTGCAGAACCGAACAGGGGCCAGATGTTGGCGTAGCCGATCTTGGTCAGGATGAAGCCGAACACCAGAGTGATGAAGGTAGAGAAGTAGACGTTGCACAGCAGCTTGCGCCAGCCCTCAGCGTGCTCCATATCATCGACGCTGAACAGCTCCTGAAAGCTCATGCGGCCGATGCGGGCCACGGCGTCAAGGCTGGTCAGGGCCAGTGCGGAAACGCACATGGTCATAAAGACGATAGCAGCGTAAGCGGGGACGCCGAACATCTCAAAGAAACCGGCAACGCCACGGCTGAAGATCTGGAAGGGAGTACCGGCGGCGGGAGTGCCGTCAGCAGCTGCTGCAGCACCGGCGACGCACAGAGCCAGAACAGCCAGCAGGCTCTCCAGAATCATTGCACCGTAGCCGACCTTCAGCATATCCTTTTCGTTTTCGACGGTCTTGGAGGAGGTGCCGGAGGAAACGAGGCCGTGGAAACCGGAAACAGCACCGCAGGCCACGGTGACAAACAGGATGGGGAACATCGTGCCCAGCTTCTCGTTGGTGAAACCGGTGAAGACGGGCAGATTCATGGTGGGGTGGGCGACCAGCAGGCCGACCACAGCGCCGATGATCATGGCCACGAACATAAAGGTGGTCATATGGTCACGGGGCTGCTTCAGCAGCCACATGGGCAGAACAGCGGCAAAGAAGATGTAGACGAAGGTGATATAGCTCCATGCAGCCTTGCCCAAGATGATCGGCAGGTTTGCACCGATGACGAAGGAAAGTACGATGAAGACGATGCTGATGACGCTCTCCTTCCAGCCGGAGAAGTTGAACTTCTTCTGGATGAGACCGAAGACGACTGCAAAGACCATGAACATGATGGAGACCATACCGGCAGCACCGTTGGTCTGCGCAGCCTCGACCAGAGCACCGTCTGCGCCGAAAGCATTGAAGGTGCCAGCGACCATGTCTGCGAAAGCAGCGATGACGATGCCGCAGAACAGCCAGCAGAACAGCAGGAACAGCTTACGGCCGGTCTTGCCGATGTACTTTTCGATCAGCATACCCATGCTCTTGCCGTCGTTCTTGACGGAAGCGTACAGAGCGCCGAAATCGGTAACAGCACCGAAGAAGATGCCGCCGATGAGCACCCAAAGCAGGACGGGCAGCCAGCCAAAGGCTGCGGCCTGAATGGCACCGGTGACAGGGCCTGCACCGGCGATGGAGCTGAACTGATGTGCAAAGACGGTCCAGCCGTTGGTGGGAACATAGTCACGGCCATCCTCATGGACGACTGCGGGAGTCTTGGCTTTGGGGTCGATGCCCCATTTGTTGGCCAGCCAGCGGCCGTACAGCGTATAAGCGCCGAACAGACACACGGCTGCGATCAAAACGATGACCAGCGTATTCATTTCTTTATACCTCTTTCCTTTCTTTCACACCGGCAACCGGCAATGTGTCAGGCAGGGCGGCTGTGCCCAAAAGCAGAGCAGGCGAAACGGCCCGGAGGGTAAAAAAGCCTCCGTCCTCACTGGAAAGACAGAACACAAGAATGCATCCTATCTTCCTCGAAGACGAAGGCCAAACGGTGTATGCACATCGGTCGTTCTCCGCGGTACCACTTCGTTTGCTGCTTTCAGGCGCAGCCGCTTACGCGTACAGGCATTTGGCTGCCGATACGCCGCCCTGTAACGTGGGCTGGACGGCCACGCGCTACTGCCCAAAATGGGGTTCACGCAGGCTGCTCGCAGGTGAGGGCTGATCGCACTGTGCTGCCGTCTTGCACCGGAATGGCGGCTCTCTGAGCGCAGGGAATGCGAAAAGTCATGTCCTGTTCATTGCATTTGCCGAATGATTGTGTATACTTTAGTCCTGATTTCCTAACTTGTCAATATATTTTGGGCAAGTTAGGAGACTCTTCCATTTTTGCGGCGGGGAAGATAAGAAATTTTAGACGATTTTTGTTCAAACGTGAGATGAATAAAACTAAACATAACGACAGATGAAATCTGATAATCTTTGTCAAAGAAAATCAAAACGCTTGACTTTTACACTTTCGAGTGCTAAAGTACTAACGTAACAGGAGCACGGAAGATCCTCTATTCTATCACAAGCGCAAGGCAAAAAATCGTGCAGCAGGAAAACAGCATAAACAGGTAATTCCATGCTGCTGCCATCGTATGAAAAAGTTGAATTGCTATCAATGACGTGCCGCAAAGGAGGCAGCTATGGCGGATAAGAACCCCAGAAGAAACCCCACCACCGATGCATTGTTCGATGCGATCCTCAGTTTGGAGACGCGGGAGGAGTGCTATAACTTCTTTGAGGATCTCTGCACAGTTAAGGAGATCTCCGATATGGCCCAGCGGCTGGAAGCGGCGAAGCTTCTGCTCGGCGGCAGCACCTACGATCAGATCGTGAAGGCGGTGGAGATCAGCACCGCCACCATCAGCCGCATCAACCGCTGCATCCAGTATGGCTCCGGCGGCTACCGCGATACCATCGAGAAGGTGCAGAAGGCCGCAAAGCCGGAGTGACATCCGGGCGGGACGACACATAGGATGGACTGTGCCCTATCCCTATGAGAGAAAGGAAGGTCCTTCTTATGGCTGATACCACCAACTGCACCCACTGTGTTGCCTGCGATTGTCCCGCCCTGCCGCGCGTTACCTTCGATCAGGCAGTCATCGACCTGATGGAGAGCATCGCTCTGCAGGAGTCGGCGCTGAGCCATATCCTCTGTGCCGAGACCCAGAAGATGAAGGCGGCCCTCAGCATGGAGGCGCTTGACCTGTGTAAGCTGCTGGAGGTCAACGACTCTGCCACCAACATGGTCCACGCCGTGGCGAACCTTGAGCTGGTGCTGAAGGAGAAGCTGGAATTTATCGCTAACAACCTCTACTATCCCTCGACGGAGAACAACACCTGCACCACCACTGAGAGCTGATGTCAGATGAGATGGGAAACTATAGCAGTTTGCGTATTTAATGCACAAGCAACATCCGCAAACTGCATATCGCAAATATGTTATTTTGATAGGCACTATTTTTGAAAATTGCGATAAAAACGGAAAAGGCCCCTCTGTGCAGGACGGACTGCACAGAGGGGTCTTGCTGTTCCCGGGAAATATAGAGCGAACGCCCGGTATCTGGAGCGCTCGTGCAGCGGGTGCCTGCATAAAAATATGTATAAAAGTCTGAAAAGTGTTTTGTTGGAATTGCTGAATATCGAAATCTGTGCTATACTATATAGTGTTTATCTAAGAGAAAGGGGAACCTGACCTTGCTGCACTACGATGCAATCCTGTTTGACGTGGACGGTACGCTCATTGATTCCGCCCCCGGCATTCTCAATACACTGGAAGAAGTTTTTAACGCGATGGGCGTGGATGTCGCCCGGAGCGACCTGAACCGCTACATCGGCCCACCCCTTCGCAAGAGCTTTGGCGAGCATTTTTCGGACCCCGCCAAGATCGAGGAGGCCACCGAGCGCTACCGCGCGAGCTATGCCGCTAAGGGCAGCCATGAGGGTGATGTTTACCCCGGTGTGGTGGAGATGCTGCGCAGCCTCAAGGCCGCAGGCCTGACCCTCTGTACGGCCACCTGCAAGCCTACCCATGTCGTGACGCCCATTCTGGAAGAGCAGGGGCTGGCCTCCTACTTTTCGTTCGTGGGAGGTGCGTCAATGGACGAGAGCCGCGACAACAAGACGGACGTCATCCGTCATGTCCTCGACCAGCCGGTCATGCAGGGCAAGAGGGTGCTGATGGTCGGCGACCGCAGCGACGATATGCAGGGCGCAATGAACTGCGGGCTGGACGCCGCTGCTGTGTTGTACGGTTACGGCAGCAGGGAGGAGGTCGCGCCCTTTGCGCCGGTCTTTATGGCCGCAGACTGCAAGGAGCTGACGGAATGGATCCTCCGCCCTGTGGACGAGCTTTCCCATTCCTGAACGAGAGGAATCGTATTTATGAGTCGAAAAATGCAATCGGAAAAAGAAAATATGACTCTCATGCAGAAGCGGGCCGTTCTGGTCTGCATTCTCTGTGTTCTGGCCGTGCTGCTGACTTTCGGCATCACGACCGCGCTCTTGAAAAAGGGCGGCGACGCCCCCGCGCCATCGGTCTCTGAACCGGCGGCAGACCCTGCTCCGGGCGAAGACCTATCGAGCCATTACCAGATCGACAACGCCTCTGCCGCCCTGCTGACCGAGACCGCCGATGCCGGTGCGGATTACCTGAACGACACCCTTTTCTTGGGCGACTCCAACACCGTCCGCCTCTACAACAACGGCCTCATCTCACTGCAGCAGTTCTGCGCGAAGGAGGGCATCGGCACACAGGCGGCGCTCAACGAGGGCATCGTTACCTTTAAGAGAGATTCGAACCACTACACCATCCCGCAGGCCGTTGCCATGATGAAGCCCCGCCGGGTGGTCATGACCTTCGGCACCAACGACACCGGGATGGAAGTCTCGGACTTCATCGCCCACTATACGGCGCTGGTCCAAGCCGTTCAGCAGAGCTACCCTTATACCGACATCATCGTGAACACGGTGCCGCCTGTCCCGGCAGATCATTCCAACTATCCCCACATGGATCAGGCCAAGATCGACGACTTCAACATGGCTCTTCTGGATATGTGCGAGCAGCTGGGAGTCCGTTTCCTCAACTCTGCCGAGGCCCTCAAGGGCAGCGACGGCTACGGCATCGCGGACTATTACACCAGCGGAGACATCCACCTCAAGAGCGTCGGCCTCAAAGCTGTGCTGAATTATATCCGCACCCACGCCTGTCAGACCGATGACCGCCGCCCGGACACCAACAACATCCCCACCCGCACGATGGAGTATGTTTCCAACCCCAGCTCCGCAGTGGCTGCACCCAGTTCGGAGGCCGCAAGCTCCAGCGAGAGCCTGAGCGAAAGCGCCAGCAGCTCCGGAAGCTCGAGCAGCAGCGAGAGCACCAGCTCCAGCGAGGGCAAGAAGTTCGAGGCCCACTACCATGTGGACAAGAACGGCGGCGGCACCCTGAGCGTGGGCGACGATGCCGGCAACAACTCCGTGACCTATACTGTCACCGACCCCAGCAAGTCCATCACGGTGACGGCTGTCCCGGCGGATGGTTATGTCTTCGTCAAGTGGAGCGACGGCCTCACCAGCAAGACCCGCACCGATACCGATTTCAAGCAGAATCTGGATGTCACGGCGGTGTTTGGCGCTGCGTCCGTCCACATCACCAGCGAGGGCAAGGGGGCTGTGGGCAGCTCCTATACCTTCAAGGCCAACCTCAGCGGCAAGTATGCCAAGGCCGAACATCTGCGCTGGTACGCCAATGGGCAGGAGGTCACGCAGGCTGCGGGCAAATCCACCATCACTGTGGTGGTGGACAGCTCGATGGTCAATGCTTCCTATAAGATCCACGCCGTCGTCACCTACAACGACTGCAAGGTGAGCAGCAACACCCTGACCATCACCATCGGCAGCGGTGTATCCAGCGAGTCTGCTCCTGCCAGCAGCTCATCCTCGTCCAATGCCGGTTCTTCCGGCAGTACATCTGCTTCGTCTTCCTCTGCAAGCTCGGGCAGTTCCAACAGCTCGTCTTCCGGCAGTTCTTCTGGCAGTTCCGGCAGCAGCTCTTCCCACAGCACCAGCAGCTCCTCGTCTGCATCGTCCAGCACGTCGGGCAGTTCCAAGGCAGAGTCGGAATCGAAGCCGGAGTCCAAAGCCGAGTCCAGCTCGGAGTCCAAGGCGGAATCCAAGTCCGAGGCCTCTGCCAGCAAGGAAACCGAGAGCAAGGCAGAATAAGTTTCACCCTTCTGCGTCCGGCTGCATAGGCTGGGCCGAGAGGAGGCGAGCCGATGGTCTGTGAAGAAATGAGAGTCCCCGGGCTGCCCGGTGCAGAAGATGTGACGGACGGCAACGTGGATTACTACGACATGGACTGGGAGAATATCGAGAACGGCGTGACGGAGGAGCAGATGGCGAAGTGTATCGCAAAAGAGTGCTCCTGTAAGCCGGAGCCGGACTGCAGCGGCAACCTGCCGGAGCAGTCTGACGAGGAGGCTTACGAAATGACGCTGGAAGGATAAAAATTACGAGAAGCCAGCTCTGCCGGGCGGGGCTGGCTTCTCGCTGTTCTCAAACCGCAGCCGTTGCCGCGCCCGCTTTTGAGCGGTGGGCTGCACGAAAAAACGATAGAGAAGGGAAAGAAAAATGGCAAAATACTATTGCATCCTCTTCGATGCGGACAATACGCTTCTGAACTTCGATGCCGCCGAAAGCAAGGCTCTGGCTGAGACGCTGGTGGAATACGGCATCGAGCCGGACGCTGAGACGGTGCAGACCTACCGCACCATCAACGAAGAGCTGTGGCGACAGCTGGAAAAAGGCCAGATCCGCCGCGATAAGCTGATGGGGGAGCGCTTCACCCGCTTCCTCAAGGCCATCAATGCAGCAGGCGATGGCGTGGAGATGAACCGTTGTTACCTCGAGCGCCTGTCCACCCACCCCGACCTGATGACCTCCAATGTGCTGGATGTCCTCGGCGAGCTTTCAGAGGTGGCGACGCTGGCGGTCGTGACCAACGGCTTCGAGAAGGTGCAGAGCCGCCGGGTAGCGGAGTCGGGCATCCGGAACTACCTCGAGGAGGTCTTTGTCTCTGAGAAGCTGGACAGCGAAAAGCCCAGCCGTCGCATCTTTGACGCTGCTCTTCGTGCACTGGGCGTGGAGAACCGGGAGCATGTTCTGGTGGTGGGCGACAGCCTCACCAGCGATATTCAGGGCGGCGTGAATGCGGGCCTCGACACCTGCTGGTTCAATCCCGGCCATGCGGAGAACCCGGGCAAGGTGACACCCACCTACGAGATCGCCTCACTGGAAGAGCTGTATCCGCTGGTGATGGAGCCGGAAGAACTGGCGAACCTCGGCCTCAAGCACCGCCGCCATCAGCCGTAACGGCGGCGGAACGTCCGTATCCACCCCCTACTGGAAAAGAACACGGAAGATTATTATGCTGATTCATTTGGAAAAACTCGGAAAGAGCTTTGGCGAAAAGGTCGTCCTGCACGACGTGAGCGCCAGTGTAGAAAAGGAAGACCGCATCGGCATCGTGGGCCAGAACGGCGCGGGCAAGACGACGCTCCTCAAGATCCTGACCGGCGTTTACACCGACTATGACGGGGAGTTCAGCGTGACCCACGGCGTGACGCTGGGCTATCTGGAGCAGAACGCGAAGCTCGACACGACGCTTGATATTTATGGGGAGATGCGCTCTTCCTTCGCCCCTGTGCTGGACGCAATGGCCCAGATGCAGATTTTGGAAAAGAAGATGGCAGCCGCTCCCAATGACCCTTCGCTGCTGGAAAAGCACGATGCGCTGCAAAACATCATTGACGCGGCCGACGGCTACAACATGGACGTCAACATCAAAAAGGTGCTGTCCGGCATGGGCTTTGCGCAGGATACCTGGGAAAAGAACATTGCCGTGCTTTCCGGCGGTGAGCTGACCCGGCTGCGTCTGGCAAAGCTGCTGCTGGAAAAGCCGGATGTGCTGATCCTGGACGAGCCCACCAACCACCTGGACTTTGCCACCATGGAATGGCTGGAAAATTACCTCAAGGGCTATTCCGGTGCGGTGCTGGTGGTCAGCCACGACCGCTATTTCCTGGACAATGTGTGTACCAAGATCTGGGAGGTTTCCTTCCAGACCATGACCACCTACAAGGGCAACTTCTCGGCTTACCTGCCCCAGAAGGAAGCCGCTGACGCCCTGCGCCAGAAGCAGCACGATGCCGACGTGGCCCTGGCCGAAAAGCTGCAGGATTATGTGGACCGCAATCTTGTGCGTGCTTCCACCACCAAAATGGCCCAGAGCCGCCGCCGCCAGCTGGAAAAGCTGGAGATCACCGAGGCACCCAAGGACGAGACGAACCAGCTCAAATTCCGCTTTGAATACGATGTGGAACCCTGGAACGAGCTGGTGATGCTCAAGAACCTGACCATCCAGATCGGGGACCGCACCCTGCTGGAACCCTTTACCTATACGGTGTGCCGCGGCCAGCGGCTGATCATCGCCGGCCCCAACGGCGCGGGCAAATCCACCCTGATGCAGGTGCTGGACGGCAAGCGCCGCCCCTCCGGCGGCATGGTGCGCCTTGGCACCGGCGCACGGCCCAGCATCTTCGCCCAGCAGCAGAACCGCATCGGCGCGGGCCGCGTCATCGACGTCATCTGGAACAAGTACCCCCGGATGACCGAGCTGGAAGTCCGCAGCCATCTGGCAAAGCTGGGCTTCCGGGGCGAGACGGTCTTCAAGCCCTGCGAGGCACTGTCCGGCGGCGAGCTGGCCCGACTGCGCTTTGCAGAGATCGTGCTGGAACGCCCGAACCTGCTGTTCCTGGACGAGCCTACCAACCATCTGGACATCTACACCCGCGAGAATCTGACCGAGGCGCTGATGGCCTACACTGGCACGCTGCTCCTCGTCACCCATGACCGCCACCTGATGAACAGTCTGGCCTGCCCCATCCTCTACCTCGAGGACGGCAAGGCGGTCATCTACCCCAGCTATGACGCCCTGATGGGCCGCGCCGCTCCCGCCCCCGTGGCCGAGAAAAGCAGCGAACCCGCCAAGGCAGGCTACGGCAAAGAGCAGCGCCGCCGCCGGGCCGAGCTGCGCGCTAAGATCAAAGCCTGCGAGGACGAGATGGAAGCCTGCGGCGCCCGCGAAGTGGAGCTGGAAAACGAGATAAACTCGCCGGAAGTCTACAACGACCCCCAGCTTTTGCGGGAAAAGAGCGACGAGCTCAGCGACCTGCGCTTCCATCAGGACGAGCTTTTCGCC
>OOCQ01001677.1_pt1 | contig 12411 bp, 14 predicted proteins | sample 1671121 | NCBI WGS metagenome assembly OOCQ01 (sample SAMN06348124, study PRJEB24527) | human gut metagenome | biome: human gut; feature: ankylosing spondylitis patient; material: feces | host: Homo sapiens | place: China | collected 2015-10 | reverse complement strand
AGTTGGTAGAGCACAACCTTGCCAAGGTTGGGGTCGCGGGTTCGAGTCCCGTTTTCCGCTCTATTTTATATTGAAAATAGAGAAACATACCTATTATGAATTTATATTTAAGATATTTTGATCAAGAGACATTGGTTACCAATGTTGATGAAGCAATAGACTTTCTGAAAGGTATCCCCGAGATTGGTATGGATGCTGAACTAGAGGCAGATATAAGAGATTACGCCGCTAGTGATGTTTGCTATCCAAAACGTTATAAAGTTCGCCCACGTATTTATTTCATTGTCATCAAGACTCTTGCTGCAACCATGCAGGATTTCAAGGACAAAAAGGCTTTGCGTACAGCTGCTCCTGCCGCTGAGCGTGCCGAGAATCCTGTTGTATTGCAATTGGCAGAGGAACAACCTGGTTGGTATGAGGGTATTTTAGACTTTAAGCGTGTGGTAATGGTACCTGCTACAGGAAAGTTTGAGTATCGCGATACGCATTTCGTGGCTAATGTTAAGGCAATGTCTGGATTGGATTGCTATACTCGTATCGTGGATTATTTGAAGGAACATGTGGATTCACGCAGTCAGTTCCCGTCTGCTAAGGGAAAGAATTTTCATTTCCGTTATCTCGGAATGTGGAAGTAATTAATGATTAAAAGAAGAAACTATGAATAAGGTAATGTTGATTGGTCATGTTGGAAAGGAACCTGATGTGCATTATTATGATGCGGATCAGGCTGTGGCTCAGGTGTCTCTTGCAACAACAGAGAAGGGATATACCTTGGCTAATGGTATGCAAGTTCCTGATCATACCGATTGGCATAACCTTGTGTTCTTCCGTGGCTTGGCAAAGGTCGTAGAGAAGTATGTGCATAAGGGAGACCGTCTCTACGTGGAAGGGCGAATACGTTATCGTTTGTATGATGATAAGCAAGGTAAGCGACATAATATCACAGAGATTTATGTAGATAATATGGAGATGCTGACCTCTCGTTCAGCATCATCTGCACAATCAGTACAGCCGGCTGCACAACAGGCGGCTCCTTCGACAACGGATTCATCCACTGCTGGGGCTACGGAACAAGATGATTTACCTTTTTAAAATTTTAAGCTCAGAAATTGGATATATCTACCATAACAGATGCTTTTGGAGATGTGGTGCTCTTGTATCCATCTACCGGTGTTTTGGTAGCCGCAGGTTTAGCGGCTATCTTGTTAGGCATGTCGGCTTTTGCCAGCGGTTCCGAAATCGCTTTTTTTAGTTTGTCACCTGCGGATGTTGCGGAACTGGAAGATGAAAAGACTGATGCCGACAGAAAAATTATGATGTTGCGTGAAGATTCCGAACGTACATTGGCTACCATTTTAATAACCAATAACTTCGTGAATGTCACCATTATCATGCTTCTTAACTATGTTTTTGCAGGAATCGTAGAGTTTGGACCGAAGGCTTATTGGCTTCAGTTCCTTATTATCACCGTAGTCTTAACTTTCTTGCTCTTACTCTTTGGTGAAATCATGCCAAAGGTATATGCTCGTCAAGATCCCCTTAAGTTCTGCCGCCGTTGCGTGAATGGCATCATGTTTTCACGTAAACTGTTCTGGCCTTTGGAAAATGTTCTGCTTAAGAGTGGAATCGTGGCAGAAAAAATCATACAGAAAGAGAATCATGTCTTGAGTGTAGATGATTTGGAGCAGGCTTTGGAATTGACAGATAAGAATGATATTAAGGATGAGCAGAGCATGCTGAAGGGTATCATTCGCTTTGGCGATGAAACAGCTAAGGAGGTGATGACCAGCAGACAGAATATTGTAGATTTAGACATTCGAAGTTCTTATACAGAAGTCTTGAAGTGCATCGAAGAAAATAATTATAGTCGTATTCCTGTATATCAGGATAATACGGATAATATTCGTGGTGTATTGTATATCAAGGACTTGTTGCCTCATCTAACCAAGGCTTCCAACTTCCGTTGGCAGAGTTTGATTCGTCCTCCTTATTTTGTTCCGGAAACTAAGAAAATTGATGATCTGCTTCGCGAGTTTCAGGACAACAAGGTTCATATTGCTATTGTTGTAGATGAGTTTGGTGGAACTTCAGGTATTGTAACTCTTGAAGATATCTTGGAGGAAATCGTAGGAGAAATCAACGACGAATATGATGAGGAGGAGAAGTTCTACTCGAAATTAAATTACAACACCTTCATCTTTGAAGGAAAGACCTTGCTTTCTGATTTCTGCAAGATCCTGAATGTTGATGACGAAGAGTTCGAGGAGGTTGAGGGCGATGCTGATTCCCTGGCTGGTCTGCTCTTGGAAATCAAGGGCGATTTCCCAAGCATGCACGAGAAGATAGATTATAAGAACTATACTTTCGAGGTGTTGAACATAGAGGAGCGACGCATCAGCAAGATTAAGGTGACGGTGCATCCCGTGAAAGATAACGTTGAGGATTCTTCTAAGTAATCATCTGGGTTTCATTTTAAAACAGATTATAATAGATAATATGGCAGTAGTCAATATACGAGAAGTTTATCCGGGTGTGAGTCTAGGCTTATGGCAGATGGATGAAACTGTAGAGCAGTTGTTCGAGCAGTATCCTCATCTGCAGGCTTACCGCTCCCAGGTGGAAGAGAAATATAAGAACGATGGCAGGAAACAGGAGTTTCTTGCCATTCGTGCATTAATGTATGAGATGCTCAAGACGAACGGGGCTTCCAAGGGCTTGCTTTCTCATGCGGGTGACATTACCCACAACGAGGCTGGCAAGCCATTGTTCCATGGTTATCATATCAGCGTTTCGCATACCAAGGGTTATGCTGCGCTTATCCTTTCCAGGAATCAGGAAGTGGCGGTAGATATTGAGTACTTCAGCGATAGGGTAGAGCGTATCGCTTCCAAATTTCTGCGAAAGGATGAGAAGGCGGAAGATCTGGATGCCAAGCTGGTGCATTGGTGTGCCAAGGAAACGGTCTTCAAGTTATTCTCAGAAGAAAATCTGATGTTTGAGGATATGCGGGTAAAGCCGTTTGATACGATGGCAGACTGGTCGTGTGATGTGGAGAATCTCAAGAGCAGGAAGACGGCTCATGTGGATTTCGAATTAACCATGGAGTTTGTTCTTACCTATGCAGCGTTGTAATATTCTGACCATCTTCCTGGGATTCAGTCTGTTGGCTGGAGCACAGGATTGGAAAGTAGTGAGAGAACATCCTCAGAAGGCTTTTCCGAAAACCGTGGCTGCGGGCAACTATAGTGGCATTGCCCATCTGCATGATGATATCTATGCGGTGGTAAGCGACAAGTCGGATAGTGCCCTGTACTTCAACTTCCGGATTCAGGTGAATCCCAAGACCGGCGAACTGGAACAGGTAGAGAACCTGGATTTTACCGAGAGAACAGATGGAACTCTGAACGACGGCAAGCCTTGGCTGGGGCTGGAGAAGGGATTTGACCATGAAGCCATCGTGAAGGTTTCTGATTCTACCTTGGTGATAGCAAGTGAAGGATATTGCCGTTTAAAGGAGTATCCTTTTCTGCCTACTTCGGCAGATGCTGCCAAGATTGGCTATCAGCAGAACCTTTGGGAAAGCAGATGGCCTTCTTCTGATTTTTATCCCAATTATAATTTTGAGTCTCTGGCTTTTGATTCCGTCCATCAGTATCTCTGGACAATACCTGAGAGCACGCTTCGCAAGGACGGACAGCCTGCTACTCCTCAAAACGGATTGGTCAATCGGCTTCGTTTGATGAGGCTTAATTGGGGAAAGATGAAGGAAGATAGTAACAAGGAAGAGTATAGCGAGCAAGTGAGTAGCAAGAAAGACTCTCGTTATATGACGACCTATGCCTATCAGATGGATCAACCTTCTATCCATAAGAAAGCAGATATCTATGTGATGGGTGTGAGTGAGCTTTGTGTCTTGCCCGATGGTCAGCTTCTGGTTCTGGAGCGTGAGGCATTTATTCCTAAGATCAAGATAGGTGCTTTCTGCAAGTGCAAGCTCTATCTGATTAATCCTTTGAATTCTGAGGTATTTTCTATGAAAGAGAAGTTTTCATCAGATACTCCTTTCTTGAAAAAGAGATTGCTCACGGAATGGAAAACCGGCTTGTCTCTTTCCAAGCGTTCCTTTGCCAATTACGAAGGTATGTGTCTTGGTCCTATGCTGGAAGATGGTTCCCAGGTTGTCATCCTGCTGTCTGATTCGCAGGATCAATATGCTGGAGTATTGAAAGACTGGTTCAAGACGATAGTCATCAGAAAGGAATAAAGTTGTTATGTTGTAATCATCAATCTCGTCCATAACCATCTAGGAATGAGTCGCCAGAGGAAGACGAGGATATCATATCTCCAGTCTATCACCTTAACTTCCTTTCCGTTTTCGATAGCATTCACGATATGTTTCGCCACGTCTTCCGATTTGAGCTGCAGCGGATAGCTGCTGCCTGCGATGAGGTTGGTCTTTACGAAACCTGGTCGGATATCTGTGATGGCGATGGGGAGATGACGCATCCGTGCTTGCTGCGACAGGCATTCCAGATAATGGTTCTGGAATCGCTTGGTGGCAGAGTAGGCAGGAGCAGCACCGAGACCTTTGGTTCCGGCGATGGAAGTGATGCAGGCAATGCGGAAATTCTGATAGGCATGGTTTGCCTTCTTCTTACTTTCAGGAACAGAAAGTTCACTCTTATTGGTTAGAGTAGAAGACTGGGCGGCAAACCAGTTGAATGCAGTATCCACCATTCTCGTGAATCCCAAGCCGTTGGTTTCTAGGGTCTTCATTTCCTTTTCTATATCCAGCGAGTTGTTCTGCCAGCCAATGCCGGAACTATGGAAGTAGAGATCCATGCCTCCCAATTTATCGATGAGTTCGAGAAGTTGGGCAGGAGCATCGGGAGAAGTCACGTCTATTTGCTGGTAGCAGGTAATGCCGCCCTGCGAAATCAGCGCCTGCAATCTTTCGATTCTTCTTCCGGCGATTCCCACCTGCCATCCTTTTGCAGCAAGCTGTTTGGCCACTTCCATTCCGATGCCCGATGTGGCACCCATTACAATTGCTTTCTTTGCCATATAGTTCTATTATATAAGGTGAAGTCTTGATATTACTATTTTTATATAAGGTGAAGTCTTGTCTAACTCTATCTAAACATCTAAATCGCTTTTACTCTTCAGCAGGTCTTCCGCCTTCTTCACGCTTCCTGCTTTCAGAATCAGCAGCTTCACTTCCTCGTAATCCGTATATTCCGGATTGCGTTCCATGAAGATACGGCAGGCGCGGTCGATGAGTTTATGATTGATAAGCTTGGCGTTCACCATCTTGTTGCCTTCCACCCGTCCTTGTCGAATCTGGAGAGAAGTACTGATCATATCCAGAATCATCTTCTGCGATGATCCGGCTTTCATACGGGTACTTCCCGTTACGAACTCCGGTCCCGTGATGACTTCTACGGGATAATCTGCAGCCTGGGCAATAGGAGCGTGGGGATTGTTGACGATGCAACCCGTAGGAATACCTGCCTCCTTGCAATGCTGCAAGATGGAAAGCACGAATGGGGTTGTGCCGCTTGCCGAGAAGCCCAGCACGAAATCATGCTTTGAGATATGCTTGTCGCAGAGCTGATGCCAGCCATTCTCCAGGTCGTCTTCTCTTGATTCCCTGGTTTGTGTAAGGCAGCCGATGCCTCCGGGGAAGATGGCTTGTATCTGCGAACCGTCGATGCCATAGGTGTTCTGCACCTCGATGGTATCGAGCGTAGCCAGTCTTCCGCCTGTTCCGCAACCGGCATAGAAGAGTCTTCCGCCCTTCTTCAGCTGCCCTTCGATGGCGGAAATCAGTTGGTTGATGGCAGGCAATGCTTGTTCTATTGCCACAGCCACCTTCTTGTTTTCTGCATTGATATGAGCGGTGAGTTCATCCACGTTCATCTTTTCCAGATGTTCGTAGAGCGAGCTCTGCTCTGTTATTCTTTTTTCTTCTTTATTTGGCATATTATTTTATCTTTTGGTTGTAGATTACGAAAAGCTTGATTTCAGGCTATTTCCTATGGCTATAGCCGATAATCCTGATGCAGGTTTCTATTCTTCTGCCAGAAAATAAACCGGAGCATTGCGTGAACCTTCTTTAATCAGGAAACCGGATTTTTCCAGTTGCTTCAACCAGTTGAGTGCAGTCTGTTTGCGGATATGAAATTCCATTTCCAGGGTTCTGCGGTTGATGGAGCGATGGTCTTTCATATACTCTCTTATTTTCTCCTTCAAGGTATCTTCAGAGAAAGGGTAGGAGCGGGAAGTATATTGCGATTTCTCGAAATGAGTATGATGCTTCACCTGTTTCAGCAGGTCTTCATTGGGGCGGAACTTGATGCCCCTTACGCTAACGTAGTCGGCTCTCACCTTGCTGTCAGGCTTCAGTTCATCCATATCCAGATTTACCGAGAGTGAGAGGTATCCGATTTCCGGGATGTTGATACGCTTTCCATCCTGCAGGTCTTCTTCGATAATGTCACGCAGTTGCATGAAGACAGTAGCCACTTCTCCCTTTCCCAAACAGCTATGTTGGGCTATTCGTTCTATCATCTGCTTGTCTGTCATCGCAGGTTGCTCAAAGATATGGGCGAATCGGCGTGTCTCTTCATTTCCTCCAGCATTGGGAAGATAATGTATTTCATATTTTATAGCCATAGTATTCTTCTTTCTGTTTAGCGATACAAAGGTAATCTTTTATTCTTAAACTACCAAATAAAAATGGCAATAATATGGATGAGAGGTTTGATTGATACGAATGAGCGGTGTTATTGATGTGGGTTAGAACTGCTTATCAATAGGAATAAGCATCGTAAGAAGCCTTTATAAGTTGTCGGAAGAAGTAGGATAAGTTGTTGGAACAGTAAGTATATGTTGCCGGGAAAGTCACTTCCGTCAGTCGCACAACAGCTGTTGTGCGCTTGCATATCAGCTGTTATGCGCTCGCACAACACTTGTTGTGCGCTTGTAATCCAGCTGTTGTGCAGTAAAATTTGTAACTCCCTTCATCATATTGCAATTCCTTCCTTATTTCGTGATGAAATAATAAGGTGCATTTAGGCATTGTGAGAGTTGTTTGCTGGTATCTAAAGAAAAAAAGGTAAGGTTTAATAGAAGTTTTTCGATGAAAGGTGCGCTCGTTTCAATAATTTGTTGTATCTTTGCAATTGGATTTGGCTACTGCCATTTCCAAGACATCGTTGGTAAACAAAAGCATTCGCTATTATTTCGCGTTCAGCCAAAAGCCTCGGAAACTTATTGGAAATAACGTAACAAGGAATAATTGTGATAAGGTATTCGGTATGGGGTGCCTTAGTCTACATATGTATTAGCAATGCACCATCGCTATAGGCGTGGTGTATTCTTATTATGTAGACTGAGGTTTCCATTCCGAGGCTGCCTCATAGCTGAACGCAATAAGAGCATCACGCCCTTTTTGCGTCTTGGCGTGATTGATAGTTGTATGCAAATATTGTATCGTATAACTAACTATCAAGCATTATGGCAAACAAGAATTTGAATGCCGCTAAGGTGGCAAAGAAAGATGAATTCTATACTCAGCTTTCTGATATAGAACGGGAGTTGCAACATTATTGGAAGCACTTCCGTGGAAAGGTGGTGCTCTGCAACTGTGACGACCCTTACGAAAGCAACTTTTTCAAGTATTTCGCTCTTCGATTCAATCAGTTAGGATTACAGAAACTTATCTGCACCTGTTACAATGGTTCGCCTGTAACAGGCAATGAGCTGGCAATTCATTTCGATGGCTTCGATGATGACGAACCAAAGAAGATTGCCTATAAGGTGGAGATTACGGAAGTAAAAGACGAGAATGGCGATGGGGCAGTCGATTTGTCAGATGTTCAATATCTCTTGAAGAATGACAAGAATGTATTGTCGATTTTAAAGACTGGCGACTTCCGTTCGCAGGAATGCATAGAATTATTGAAAGAAGCAGATATTGTTGTGACCAATCCACCTTTCTCTTTGTTTCGTGAGTATATTGGACAGTTGATGGAATATGGGAAAAAATTCTTGATTATAGGTCATCAGAATGCAATACATTATAAGGAGGTCTTTCCTCTTATAAAAGACAATCTTGTATGGCTCGGTTATGGCTTCAAAGGAACTGCTGGTCATTTCTTTTCACCTTATGAGGATGTCGCAACTGCTGGAGACCATAAGGAAAATATGATAAGAGTTTCTGGAGTAACATGGTTTACAAACTTGGAAATTCCCAAGAGGCATGAAATGTTGGATTTGGTTTGTCGTTTTAGTCCAGATGAATATCCTAAGTATGATAACTTTGAGGGGATTGATGTTGGCAAAACTGTAGATATTCCATTTGACTATGATGGGGTGATGGGTGTGCCAGATACCATGCTTTATTCTTTTAATCCTGAACAGTTTGAGATAATAGGATTGGGAAATGGTGATTTGGCTAAGCAGATTGGAATTACTAAAAATTATCGAGGACGAACAGATTTAGCCTTCACTAAAGATGGTAAGCACAAATGTCCTTATAGTAGAATATTAATCCGTAACAAACATCCGCAAGCATCATGTTAAAGATAGAAGAAATGAAAATAACCGTTGGCGAAATCACCAAGGGTTACATTAATAATGACGAACAGGGAGTAAGAGGATATAATGGACTCTTGGATATTCGTCCACCTTATCAGCGTGAGTTCATTTATAATGAGCAAGAGCAATGTGCGGTTATTAATACCGTCTTGCATAATTACCCCCTCAATATTATGTATTGGGTAAAAAGGAGCAATGATGCAGAATGCCCATACGAGGTGATGGACGGTCAACAGCGTACTTTGTCTCTATGTGAGTATGTGGCAGGAAAGTTCTCTTTTGATTTCAAGAACTTCTTCAATCAACCTGCAGATATTCGGAAGAAGATTCTCGACTATAAATTGACCGTTTATGTCTGCGAGGGAGAAGAATCGGAGAAGTTGGAATGGTTCAAGACTATAAATATCGCCGGCAAGCCTTTGAATGAGCAAGAAATAAGGAATGCCGTCTATGCAGGCCCATTTGTGAGCGATGCCAAGAAGCATTTCTCTAAGACCAATTGTGCTGCATATCGTTTGGGTAAAGACTTGTTGAATGGTTCGCCTATTCGCCAAGACTTTTTCAAGAAAGCTTTGGAGTGGATGGCAGACCAAGAAACTCGCAATGGCAAACCACAGTCTGCCGTTGGTTATATGAGCCTACATCAGCATGACATCAATGCCATGCCTCTATGGACTTATTTCCAGAGCGTATTGCGTTGGGCTATGGATACCTTCAACATGAAGAAATTTAAGAAAATCATGAAGGGCTTGGATTGGGCGAAATTCTATGACGAATATCATGAGAAGGTTCTCGATATCAAGGCGATGGAAAAGCAGATCATCGACTTGATAGGAGATGATGAAATCCAAAAACAGCAAGGCATCATCCCGTATGTTTTGACAGGTGATGAGCATTACCTAGACCTCCGTGTTTTTCCCGATAAGATAAAGCTTGCCGTATGGGAAAAGCAGAACCATAAGTGTGCCATTTGCGGCAAAGAGTTCGATTATCAATTCATGGAGGGCGACCATATTTCGCCTTGGCGTGACGGTGGAAGAACGGAGGTTAAGAATTGTCAGATGCTTTGTAGGGAATGTAACCGCAGAAAGGGTAGTAAGTAGAATGTTTTAATTTGTTTTTTTATGTCTAATTTTATTATTTCATTTTTGATTCTTGCCGATAAGTTTTTTGGTAAGTTGAAAGCTACTCGTGTGAAGGTACTTGTGTATTTCTTTGCATTTGGAGGTGGTTTTTATTTGTTCGTACAATGGAATACGGTACCTACTCTTTCAACAGAAGTTGTTGTAAACAGTTATCGTACGACAACAAATGACAAAGCATCGATTAGTTTGAAATTACAGAAAAATTATAATCGTCTTAGTGATTTTGGAAATAATAGTCAGCGTTTGATAATCAATTTTGGAAGTGCGCCTGATACGATAACTCATTTCTTAAAACAAGGTGAATCTGTAAAAGTTGATTCATTGTTAGTTCAGATGCGAAAGTATAATTCAAATATGAATTTCGATTCTTGTTTCTGCTTGTTTGATGTAAAGGTCAAGAATGAAGTAGATGCAGACTTTGGATTACGATTAAAAACAGAGGAACCTTTGAACGTGCAAAAGAAAGGGATTTTGGTTACTACGGGATATCGTAAAAAGGATGGCAAATTATTCTATGAAGGTGAGGCTATGATACCATTGCAATTCAAGCTAAACCAAAAAATTAAGAGTCAATTTCCATATCTGTTATTTGGTGAAATAACAATAAATGGAGATTGGAAATCTAATATTTGGGCAATGGTAAGGACAGAGGATATTGCTCAATGCTATTATGACTTTAAGCTGATTACAGAAGGCATGAATTTAAACTCAGGAGAAATACATGAGTTGGAGATTGATTTTGGAGGTGCAACGAGATTTATAGGAATTAATCCACAACCTGATTATACAACAATGAGTGGATTTGGTTATACTGATTCCAAGAAGATAGAACAAATTTCTTTTAAAGGCTTGAAGACTTATTGTCAATTTGTTGAAACATCAGGAATTCAGTCAGTTCGGGTCTATTTGCTGACTGCAGTTTGTTCATTGTTCTTTACGTTATTCATAAAAACATTGGCCAAGTTGATTGCTGATTGTTGGGGACATTGGATAATGAGACAAAATAAATAGTTTGTTATTGAAAGCATCCTTCAGCAAAACTCTTTGATAATTTGAATGTTCAATGAAATTACTGAAGGATGTTTCTATAATGTTAATTCTTTTAATTGCTTTTTAGCCATTTCTGACACTAAATCTATTAGTTCCTTAGCTGGCTCAACCAATGGAAGAACTTCTGTTTCCATATTTAAAATATGACGGTCTTCATAGTCGCCAGTTAATCGTAAGGAGAAAAGCTGATTGAATATCTTGCCATACTTTTTGTCAATGATGTTGTTTCTCAAAAAGACTTTTCCAAACATTTGGATTACGCCATTATGAGTGCTAACTTCATACTTGTAAGAAATGAGTAAAGCGGAAACAGCATAGTAAGCTGCATAGTATAAACGATTGGCAGCTGTTTCGACATAACCATTCTTTATAGAACCGACAGCTTCTTGATAGGTACGATTGGCTTTTTCAAGTCTGTACTTTACAACCTCCTTTCTGTCCGCATCAGATAGTTGTCCCCTTGTCATATTGCAATCCCTTCCCTTGTTACATTATGATTAAATAAGGTATGACGGTTTTCTTCCCATTCTTTTTGTGAGAATAGTACAGGATTGATAGTTTCATCAATATCCCATCCTAATTCTCTTAGTGGATAGGAATACTTGTCGTAATCTTGCAGAGTGACCTTTGGCTTGTCGAGAAGAATAAGAATGTCCCAATCGCTTCCTTCGTGTTCTGTACCTCTGGCGCGAGAACCGAAAAGGATAGCCTTTGCGTGAGGGTCTATCTCATACAATTTGTTGTGCATCGCTTCTATAATTTGGTTCTTCTTCATACGCAATCATTCACTATTTCACCGCAAATTTATATACTCATTTTATTCAAGTTTCGCAAGTGAGGGAATTGATTGAAGTTAAAGAAGTTATCACTCCCTACGGTCGTTCGGGAAGTTAAGGGACAATAGTCTTCTAGCGTAAAACGTAGGACATTTGTCCCTTAACTTCCTTCTAACTTCCCTAACTTCACTTAACTTCCCCATATGCGAAAGTTCAGTCATTTTACGCCTTGTTGGCCAATGGCGCTGCCTGGGTATAGACTCTTGCGCCAAGCTCCTTGTCGAGCATGTATAGACCATAGCCGTTGTCCTTGATCATGCGAAGGTTGTCGATGATGTTCTGGGCGTTCTCCTCTTCCTCCACCTGCTCATCTACAAACCACTTGAGCATGCTCTGTGTGGCATAGTCATTCTCCTGGGTAGTGAGAGCGAAGAGGTTGTTGATGAGGGAGGTAACCTTCTGCTCGTGTGCCAAGGTTGACTCGAAGACATCCAATGGATTCTCCCATGTGGTAGGAACGGCATCTATAGCCTTCAATTCCACGTGACCGCCACGCTGGATGATGTAATTGAACATAATCTTGGCATGGTCTTGCTCCTCCTGAAACTGAACCTGGAACCAGTTACCCATACCTGGGTTGCCGTTGGCATGGCAATATGCCGCCATAGACAAATATAGGTAAGCTGACCACATCTCTGCATTAATCTGGGCGTTGAGCGCCTCTTCTACTTTCTTATTTAGCATGGTTTTCTAAATTTAATGGGTTAGACTTTTTGTTTGTACCATATATGAGCCCACTTTAAAAAGTAAGGCCTGTTTAAAATGTTTATATTTCACGA
>OOCQ01001676.1_pt1 | contig 12436 bp, 9 predicted proteins | sample 1671121 | NCBI WGS metagenome assembly OOCQ01 (sample SAMN06348124, study PRJEB24527) | human gut metagenome | biome: human gut; feature: ankylosing spondylitis patient; material: feces | host: Homo sapiens | place: China | collected 2015-10 | reverse complement strand
TAGAGAGGTTCATACGACCACCATCACGTACACCCTGTGCAAGACCTACCAACTTCACTGGAATACCGATAGTGATAGGCTTCTGGTCGTTCACCTCGTAGAAGTCAACGTGCAGAGGAGCGTCTGTTGTTGGGTGGAACTGAATCTCCTTCATGATAGCTGTACGGCTCTCACCATCGATGATGAGGTTGATAACATATACATGAGGAGTGTAGATAATCTTACGCAACTCTGTGAATGGAACTGCGAATGACAAAGCCTCAGGAGCACCGTTAGCATCCTTCTTCTCACCATAAAGGTTACATGGGATAAAACCTTCCTTACGCAATGCCTTAGAAGCTTTCTTGCCAAGGTCTGTACGCTTCTGACCTGTTACATTAATCTCTTTCATTTGTGTTACTCTAAATTAAGTTGTGAATAATAATTTTGCCTTAACTCGCCATCACACGGATTAGCTTTGTTTTAAGCATGCCCCGCGAGTCTTTCTCGCAAAGCGGGTGCAAAATTACTACTTTTATTTGGAATACGCAAATTTTAGCCCACTTTTTCTTCCTTCGGGTGCGTTAAATATTTAAAAACACTCTTCTATCCTTAAAAAAATAGAAAATATTACCCGTTTTCTTGCATATTATATATTAAATATGTAAATTTGCAGTGTTTTAGGTAAATATATAAATAAATCTTTTAAATTATTAGAGAATGATTAATAGGGATTTGATAAGACGTAAGATTGTGCAGTTAACCTACGCATACTATCAGAACAGCAATCATAATATTGATAATGCTGAGAAGGAGCTTATGTTTGCTCTCTCCAAGTCGTATGATTTGTACAACTACATGTTGCAGCTCATGGTGGCAATCACCCAGGAGGCTCGCAAGCGTTATGATGTTGAGTTGGCACGAGCTCAGCGTGAGGGTACACCAGAGCCTTCTTCAAGAATGGCTTTCAACCGTTTCGCATTGCAGCTGGAAGAGAACAAGATGCTCTTGGAGTGGATTGATGTGAAGAAGTCTTCTTGGGAGGAAGATATTGAGGTGGTTCGTAAACTCTATACTGCCATCGTCTCTAGCGATCTCTATACTAGCTATGTAGATGGTTCCATGACGAAGGATCACGAGGAGGGAGAACTCGATGACTATGCTTACGATCGTGAGTTCTGGCGCCGTGCCTACAAGGAATTCATCCAGAACAATGATGATATTGATGCAATGCTCGAGGAGAAGAGCCTCTATTGGAATGATGACAAGGATATCGTAGATACCTTCGTGCTGAAGACCATCAAGCGTTTCGATCCGGAAAACAAGGCAAACCAGGAGCTGCTCCCTGAATATAAGGATGCTGAAGACCGCGACTTTGCCCGCAAGCTCTTCCGTGCCACCCTGCTCAATTGCGATGCTTACCAGCGCTACATCAGCGATGCTTGCCGCAACTGGGATTTCGGACGCCTGGCTTATATGGATGTAGTGATTATGCAGATTGCCATTGCCGAGATGATGACTTTCCCTGGCATCCCAGCCATCGTTACTATCAACGAGTATGTGGATCTTGCCAAGATGTATAGCACTCCTCGCAGCGGCAGTTATGTAAATGGTATGCTCGATAACATCGGCCGTTTCCTCATCTCTCGCGCACTCATCGACAAGGAGTTGCCTGAGCGTAAGAACAATCGTGGCGGACAGCATCCTCATAACGCTCGCAATCCTCATCACCCTCAACATTAGGATGAGAGATATGTAATGATGAAATATATAATAATGAACGTGTACATTATATATGTAATGAATAAAATATTCAACAAACAATTAGCATAAAGATATGACAAATTTAGTATTGCAAGCAGCTGCTGGTGGTAGCAGCATGAGTTTCCTCATTATGATGGTAGCCATCTTCGCTATCATGTGGTTCTTCATGATTCGTCCTCAGCAGAAGAAGCAGAAAGAGATACGTAAGTTCCAGAACTCTCTGGCTGAGGGCTCAAAGGTAGTTACAGGCGGTGGTGTATATGGCACCGTAAAGCGCGTGAACCTTGAGCAGAACACTGTAGATGTGGAGATTGCCCGTGGCGTAGTAATCACTGTAGCCAAGGGTTATGTGTTTGCTGATGCAAGCAGCCAGACTCCTAACGCATAAGTAGTACCCACTGGGAACTCTAATGTATAGTGTTCGGAACATATTGAAAGCTGTCAGAAACTTCCTGTTCAGTGGCCTGAATAAGGAGTTTCTGATTTTTTTGTTCTTTCTCGCTCTCAGCGGTGTCTTCTGGTTGATGATGACGCTCAACGAGACCATGGAGAGAGAATTCAAGATTCCTGTGCGCTTGACAGGCGTGCCTAGAAATGCCGTAATGACGGGTGAACTTGCTGATACCGTGCGTGTTACGATAAAAGATAAGGGTTTTACGCTCGTTACTTACGATTTCCGTCCGCTTACCTTCCGCTTCAGCAGTTATGCAGATGAAGACACCGGTGAGGGAGTGGTGCCAGTGGCAGATGTACAGAAACAGGTGCTCTCGCAGATGTATGGTTCCAGCAAATTGCTACAGTTAAAGCCGGGGAAGTTTGATTTCTATTTCACCTATGGCTCTTCCAAGAAGGTGCCAGTGGTTTTTAGAGGAAAGATTACGACCCACAAGAGTTATTATCTGGCGCATACCGAGTTCAATCCATCCATGGTTACCGTGTATGCCAACAAGCAGCAGCTAGACCAGCTCCAGGCGGTGGAGATTGAGCCTTTCAATTATCGGAATCTGCAGGATACCATCCGCCAGATGGTGAAAATCAAGAAGATTCGGGGTGTCAAGATAGTCCCGCCTATGGTTAGAATCTCGGTATATCCTGATGTGCTGACCGAAGAATCGGTAGAAGTGCCGGTTACTGCTATCAATATGCCTCCAGGCATGGTGCTCAGAACTTTCCCTTCCAAGGTTACTGTGAGGTTTACCATCGGAGCCAGCCTTTTCCGTACCATCAAGCCTAGCCTGTTTAAGGTGGTGGTAGATTACGAGGAGCTGGCAGCTAATCCGTCAGATAAATGTACCTTGCAGCTTCGCAGTGTGCCACGCTCAGTGAGCAAGGCATCGCTGGAAATGGATAGGGTAGATTACCTGCTGGAACAGCAATGATAGTTGATAATTGATAGTTTATAGTTGATAGTTTTTCTACTATGATGAAGATAGCTATAACGGGGGGCATAGGTAGCGGAAAGAGCTATGTGTGCAGAATTCTGGAGAAGCATGGTTTTAAGGTTTACGACTGCGATGCCGGAGCCAAGCGATTGATGCGTCAGGATGCCGATTTGCAGGCCGATTTGAAGAAGTTGGTAGGCGAGGAGGTGTATAGTGCCGATGGCATCTTGCAGAAGCCTGTGCTTGCCCAGTTTATCCTGACAGGCGAGGCCAACAAGCAGGCCGTGAATGATGTGGTGCATCCTGCCGTGGCCCGTGATTTCGAAAAGAGCGATTGCAACTGGCTGGAAAGTGCCATCCTCTTTGATAGCGGTTTCGATCGCCGCACCCACTTCGATTTCGTGGTTTGCGTTACTGCACCCATCCCCGTGCGTATCGAACGCATCATGCAGCGAGACCATATCTCGCAGCAGAAGGCACAGCAGTGGATAGATGCCGTGATGCCGCAGGAAGAACTCGCAGCCCGTTCTGATTTCGAAATCGTGAACGATGGGGTGAAGGATGTGGAAGAGCAGGTGGTAAATCTGCTGAATCATCTGGATTATTTGAAAATAAAAGAAACGTATAAAAAATAGAATAAAAAAAGAAAATGGAAACAATTCTTTCAATTGCAGGCAAGCCAGGCCTTTACAAACTGGTTTCAAGAGGTAACAGAACTCTTATCGTTGAGACTCTCGATGAGACTCACAAGCGTGTGCCAGCGTTCGCAACAGACCGTGTTACAAGCCTTGGCGACATCGCTATGTACACTGATGCAGACGAGGTTCCATTGTGGGAGGTTCTCGACAGCGTAAGCAAGAAGGAAGAGGGCAAGCCTAGCGCCTTCAACTACAAGAAGGCTCCAGCTGCTGAGCTCCACGATTACTTCGCAGAGGTTCTTCCTAACTACGATCGCGACCGTGTACACGACAGCGATATCAAGAAGCTCCTCCAGTGGTACAACATCCTCGCTAAGTACGGTATCACCGATTTCAAGGCTACTCTCGCTCCTACAGAGGGTGAGAACGTAGATGATCGTGCTGAGCAGGTTGCTGAGTAAGAATCATTGATCAGCTAGCATATAAAACATATAAAAAGAGGGTGTGTCATAAGTTCATGATGCACCCTCTTTTTAATTTTTCAAGAACGCAAGCCCGCTAGGCGTCCTGTTTTCAGGAACGCAAGCCCGCTAGGCGTCCCGCCGGATTTGCAATCCGGCGTTAAAAAATGTCCTAACCTTTTTGGGCTTTGCGGATTTGCAATCCGCAGCAAAGGAGTTTTTTTATTCCTTTTCTATCTTTTTCAATTCCTTCTCAAATCTTCTTCGATACATTTCGCCCGCTATGGTCAAACCAAACGGGAAGGCTATCCAGATGCCCAGCAAGCCCATGCCGCATGGGAAACCGAGGGTATAGCCCAAAGGCAATGAGATGACGAAGTAGGCGATAAAGGCATAGAGCACCATCGGCTTTACGCAGGCGATGCCTCGCAGCGCATTGGCAAAGGTATATTGCAAGCCGTCGCCAAACTGATATATCATCATTAGGATAATCAATACCGCTACATAAGCCTGAACCTCAGCATTATCGTTAAACCAACCGCCTATCTGGTGGCGGAGCAAGAACACCGGAAGCCCCATCATAAGCGAGAACAGCAGGTTTAATCGGAATCCGTCGTATGCATTGCGGCGAACCGCAGCATAGTCCTTCTGACCCATAAAATGGCTCACACGGATAGCCATCGCTGCCGCCATGCCCGAAAGCACCAGATAGAACAGCTGCGAAATGGTAATCATCACCTGGTGTGCCGCCAACGGAATGGTGCCAAGCCAGCCCACCATCACGCAACTCAGCGTAAAGGCAGCCGATTCCATACCCAGCTGCAAAGCCACAGGCCATCCCAAACGGTTCATCTCCTTGAAATCCACCTTGTTGATTTCACTATGAATGATGTTGTGTCTGTATGTTGCAAATTTCCTGCATACCATCACGATGCCTACCATCGCCAGTGCCATGAGGATGCGGCTTACCAGGGTAGAGATGCCCGCTCCGAGCAAACCCAGCTCCGGGAATCCAGCCACACCGTAAATCAATACCCAGTTGCCCAGAATATTAACCACGTTTCCGCCAATCATCGCCCACATCGCCACCTTGGTCTGTCCGATACCATCCAGAAATTGCTTCATCGTGAAGAAGATGCCCATAAAGAGCACCGATGCCAGGTTCACCAGGAAGTAGGGGCGGATGAGCGTGAGCAGTTCATCCGGCTGGCCGATGCGCCCCAGATTGAAATAGAGCAGAATGAGGACCAGGGTGAAGATGGCTCCCGTAATCATGTTGGAAAAGAAGGAGTTACGCACCTTCTGGCCGATGCAGTCTGTTCGTTCCTCGCCATAGAGTCGGCCGATAATAGGGGTGAGACCATAGGTAAATCCCATGTAGGATACGAAAACAAGACCGAAGATGTTGTTTACCAGGCCTGCTGCTGCCAGTTCGGGCGTACTGTGATGACCAATCATCAGCGTGTCGGCAAATCCCAGGATGATGGTTCCCAGCTGACCGATGATGATAGGAATACCGATGGAAAGCAGTTCCCGGTAGTGATGTTTATTGTGACTTGTAATTGATGTAGTATGAGTCTTCATTACTTGGTTGTTTATTTTACTTTTTAATGATATTATTATATAATTATGATTTCTCTTTTGTCCTTGAATCGGCAAAGTTACTGCTTTTTTATGAGAAAACAAAATATTCTTCAAAAATTCACGAAAGAATGGCTAGATATTTTTCAGAACCAATATTTTTTTGTATATTTGCAGCAACTTAGTACAAACTAACATATTATAAACGTAAAAAACATTTCAACTCAATGGAGAAGAAGACATTATTCATTGCTTTGGGATTGGCAGCATTCTCACAGTATGTACAGAACACCCAGGCTCAGACCGCAGATTTCCGACCATCGCACGCTTCAATGTATTTGCAGCCAAGCGTAGGTTCCACCACCGTTCCTTTCGATTGGAACGATGTAGGCAGAGAATTTGTGGTGCGCTGGGGCATGGATACCGCTTGGGACGACGAGGGTAACGTGCGCCGAGGAACCAACCACATCGGCAAGAATCTGATTTCTACGGGTAGAATCTCTTTCCAGCCTAGCGACCTGGTGGGAGAGGACGGCGAGCTTTCTGCAGCCCAGAAAACTGCCCTCAATTCCCGCATCGCCCATATCAAGCTCTCGGGAGCCACTTCGGTGGAAATCAACTGCGACCATGAGGCGCTCAATGCAGCCAACTACAAGGGTAAGCCTGAGCAGTGGTACCGCGTAATCAAGGCCACCGTGAAGTATGCCCAGAAGAAGGGACTCACCGTAGAGAGTGTGGCGCCATTCAATGAGCCTGATTATAAGGCATGGAACGAAGGCACAAAGGCCGATTTCCTGAACATCTGCAAACTCATCAAGGCGGATGCCGATTTCGCCGGAATCCGCATCTGTGGCGGCAATACGCTTAATTGCGATGAGGCTTTGCCTTGGTACAATGCACTCAAGGATTATCTTGACGAGGGAAACACCCATCAGTTGGCAGGTTCCTTCGATAACTATGCCCTTTTCTTCCAGACCGTGAAGAACGATGGCAAGGTGGCTACCGCCGATGAACTTCACAATGTGGGTGAAGCCATCGTGGGTGTGGAATATGGCATGGAGAATGGCATCTGGTGGAGCTTCGATGGTGTGGCCAGAGGCGAATTCTGCAAGGCAAACACCGCAGGAGGCAGCCGGTTGGGCTATGCCGAAGACCGTGGCAGTTGGACCTCAGCCGCTGTTTATCGCCTGCCTGATGGCAAGGTAGAGGGCTTCATCGGCTCTTCAGAGCGCCAGGCAACCACCCATTCTTATGATTTCGTATCCAAGGGCCGTGATGTCTATTTCGATGGCTACGGACCGATGCGTGCCTTCTCCATCACCATGCCAGGCGGCACGGGCTATCAGAAGGGGCAGACCAATGCCGAGCGCATGGTTCGCATCACCAGCGGCGAGGATGTTCCTCCATATCCTATCATCAATGGCGATTACGTGCTCATGAACAAGAAATCAAGAAAGGTGCTCCAGGCTGCGGGCAATCCTGTGCAGGCGGGCACTAGTCTTACCCAGGGCACTTATTCCAAGTCGAAGTCATTCCAGAAATGGGTGGTCAAAGCCGTGGATTCACGCATTGGCGGCGACTTTGGATATTTCACCCTGCAGTGTGCCAACAACCAGGCTATGTATGTCGATGTGCTCAACTGGTCAACCACCAATGGCGGTACACTGATAGCTTATAATGGCACTGTGGGCAGCAACGAGCAGTGGTCGTTTGAATACGCCGGCAATGGCGATTATTACATCCGTTCTCGCCATTCAGGCTTGTATCTTCAGGTGATGAACACCACCGATGGCACCAGTGTGCAGCAGCATGCCTTTACGGGCAATGCGGAGCAGCGCTGGCGCATCCTGCCTTATGGTGCGGCTTGCGAAACCGTGGCTCCTAAGGTACCGCAGGGATTAACGGCTGAGGCTCAGACGGCTTCGGTGCTCCTTTCCTGGAAAGCCAATGCCGATAAGGATCTGGAGGGCTACATGGTGCTTCGTGGCAATGCCGATGCAGAAGATGCCCAGTGGCAGGTGATAGGCCGACAGGTGAAGGATACCGCTTTCGTAGATAACACTTGTGAGCCGGGCCATGCCTATTTATATAAGCTGAAGGCCATCGACCACTCCAGCAACATGTCGAAGGCTGGCGATGAGGTGCAGGTGGAATTGCCTGAAATGGCTGCCCTGGTGGCTTCTTACAGCATGGAGGGCAGTCTGCGCGATACCACCATTAATCTGATGGATGCCGTGTCGGCAGGAACCATCTCTTACGCTTCTTCATCCAAGAAAGAGGGCACCCAGAGCCTCGTTCTCAATGGTCAGGATGCCTTCCTGCAGTTGCCAGCCCAGGTGGCTAATCAGGCTTGCTTCACCATCGGAGCCTGGGTTTATTGGAAGAACACTGGCGCACAGTGGACTCGCATCTTCGATTTCGGCAATGGCACTGACGAATATATGTTCCTCACCCCAAGCAATGGCAGCCAGATGCGCTTTGTCATCAAGCACGATGGAGTGGAGCAGATACTTTCGGCATCTCGTCTGCAGACCGGTTGGCATCATGTGGTAGTCAGCCTTGATGAGAATAGGGAGGCTGTGCTTTATGTGGATGGCAAGCAGAAGGGCAGCAAGCAGATGACCTGCACGCCAGCCATGCTGAACCTGAGTCGCTGCTATGTAGGAAAGAGCCAGTTTAGTTCCGACCCACTGTTCAAGGGCAACATCGACGACCTCCGCATCTACAACTATGCCCTGACAGCTGAAGACATTGCCCACTGGTATCAGGGTGAGCCAATCACAGGCATCCAGGGCATCGAAGCCACTTCTCCTTCCTCTTCTTCATCCTCTTCTGCCACCATTGTTAAGCAGCAAATCTATTCCTTGAATGGAGCTCTGCAAGATAGTAAGCATCAGGGCGTTAATATCGTGAAGCAGATAGATTCAAAGGGCAAGGTAATCACCCGCAAGGTGATGTATTAATCAAAATAAATTATACCGTTATGAACAACATTCCATTAGTTTTTTGGCTCATCCCGATAGCCAGCATCGTGGCATTGGGAATGGCATGGTATTTCTTCCGCTCCATGATGAATGAAGACGAAGGAACCGACAGAATGAGAGAAATTGCTGAACACGTAAGAAAAGGCGCCATGGCTTATCTCAAGCAGCAGTATAAGGTGGTGGCGATAGTCTTCGCTGTTCTTGCCATCGTTTTCGCCTTCATGGCATACGGCTTGAAGGTGCAGAACCCGTGGGTTCCGTTCGCCTTCCTCACCGGCGGTCTCTTCTCGGGCTTGGCAGGCTTCTTCGGCATGAAGACAGCCACCTACGCTTCGGCACGTACAGCCCATGGAGCACGAACCGGACTCGACAAGGGCTTGAAGATAGCCTTTCGCAGCGGAGCCGTAATGGGACTCGTGGTGGTAGGACTCGGCTTGCTCGACATCGCCATCTGGTTTATTGTTCTTAACGCCGTGTATGCAGGCGAATCCACAGCCCTCATCACCATCACCACCACCATGCTCACCTTCGGAATGGGAGCATCCACCCAGGCACTCTTTGCCCGAGTGGGTGGAGGAATCTATACCAAGGCTGCCGATGTGGGTGCCGACCTTGTGGGAAAGGTAGAGGCAAACATCCCTGAGGATGACCCTCGAAATCCTGCCACCATAGCCGATAATGTGGGCGATAACGTGGGCGATGTAGCCGGCATGGGTGCCGACCTCTACGAGAGCTATTGCGGCTCTATTCTATCCACCGCCGCCCTGGGCGCCACCGCCTTTGCCATGAACAGCGATATGCAGCTTCGTGCCGTTATAGCCCCTATGATTATCGCCGCCATCGGCATCTTCCTTTCGCTCATCGGCATCTTCCTGGTGCGTACCAGGGAGGGCGCATCCATGAAAGATCTGCTCCATTCTTTGGGTCTCGGCACCAACGTGAGCGCCGGTCTCATCGCCGTAGCCACTTTTGTAATATTATATCTCCTGGGCATTGAGAATTGGCTCGGACTGTCCTTCTCCGTTATCAGCGGATTGGTGGCAGGTGTCATCATCGGTCAGGCCACGGAGTATTACACCTCGCAGAGTTACAAGCCTACGCAGAAGATAGCTGAGGCTTCGCAGACGGGACCTGCCACGGTGATTATCAAGGGCATTGGAACGGGAATGATTTCAACCATGATTCCTGTGGTAACCATTTCGGTGGCCATCATGCTGAGTTTCCTCTGCGCCAATGGCTTTGATATGTCGATGTCGGCAAAGTCAATCAGTACAGGACTTTACGGTATTGGCATCGCGGCCGTAGGTATGCTGTCAACGCTCGGTATCACCCTTGCTACGGATGCCTACGGTCCTATCGCCGATAACGCCGGAGGTAATGCCGAGATGAGCGGATTGGGCAAGGAAGTTCGTGAGCGCACCGATGCCCTCGATGCCTTGGGCAACACTACGGCAGCCACCGGCAAGGGCTTTGCCATCGGTTCAGCCGCCCTCACGGCATTGGCACTTCTTGCCTCTTATATCGAGGAAATCAAGATAGCTATGATTCGAGCCGTAGAGAATGGCAAGCAGTATGTGGATGCTGCCGGAAATCTCTTTGATCCTACGAGTGCCACCACCATCGATTTCATCAATTTCTTCCAGGTGAATCTCATTAATCCGAAGGTATTGGTAGGTGCCTTCCTGGGAGCGATGGCCGCCTTCCTGTTCTGCGGATTGACGATGGGAGCCGTGGGCAGAGCTGCTGAATCCATGGTTCAGGAGGTTCGCCGCCAGTTCAGGGAAATCAAGGGAATCCTTGAGGGTCAGGCTGTGCCTGATTACGGAAGATGTGTGGAGATTAGTACCCGTAGTGCTCAGCGCGAGATGATTATCCCATCGTTGCTGGCCATTATTATTCCTATTGTAGTAGGTTTGGTTTTGGGTGTAGCCGGCGTATTGGGACTTCTTACGGGCGGTCTGGCTGCCGGATTCACGCTAGCCGTATTCATGTCAAATTCTGGAGGCGCATGGGATAATGCGAAGAAGATGATAGAAGAGGGCAGTTTTGGCGGCAAGGGTAGCGAGAACCACAAGGCCACGATAGTGGGTGATACGGTGGGCGATCCGTTTAAGGATACATCGGGTCCATCGTTAAATATTTTGATAAAACTGATGTCGATGGTAAGCATCGTGATGGCGGGTTTGACCATTGCGTTCTTGTAAGACAGAGGATTGAGTTAAAATAATATTAGAAAGCTCCATCCTTTTCAGGGTTATTCTCCTTTATGGTTATCCTCCTTTATGATTATTCTCCGCAAATTTGCGGAGAATAATCCAAATAATCTCCGCAAAACTTGCAGCATTCGATAAAAATGTATATTTTTGCAGGGAAAATTTGAAATCATGATTAAAAAGACTACAATGATGAGAGGTACAAAATATATATGGCAACAGGAAGGTTGGCCCCACATGCAATGGGATGATACCAGTTTCAGCAATATCCTGGCAGAAATCAATCTGCTGAGAGGCAAATTGCTGGGAAGAGTTTCCATGTTCGGTTTTGAAGAACAGAATCTGTCTATGCTGGAGTCTATGACACAGGAAATTGTACACTCTGCAAAAATTGAAGGCGAGGAATTAAATAGAGACAGTGTCCGCTCGTCTGTTGCACGACAGTTAGGTTTGGAGTATGAAGGATTGAAAAGCTCCGATCATTATACAGAAGGAGTCGTACAGGTGATGGTAGATGCTGTGCAGCATTACGATATGCCGTTGGATGCCGAACGCTTGTTCTCCTGGCATGCAGCTTTGTTTCCTACGGGAAGAAGTGGTATCCATAAAATTCTAGTGGGCGATTGGCGTCAGGGCGAAGAGCCTATGCAAGTTGTTTCTGGACCTTTAGGCCATGAGAAGATACATTATGAGGCTCCGGCAAGTAAGGACGTTCCATGTATGATGTCAGATTTTCTTTACTGGTTTGATTCTGAAAATACGCTTGATCCGTTGGTGAAGACAGCCGTTATGCATCTTTGGTTTGTCACGATTCATCCCTTCGATGATGGCAATGGTCGTATATGCCGAACATTGACGGAGCTGTTATTGTCTCGTGCCGATCAGACCTCCCAGCGTTACTACAGTCTTTCTTCTGAGATTCTGAATCATCGTAAAGATTATTATCAATATCTAGAGCAGGCTCAGAAGGGTGGTCTTGACGTGACGCCTTGGATTCAGTGGTTTTTGCAGACATTGAAGTTAGCGCTGGAAGCTGCTTTTGCGAAAACAGAAGGAGTATTGCGCAAGTCCAGGTTTTGGGATGCGCATCGTATGGTTTCCATCAACGAGCGTCAGCGTAAGGTTCTCAACATGCTTTTTGATGGTTTTGAAGGCAAGTTGAATTCCTCCAAATGGTATAAGATAAATCATTGTTCTCAGGACACGGCCAATCGTGACATCAAGGATTTGATAGCCAAGGGCATATTGAGACCCACAGGAGAGGGTGGCAGAAGCACCAATTATGAGTTGGTTTTTCCTTGATAAAGCGTAGGGCTTCTTGGTTGCAAGAACGTCTCTTCGTTGTTGTAAGAACGTCTCTTTTAGCCCACATTGCAGCTACCCGTTATGTAACTCCCTGATTTCCAATATCCGGATTTTTTGAAGTCTGATTTG
>OOCQ01001669.1_pt1 | contig 12471 bp, 13 predicted proteins | sample 1671121 | NCBI WGS metagenome assembly OOCQ01 (sample SAMN06348124, study PRJEB24527) | human gut metagenome | biome: human gut; feature: ankylosing spondylitis patient; material: feces | host: Homo sapiens | place: China | collected 2015-10 | reverse complement strand
TGACGAAAAATTTGACGACGCATCTGTCGCACAATCTTTGTGCGGTATTGCCATAGAATGAATATGGAGGCATGACAAATGCAAATGCAGATACAGCACCAGCTGCGGCGTGTCGCTGCTGCCCTGCTGACCGCGGCGGTCGCCGTGGGCACAGGAGCCTTTTCCGGTCTGGCATTGGAAACCGATTCCGGCACTCTGGAAAGCTTACAGGCGTTCCTGCTGGGAAAAGAAAATGCCGGCGGAACGGACTGCAACGGGGACGGCGTTGTGGACGGTATGGACTTGGCACTGCTGCGGCAGCAGCAATTCGACGGGGGAGAAATACAGGACGGCTATGCCGGCTTTATCCGCACAGACGGCAAACTGCTGGTCGATGAAAACGGCAAGCAGTATCTCATCAAAGGCATGGCAATCGGCAATGATGTGTGGTCGAATCCCACCACAGCCCCTGCCCAGGATCACGATGCGGCAAGCTATCAGGAACTGGCGGACATGGGCTTTGACTCCGTGCGGTTCTATCTGAACTACGCCATGTTTGAATCTGACAGCAAACCCTATACCTATCGGGAAGAAGGCTTTCGCTGGCTGGACACCAACATTGCATGGGCAAAGGCGGCAGGAATCCGGCTGGTGCTGAACATGCACTATCCGCAGGGCGGCTACCAGTCGCAGGGGAACGGCACGGCACTCTGGACGGAACCGGAAAATCAGAAGCGGCTCTGTGCCCTCTGGACGGAAATTGCCAAGCGGTATGCAGACGAGCCGGTGATTCTGGGCTATGGACTGGTGAATGAACCGGTGGTAGCTGCTGCCAGCGGTGAGGAGAGCCTTGCCCTGTGGCAGTCCGTAGCACAGATGCTGACGGACGGGATCCGTACTGTAGACCAGAACCATATGATCTTTGTGGAACGCATGTGTGCGGCACAGAATCTGGCAGGCACACAGGAACAATGGATCAATTTCAATGACGAAAACAACTACGTGCATCTGGACGATGACAACACGGTGTACGAGTTCCACGACTATGATCCGCATGCTTTTACGCATCAGGGCTTCGACTGGGCGGGGACACTGGGCAATGATGTGACCTATCCGGACGAAAGCTATCTGGTGTCCAGCGGCAATGCCCAGTGGGGCACTTCCACCTTTGCCGGCGATCGGGCGGACACGGAGAACACCGGGTGGCAGTATCTGAAAAGCGGCAGGATCACGCCGAAATCAGACGGCAAACAGCTAATCAGTCTGGTATTTCAGGCACAGAACATCGGGGACTACGGCTACGCCCGGGCAGATGAACTGCGGCTGAACGAATATGATGAGGACGGCAGCTTTGTCCAGACCATATACGCCAACGACTTTGACAGCACGTCCCTGCTGAACTTCTGGTCCAGCAACGACTCCGGCGGACAGTACTACGCTTCTTCCGAGGGACATCTGGCAAAGGGCAGTCTGATGCTCTCCGGCACCACCGATGATGCCAACACCAGTACAAGATATTTCCGTCCCACGGCAGGACACAGCTATGAGGCATGCGGTTATTTTCAGGTGAACACCAAGAATGCCGATGCCATTGTCCGTCCCTGCGTGGACGTGTGGAATGTGGATTCTGTGGAAGTGCTGAATCGGGACTATCTGGAAAAGAGCGTGGCACTGAATACGGCGTTTTCGGAAAAGTACAATGTGCCGGTATACTGCGGCGAGTTTGGTGCCGGTTCGCACTGCTTTGAGAACGACCGCGGCGGTGACCGCTGGATCGGGGACATGCTGGAAATTTTCCGTGACGGCGATGTCAGCTTCAACTACCACGCCTATCACGACGGTTCTTTCGGGCTGTATGAGGGCGGCGGTCTGCCCAGTCCCGCAGGGAGAAATGATACACTATATCAGGTGCTGGTAGAAAAACTGAAAAAATATACAGAATGACAGGATTTACGAAAGGAACTGACATGAAAGAAAAAGATACAGAAAAGCAGCTGAAAGCCTTGGAAGAAGCTGTGCGGCAGGAGCAGGAAACCGGCGGAAAGACGGCGAAAAAGCATCGGGAAAGCAGCTCTGCGGCGGCGAAAGAATCCCACCCGCTGGCTTCGTTTCTCATCGGGCTGGTACTGCTGGGAGCAGGCATCTTCTGGGTGCTGAATTCCTTTGTGGTGTCCTTCTCGTGGGGCAGCCTGTGGGGCGGTGACAGCAGCTCCTCTTCCGGCTCTTCTTCCAGCACCGAGACCGGTGAATCCGCTTCCAGCAGCGAAGGCTCCGGCCTTGCCGACTGGTGGGCTTCGCTGGTGGGCTGACGGAGGCAGGCATGAACGGTTATATCGTAAAAGGCATCGGCGGCTTTTACTACGTTAAAACGCCGGATGGCATCGTGGAATGCAAGCCCCGCGGCATTTTTCGCAAGCAGAAGATCACCCCGGTGGCCGGGGATGAGGTAACGCTGGAAACCGAGAACGGGGCTTCGGTCATTGCACAGATTGCCCCGCGCAAGAACGTATTCGTGCGGCCGCCGGTGGCAAACCTGGACGTTCTGTTTCTGGTGGCCAGCACCACCCAGCCTACCCCCAGCACCCTGGTGCTGGACAAGCTGTCCGCCATTGCAGTGGACAAGGGCGTGCAGCCGGTGATCGTGTGCACCAAGGGCGATCTGGCGGAGGCAGAGTTCCTGCGCAGTGCGTATGAAAAATCCACCCTGCCGTTCATCCGCATCGACTACGGCAGCGGAGCCGGGCTGGACGAGGTCAAACAGTGGATCAGCGGACGGCTGTGCGCGTTCTGCGGCAACTCCGGTGTGGGCAAGTCCACGCTGCTCAACGCATTGCTGCCGGATGCTGCCCGGGAGACCAGCGCCATCAGCCAGAAGCTGGGCCGCGGCCGCCACACCACCCGGGAAGTGACTATTTTTGAAGCCTTTGGCGGCCGAATTGCCGACACGCCGGGCTTTGCCAGCCTGGAAGCAAACCGGGCAGGCTTTATCCCTAAGGAAAATCTGGAGCACGCGTTCCCGGAGTTCGGACCCTATCTGGGGCAATGCCAGTTCACCGGCTGCTCCCACCGGACCGAAAAGGGATGCGCTGTGCGGCAGGCTCTTGCCGAGGGCAAGCTCTCCCAGACCCGGTACGACAGCTACTGCGCCATGTACGATGAGGTCAAGGACGTCAAGGACTGGCAGCGCCCCAAATTTTAAAAAGCAAGGAAGGTTTGTTTATGGCACGGTGTGTGATCCTTTCGGCCTGCCCGGTCTCTCCGGCGCTGGCCGGTCTGCTGCGGGAAGATGATTTTATCATCGCCTGCGATGCAGGCTACCGCAACTGCGCGCCCCTGCACTGCAAGCCCCATGTGATCGTGGGCGACTTCGACACGGCACCCTGCCCGCAGCAGGAGGACGACGAGATCGTAGTTCTGCCCCATGTCAAGGACGATACCGATACGGAATACGCGGCAAAGCTGGCCGTGCAGAAGGGCTTTGACGAGGTGCTTCTGCTGGGGGGCCTCGGCGGCAGGCGGCTGGAACACACCCTTGCCAACCTGTGCACCGGCCTCGGCCTGGAAAAGCGCGGTGTGCGTGCCATATTGCAGGACGAGCGCAGCCGCATCACCTTTGTGATGCCCGGCGAGACGCGCCGCTACCCCAAAGAGGATTACTTCTATTTCTCGGCGTTCCCCATGGAAGGCCATGCAGAGGGCGTCTGCGAGCAGGGTTCCTATTACGAACTCACCGATGCAGAGCTGACCGCAGGCTACCCGCTGGGCGTCAGCAACGAATACGCCGAAGGCTCCGACTGCATCACGGTGTCCACTCGCGAAGGGGCACTGGTCATCGTGGAAACGGTGGCGGACTGATCCTTTTCCGGCAATTCCGGAACATTCCGGCTGCAAACTGCTTATAGTGTGGTATCAGACGGAAAGGTGGGGATCGGGATGCAGGTGATCGTGCTCAAAAGCCCCAGACTGCTGCGCGGTGTGCTGCGCAGACTGTTTGGCATCCGCAGCAACACGCAGGAATAAGCGCAAGTCAAGCAAAGCTCCCGTCGGGCAGGCCCCGGCGGGAGCTTTTTGCTGCATATCTCCCGGCCCGGCCGCATACCGTGTGGTAGAAGCGGACAGGGAAAGGAGCATCTTGCATGGAACTGAAGATCTTTCGGGACACGATGCCGCAGGCGGGCACGGTGTGCACCGTCAAGGCAGAGCTCCCGCTGGAGACCGAGATCCTAGTCTCGGACTATCTGCCGCCGGTGTTCAAACTGGTCAAATGCTTTGCAAAGCCGGTCATCCTGCAAAAGCAGCTGCAGCCAGGCAGGCTGACACTGGAGGGTTATCTGCGCTGTACGGTCTATTATCAGGGCGAGGAGGGTGCAGGCCTCTGCCAGACCGAACAGAAACTGCCCTTTACAAAGCAGCTGGAACTGCCGGAATTTGACTTTACGGCCTGGACGGCGGTGGTGGAGGGGCAGACCGAATACCTCAACAGCCGGGTGGTCAACCCGCGCCGCATGGAGGTGCGGGGTGCCGTGGGGCTGGTGGCGACCGTGCGCACCCAGAACAAAGCGGAGGTGATCACTGCACTGGCCGATGGCGGCATTGAGCAGCAGCTGGACACCCTGCAGGGCGTGCGCAGCATTGCGGTGCTGGATAAGCTGATCTCGGCCGAAGGGGAGCTGGCTTTTCCCAGCCCGCCGACGGCGGTGCTGGACATTGCAGGCACAGCCACTGCACAGGAGGTACGGCTGCTGTCCGGCAAAGCGGTGGTCAAGGGCGAAGTACGGGTGCAGTGTGCCTGGCGTGCCGAGCAGGAAACCGAATTGCAGAGCCTGAGCACGACTCTGCCGTTCCAGCAGGTGCTGGATGTGGACGGCCTGACCGAGGACTGCAAGTGTCTTTGCGTGGTGGAGCCGGTAGGCTTCTCCCTGACGGAAGGACAGCCGGACGCGGCGGGCACCCTGTCGGCCAGCCTGATGCTGCATCTGCGGGCCTGGCGCAGCTACCAGCTGCAATATGCGGCGGATGCCTTTTCCACCCGGTTTGAAACGGAACTTGTCCCACAGGAGCTGGCGGCCGAAGAACTGGTCTGCCTGCTGAATGCAACCACGACGGTTTCCGGTTCCGGCCCGCTGCCGGATGCCGGGGCACAGCTGCGTGCCTGTTTTGTATCGTATGGGCCTGTCAGCATCTCGCAGCAGAGTGGGCAGGGCGGCGGCTGGGCGCTGACAGCCCGCACCACGGCCACCGCCTTTGCGGAGAACAGTCTGGGAGAGCTGGACAGCTACGAAAAAACGCTGGAGCTTTCCGTGCCCATCCCGGCCGAGGTGCCCGCCGGGATGCAACTGCAGCCGGAATGCTGGCTGAGTACCGACAGCGTACAGTGTACCTGCACCGGCGGAACTCTTACCGTAACCATCACCGCCCGGGCTGAGGGTGCCATCCTGGGACGCAGTACCCGCCAGGGCATTGGAAGCATTTCGCTGGGAGAACCCCTGACCACTGCCGACCCGGAGATCACCTTGCGCATCTACTATGCACAGGAAGGGGAGGCGCTGTTCGATATCGCGCGGCGGTTCCATGTGCCGCCGGCCCAGATGCTGGCGGCCAACGGACTGGACCCCGACACCCGGGTGCTGACGCAGGCACAGCATTTTCTGGTGCCGGGCCTCTGATCCCCAAAGCACAGACATTGCTCTTTCCGGAGTGGTGCCTGTGCTTTTTGTATGCCCGAACAAGTGATCCGGCCAAACGAAATCTTATGTCTGCCATAAAAATTTTTGAGCGTTTCTATCACAAAAAATGTTACAAGGCCCTTTTCTCCGGCCCGGCGGTGGAGTATAATAGACAATGTTTGGAACAGGAAAGGAGCAATTTCAACATGGAAACAAGCAATTCGCTTCTGGATGCGGACATCATCCGGGAGCAGAAGCCTGTGTGGGCCTTCAGCCGAAAGGTGTTTTGTGAGGGCATCCGGGATGGCGTGCCCATCGCACTGGGCTATTTTGCCGTCTCTTTCTCGCTGGGCATTGCAGCCCGCAAGGCGGGTTTTACCCCGTTTCAGGGGTTTCTGGCCAGTCTGCTGAACAACGCATCGGCCGGTGAATACGCTGCCTTTGCGCTTATTATGAGCGGTGCCAGCTATTTTCAGGTGGCCGTGATCACCCTCATCGCCAATGCACGCTATCTGCTCATGAGCTGCGCGTTGGCCCAGCGGTTTGCACCGGGCACGCCGTTCTGGCACCGGCTGGTCATCGGTTACGACGTAACGGACGAGCTGTTCGGCATCACCATTGCACGGCCCGGCAGCCTGAACCCCTGCTATACTTACGGTGCCATCCTGCTGGCAGCCCCGGCGTGGGCATCCGGCACGGCATTGGGCATCGTTGCCGGCAACCTGCTGCCGCTGCGTGCGGTCAGCGCTCTGAGCGTTGCGCTGTACGGCATGTTCCTTGCCATCATCATCCCGCCTGCCCGCAAGGATAAGGTGGTGGCTGTGCTGGTGGCCATCAGCTTTGCATTGAGTTTTGCCTGCAACTATCTGCCGGGCATCTCGGCACTTTCGGACGGCACCCGGACCATCCTGCTCACCGTACTTATTTCCAGTGTGGCTGCGGTGCTGTTCCCGGTCAAGGATCAGGAGGCGGAACATGACGCATAACAACTACATTTACATTGCGGTCATGGCACTGGTGTCGTATGCGATCCGCATCCTGCCGCTTACTCTGATCCGCAAACCCATCAAGAACCGGTTCGTTCAGTCGTTCCTGTACTATGTGCCCTATGTCACGCTGGCCGTCATGACCTTCCCAGCCATCGTGCAGGCCACCCAGAGCCCGGTGGCCGGTGCTGTGGCGCTGATGATCGGCATTGCAGCGGCCTGGTGCGGTGCAAGCCTGTTCCAGGTGGCTGTGGCCTGCTGCGCTGTGGTCTTTGTGCTGGAATTCTTCCTCTGAAAAAGTGCAGCTGCGCTCTGAAGCCTTCGCTTTGGGGCGCAGTTGCTTTTCTTACTGCACAAAATATGCTATACTGACAGCAAACCAGGGAGGGAGATAGTACCGATGAAACGCGTTCTCATCACAGGCGGCAGCGGCTTTCTGGGCGCACGCATCCTGCAGCAGGGGCTGGGGGATGCAGAGCTTTGCAGCCTGCCCCGCGGCTTTCTGGCAGCAGCCGGGGAGGCAGAAGTGACCGAGACCATTCAGAAACTACAGCCTGCGGCCATTGTGCACGCGGCGGCTCTGTCGGACACCGGCTATTGTGCACAGCACCCGGAGGAAGCCCATCGTGCCAACGTGGAGCTGCCGGTCTGGGTGGCGAAAGCTGCCTGCGCATCCGGCGCAAAGCTGCTGGCGTTCAGTTCAGATCAGGTCTATGCCGGAATCACACAGCCCGGGCCGCTGCCGGAGACATTGCCCCTGCAGCCGACCAATGTATATGGCCGCTGCAAACTGGAAATGGAACAGCGCGTGCTGGAACTCTGCCCGGACGCTGTGCTGCTGCGGGCCAGCTGGATGTATGACCTGCCGGGCTACGGGCTGCCCATCCGGGGCAACCTGCCGCTGAACCTTTTGCGCGCCGCCCTGCATGGGACGTCGGTGACCTTTTCGGCCAACGACTGCCGGGGCGTGACCTATGTCCGACAGGTGATCGCAAACCTCGCTCCGGCACTGAGCCTGCCCGGCGGCGTGTACAACTTTGGCAGCTCCAATACGGAAAATATGGTGCACACGGCACAGCAGTTCGCGCAGGAGCTGGACATTGCGGTGCAGATTGAAGCCGCCGACTGGCCGCGCAATCTGGTCATGGACGGCAAAAAGTTGGAAAAGGCCGGCATCCGCTTTGATACCACACAGCAGGGCATCCGGCACTGCCTGCGGGATTACGGCTTAGCCAGTCGGTAAAAGGAGAAAAACGATGAGCGAAGAGATCCGGCCGGGGCGTTACCGGCATTTCAAAGGCAAAGAATATGAGGTGCTGGGTGTGGCCCGCCACAGCGAGACCGAAGAGGAATATGTGGTCTACCGGCAGCTGTACGGGGAGCACAGTCTGTGGGTGCGGCCCGCCTCCATGTGGAACGAGATGGTTACCCGCGACGGCAAGACCCAGCGACGGTTCACCTATGTGGGCGAGGAAGCCTGATGTGCGGACAAAGAAATTGTAAAATCTCTGTATCGCACAAAAACTGAAAAAACTCTAGAAAAAAGCAGGGGATTCTGCGCGAAACCAGTCCATTCCGGGTGGAAGCGTGCGCGGAAAACCGCTGCTTTTTTGCTGTCTCTGACCCGGAAACGACCATCGGGCAATGTTGCAGCCGTTCACGGAAAAGTCATACTTAATTTACATCAAATAGCAACTTTGTTATAATGAATCCGCTTTTTGCAAAGCATCCGAAACCCAAAACGTCAAGATTCTGAGGAGAGTGGAATATTTGAAGGAAGTCAAACTTGAAGAGACTGCTTACCAGTTTGATGGCAAGATGTCTCTGCGCCAGGCCATCCCCCTGGGCCTGCAGCATGTCTGCGCCATGTTCGTGGGCAACCTGACCCCGCTGCTGATCATCACCAGTGCCTGCGGCATTGCCGGTGGTGAATTTGCAGACCTGCAGGTCACCCTGCTGCAGAGCGCCATGTTCGTGGCCGGTGTGGTCACGCTGGTGCAGCTGTTCACGGTCGGCCCCGTGGGCGGCGGCGTGCCCATCATCATGGGTACCAGCTCCGGTTTTATCGGCGTGTTCAACAGCGTTGTCGGCAGCATGGGAGGCGGTGTGCTGGCCTATGGTGCCATCATGGGCGCTTCCATCATCGGCGGCATTTTTGAGAGCGTGCTGGGCTTTTTCCTGAAGCCCCTGCGGAAGTTCTTCCCCCCGGTGGTCACTGGTACCGTGGTGCTGTCCATCGGTCTGTCGCTGATCTCGGTGGGCATCAATTCCTTTGGCGGCGGCAACAGCGCCAAGGACTTCGGCTCGGTGGAAAACCTGCTGCTGGCCCTGTTCGTGCTGGTGGTCATCCTGATCTTCAAGCACTGGACCACCGGCTTCCTCAGCTCTTCCGCCATCCTCATCGGCATTCTGGCCGGTTATGTGGCAGCCTTTGTCATGGGCTTTGTGCTGCCCACCACCGGTGTCACCGCCGACGGCGTGGAGTACACCAAGGCCTGGGTGCTCAACTGGGACAAGGTGGCACAGGCTTCCTGGTTTGCCATCCCCAAGCTGGTCCCGGTCAAGATCGTGTTTGATATGCGTGCCATCCTGCCGGTGCTGATCATGTTCATTGTCACCGCCGTGGAAACGGTGGGCGACATCTCCGGCGTGATGGAGGGCGGCATGAATCGCGAACCCACCGACAAGGAGCTGTCCGGCGGTGTCATCTGCGACGGCCTCGGCTCCACCTTTGCGGCATTGTTCGGCGTGCTGCCCAATACCTCTTTCAGTCAGAATGTGGGTCTGGTGGCCATGACCAAGGTGGTCAACCGCATGGCCCTGGCCTCCGGTGCCGTGTTCCTGATTCTGTGCGGCCTGATCCCCAAGCTGGGCGCCCTGATCTCCATCATGCCGCAGGCCGTTCTGGGCGGCGCAGCCGTGATGATGTTCTCTTCCATCGTGGTCAGCGGCATCCAGCTGATCACCAAGGAAAAGATGACCCCGCGCCAGCTGACCATCGTGTCGGTGGCGCTGGGCGTGGGCTACGGCATGGGTGCCAACAGCGGCATCCTGGCCAATACGCCCCATGCATTCCAGCTGATCTGCGGCGAGTCCGGTATTGTTCCGGCTGCCTTCGTAGCCATCCTGCTGAACGTCCTGCTGCCCAAGAACGATCAGGCAGAGTAAATCTTATCCCTTTTCCCGGACAAGCGCTTCCAGCTGCGCCAGTGCGGCGGGCGTATCGGTGTCGGCCAGCTCTTCCGGCTGTGCGATACAGTCGGTATGCACCAGCGTCGGGTACTTGTGCAGCAGGACGCTGCCGCCCTTGCCCTCCGGCAGGGTGAGCAGCTCCGGGAAAAAGCCGTTGCTGAACAGAACGGGGCTTCCCACAAGGGGGTCCGGGCCGTTTCCGGCCGGGGCACCCAGACGGAAGATCACCCGTTCTGTTTCTTTTTGCGTCTGTGCAAAGGCCGTCAGCAGCTGGTCCACCGTAGCCCGGCGCAGCAGGGGCTGGTCACCGGGCAGAAACATGCACCCGGTCAGTTCCGGATGTTGTGCCAGCAGCGCCGAAAGTCCCAGCCGCACGGTATCGTTCCGGCCGGGCAATGCATGCAGGAGCACCGGCACCCCCTGTGCTTTGCACAGCGCCTGCACCTGCGCCGAGCGGGTCACCACGATGCGTGCCGACAGCTGCGGCGTGTCGGTGGCTGCAAAGGCCCGGCACAGCAGGGGCTGACCGTCAAACTGAGCCAGAAGCTTGTTGGAGCCAAAGCGGGTACTCAAACCAGAGGCCATGAGCACACACCCCGTAGAAGCATGCATTTGCATAAAAAAGACCTGCGCTTTCCGATGGGATTTTTTCCATTATAGCGCAATTGCCGATTGAAACGCAATCTGTGTCTGTGTTAAAATAGAAACAGCAAGGATAAAAAGAGAGGGACCTGCACATGATGACGATCCGAGAATACAAACGGGCCGAAAGTCTGGAAGAAGCCTGGCAGCTCAACCAGAAAAAGGCCAACCGCATCCTGGGCGGCATGATCTGGCTCAAGATGGAGACCATCAATGTCGGCACAGCCATCGACCTGTCCGGCCTGGGGCTGGACACGATCGAGGAAACGGATGCGGGATTTTCCATTGGGGCGATGGTCACCCTGCGCCAGCTGGAGACCCACCCCGGACTGGAAGCCTTTACCCACGGGGCCGTCCGGGAAGCGCTGCGCCACATCGTGGGCGTGCAGCTGCGCAACCTGGCCACCGTCGGCGGCAGCATCTACAGCCGGTTTGGCTTTTCGGATGTGCTGACCCTGTTCCTGGCCATGGACTGCTCGGTGGAGCTGTATAAGGGCGGCATCGTGCCGCTGCGGGAGTATGCCGAGCGTCCCTACGACCGGGACATCGTGGTGCGTCTGCTGGTCCGGAAAGAAGTGGCCGATTACTGCTACCAGTCGGTGCGCAACAGCCAGACCGACATTCCGGTGCTCACCTGTGCCGCTGCCCGGCTGCAGGATGGCAGCTACCGGTTTGCGGTGGGTGCCCGCCCGCTCAAGGCTGTGCTGTATGAAGAACCGGCAGCTCCGGCGCAGCAGCTGGCCGAAACCATCCAACAACAGGTGGTCACCGGTTCCAACATGCGCGGCAGCGCCGAATACCGCCGCCACCTGACTGGTGTGCTGGTGCGGCGTGCAGCCGAAGAACTGGAAAACCGCGCCGGACAGGAGGAAACCTAAATGCAGATCAATCTGATGCTGAACGGAGTGCGCGTCTCGGACGATGTGGCTCCCGATACGCTGCTCATCGACTTTGTGCGCAGACATGGATGCCTGAGCGTCAAACGCGGCTGCGAAACTTCCAACTGCGGCTTGTGCACGGTCTTTCTGGATGACAAGCCGGTGCTGTCCTGTTCTGTGCTGGCCGCCCGCGCCGACGGTCACAAGGTGACCACGCTGGAGGGCCTGCAGGAAGAAGCTGCCGAATTCGGTGCCTTCATCGCCGATCAGGGCGCAGAGCAGTGCGGCTTCTGCAACCCGGGCTTTATCATGAATGCTCTGGCGCTGTTCCGGGAAAATCCATACCCGTCTGCCGAAGAAATCAAAGAATATCTTTCCGGCAATCTCTGCCGCTGCTCCGGCTATGAAGGCCAGCTGCGCGGCATCCTGAATTTTCTGGACTGGAAAAAACAGAAGGAGGCGGCTGCTGAATGAACACGGTCAACAAACCGTTCCGCAAAAAGGACGCCATGCAGCTGGTCACCGGCCAGCCGGTCTATATGGATGATGTGATCCCGCAGGACTGCCTGATCGTCAAGCTGCTGCGCTCGCCTCATGCAAACGCCATGGTCCGGACGATCAACACGACCGTGGCCAAGAAGGTGCCCGGCATTGAAGCCATCTTCACCTGGGAGGATGTCCCGCAGGATGCGCCCCGCTACACCCAGGCAGGCCAGACCTTCCCGGAGGCAAGCCCCCGTGACCGACTGCTCATCGACCGCCACGTCCGTTTCGTGGGTGATGTGGTGGCCATCGTGGCCGGTAAGGACGAAAAGTGCGTGGACAAGGCCCTCAAGCTCATCAAGGTGGAGTACCAGGTACTGGAGCCGGTGATGGATTTCCACACCGCCAAGGACAACCCGGTTCTGGTGCACCCGGAGGACAACTGGGAGGCCCTGTGCCCGGTAGGGGCCGACAACAAGCGCAACCTGTGTGCCCACGATGAGTGCGGCTCCGGAGACATCGACGCAGTGCTGGCGGGGTGCGATGTGGTGATCGACCATGTTTACCACACCAAGGCCTGCCAGCAGGCTATGATGGAGACCTTCCGCACCTACTGCAGCATAGATGCCTACGGGCGGCTGAATG
>OOCQ01001666.1_pt1 | contig 12496 bp, 9 predicted proteins | sample 1671121 | NCBI WGS metagenome assembly OOCQ01 (sample SAMN06348124, study PRJEB24527) | human gut metagenome | biome: human gut; feature: ankylosing spondylitis patient; material: feces | host: Homo sapiens | place: China | collected 2015-10 | reverse complement strand
GTGCAGGCAACAAGATGGACCCCACCCGCTTCGAGGTCACGGACATCTACAAGACCTCTGTCTGTCCGCTGGCCAAGGTCATGCGCACCGAGTGCCGCAAGCGGCGCATCAAACACCTGAAGGTCGTCTACTCCAAAGAGCCTGCCATGACCCCCATCGAGGATGATTCCATCAGCTGCAAGGAGCACTGCATCTGCCCTCCGGGCACCCAGCGCAAGTGTACCATCCGCCGCTCTGTCCCCGGCTCCAACGCCTTTGTGCCGTCGGTCGCGGGCCTCATCATCGGCGGCGAGGTCGTGAAGGACCTCGTGGGCTTCGTCCCCCTGAAGGGCTGATATTTGATAGAATAAGAAAACGGCAGATGCGATGCACCTGCCGTTTTCTTTGTTATGGGATGCTCTTTACTGCTCAGGAGCAGCGAATGCGATGGGGGTAGCGCCTGCGGCTGCGTCCACGCTCTTCAGAGAGATGGGAGTGATCTCGTAGTGCAGGGTCTCGAAGCTCTGGGTGCTGCCGTCCTCGGTGGTGAACTCGAGAACATAGGTCATGTCGCCCTGCTTGTCAGCCTCGACGTCGCGGGTGATGACGACATTCTCGCCATCGGCCAGACCAGCCTCGCCAGCCAGATTCTCGCCCTTGTCCTCAGAGCCTGCCTCGTACAGGTACAGCTCGCTGACGGTGGAACCGGTGGTATTGTAGACGGTGTATTCGGCGCTCTGGGCAGCCTCGGAGGATGCGGCCTCAGAGGAAGCTGCAACAGAAGAAACAGCCTCAGAGGAGACGGCAGCAGAGGATGCAGCGGTGGAAGCAGAGCCGCCGCAGGCGGTCAGAGCGACAGCCAGTGCCAGAACGGCAGAGGCAGCACAGATCTTGTTCAGTTTCATGAAAATGTACTCCTTGATGTTTGAATTGCAGACTGTCCGCGATGGACAGTCAATGAGAGTTCATTATACATTATTTCGTTGAAAAAATCAAGAGATTTATGTGCGGAATACACAACAAGGTGAGAACTGTTACCAAAATGAAATAAAATCTTCACAACGTCAGCCGCGGTTCAGCCTCCGCTGCGCCAGCGCGAAGCCGACGGCGCTGGCGGCGAAGGTGGCGTAATAGCTGGCCAGCCGGTAGAACATCAGCAGGCTCATGGATGCAGCATCGGGGAGGAAGCTGGCGTACACCAGCAGAAAGGCCGCCTCCACCGACCCCATGCCCGCCACGTTGGGCAGGGCGTTGGAGACGAAGAGGGTCAGCGCGGCGAGGAGCTGTACCTGCCAGAAGCGAAGCCCGGCGTCCAGCCCCATGAAGCGCAGACCCATCCACGGCAGGCAGAAGAGCAAAAAAAGCTTGAGCAGCTGGACGCCCAGAATGGCGGCGCAGCGGGCTTTGTCCGCCAGCAGGTGGCGGCTCTCGGTGCTCAGGGTGTCCAGCTGCCGGAGCCAGCCGGCCCGGCGCTCGGCCCAGCGGCCTGTGTCGGGCAGGAAATGCAGCAGCCACCGGGCCAGACGCTGCACCACCGGCAGGGCGCAGAGGGCGATCAGCCCCACGATGACCCCCGCTACCACGGCGTAGGCTGCGGGCAGATACCGCAGCACGCCGTCCGAGTGGGCCGCCAGCCAAGGGCGGCCTGCCAGAAGCAGCAGGGTGGCGTAAAGGAGGACGGCCGTCTTGTGAAAGACATATTGCAGGGTCATGAGGCCCACGCCCGGGCCGACGTCCAGACCCCGGCGGTGGAGATACCACGTCTGGAAGGGGACAGATCCCGCGCCGAGGCCCACCACATTGCCGAAGGTGCCCATCCATGCGTTGTCGATGCCGTGGCGCAGAGAGAACCGGGGCAGGCGGCTGCGGACGATGAGCCAGCTGACGACGCCCTCCAGCAGCGGATAGCTCAGGCCCACGGCCAGCGTCAGGATCCCCTGCCAGAAGGTGAGCTGGCCCAGTGCGGCGGAGATCTCGGCCCAGTGCTCCCGGAAAATGAACACCACGATGCCGGTCAGCAGGGCCAGAACGCCCAGAGAGAGCAGGGTCTTCCGGCGGGAAGGGGCGGGGGAGGCGGACGAACTCATGGGGGAAACTCCTTTCAACAAAAACGGACTGGGATAAACTCTGGGAAGAGTATACCACAGTCCGGAGGGGTGTTTGTGAAGATATACCAAATTTTTTGCCTCAATTTTGGCAGAGTGATAAAGCTTATTCGCCGGTAAGCTCCCGGACCGCCTGCTTCAGGCCGTCGGCAAAGGCCTGCTTCGAGTAGTGGCGTTCATACAGGTCGCGGCAGGCCTGCCGCATGGCGGCCAGCTTTTCCGGGTGGTCGATGGCCCATGCCAGACGCTCCGCCAGCTTTTCGGGGTCGTCGTCCTCGTAGACGAAGCCGTCCACCCCCTCGGTGATGAGTCCGGCGGTGCCGGTGTGCTCCGACACGATGGCGGGTTTGCCGAAGATGAGGCCCTCCGTGACGAAGGTGGGCATGGGGTCGTCGCGGGAAGCGCAGACAAGGCAGGTGCACTGGGCCATCAGGCTCTTGATCTCGTCCCGGGTCAGCCGCTTGACGTAGAAGACGTTGTCGGGGCAGTCAGCCGTCAGGCTGCGCACGGCGTCCATCATCTCCGGCTCAGCGGCCTTGCCCACAAAGAGGAAGGAGGCTTTTTTCATCGTCTCCGGCGGCAGCAGCCGGATGGCCTTGCAGAAGATGTCCTGTCCCTTCCGGTTCTCGAATGAGCCGACGGTGGCGAAAAGGGGACGCCCGCCCGCATAGCTCAGGTCGTAGTGGGCGAATTTCTCGGAGGCATAGTCCGGCAGGCCGTAGATGAGGGGACGGATGTTGAACTCCGGCCGCACCGAGTGCATGGCGTTGGCAGCGTGGCTGCCGACGGAGTAGACCCGGATGTTCTCCCCCAGCTCTTTGGGGATCTGGTGGGCGATATGGGGGTAGCCTGCGAAAGCGTCGTGAAGCCACCAGAGCACCGGCACCCGTGCCCCGCTCAGGGCGCGGACAGCCCGGGCCTCGACGACAGTGTTGGCGAGGACGAAGTCGGCGCAGAGGGCCAGCCCCCACAGCAGGGGAGACTGGACGCAGCTGCGCCGGGTGATGACGACAGCCCCGGCTTCGAGGAAGAGCGGCATTGAGCCGCTGTCCTCCGGGCCGAGGACGACCACCTCGTAGCCCATGCTGCGCAGCACCGGCACAGCGCTCACCAGCACGATGGGTGCGCCGGTCATGTCCAGCAGGTGGCTCATGATGAACACCCGCTTCCCCTTCATCGACCAGACATCCTCGGCACAGATGTCCCGCTCATAGTGGGCCAGCGCCAGCGGGAGACAGACGTGGTTCCGGCTGAGCTTTGCCGCCAGCGTCAGCAGCTCGGCGGGGTTCCCGGGGTCATGGGCCTCGGCCAGACAGCGCAGCAGCAGCTCCCGGGAGACGAGGGCGCAGCCCGGGCAGGCCGCAAAGCTGGGGCTGTGGTAGAGGGCGGTGGTGCCTGCATAGCCGAAGACGGCGTCAATGGTGACGTAGTCTGCGCCGCTGCGCAGCGCATCCGCAAAGCAGGACAGGGCCGTGGGCATCAGGCTCAGGTCTTCTTTCGCCAGCAGCACGCCGCGGGCGCTGCCCAGACTCCCGCTGGAAAGGTCCTCCGCCAGCAGGAACTTGCGGTGGAGCTGGTCGCGCAGGGAGGCTTCCAGCGAGGCGCTCCGCCCCGGTGCGTAGACGGCGAGAAAGACGTCCTGTGTATCAAGATATTCCTGCTTGGCGAGCTGTGCCCGCTGCAGGGTGGTATAACGGCTGTACATCCCGGTCCTCCTCTCAGCTGCCACGATGGAACAGGCTCACCAGACGGCGGAGGGGCAGCGTGAGCTTCCAGCTGCTGGACGAAAGGACATTTTCCAGCGAGTTTTCGTAGGCCCGGCTCCGGGCGGTCAGCTCGGCGTTGGCCTGATGCAGCTCGGAGATGTTCTTCTGCAAGGCGTCGATGGTCTGCTTCTGGTCGGAAGAGGTCTTTTCCAGCTGGTCCAGATGCTTCTGCTCACAGACGCGGGTCTTCTGGAAATACTGCACGCCCTCCAGCACTGCGGCGAAGAGCGGGTCGCCTGCCAGCGCCTCCAGCGGGAAATAGCTGTAGCTCACGCCCAGCTTCATCCCGGCGGGGAAGCGGTTCATCCCTTCCAGCATGAAGTTGGGGTCATCGTTCAGGAAAAGGATGCCATCGCCGTGGAGCGGCACGCCGTTCACCGGGCGGCAGAGGATGCGGTCGTCCGAAAAGACGAAATTGGTGATGCAGCAGGGCAGCTCGCCCGGGTCGAAGCGGAGATTGACGGCGGCCTCCGGCAGCTCGAAGGTGGCCGTCACCATCCCGTTCATCTCGTCGTACTCGTAGTCCGGGGCTTTGACGGTGTCCCTCTGGGAGAAGCCGAAGCCGGCATCGAAGTAGAGCAGCGGCTGCACCAGCGCGGGCGAGTCGGCCTGCATCTCTTTCTGGGGGTGAGCCGCGTAGAAGGTCTGCAGCTGCTTTTCCAGCTCAAGGCAGCGCTGGGCCAGCCGCGAAGTACCCTCATCCGCAAGCCTGAGCTGCTGTTCCAGATCCGCAATGCGGCTGCGCAGAGCCGCTTCAGGAGTTTCGTTCATCATTACCGGGGCCTCCTCCAATTTATCGCAAGGCGTACAACCCGCGCTGCAAGCCCATGCATCAAAAGTAACTATAGTCTACCCTCAAAATGGATGGATACCAAAGCGCAGGAATTTCAGTGTTTTGCCGCATAGCGGCGGGTCTTGCTCCGCTGCCGGGGCTTGTCCGCAGGCTTGCCGCCCCGAAGCTTCCGGCCAAGCTCTTTGCGGCGCATCAGAAGTTCGGTGACGGCGAAGATGGACACAAGCGAGAACACGAACTGCAGCAGCATCCCCTGCACCGGATGGTCAGCATACTTTGCAGCCATCAGATACCACGGGATGGCCGTCAGCTCCACAGTGTGGATGCAGAAGATGAAGAGCGAGCGCCGGCCCACCCACTCGATGGCATGGGAGATGGGGCCGTCCACTCGGCGCTGCCATTTCAAAAAGAGCCGGATGATGCCGTAGCCCACTGCGCCATCCAGCAGGATGCTCAGCGGCCCCATCGTCCACTCACCCAGCGAAACGCAGTCGGTGCTTTGGGTCAGCAAAACGCCCGCGACGACGCCCAGCGCGGACGCGATAAGTCCGGCTTTGGCTCTGCCGGAAAGGGGAGTTTCGAAAAGGCGGCGCTTCTTGGCCAGATAGCCGATGTAAAGGTAGGGCAGCGACACCATGCCCTGTGCGATGCAGAAGGGAGCCTCCCACACCAGCGTGACGCCCCAGCCAAGCAGGGTGACGCCGACGACTGCGGGGGTTATGTACCGCTCGGGGAAAATCTCGAGCAGCACGTCCAGAAGCACCCACGCCAGCATCAGAGCCACTAAGTACCACATGGGTCCGCAGGAGAAAAACTGCTGCCCGAAGTAAGTGGCCGTGTGGGGCAGGCCCAACAGGAAACCGCCTAAGACCTTAGCCGATTCTGAGATGGCGGCGTCCCACGAGCCGAAAGCTGCGTGGTGAAGGAAAGCGTGGAGCACCGTGGTGGCCAGTGCAGTATAAAGGTAAGGCTTGAGCAGGGTCTTGAGCTGCTGCTCGATGCATTTGTGGATGGAGCGCTTGCGGAAGCCGTAGCCGCTGGCAATAAAAAAGGCGGCCATCAGCGCTTCGCGGTAAGCGAACAGCGCGAACGCGAAAGGGGTGACGTCGTTGGTGCCGAGGGGGTAAAGCTCTGCCGTGTGGGCAAAGACGATGGCCAGCATTCCGATGCCTTTCAGCAGGTCGAACATGCCAAGGCTGCTTACGGTGCGGGGCTTGGTGCCTTCCATAAAAGGGGTCCTCCTTGTATGCGCCGCCTGTCCCGGAGGCCCTGAAAGGCCGTGTTTTGGGCGCGATAGATAAAAATATGAAGCCCGATGGGGAGCTTTTTTGCCAAATGATATAAACAGTATAATGCTTTTTGGGTCTGCTGTCAATTTACAGGGGACGATGCTTCCGGGCAAAGTTTCGTCCCGACGAAAAAAGTGTATCACAGCTTTTGTTCCGTCGCAACAAAAGGAAGGATTTACATCCGGTTGCACAAGTTGAGCGCAAGTTTAAATTGCATATTTGTGCAATGAAATCTTGCGTTTGCGGCGCATATGCGGTATACTGTTGCCAAGAGGAATCGAACCAGAATTTCCCTCTGTCTGCCAGAAATGCGGAAAGTCTGGAACAAAACGGTGCTGTTTATTTTTTTCTTGTGAACAAAAAAAGGAGTAAGACCAATGGCTGAAGAGATCAAAGTCCCCGCAGGCGTATATGATATGGTGACCCGCTGCATGGAGCAGGAGTTCCCCGACAATGTGGCCATCCGCTATGTGGCCGCCGACGGCAAGACCGTCGTGGAAAAGAAGTACCGCGAGTACGCGCAGGACATCCGCCGGATGACTGCCTACCTCAAGGCAGAGGTGCCCGGCATCAAGGGCCAGCGTGTTGCGCTGCTGAGCCGGAACAATTACGAGTATTGTGTAGCGTCTTTCGGCATCATCCTCGCAGGGGGCGTCCTCGTGACCCTCAACCAGAAAAAGACGTGGGACGAGCTGGAATATGAGCTGGGCCTTGTGGAGCCGGCCCTCATCCTGAACGACGGCATCGACTACGGCTGCCGTGCCGAGCTGGAAGCTGCCTACGGCCCGAAGCTCCGCCCGATGGACTGCTATCGGGATACCGCCCCCGGTGAGCTGACCAACTGCATCGGCCACGACGATCTGATGATGCTGATGTTCACCTCCGGCACCACCGGCCGCAGCAAGGGCGTCATGCTCTCGGAGCGGAATATGTGCGCCAGCCTCTGCACCTACGGTGCCCGGGCCGAGAACTGGATCACGTCCCGCCTGCCGGAGGGCCAGAAACTGCCGCTGAGCCATATGACCCTGCTGCCCCTCTTCCACATGGCCTGCTTCGTCTGCGTCGTGTCCTACCCGCCTGCCGGCTGGGCACTGAACCTCTGCAGCGACATCCGCGACTTCTACCGCGACCTCGGCCTGATGCACAGCGACATCATGGCCTCGGCCCCCATGCTGGTGGAGACCGTTTACAACGACTTCAAGCGGGGCCGTGTCAGCCGCCTCAACGGCCTGTGGGATCTGTGCTGCTCCTCTGCTGCCCTCGACCCCAAGATGCTGCTGGAGCTGGCCCAGAACGGCTTCGTCATCAACCAGTGCTACGGCATGACCGAGACCTTCGGCGACGGCATCCTGAACTTCACCCAGACGGCCGACCACATGAGCGCCGTGGGCAAGCCCGACGACCATAAGCCCGACGACTATGTGGAGTATAAACTGGACGAGACCGGCGAGATCTGCATCCGGGGCGGCTGCGTCATGCTGGGCTACTACAAGGACCCCGAGGCCACGGCAGAGGTCATCGACGCCGACGGCTGGTTCCACACCGGCGACCTTGCCCGGATGGACGAGGAGGGCTACTATTACATCACCGGCCGCAAGAAGAACCTCATCATCCTCGCCAGCGGCGAGAACGTCAGCCCCGAAGAGCTGGAAAAGAAGCTGGCCCTCTGCCCGGCCGTCACCGAGTGCATCGTGAAGGAGAAGGGCCAGAAGATCTGTGCCGTCGTCTTCTGCCCCGAGGACAAGCAGGAGGAGGTCCGGGCCTTCGTTACCGAGACCAACCGCACCCTGCCGCTCTATAAGCGCATCAGCGCGGTGGAATTCACCGCCGAACCGCTGCCCCGCAACGCTCTGGGCAAGCTGCTGCGCAAATAAACAATAAAACAGCGAAAAAGGACACGCCGCGTAGTTGCATTTCTCTGTCGAAACAGGTATTATTACGTTGAGGCAGAAAATGTCAGCTGCCGGCGTTTCGCTGCAATAAAGAAAAACAGCAAGGAGCGACAAAAATGATAAATACTGTATATGAGCTCATCACGGACGTCATGGCGAAGCAGTACCCCGACCGGGTGGCTTTCCGCTATGTGGCCGCCGATGGCAAGACTGTGGTGGAAAAGACCTACGCCCAGTATGTGCAGGACATCCGCAGGGCCTTTACTTATTTTAAGGAGAATATCCCCGACATCAAGGGCAAGCGTGTCGGCATCATGAGCCGCAACTGCTATGAGTACGGTGTCAACAGCTTCGGCGCGATCCTCGCCGGGGCCGTCGTCGTGACCATCAACCAGAAAAAGACCTGGCCCGAGCTGGAATATGAGCTGGGCCTTGTCGAGCCTTCCCTCATCGTCAACGACGGCATCGACTATGGCTGCCGCCCCGACATCGAGGCCGCCTACGGCGATAAACTCCGCCCGATGGACGCCTTCAAGGACAGCGCGCCTGCAGAGCTTGTGGACTGCGTGGGCCATGATGATTTGATGGTGCTGATGTTCACTTCCGGCACCACCGGCCGCAGCAAGGCCGTCATGCTCTCGGAGCGCAACTTTTTTACCACTGTGGAGTGCCAGGTCAAATTCGGCGACGCCATGCTGGACTATAAGCACGAGCATATGCCCGAGGACAAAAACGACGTCCTGAGCAACTTCGCCATCCTGCCCCTGTTCCATCTGGGTACGTTCATCTGCCTCTTCATTTGGGCCTGCAAGGGCTGGGCGCTGAACCTCTCCGCCGACATCCGCGACTTCTATCGCGACCTCGGCCTGATGCACAGCGATGCCATCGCTGTGGCTCCCATGCTGATGGAGGCCATCTACAAAGACGTCAAGCGGGGCCGCCGCGCCCGCCTGAACGGCATCTGGAACCCCTGCGGCTCCTCTGCCATGTTTGACGGCGCCATGCTGGCCGAGCTGGCACAGCAGGGCATGATGATCACTCAGGTGTACGGCATGACCGAGACCTGCGGCGACGGCATCATCAACTACGAGCAGGACGAAAAGCACATCCGCGCCGTGGGCAAGCCCGACGACCACGCCGAGTACAAGCTGGACGAGACGGGCGAAATTTGCATCCGCGGCGGCTGCGTCATGCTGGGTTATTACAAGGACCCCGAGGCCACCGCAGAAGTCCTCGACGCCGACGGCTGGTTCCACACCGGAGACCTGGCCCGTGTGGATGAGGACGGCTTCTATTACATCACCGGACGCAAGAAGAATATCATCATCCTCGACAACGGTGAGAACGTCAGCCCCGAAGAACTGGAAAATCTGCTGTCCAAGTGCGAGGCCGTCAAGGAATGCATCGTCAGGGAGAAGGGCAAGAAGATCTGTGCCGTCATCTACTGCGGCGAGGCCGACCAGCAGACCGTCCGCGACTTCATCACCGAGACCAACCGCACCCTGCCGCTCTACAAGCGGATGAGCGCCGTGGAGTTCAGCACTGAGCCTCTGCCCCGCACCGGCACCGGCAAGCTGCTGCGCAAGTAAGAATAAACCGGGCAGGCTGCGGAATACTGGAAGAGAGCCGCTCCTGTTACAACGGAACTATGAAAGGAAGAACCAAGCTATGGAAAGAACCGAGATCGTGTCTCAGATCCTCGCAATTCTGGAAGATGTTGCAGAAATTTCCCCCGATGATGTGAACGAGAACAGCGTCCTCATGGACGACCTCGACCTGTCGTCCATGGAGATCCTGACCGTCGTGGCTGACCTTGAGGAGACCTTCGGCCTGCGCATCCCCGAAAAGGAGCTGCGCAACTTCGTCACCGTCAGCGATCTGGCCGACTATCTGGCTGCGCACGCGGGGGAGTAAAGGATGGATGCCAAACAGCGCTCCGTTTTTCAGGGCATCGTCTACTATTACCGCGAAAACATGGTCAACTGCCGCTATCAGGTCACGCTGAAAGACGCCGTGGACGGTGCGCTTTTGCAGCAGGCTCTGGATGCGGCCCGGGCAAAGGCACCCTACTATTTCCAGAAGCCGGTGTGGGAGAAAAAGCTGCTCCACCTCGAACCGTCGGACGCCCCCTGCCCGGTGCGGCAGGGCAGTGCAAAGCCCGAATTTCCGGACGAGAACGGCTTTACTGTTGCCCTGAGCTATGAGGGGAAAGTCGTCTACTTTGACTGGTTCCACTTCCTGGCCGATGGCCGGGGCATGGCACCCTTCATGACGATGGTGCTGCAGTTTTACTGCAACCTGCGGTACGGCACGGCCTTTGAGGGCCGTGCCCTCGTGACCGACCCTCCCTACGACATCGAGGACATCTTGGCCAAGTACCCCGAGAGTCAGGCGGCCAACGATATGCAGCGCCCCGTGGTGCAGACCTTTGAGGAGACGCCTACCTGCTGCCGCGTCCGGCTGGAAAAGGCCGGGCTGGTGGACGCAGCTCTCCGCTGCGGCGTAAAGCCCTTCAGCACCCTGACGGCCCTGCTCTGCAAGGCGGTGCAGAGCTATCTCGGGAAGGACGAGGTGCTCTACAGCTACTCGACGGACGCCCGTGACGCGCTGCGTGTGCCGAACGCCCTCTATAACTGTGTGGCCTCGTTCCAGCGCAGGCTCCCACTGGCAGCAGATGCCCCGCTGGCCGAGGTGGCTGTGGGCGTGGATGCGGATCTGAAGGCGAATCTCGCCCCGGAGAAGAAGATCTTCCGCATCGCTGAGCAGATGGGCTGGGTCTACCGGGTCTACCAGCAGAAGGCCAGCCTCAGCATCAAAAAGCGCATCTTCCAGATGGGCGAATACATCAGCGGCTTTCCGGCGGATTTCTGGGTGAGCTATCTGGGCGACCCCTTCATACCGTCCAGCCCGGAGCTGACCCGGTATATTGAGGATTTCCAGACGTGGGTGCCCGCTGACGGCGCATCCATCGGTCTGGAAGCCACCAGCCTGCACGGGGTCATCACCCTCTGCATCAAGAACAAGGTGCCACGCCCTGGCTTTGCTGAGGCCCTGCGCGCCGCTTTCGAGGCCGAAGGCATCCGGGTGCTGGAGGCCGTGGAGCTGGGGGAAGACCTTACATAAGAAAAAACCTCTCCGTCACGCCTATGGCGTGACGGAGAGGTTTTCTTTATCCTAAACGTAATTTTTACACCGATTTTTCATGCGTCATACTTTTCCGAAAAAATCGCCTGAAAAGACGATTTTTCCCTTGCATCCAACAGTGTGTCGTGGTAAGATAAGCCGAATGCGACCGAAACACACTGGGAAACGGAAAAAAGTGAGGAAAATCGTATGGAAAAAAATAAAAACAGCGGCTCGCTCCTGGCGAAAAAGATGGCAGTATCTCTGGTCTGCGGCCTTGCGGCAGGCTTTGCCTTTATGATGCTGCGTGAGAAGCTCGTTGCTTCCGGCAACAGCGGCATTTGGCAGACCATCAACGACCTGCTCTTTCAGGACATCACCACCGAGGGCGCAGAACGTGCCCTGGGCCTGTTCTATATCATCGGCCAGCTCTTCATCAAGGCACTGCAGCTGGTCATCATCCCGATGGTGTTCACCTCCATCGCGCTGGCCATCGGCAGCATCGCCGACACCCGCACCATGGGCCGCATCTCGGCCAAGACCCTCTTCTGGTTCCTGCTGTGCTCCTTTATGGCGCTGGCACTGGCCGGCTGCGTGGGCTATGCCACCTATTCCATGGGCCTGTTCAACACCCACATCGAGGGCCTGACCGAGGCCACCGGCTCCACCGGCTCCAACCCCCTGAACGTGGTGCTGAACGTCATCCCCTCCAACATCGTCACGGCGTTCGGCAGCAACAACGCGGTGCTCTCCTCCGTCTTCCTCGCCGTGGCCGTGGGTCTGAGCATGAATGTGCTGGGTGAGAGCCGCACGGCCACCCTCCGCCGCCTGCTGGGCGAGGTGAACGATGTGGTGGTGGTCTTCCTCAACTTCGTGGTCACGACCTTCGCCCCCTTCGCTGTCTTCGTGCTGCTGACCCGCACCTTCGCCATCTACGGCATCGACTACCTCAAGCCTGCGCTGGTGTATGTGGTAGTCACGGTGGCTCTGCTCTTGGTCTTCCTGCTGGTGGCCTACCCCTTGGTGGTGGCGCTGGGCGCGAAGCAGAACCCCATCACCTTCATCAAGAAGATCGCCAATGTAGCCGTTTTCGGCTTCTCCACCTCCTCCAGCGCGGCGACCCTGCCCCTGAACATCAAGGTCTGCACGGACGATTTCGGCGTCGATGAGTCCATCGCCTCCTTCGTCCTGCCGCTGGGCATGACCATCAACATGGACGGCACTGCCATCATGCAGGTGGTCGCCACCGTCTTTATCGCGGGCTGCGCCGGATACACCGTCACGCCCGCCCAGCTGGTCGTGGTGGCCCTGCTGGCCCTTCTGGCCTCGGTGGGCACCCCTGCCGCCCCCGGCGCAGGTGCCGTCATCCTCTTCACCATCCTGTCCGGCGCGGGCTTCGTCAACGACAGCGCCCTGCTGGCCTACTCCCTCATCCTTGCCATCAACCGCCCCATCGAGATGCTCGTCACCTCCCTGAACGTGGTGGGCGACGCGGTCGCCAGCATCTGCGTGGCCAAGAGCGAGGGCCTGCTGAACGAGGAAAAGTTCA
>OOCQ01001664.1_pt1 | contig 12502 bp, 6 predicted proteins | sample 1671121 | NCBI WGS metagenome assembly OOCQ01 (sample SAMN06348124, study PRJEB24527) | human gut metagenome | biome: human gut; feature: ankylosing spondylitis patient; material: feces | host: Homo sapiens | place: China | collected 2015-10 | reverse complement strand
TGGGGGCGTTGGGTGCGGTGTACTTGATCTCCACCGTGTAGGTCTTGGTACTGCCATCCTCGGCGGTGACGGTGAAAGTTTTGCTGCTGTTGGGGCTGATGCCGCACATGACATTGCCGGAGGACCATTTGCCGATGATGCCAGTCGCATCGTCATAGCCTTCTGCCTGTGCCAGAGACACACCGGTGTAGTTGATTTGCATAAAGACATCCGGCGCAGAGCCGATCTTGTTGATCAGGGCCTTGTCCGTATTGGAGGGCAGCGTGATCGTCCACGTCGTACCGCTGAGCTTGCCCTCAGCGATCACGGACTTATCGGCGTTCAACAGCTTGACGGCGGTGATGTCCTTCTCACTGCTCTTTGCCTTGGTGATGGTCACGGTGTAGTCCGCCTTGGCGGTATCATCCTTCCCAATGCGGCACTTCTCAGAGCGGACGGTGAAGGTGACCGGCGTATCCAGCGTCATACCGCAAGCCTTGCCATCTTCCGGCCAGACACTACCGTCAGCGGTGACAACATCCGCGTACTTGGAAACGGTGAACTTCAGCACTGCCGCGGCCAGCGTGTCCGCGTCGGTATTGGCCGGGACCGTGATGGTGTAGCTGGTGCCCGTGTTTTCGACCGTGGCGCTGGGGATGGCCAGCTCCACATCTTCCAGCACGCAGGCGGTGCTGGCATTGTTGGGATCGACTTTAAAGATCGCCTTTGCGGTGATGTCCTTGCCGGTGGCAGGCATGATGAAAGTGGCAACGTTGACAACATCCTCCGCAACGGTGTATGTCACATCGTTCTTATCGGCATCCTTGACCTCCCAGCCTTTCAGCATATAGCGTTCGCCGGGGGTGGCGGTCAGGGTGACGGTCTGCCCTTCAAAGACAGCAGGAATATTTGTACCCGGTGTGCCAGTGCCGACAGCCACAGTCGCCGAACCCATGGCGCTGTCGTTGACCGTGGCGGTCACGGCGGCGATCTTGCGCGCGTGGAAATTAGCGGTAACTTTCATATTCGAGCCGCCGACCGTAACGGTCGGAACCGTATAATAGCCGACCTCTCCGGGTTTTCCATAAACCTCATAGGTTATTTCGTTCTCGGGAACCTCATTGCCATCTCTCAAAATCGTCCAGCCATCAAAGGCATATGCATCCTGCCATCCGACAGTAGTCGCGGCAACAAGGGTAAACCTTGCGGCCGAACCCGTTTTATAAACAAACGGGTTGACTTCTCCATTGCTATTGCAGTGTACGGAAACGACATTGTTTACTTCGGGTATATTCGTTCCCCACTCCACATTTGTTCCTACATTCTCAAATTTTGCGAACAAATATACATCTTCCGTGCCCATTTCAAATTCCAGCCTGGGATTTTTCCGATCCGCGCCTGAAATTTTGACGCCCTGTTCCTCCGTCCATTCAACGAATTTGAATTCGTACCAGCTTACATCGCGCGGCTGCGCTATTGCGATCACTTTGCTTCCCTCTTTCGCAACAGTAATGGCCGCACCGTTTTCATCTGTGAATGTCAAAATTCCCTTCGAGTTTGACGGTCCTTCGGGGTTATGTTCCCAGATCTTTGAAACCTTAGCCGTCAAATTGTGGCTTGCCACAACTGCATCTGCATAGTGGAGCCAGCCGTTCTCTTTCGTCCCATCGAAATAAAGCGCATCTCTCAGTGCGGCAACCGCAGGCATTGTAAATGTAATACTGTTTTCTGTGCTATTTACGTTTGGGTTATAGTACAGTGCCTGTGCCGCATCTTTGTTGGCTCTTTGCGCTGAAACCAAAGAGGCTTCACTGATGCACTTGGTCGTATCCTTTGGTTGCAGCCATATCTTAACGCTGTCATTATAATGCAGGTCAGAAATAACAGTCACGTTGTTAGTTGTCTCTGCCGACGCCGCCTTCCCGTTTACCTCTGCCTTAATAAATGTAGGGGAAATAGAAAACGAGAGATACAGCGTTAACGTACTGGTGGAAAGTGCTTCACCGATTTCTATTTTCAGAGTTTTTATGGTGCCGTCTTCATTTCTCGCCGCAACATACACGTCTTTCGCCCCTGCGGTCAATGTGACGGGGACGCTGTTATCCCCAACGCGCAGGGGGATGCCTGTGCCGCTCGTATCAATTTCCGGCTTTGCTGCGCCGGAATCAACAACGGCATAGTAGCAGGACGCAGCTTCCTGTGTGTTGATCTTGATTTCCGCCGCCGTTTCACTGATGCGGTAGGGTTCTTCAAACTGGGTGATTTCAAAGGAGTTGACAAGCATTACCTTATAGTAATATTTGACACCGTTATCTTCAACATAGAACGTATTCGAGTTTACGTAATTGCTCGCTGATTTAAGGCTTATACTGTATGTGCTAGGTTTACCTGTTGTGGTTTTCCCTTGGATGCAAGCGGCGGTTCCTTTTGTGACCTTGGCCTGCCAGCTTTTCTGCCAGATATATACAAAGTTATCTGTAACTTTTTCTTTCGTATATAGTCTGATCTCGCCCGCGATGAAAGAACCGTCGTCTACCTTTTCTAATGTATCGTACTGCTTGATAACGTACCTGTCTATGGTTTTTGCCTCAGCCTTCTTTGCAATGTTATTACTTGTTACATCTTTTGTATATACGGTATCCTTCTCCGCAGCTCGCTCAGCCATTGTATCAGTGTCCTTTAGCGGAACACTGGTTGCTATAATTGAGAAATCCGTAACCTGAGGCCAATCCACATCAGCATAGGCTATCGTCGGGATGCTATACAATAGCCCTATACATAGAAGGCAGGCGAGCACCGAACGAGTCAGTTGCTTTAATGTTTTCATGTTGTCACCTACTGTCAGTAATTACATATAAGGCCTTCGTACAATGCTAAGCCTTACTGCTAAAAAAGTGGGGAGGACAGGAGGACTTCCTGTCCTCCCCGGGGTGTTTAACTATTATTTAATCGTACATGGACATCAGTTCCAGGGATGATGGGTATAGTCGCAGCAGATGAACCAGCAAATATTGGCACCATTTGTCAGCGTATAGTCAGCGGCACCCACAGGAGGCGTAAACCATTTGTTTAGATAATCTGCGGTTCCGTCAGCATTCCACTCCGGCATTGTGGTATACATCCAGCCGGACATAGAGCCGAAGGTGAACTCACCGATGCCGTTCAGCGTTGCCATATAGGTGCAGCCCTCGGGCACTTCGCTGCCGTAGTCATTGGCCAGAGCAAACGCGCGCATGACGTCCATCACGGTCGTTCCGGCGGGTGCGGTACGCTGGCCATAGGCGTGGCCGTCTTTTGTACCAAAGAACGTCTTTGCCTTGGTATTCAATGTGTTGACTGCCGCAGCAATGGCTTCATCACCCTCATACTCTTCGGAAGCCATTGCTTCGGTAAAGTCGATGCCATAGCAGAAGGATACGGTATTGGGGTCCGTGGCAAACACATAGTAATCACGGGAATCCAGAATGGTGGTGCCACTCATCTGCGCGACCTTCAGGACGGGCGCGGAGCTGCCGAGATTCAGGGTGGTCGCATTGATCAGGCAGCTGCCACTGACCAGACCAGTCGTACCTTCAGGAAGGCTCAGAGCCACTGCTACCGCACTGCGGGAAGTGGGAGCGGTCTGCATTGCAGAATTGACCTTATAGTTGATAAAGGTCCACTTGCCTTCCGTGTTCGACACGGTGTTACCCATAAAGGGATTCTGCGTATTGGTAGCGGTGATCGCATTATCTGTTGCATCGCCGACAACGATGCTGATAATGCGCAGGGGGTCGTTTCCGTCAATGGAAACCGCTCCGCTGGGCAGACCTGCCGCCAGCTTATAGGTCTTGCTGGTCGTGACGCCGCCCTCGGAGGTGCTGATGATCACGGTATAGACCTTGTTGAGCAGGTTCACATTCGTCGCCGTGCGGACATTGCCCGCACCCGTGAAGGCAAGGTCGCCGTTGATGGTGGCGCCGGCATTGCTCAGGTTGATCACCACGTTGGTGCTCTTCAGGCTATACTCGGAGCCGCCGGCCACCATGGCGCGGATATAGATCTGGTCGCCGGTATTGCTGTCCTTCTCATAATAGGCGGTGGTGCCGCCAATGGTGACGGAGGACACGGCGTCAATGGAATTGACGGTCGTGCGGGTTACTTTCCCGGTCGTGGTCGTCGTGGTGCCGTCGGCAAATGCCATGGTGCTGAGAGACAGCGCCATCACGAGAGCCAACAACAATGCGGTGATCTTCTTCGTCATTTTCATGTTCGTTCTCCTTCTGTTAATTTTTTGTTGATCGCTTCTGCGCAGGGAACGCCGTAATCCCATGCATCACCTCTTTTCTATCATGAGCCGTTACCGGCTCAGCCCTATTTCAAAGCCGTAGGAACGGCTGCTTGACCCATTCTCTATAATCAGATCCCGATGTTCCAGCGTCAGATCCAGCACCATGCGGCCGCCCAAATCCGCCTTCAGGCAGGGACTATCGCCATTGACGGACGCGCCGTCCGCCAGCGTAATGTTGGCTGTGCAGTTTTGGAAATCCGTTTCTATCGGCAGTGTGATGCAGATGACGTATTCCGCGTCCTTGCCGCTGCCGCGCTGTTCCACCGTGCCGATGCTGTCGCCGATGATAAACTCCCGGATAGCCAGCGGGTCACTGTTCTGGCCACAGCCGCCCAGCAGCAGGCTTACGCTCAGCGCGGCGATCAGCAAGCATACTATACGCTTCATCCCATCGCCTCCTTGAGCCGCAGGCAGTAGGTGCGGGTATAGCTCTCGTTCTGCACGGTGATGCAGGGGGCGCTAACCGTCAGATCCACCACCAGCGACATACCGTCAATGGATACGATGCACGGCTCAGTCTCGTCCAGCGTCGCGCCCTTGGAAAGCTGTAGTGTCAGCGGGACGGCGGTCATGTCCATGCCCTCCGTGGGAGGGATGAACACAACACAGCTCAGCCCCGTTTCCTGCCCGCCCCAGTTCTTGGTGACGGACACGGTGCAGTCCCGCTCACCGCACTTGGCGGAAAGGATGTCCCACTTGCTGCGCTCCTGCGGCTGCTGGGGTGCTTTCCCGCAGCCCGCCGCCAGCGTCAGCAGCAGGCATGCCAGCAATAGAAATACAGTTTTTCTTTTCCTCATGGCACTCAGCTCCAATCCCGCTTGGTGTGGCTGGTCTGGTGATCCGCCACATCCGAGTTGTTGCCCAGCTCGTCCCAAAGCTGCTGGGAAACGCTGCGCTCGAAGGTCACGGTGACGGTATAGCGGCTGGTTTCCTCGCCCAGCGTCACGGTGTAGACCACCGGAGCGGTAAGGTTCACCACCTCGCCGGACACAGGACTGACCACCGCGCCCGCCGTCACTGTAACGGAGGGGGCTACCGCCGTCACGTTCGTACCGGCAGGCAGCGTTACGGTGATAGTACCTGCGCTCTGGTTGATGACGCCATCCACGCCCAGCACGGAAAAGGCCGTGATCTTCGCGCCGGTGGCCGGCGTTACAGGATCGCTGCCGCCTCCACCGCCGCTGCCGGAGATCAGCTGACCCGCCTTATTCAGCACGGAGACGGTGTAGGTGCGGGACAGCACCTTTTCATTGCCCGCAACGATGTACTGCACCGTGCGGGAGAAGTCCTGCGCCAGACCGGGGGCAGGAGAGCAGACCAGCGTCTCCGGCCCAAGCGTCACATCCGGGGCGAAGGAGGTGCTTGACAGCTTGCTGTCGTCCACACCGGACACGGTAATGGTGTTGGCCTTGTCGTCGATAACGCCCTCATAGACCGTGCTGCCGATGGTAAGGCTGAAGGCGGAGATAGACGCCTGCGTCCGTGCCGTGGCCTTGATGCGGTACGTCCGGGTATTCGTCCCATCGCCGGAAGTGATGGTGAAGGTCGTCCAATCCGACAGGTTCATGCCCTTCTTCCCGTCCAGTGCCGGCGAGGCAGTGGCTCCATAGGAGAGGCGGGCGTAGATCATCAGATTTGAGGTGTCCTTTCCTGCGTCAAGCAGCAGCTCGATATCCGTGCTGTCCGTGCCAGCGGTGATATTCTTGCCCAGAATATCCAGATCCCGCAGGATATTGGCGTCCTTCAGCATAATGGTATCGGTGTAGATCTCCGCGCCGGAGGGCTTTTCTTCATCCGAGAGCTTGACTACCACATAGTAGGTCTTAGTGGTCTTGCCGTCCTCCGCCTGCACGGTGAAGGCGGTCTTGGTATCCTTCACAAAGGTGATGCCGCCGGTAAGATCCGGTGCAAGGAGCGTGGCATAGTCAGACAGCTGAAGCTGCGGGTGCATGTCGTTCAGCGGCGTACCGGCAGGCAGCGTCACGGTGATGATGTTGTCTCCGCCCTCGGTGGTAAACACGCCCTTCTTACCCTCCAGTGTAAAGGAGGTAATGTCCGCCTCGGTGGACAGCTTACGGGAGAAATCGAAGCGTTGGTAATACAGAGAATAGGGATGTCCCGCGCCGCCGCCCTCCAGGAAGCCCAGATACCACTGGGTGGCGTAGCAGCCCTGATAGGTGGCCATGGCGTTCTTGGGCGTCGTGTTGCTGTGGGCAAAATAGCCCTCGTCAAAGTCGGCGTAGTTGAGGAACGCGGTCAGTACGCTGTCCTTTCCGTTATTGAGGCGCACATCCGTGTGGACGTCAACGCCCATAGCGGAAAGAGCGCAGATGATCTGGGACGCGCCCTCAGAGGTATACACGCCGCCCCACTGAACGCCGAAGGGGTTGTCAAAGGGGTCGGTGCCAAAGCTGTTCATAACGATGTCAAAGCCCTCCCACAGCTTAGCCTTGACCCGCTCGCCGTACACTGGATCGTTCTGATACGGTGCGATAGACTGCATCAGCATGGTGACCATATCCAAGCCAAAGCCATCCGACAGGTACTTGTGGTTCAGGATCGTCTCCAGCAGCTTTTCCCGCGTCCACACGGCGTTTTCAGGGATAGTATAGTTGCCCATATCCAGTGCGTTCAGGGCAAAAATAGGACCGTTGATGGTATATCCGCCGCTGTAGTTATAGAGGACTGCGGCAAGGTCGTCTACCTTGTTTCCCTTGGCGTCAAGGAAGGGTTCGCCGTTGTTGTACTTGGACAGCTTGGAGCAGTCGATGCCGCGGGCGGTCAGTGTCATGATCTTACGGTCAATGTTGGTCATGGCCACATTGGTGGTGGTGTCCAGCCGCTTGATACACTCCGCGATGGAGAACCTGTCGTCAAGATTACCCAGCTTCTTCTGGTAGAAGCCCAGGTTCATCCATTCCCAGTCCTCCCACGCACCTGCCGTTGTCCGGCTGTACCGCTGGTTGATCTTGCTGACCAGTGACTCCATTTTCGCCTTGTAAGGATTCTCTACTTGCTCCTGAGAAACTGTTACAGTGACGGTATAGGTATTGGTGGAGCCGTTCTGCGCCTTGACCTTGTATTTTACCGGCTTGCTGAAGTCCTGTGCCTCACCGGATGCCGGTGTGACCGTGGCAAAATCAGACAGCTTGATCGTCGGCGCAAAGGTGGTGGAGGTTCCGGCCGGCAGCTCCAGCTTGATCGTGCCCTGTACCTGATCGATCGTGCCTGCCACCGCGCCGTAGGTGAAGGACAGGATCTGCCTGCCTGTTGCCACCGGCGTGCGGGTAATGGTAACGGCGTAGGTGCGTTTTCTGCCGTCCTCTGAGGTGACGGTGTAGGTATTGTCGCCCGCCTTCAGCGTATCAGGCGCGACGAGCACCGCAAACTCGGAAATGGTGATCTCCGGCTTTACAGCCGCCAGATCCATGGCGTAAGGGATGGTGATGGCAATGTTGTCGCCATTGATCACGCCCTCTGCGTCACCCAGCTTATAGGAGGTGATGTAATTCTCCGAGGACTTTCTGGCTGTGATGGTCACCTTGTAGTCGGTGTGCAGATCAAAATTGCTGTTGGCCACCGTCAATGTCAGGGGCGTTCGGAATTAGTAAAATCGAAAGAACCGCTGCCGGTAAAAGATTCCCCGTTGATTTTGACCTCCGTACCGGTATGGGTAACGACCGGCGTGATGGCGCGCAGGTCGGTGCCCTTCGGCAAATTCAGGGAGATCGTCTTGTTGGTCTCGCCGATTTTGCCATAGCGTGTCACGCCAGCTGTGGTGACGGCGAAGGAGGTGACCAGATTATCCGGCACTCCCGTTTCGATAACGATACGCCATGTGGCACCTAAAGCACTATACCTTGTGCCGTATGCCGGATCATAGGGCGTCACCTGATAGGCAAGAATCCCATCGGTCACAGAGCCCGCCACAGAGCTGGCGGTCAGTCCGGGGCCGACCTCGACTTCCACCGTCAGCTTGGAAGGATCCACATTCTCCGGCAGCTTTACCGTTACTGTACGGGTATCTGTGTTGATGCGGCCCACCGAACCGCCGATGGTCACACGGTCGATGACCGGCTCTTTGATGCGATTCTGTTCAACGTAGGAAAGATATTCAGGGACGATCTGCTCATAGATGATTCGCAGAGCCGTGGGGCTGACCTGACTATAGCCTTTTTTGGTAATATACCTTTGCAGGTATTCCCGCATGAACTGAACAGCCTCCGCGCCGCCGGCACGCCACTTTGCTTCATAGGAGTCAAAGAGACGGTTGCCGTTCATGCCGGTCTCACCCGCATCCAGGTCGAAGTAGGCCGTTCTCACACCCAGCCAATAGCCAAGCGTGCTGAGCATATCCGCGTTGGCCGGATGATAGGTGCCGATTTCCGTCCTCGAAGCGTTGATTTTATCTATCGTAAGGTAGAGCTGATGGTAAGTATTGACGAACAACTCCGCCATATCCACCAGTTCCTGCGTATCCGCCGCTGTCCAAGTATCTTTGCTGGCTATTTCCGAGGCAAAGGCATAGGTGAAAAATGTTCGGCCATCTTCGGCAATGATGTTGTAGCGGAAAGGCTTTGAGAAATCGTAAGGTTTCTCCAATTCCAAGTCGGTCTTGTTGTTTTTTGAATCCAGAAGGGCTCCGAAATTAACGGAGGTGGGCACCATCACATAGGCGTCCGCCGCAGAATCTTTTGGTACGCCATACACGTTGATGAATCCGCCAAAGTCGGATATCTTGGGTGCTATCGAGGTATCTCCGTTATAGAATGTGCCGGTATTATCCATATAGCGGTCGCTGCTGGCAACGCCCGTTGCGGGCCATCTCGACGTCCCGGCAAACGCCTGCACCGTCAGAGAAAGGGTCATCACCAGCGCCAGCAGCATCGTCAGCACACGGCGCAGCGAGCCTCTTACGTTTTGTGTTGTCTTTTTCATATCGTCACCTCACTCAGAGCGGATGGCCTCGTTGGGACTGATGAGCGTTGCCTTTCGTGCGGGGATCCATGCGGCGGCAATGGCCACGCAGCCGGAAAACACCACGCCGCAGACCGCCAGCCACCAGGGCAGCACACACCGCAGCTCACGGGACGCGAAGATCATCGGTATCAGCCACTTGGCGATAAAGCTCAGCACCAAGCCAGCCGCGCCGCCGATCACGCCTACGATCAGTGCCTCCGTCAGAAACATCTTGAAGATGTCGCTGCGAACGGTGCCCAGCACCTTCAGCACGCCGATCTCCCGCGTCCGCTCCGTAATGGACATCATCATGGTGTTTGCCACGCAGATGGCGGAGATCAGGACAGCGATGCCGCCCAGCGCGCCCAACATCCCCTGGATCTGCCGGGACTGTGTCCGCACCGTCTCCAGCATATCGTTGAGCGAATAGGTGTTCAGCCCCGTGTCACGAATCAGCTTGACGATCCGCTGCACGTCGTTGACGTTCTTGACCTTGACCCAAACCAAGTCGTAGGTAGGACCGTTGGCCTTCTCCTCCGCTGTTTTAGTCTGGGTAGTCGCGCCCATGTAATTGGCGTTGGCCTTTGTCATCTCCTGTAAGCGGTCAAAGGACATGAACGCGGCGGTGGCGAAGTTGTTATTCAGGGTGGAGCAGATACCCGTTACCCGCAGGGTATAGAGATTGCTGGAGGGCAGTGCCCGTCCGTCGGTGTCGGCCTTCGGCTCGCCGGTCAGGCTGGAGGAATCGAAGGTCATGCGGACAGGTACTTCCAGCAGGTCAATCAGAGCGTTGCCGTTTTCGTCCACCGCCAGCTCCCAATCCTTGGCCTTGTTGGCAAGACCGGCTGCAACGTCGTCGGTGAACAGCACCTCCGGATGCAGGCGCGTCCCGTCCTCGGCCATCGTGCCACGTTCCGGCGTCAGCATGAAGTTTTCCGCCGTGGTCACTTCCACGACCTCGGTGCAGTAGGGTGCAAAGGCCTTCTTCACGGTGTCAAGGTCGAGGCCCAGAGCCTCGCAGGTCTCGGTGTTGATGGTGGCAATGCCGTTGTCGAAGGTCTGGAAAGGCAGGTCTGCAGGGGTCTTGCCGTCGCAGAGCAGTTCCACCACCATATCGGCGGTAGCCTCGCCCAGCTGGACGTAATCGACGCCGTAGCCCACGAAGGCACCGTTCAGGGCAAAGCTGTCAGCGCCGGTGTAGTGCTGGACGCCTGCCTCGGTGAAGGTCTCGTAGATGGAAAGCTCGGCGGTCATGACGGTGTTATCGGTGGGGGTGAAGACAGCCTTGACACCGGCGGCGATGAGGGCCTCAGCGGCCATCTGAACTTCGGCGGTGGTGGTGCCGTTCTTCTCGATGTACTTGATGCCCTTGCTGTCGCAGAAAGCCTTGGCGTCTGCAATCGCCTGTGTAGAAGCATCCTGGCTCAGATCATACAGCAGGCCGATGGTGTCGATGTCGGGGTTGACGGCCAGGATGAGGTTCATGATGGCGTCGGTGTTCAGGGCGTCGGAAGTGCCGGTGATGTTCGGCTCGGTGTCAAAGCCTGCGGCGGCGGGGTCAGTGACGGCGGAGTAGACGACGGGGATGTCGGTGTCCTCCACAGCGGCCAGCATGGTAGCGGCGGTGGGGGTAGCCACAGCCACGATGACGTCTACGCCGTCGGCCACGAGGTCGGCGCCGATCTGGTTCAGGTTGGTCTGGTCGGCCTGTGCGTTGGCGTAATAGTCGGCGTAGTCGAAGGTGACGCCCTTCTCCTTGCCCACCTCGTCCAGACGCTCTTCCACCGACGCAACGATCTGGTTCAGAGAAGCGTGGTCAACATAGTTGACAATGCCCACCTTGAAGGTCTGGCCTGCCTCGCTGGCGGCATACTCCTCAAACACCCGGGTAGCCTCGGCCACCTGGGCGTCCAGCTCCGTCTTGCTGGCGGTAAGCTCCGCCTGCTGCTGCTCCAGGTCCGCCTTATCCTGGGCCAGCTGCTCCCGCAGGGCCCGCAGCTGGTCGATGACGCTCTGATCGTGCTCCACGATCTCATTGATGAAGTCCATGCGGCTGAGGAGGTCGGCAAAGCCGGTGGCCTTGAACAGCACGGACCAGTAGGACACGGTGCCCCGTTCCTCCTCCTGCCGCACCTGGCGGCAGAACAGCTGATACTGCTGCTCCTCCTGGGCCTCATTTTCGGTGATGCGGTCCTGGGTGTCCTTGATCTGCAGCTCCAGCAGGTCGATCTGCTGGGCGATGACGGCGGCCTGCTGGTCCAGCAGCTCCTTCTGCTCCAGGGCCTTGGCCTTGTCGGACTTGATCTGGTCCAGCTGCTGCTGGATCTCCTGCTTTTTGGCCCGGGTCTCGGCCAGCTGGTCATTGAGACTGGCGCCGTAGGCCGTGTCCACCGGCCGCAGGGCCAGACACAGGGCGGCCATCATGGCTGCGGCGCACACCAGGGCGGTCAAGCGTTTGATTTTCTGTTTCATGACGGTCTCCTCTCTTGTTATACCCGCAGGAATTTTCGGATGGCGGTGAGGCTGCCGCCCACGCCCACCAGGATGCCCACGCCGGCGAATACCGCCGCCACCGGGGCCCAGATCTGGCGGAAATCCACCACCCGCAGCAGCTGCATGGTGTCGGAATTGGCGATGCCCCGGGTCACGGCGGCATACAGCAGCCACTGGAGCCCGAAGGCCACGGCCGCGCCGATGAGGCCCAGCAGCAGGCCCTCATACACGAAGGGCCAGCGGATGAAGCCATCGGTAGCCCCCACCATTTTCATGATGGCGATCTCGTCCCGCCGGTCGAAGGTGGTGAGCTTGATGGTGTTGGAAATGATGAACACGGAGATCACAAACAGCACCGCGATCAGTGCCACACAGATAACCGTGGCGATATTGCGGATGGTGATAAAGCCGCCGGCCAGCTCCTCATAGGCATTGACCTTGGCAATGCCCGCCACAGCCTTGATCTGCGTTACTGTCTGGCTCTGCCTTGTCAAATCCTTGACCTTGATGGCATACCTGTCCCGCAGAATACTGGGGTCCAAGTCCTGAAAATAGTCCTCATCGGGATATTTTGCGATGAAGTCCTCCATGGCCTGTTCCTTTGTGATGAACGTGGCGGAGGCCACATTGTCCACGGCCTCCAGCCGGCTTTGCAGCGCTTTTGCCTGCGCCTGTGTGTAATTCTCGTCCACGTAGGCCAGAATCTCATTGTCCCGCTCCAGGTCCTTGAGCTGCGCGTCC
>OOCQ01001659.1_pt1 | contig 12525 bp, 9 predicted proteins | sample 1671121 | NCBI WGS metagenome assembly OOCQ01 (sample SAMN06348124, study PRJEB24527) | human gut metagenome | biome: human gut; feature: ankylosing spondylitis patient; material: feces | host: Homo sapiens | place: China | collected 2015-10 | reverse complement strand
CAGCCCGCAATTGGCAACCGCGGAGCCTGCAGTTGGAAAACGAAGAAAGTAACGTGGTAAAGCGATATTATATACGGTGCAAAACAAAGAAAAGAAAGAGGGAATGGAACATTTATCTACGGGATTAGCTTCCCGATTGCCCGTATAAAACCTTTTCAGACCTCGGAAATCGTTGAAAAAGTTGCTTATATGGAATTTCTGATTATTGGGTTAATGCATTGACCCATAGTGCATAGCCTGTTTTTGAGGGTGACGACCGATTGTTTGTCATCACCCTTATCATGTTGGTCGTCACATCCGCAATCCCTCTCTGGTAAAGGGATGCGAGGTGGTTAGTGACGAGTGACGAGAGATTGTGCAAAAAAACAATAGGGGGGAGAGTTGAACTTTGCTTGCCGATACGCCTTTTGATTTTATCGCATGGCGAGCGCCTTGTTTTCGGCGATTTCCCGTTCTCCCGGTCCTTTGTCGTTAATGCCGCAAAGGTGCAGGATGCCGTGGATGATGACGCGGTACAGCTCCCGTTCGTAGTCATTGCCGGCAAACTGTTCGGCGTTGGTGCGTACCGTATCCAGGCTGATGAAGAGGTCGCCGCTCAGGCGGTTGCCTTCGCAGTAGTCGAAAGTGATGATGTCCGTGTAGTAATCGTGCTGAAGGTACTGGCGGTTCACTTCGAGGATTTTCTCGTCCGAACAGAAGATGTAGGCTATTTCGCCGATTCTCTTGTTGTAGGTGGCGGCAACGGCTTTGATCCATTCCGTTGTTTCGCGCTTCTTGATTGCGGGCATTTCGATGCCGTCTGTCTGATAACTTATCATACTATTTCCAGTTTTTTTTAAAAGAAGAATATATAGCTGATGATGATAGCGGCGATGATACCGGAAAAGTCGGCTATCAGGCCGCAGGTGACGGCGTTGCGGGTTTTCGTGATGCCTACGCTGCCGAAGTAGACGGCAAGGATGTAGAACGTGGTATCCGAGGCGCCGCGTGCCACGCAGCTCATGCGGCCGACAAAAGAGTCGGCGCCGTATTGCTTCATTGTATCAATCATCAGTCCGTTGGCCCCGCTGCCGCTTAACGATTTCATCAATGCAGTGGGCAGCGCACCTACAAACTCGGTGTCCGCTCCGGATAGTCCGACGATGTAACCGATGCCGTTTACGATGATGTCCATCGCTCCCGAAGTGCGGAAAACGGCGATTCCAACGAGGAATGCCACCAGATAGGGAACGATGCGTATGGCGGTTGTAAATCCTTCCTTGGCGCCTTCGATGAAAGCATCGTACACATTAATCTTTTTCCATAATCCCCACAGGATGAAAAGCAGGATGATGGTAAAGAGAATGATGTTGGCAACCAGCGTGGAGTAAACGCCCATTTCTTCGCGGCTTACTTGGGTGAACAGGTAAATAAGCCCGGAGAAGAACAGGCTGATGCAACCGATCAGAATAAGAATGGGTTTGTTCAGCAGGTTTATCCGTTGCGCAATGCTGACGGCGGTGACACCGACAATGGTAGAGATGGCGGTAGTAATCAGCGTAGGGATGAAAATGTCCGTAGGCTGCGCAGCGCCCATTTGCGAGCGGTACATCATGATGCTGACGGGTATCAGTATCAACCCGGATGTGTTCATTACCAGAAACATAATCATCGGGTTGGTAGCGGTATCTTTTTTCGGATTCAGCTCCTGAAGCTCTTTCATGGCTTTCAGTCCCATCGGAGTAGCGGCATTGTCCAGCCCCAGCATGTTGGCGGAAAGGTTCATGAAAATGGAACCCATGGCGGGGTGTCCTTGGGGAATTTCCGGGAAGAGGCGGCAGAACACGGGACTCAGCCAGCGCGAAAGCGCGTTTATCATACCGCTGTTCTCGCCGATTTTCATGATGCCCAGCCATAAGGACAGAATGCCGGTGAGCCCCAGTGATATTTCGAATGCGGTCTTGGATGAGTCGAATGTGGAGTTGACAAGTTCCGTAAATATCTCCGTATCTCCCATAAACAGGAGTTTGCAGAGTGCTACAATGAAGGCGATTACGAAAAATGCTACCCAGATGTAATTTAAAACCATGTGTCCTTACTCTTCTTCTTAAATATTAATAGTTGCTTTCGTTGGCAAGATTCCATGCGTTGAGGAAGGATGCCTTGGTTATTTCCACGACTTTTTCCCAGTTCAGTAATGCGGCGTGGTCTGACGGCTGGTGATAATCGGGATGGCCGTCGGTGTGATACCAGATGACGGGGATGTCGGAACGGGCGAACGAGGCATTGTCGCTTCCGCCCACGGGGTTGTCCCAGGGACGGTAGTCGGGTTGCAGTTGCAGTCCGTAGCGGGTGATGTCCCGTTTCAGCCATTCGCCGAAGGCAGGATGGGCGGCTGTGTAGAAGTAGACTACGTGCTGCGGTTGTTCGGGCTTGTTGTTACGCCCTATCATGTCGAAGTTGAGATAACCCTTTATCTGTTTGAGAAACGGGCAGTGCTGTACGAAATGTTTTGAACCGAGCAATCCTTTTTCCTCGCCGTCCCAAAAGGCGAAGATGACATTTCTCAGCGGCTTTTCTCCGCTGAGGGCAAATGCACGTGCTATCTGCAATACGGCGGAGACGCCGGATGCGTTATCGTCCGCACCGTTGTATATCTTATCGTCCGCCAGCGTTTCGTCTACGCCCAGGTGGTCGAAGTGAGCGCCTACAATGACATATTCATCGCTGCGCTTGCCGGGAATGTATGCCAGCACATTATCCATTTTCAGAGAACGGTGCGTGCCTTGTTTCAGTACGGCAACGGAGTCGGGGTGTACCTGCCAGCGTCCGCGTTGCTGCCTTTCCTTGGCGTATGCCTCGAAAGGCTGGTAATAGCCGTTCTTGTCCAAAGGGCGGATACCGGCTTCTTTCAGGCAGGATACGATGTAGCGGGCTGCTACCCGCGAACCATGCATGCCTGCTTCGCGTCCTTGCAGTTCGTCATCGGCCAGAAACTCCACAATGGCTTCTGCGGAAGTACGGTTGATGCTTTGCAATCCTTTTTCGAGCGGGGACTGTGCATGTAGCGACAGGGCGGAAAACAGGAAACAGGCGGTTCCTAAAAATACTTTATGCATGGTGTTCCGTTTTTAGTGACTAAAGTGTGTATCTGTTGCAAAATTAAAGATAACTTTTCATAGTTTCTATAGATTTGTCGTATTTTTGTCTGCTGGCAAGATAATTCAAGTACATGTAAATCAAACGGTGAGTGATGAGAAAAAGGAAAATCCCATTGGCAGGCACGCTGCAGAATAATCCGATTTCAACGGAAGAAATAGCGGATATTGCCGCAGATATCCAAAGGAAATTGGAGACGTATGCCGATCCGGTAAAAAGGGAATATCTTCCCCGTTTCTTCAAGACGGGAAAGGGAGAATACGGCGAGGGCGATAAATTTCTGGGTGTAGTGGTTCCGAATACCCGCACGGTGGCGAAGCAACACAAGGATGCTCCGTTTGCTGTAATGGCGGAACTGCTGCAAAGTCAGTGGCACGAGTGCCGGCTTTGCGCTTTGCTGATGCTGGTGGAGCGTTTTAAGAAAAGCGGTGAAAAGGAAAGGAAGCTTATTTATGACTTCTACCTTTCGCAGACGGCACGTATCAACAACTGGGATTTGGTAGACTTGTCCGCTCCGGGTATCGTGGGAGAATATCTGAAAGACAAATCCCGCGACGACCTTTATCGCCTGGCAGACGGTGCGTTGCTCTGGGAGCAACGCATTGCGGTGGTTTCTACTTATACGCTTATCAAAAACAGTGATTTCACCGATATTCTGGCGCTTTCGGAACGGTTGCTGCACCATCCGCACGATTTGATGCGGAAAGCGGTGGGCTGGATGCTGCGTGAGATGGGAAAGAGGGATAAGGATTTGCTGGTGCAGTTTCTTGAGAAATACAGCAAGGTGATGCCGCGGACAATGCTGCGCTATGCCATAGAGAAATTCCCGGAAGAAGAAAGGAAGGAGTTTATGAAACGTTGAAAGATTTCTTTATCTTTGTCCGGAAGCGGAGATAAGCGGCATTTCGATATAAAAAAGAATGGATTCATTTTATTCTGCTCTCGGTTTGCACTATCTTTGTCGTTGTATAGATTGAATTTTAATGGAACAAGAAGATTTTAACATACGCGAGCATCAGCTCACCAGCAAGGAGCGTGACTTCGAGAACGCTCTCCGCCCTTTGAACTTCGAGGATTTCAGCGGACAGGATAAGGTGGTTGATAATTTGCGCATTTTCGTGAAGGCTGCCCGTCTCAGGGGCGAGGCCCTGGATCATGTGTTGCTTCACGGTCCTCCCGGATTGGGAAAGACCACACTTTCCAACATTATAGCCAATGAATTGGGAGTAGGTTTCAAGATTACTTCCGGTCCGGTGCTCGACAAGCCGGGCGACCTGGCAGGCGTACTCACCAGCCTGGAGCCGAACGATGTGCTTTTCATCGACGAGATACATCGGCTGAGTCCCGTAGTGGAAGAGTATCTGTATTCGGCAATGGAAGACTACCGCATCGACATCATGATAGACAAAGGCCCGTCGGCGCGAAGCATACAGATTGATTTGAATCCGTTTACGCTGGTGGGGGCCACCACCCGCAGCGGTTTGCTGACGGCTCCGCTACGTGCCCGTTTCGGCATCAATCTCCATCTGGAGTATTATGACGATGATGTGCTGAGCGGTATTATCCGTCGTTCGGCAAGCATACTGGACGTACCCTGCTCCACAAGAGCCGCTTCGGAAATCGCAAGCCGCAGTCGCGGTACGCCGCGTATCGCCAATGCCTTGCTGCGTCGCGTGAGGGACTTTGCACAGGTGAAAGGTTCGGGCAGCATCGATACGGAAATCGCCAATTTCGCACTCGAGGCGCTTAACATTGACAAGTGCGGACTGGATGAGATAGACAATAAGATACTTTGTACGATTATCGATAAGTTCAAGGGCGGTCCGGTGGGACTTACAACCATCGCTACGGCCTTGGGAGAAGATGCGGGAACCATCGAAGAAGTTTATGAATCGTTCCTGATAAAGGAAGGCTTCCTGAAACGCACTCCCCGCGGTCGTGAAGTAACGGAACTGGCCTATAAACATTTGGGGCGGAGCCTCTACAATAGCCAGAAGACGTTATTTAATGATTGACGCTTATTGATAAGCGACCGGTTAGAGAGTATAATAAAACACTGAATAATGTGGCTGGATTGAAATCATTGGCAAAAGAAACTGCCATTTACGGGTTGAGCAGTATTGTGGGGCGTTTCCTCAACTATCTGTTAGTGCCCGTATACACCATGGCCTTGTCTGCACAGTCGGGGGGCTATGGCGTTGTGACTAATATCTATGCGTGGGTGGCACTGTTGCTGGTGCTGCTGACGTGCGGCATGGAAACGGGCTTTTTCCGCTTTGCCAATAAAGGAGAAGACGACCCGATGCGGGTGTATTCCACAACATTGCTCAGCGTAGGCATCGGTGCGCTGACATTCCTTGCGCTGGGACTGCTGTTTCTTCAACCGGTTGCCGACTGGCTGGAGTATGGAGAACATCCCTGGTACGTGGGAATGATGATGATTGTAGTGGCGATGGATGCCATTCAAAGCATTCCTTTCGCTTATTTGCGCTATAAGAAACGGCCCGTCAAGTTTGCAGCGCTCAAACTGCTGTTCATCTTCCTGAACATAGCCTTGAACCTGATTTATTATGTCTGGATGAAGGGCGATGATGTGGCGTATGCCTTCCTCTTCAATCTTGTGTGCACTTCTACCATCATGCTGTGCATGATACCCGAATTGCGCGGTTTCGCTTATGTGCTGGACAGGAAACTGCTGAAGCGGATGCTTGCTTATAGCCTGCCGTTGCTGGTGTTGGGCATTGCGGGCATCCTGAATCAGGTGGCGGACAAGATTATCTTTCCCTTTGTCTACCCCGACCAGGCGGAAGCCACCGTACAACTCGGCATCTATGGAGCCGCCAGCAAGATTGCCATGGTGATGGCGATGCTGACACAGGCTTTCCGCTACGCCTACGAACCTTTTGTATTCGGCAAGAGCCGCGATAAGGACAACAAGCAGGTGTATGCGCAGGCCATGAAGTTCTTTATCATCTTTACACTGGTGGCTTTTCTGGCAGTGATGTTCTATCTGGATATTCTCCGCTACATCATCGGCCGCGACTATTGGCCGGGGCTGCGTGTTGTGCCCATTGTAATGGCTGCGGAAATCTTCATGGGAATTTATTTCAATCTCTCTTTCTGGTACAAGCTGATTGACGAAACGCGTTGGGGAGCTTATTTCTCACTGATAGGCTGCACGATTCTGGTGGTGATGAATATCTTTTTAATTCCGAAGTTCGGGTATATGGCTTGCGCATGGGCCGGATTTGCGGGTTACGGCGTTGCGATGCTGCTCTCTTATTTTGTAGGTCAGAAGAAATACCCGATTCAGTACGATTTAAAGTCGATAGGGTGCTATGTGCTGTTGGCTGCGGTGCTTTATGTAGCTGCGGAATGTGTACCTATTGAAAACATCTGTCTGCGTATGACGTTCCGTACGCTGTTGTTATGCCTGTTTATAGCCTATATTATAAAGCGCGATTTGCCGCTTAGTCAAATACCTGTTATCAATCGTTTTATCCGAAAATAGAATTATTTTTATGGAACAGCCTGTCAATCCCAACCGGAATGTATTTGCCGTCAAGAACTTCCTGAAAGAGTATCTCGATTTGCGCAAAGATAAAGACAATGAACTTGCCACTGTAGACTCCATCCGTAAGGGTGTCGAGTTTAAAGGAGCCAATTTATGGATTCTGATATTTGCCATCTTTATGGCTTCACTCGGTCTGAATGTCAATTCTACCGCTGTAATTATCGGTGCGATGCTTATCTCACCGTTGATGGGACCTATCATGGGAGTGGGGCTTTCAGTGGGTCTGAACGATTTCGAGCTGATGAAACGCTCGTTGAAAAGTTTCCTGATAACTACGCTGTTCAGTGTTACCACGGCTACCGTCTTCTTCCTGGTGAGCCCGGTTGCCGAGGGGCAGTCGGAGTTGCTGGCGCGTACCTCACCGACGATTTATGACGTATTCATCGCACTGATGGGCGGTCTTGCGGGAGTAGTGGCACTCTCCACGAAGGAGAAAGGCAATGTGATTCCGGGTGTCGCCATTGCCACGGCATTGATGCCGCCGCTGTGTACGGCAGGTTATGGACTGGCAACGGGAAACCTGATTTATTTCCTCGGTGCATTCTACCTTTATTTCATTAACTCCGTATTTATCAGTTTGGCTACTTTTATCGGCGTACGGGTAATGCACTTCCAGCGCAAGGAGTTTGTGGATAAGAACCGTGAAAAGAAAGTGCGGAAGTATATCGTGCTGATAGCTGTCCTTACGATGTGTCCGGCGGTGTATCTCACAGTGGGAATTATTCAGGATACCTTCTTTGAAAGTGCGGCCAACCGCTTTGTAAACGAGCAGCTTGCCTTTGAGAATACGCAGGTATTGGATAAGAAAATCCACCATGAGGGCAAGCACCATGAGATACGGGTGGTCCTGATAGGTCAGGAAGTACCGGAAGCCTCTATTGCCATCGCCCGCAGTAAAATGAAAGATTATAAACTGGACAATACGAAGCTGGTTGTGCTCCAGGGAATGAATAACGAGTCGCTGGATATGTCGTCTATCCGCGCCATGGTTATGGAAGATTTCTACAAGAACAGCGAACAGCGTCTGGTGGAGCAGAAGCAGCAGATTTCTTCTTTGGAAAAGAACTTGGAACAGTACCGTAAATACGATGAATTGGGCAAAAAGATTATCCCTGAGCTGAAGGTGCTTTATCCCTCCGTCAAGTCGGTTTCCATTTCGCACGCGCTTGAGCTGACGGTCGATTCGGTACGGATAGATACCGTTACGCTTGCCGTCCTGAAGTTCGGCAAGCACCCGGATGCCCGTGAAAGGGAGAAAATAACCGAATGGCTGAGAGCGCGTACGGGTTCCGAAAAGCTGAGGCTGATTGCGGAGTGATGTCCGCATGCGGTGAAAGAGAAGCGTCCGGTCGCACAGGCTGTCGGTGTGGGAGTACAAAACGGGCAGGCAAACTTATATAAAGTTAAGTAGAGAACGATATGGTTTTGAGATTTGTAGCAGTGGTTGTTTGCTGCCTTTCTGCGTGGGTGGTGCAGGCGGATGAGGGCATGTGGATGCTGGGTAATCTGAATAAACAGACGCGCTGGGCAATGAAAGAGCTCGGTTTGCAAATGCCGGCAGACAAGCTATACAGTGCCAGACGTCCCTCATTGAAAGATGCCGTAGTGAGTTTCGGCGGTTTCTGTTCGGGGGTGGTCGTGTCGGAAGACGGACTGGTATTTACGAATCACCATTGCGGTTTCAGCAGCGTCCAGCAGCATTCTTCCGTGGAGCATGACTATCTGAAAGACGGCTTTGTGGCACGTAACCGCAGCGAGGAACTGCCGAATCCGGAGCTTTATGTCCGCTTTCTGCTGCGGACGGAGAATGTAACGAAACGGGTGCTTGGTGCGGTAAAGCCGGAGATGACCGAGCCGGAGCGTTCCGGTGCGGTGGATTCGGTGATGTTTGCCATCAGTGAGGAAGTGGCGCGTAAGGACTCTACTTTGGTGGGAATTGTAGATGCGTACTATGGCGGCAATGAGTTTTGGCTGTCTGTTTACCGCGACTATAACGATGTCCGGCTGGTATTTGCACCGCCTTCCTCGGTAGGCAAGTTCGGTTGGGATACGGACAATTGGGTGTGGCCGCGTCATACGGGCGATTTCTGCGTATTTCGCATCTATGCCGGTAAGAACAACCGCCCGGCGGATTATTCGCCGGAAAACGTCCCTTATCGTCCCGAATACGTAGCGCCGATTTCTCTGGACGGGTATAAAGAGGGTTCTTTCTGCATGACATTGGGCTATCCGGGCAGCACGGAGCGTTATCTCTCTTCGTTTGGCATCGAAGAGATGATGAACAACGGCAATCAGGCACAAATAGATGTCCGGGGCATCAAGCAGGCTATCTGGAAGCGCGAAATGGACAGACGAGACAGTATCCGCATAAAGTATGCTTCCAAATACGATGAAAGCTCCAATTACTGGAAGAACAGCATCGGGGTGAACCGGGCTATCCGGAAATTGCATGTCTTGGAAAAGAAGCGTGCCATGGAGCGGGAGCTTCGCCGCTGGATACAACAGACACCCGGAGAACGTGAGAAGCTGTTGCGGCTGTTTCCCGATTTGGAACTGGACTATAAAAATACCCGTGAAGCCAACCGTGCTCTGGCCTATTTTGCCGAATCTTTCCTGAACGGTCCTGAACTGATACAATTGGCGTTGTCCATTTTGAATTTTGATTTTGAAGGGGAACGGAAAACGGTTGAGGCCAATCTGAAGGCGATTGTAGAAAAGTACGCCAATCTGGATTTGGAAATCGACAAGGAAGTCTTTACCGCCATGGTGAAAGAATATCGTTCCAAGGTCGATTCTACCTATTTACCGGAGTTTTACGGTACGATTGCCACCCGGTACGGCGGTAACGACAAGGCCTATGCGGATAGTTTGTATGCCGCTTCGGAACTGACTACCCCTCGCGGATTAAAACGCTTTTTGGAGCGGGATACCACGTATCACATCTATGACGACCCTGCCATAAGCCTGGGTATCGACTTGATTGGCAAGATGTTTGAAATCAATATGCAGACGAGAGAGTCCGCCATGAATATCACCCGTAATGAGCGCTTGCTGAATGCTGCCGTACGCAGGATGTATTCATCGCGTAATTTCTATCCGGACGCCAATTCCACCATGCGCTTGAGCTTCGGTACGGTATGCGGATATACTCCGTTTGACGGTGCTGAATACGATTATTATACAACGACCAAAGGTATTCTTGAAAAGGTAAAGACCCATGCAGGCGATGTGGATTTTGAGGTGCCGCCGGAACTTCTTTCTTTGTTCTCCAACCGCGACTTTGGCAGATATGCCGGTGAAAAGGGAGAAATGAACGTTTGCTTTATCTCCAATAACGATATAACCGGCGGCAATTCGGGAAGCGCCATGTTCAATGCCAGAGGCGAACTTCTGGGACTGGCTTTTGACGGCAATTGGGAAGCGATGAGCAGCGATATACTCTATGAACCGAAGATGCAGCGCTGCATCGGGGTCGATGTGCGCTACATCCTGTTCATGATAGAGAAGTACGGCAAAGCCAGAAATTTGATACGGGAGCTGAAAATCGTTTCCGGAAAATAGCCGGTTATGCGATTCCCCTGATGCGGTCGTCGAAAGCGGACAATGCCGCTTTGGCCCCTTCACCCATAGCTATGACAATCTGTTTGTAGGGTACGTCGGACACGTCTCCGGCTGCATAAACACCCGGAAGCGTGGTGCGGCAGAATGCGTCTGTCTTGATTTCACCGGTCGGTGTCGTTTCCAATGCGTCCCGGAAAGGTGCGCTGTTGGCTGCCAGACCGATTTGTACGAAGATACCGTCCAAAGGATAGTCGCGCTCCTCGTTGGTGATGCGGTCTTTGATGCGGATACCGGTTACTTTCTCTCCGTCGCCCGTCACTCGGGTGGTTTGTGAAGAAGTGAATATCTCCACGTTGGGAAGGCTTCCGGCTTTTTCCTGCAATACCTGGTCGGCTTTTAGCGTATCGGCAAACTCGAAGACGGTAACTTTCCTGCAGATTCCCGCCAGGTCGATGGCCGCTTCTATGCCGGAGTTCCCGCCGCCGATGACGGCTACATGCTTGCCTTGGTAGAAGGGGCCGTCACAATGCGGGCAGAAGGCTACACCGCGTCCGAGGTATTCGGCTTCTCCCTCTACGTTCAGTTTACGCCAGCTTGCGCCTGTGGCGATGATTACCGCAGGGGCTGTAAACGTTTCTCCGCCACCGGAGAAAACCTTTTTCTCTTTGCCCTGAAGCTCTGCTCTTTCAATCTTCCGGTCTTCAAAAATCTCTATCGGGTAATGTTCTATGTGCGTCCTGAGTGCGTCGGCAAGCTGTGAACCTGTTGTCCGGGGTACGGAGATGAGGTTCTCGATGCCTACGGTTTCTTTTACCTGTCCGCCTATTCGTTCGGCAATAATGGCTACGCGCAATCCTTTGCGGGCGGAATAAACGGCTGCCGAAGCCCCGGCAGGACCTCCGCCCAGGACCAGCACGTCGAACTCCCTTAAGACGGGTGCTGCATTTTCTTGCGGCAGGCTGCCGAAGGTATCTTCCAGTTTTTTCAGGAGTTCCCCTAAAGAACCGCGTCCCACATGAAGTTGCTTCCCATTGGCGTAAACGGACGGTACGGCTTGTATTTTCAGCGCATCCGCTTCTTCCTGAAAGACGGCTCCGTCTATTGTGTCGTGGGTGATATGGGGATGCAGCAGTGCTACGGCATTGAGCGCCTGCACAATGTCCGGGCAGTTGGTACAGGCCAGCGACACATAGGTTTGCAGATGGATTGGGCCTTGCAATGCCTTGATGCGGCGGCCGATACCCTCGTCCGGGAGATTTTTGCCCTTTCCATCGGCGTTTAGCACGGCAAGAAGCAGCGAACTGAATTCATGTCCGCCCGGAACGGCACGGAATTTTATTCCGGTTTCTTTCCCTTCTTTCAGGAGCGTAAACTCCAGTTTGGGCTCATCGGTTTCGGTCACCTGGCAGGACAGTTTGTCGGAACAGCTCGCTATGTCATTCAGAAAATCAATCATCTCACCGGCCTGTTCATGTTCCGGATTGCAGGTGATGTGAAAGGTATAGCGGGCTTCCAATGGTTGGAATATGCTCCGCACTTGGTCTAATATAGTTGCTTCTAACATGATGATGCAGGTTTTTAAATGTTGGAGTATAAAAAAAGACTATCTCATTTCTTGTACTCTTGCAAGGAAGAAATGGAGATAGTCTTTACATAGTAATGTCTATCGTATGGGGGTACGATTAAATCTTGCCGACTAAATCGATGCTCGGCTTCAACGTTGCACCGCCTTTCTTCCATTTGGCGGGACAGACTTCACCGTCGTGAGTGGCTACGAATTGCGCAGCTTCCACCTTACGGAGCAGTTCGTCCGCATTGCGTCCGATGTTGTTGTCCTGAATCTCGGCAATCTTGATTTTTCCTTCAGGATTTACAAGGAATGTACCGCGATAAGCCATACCTTCTTCTTCGATCATCACACCGAATGCACGGCTCAATGTTCCTGTCGGGTCTGCCAACATCGGGTATTTAATCTTGCGGATGCTTTCGGAAGCATCGTGCCATGCTTTATGTACAAAGTGAGAGTCTGTACTTACGGAATAGACCTCTACGCCCATGGCTTGGAACTGGTCGTATTTTTCTGCAATATCCACCAGTTCGGTAGGACATACAAACGTAAAATCTGCCGGATAGAAGAAGAAAATGGCCCATTTGCCTTTTACATCTTCGTTAGTTACTGTTTTGAAACTTCCGTTTTGGAAAGCCTGAACCTTGAATTCAGGGAGTTGAGAGTTGATAATCGGTTCCATAAT
>OOCQ01001658.1_pt1 | contig 12536 bp, 15 predicted proteins | sample 1671121 | NCBI WGS metagenome assembly OOCQ01 (sample SAMN06348124, study PRJEB24527) | human gut metagenome | biome: human gut; feature: ankylosing spondylitis patient; material: feces | host: Homo sapiens | place: China | collected 2015-10 | reverse complement strand
CGGGACGGGTGGTTGTTCTGTTTAAGAAAAATCATCAGCGCTTGTGGGAAATTGTCAAAGAAACGCTGCAAAGGATTGTGCCGGCGGATAAATTTGCCGCAACGGAAGAAAAGATTGCTTCTTTTGCCAAGGGGTATGCTACGGTTTTGTTTTTTGAAGATCAGGATGTTGTGGCGAATCTGCAAAGGAATTTTCCTTTGTATGCCGACAATTTTCCTTTGTGGTCTTTGCAGTCGAGCGGTATGTTGCAGTATATGGTTTGGGCGGCTTTGGAAAATGAAGGAGCCGGTGCCAGTTTGCAGCACTATAATCCTCTGATTGATGACGCGGTTGCGGCAGAATGGAAACTTCCGGCCTCGTGGAAACTTATCAGTCAGATGCCGGTCGGCAGTCGTGAGGCTCCGGCAGGGGAAAAAACTTTTGAGCCAATCGAAAAAAGAGTAAAAGTTTTTAAATAATGCTTGCAAAATATCACAATTGTCGGTATTAAAAGGTGGTATTACGGATGAGTGGCAGAGAGGCTGAATGCGAGCGACTCGAAATCGTTTATACGGGGTGACCCGTATCGGGGGTTCAAATCCCTCCTCATCCGCCATTTTAATTAAAAAGACGCTCGTTTGCAGCGTCTTTTTTCGTATCTGGCAGAAACACGGGCTTTGTGGGCGGTTGACATTGCTGAAATGACTATGGTAAGCTCGTCTTAAATCAAAAATTGCAAAATTTCCGGCACTTACATACATTGCCGATTTTTGGCGAGTCACTTCAGTTGTTACTTGAGAGAAAAAATGAAAGAGTGGATAGAAAGTTCTTTAGGCTATAACCGTTTTAGTCCTGAATTTTTAAGGCAACTAATTGAGCATGGTGCTAATAAAGCTGGTAATTATTATAATAAATATACCAAACAATATGAGGCAATATATTATAATGTATTTATAATATTAGATAAGATTAAACAGCTTGAAGAATGTGCTTTTAATAAGAATGTCTATAAGCCTTTAAGAAATTTTGGCATAGATAATTTGTTTCATATACATCATGTTCAGGCCTCTCATATTGCTTTAAATTGTATTAATGAGTTGAAAAAAAGGGCTGGTTCTTTGAAAATGTCTGAAGATGAATATGAAAAGCTCGTATATGATACTTTATTTCTTTATTATTATGTAATAGAGAAATTTGATGAAAATAAGGCAAATCAATATGCCCTTGGAAGGATGGGGCAAATTTTTACAGATGATGGATATCTAAAGCGTCATGAAGAAAAAAGACTTACAGGTGATTGGATTGTATTATATCGGAAAGATAACCAAAACTATTATTTAACTCTAGCAAGACATGAAGAACCAGATGAACAGATAAAAGAAAGAGTTGTTGAAGCATTAAATTTTTTTTCTTTTAATTAAATACTTTTTTCTCCTGCTCTTCGAAGCTCAGGTTTTTAGAGGCGATATCGAAGAGGGTTTGCAGGTTGACGGTTAAAGTTCCGGAGAGAAGTTGGTTTACTATTTTTGGCGAGAGATAAGCAAGGTTGAGATATTTGTAAATTGTACGCTTGGTCATTTTCTCCTGTTTCATGATGTCTTCCATCCGGATGCCTTTTTCATATAGTTTCTTAAATTTCCATGCATAGGCAAAGGCTCTGACGATGAGGCGGTTGTTGTCATTGACACTCATCAGTCCGACCTTTCCGGCGTTGTAGACATTGCTTGACAGCCCTCGGTTGATGATCACCTGCTTTTCATAAATGATTTGGTTGTTGGCATTATCAGTAATAAATTCCAGCGGGTTGTTGCTTTCATTCAGCGAATCGCCGGTATAGGCCGAAAGGATTATCGGATCGGTATTAAAGAAGAAGGTCAGGCGATCTTTTTGATAGATGATTTTGTTAATGAAGTTGCGGATAAAATTGCGTTGCGCGAAATAGTCCATATCGTTGAAGTTTATCAGTTTTAAAGCCATCGCGCTGTCTTTGTTTAAGCCATTGAGATTGCCGTTAAGAATCTCAATAATGGCATCTTTGGCGAGCTTATCAATTTGTTCTGTTGGTAGGAACAATCCCTTAATAGAATAGTAATGTCGTTTGGTAGCTTTCTTTTTACTGTTGGCCTGATTGGTAAAAATTGTGCCGTTAGCATCAAACAATTTACCCGTCAGCAGGTTATTGTTTCGGCTTCTTGTATGATTGGCGCAGTTATCATTATCTGTAAGCTTGGTTTGTACCTTTTCCCATAATTCTTTTGATATGATGGCCTCATGCTGTCCTTTAAATGCTTGTCCAGTGCGTTTATTCTCAATCATGCCGAGGTATAATTTTTCATGCAGCAAGCGGTGGAGCGCGGATATTTTAAAAGGTTTGCCGCCTTTCTGTTCCCCCTTGTTGGTTATCCAGCCTTTATGTTTGAAACCTTTAATTTCAGCAAATTTCTCAAGTTCGGCCAGAGAGCCGCATTGTAAATAACCTTCAAAAATGCTGCGTACCTGTTCAGCCTCAATTGGATTAATGACCAATTTTTTATCTTTAATATCGTAACCAAGTTTAGGAATGCCGCCCGTCCACAAACCTTTGGCCTTACTGGCGCGGATTTTATCTCGGACACGTTCCGAGGATACCTCTCGCTCGAATTGGGCAAAGGACAGCAGCATATTTAAGGTTAGTTTACCCATGGAGGTTGATGTATCAAAGGCTTGGGTAATCGAAACAAAGCTGCAGCCATATTTATCAAATTCTTTCATCATATTATGAAAGTCCATAATCGAGCGTGACAAACGGTCAACCTTGTAAACCACCACCGTTTGAATTAAGCCCCGGCGGATGTCTTCAAGCATTTGTTTTAAAGCCGGACGCTCCATTGTGCCGCCGGAGATGCCGCCATCGGTATAGGTTTTGAAATATTCCCAGTTATTAAAGGCTTGAGACATAATGTAACTGCGGCAGGCGTCTTCCTGATTATGCAGGGAGTTAAACTCAAGCTCTAAACCCTTTTCGGTAGATTTGCGGACATAGATTGCGCAGTTTACTCTAGCCATGAGCCGCCTCCTTTAATGCCCGTTTGTTGTTTAATCCGAAGAAGTCATAGCCAGAGACCTTTATGCCGCAGATTTCTTTGGCTATAGCGGACAGAGTTTTATAATGCTGTCCGTTGTAAATAAAATCATTAATTTCCGCGATAGTAACCTTATACTGCTGGCCAAGGTAAGTCTTAATGATTTCGGTGCCGGGATGCAGATTGTATTTGGTCTTATAAACCTTAACCATACACTCATCGGGGTTTTCGGAGTATTTTTCCAGCTTAGTCAGGTGTTTGCGTTCAATCTTGAGATTGGCATTTTCACAGGCGATATAATACCACAGCGCGCGAAACTGCCGTTCATAAGGACTGTTATGATACCGCGCCCATAGATCAGCTTGTCTCTGGTGACTTAGTTTTTTTAATTCTTCAGCGCTTCTCGGCAGATAAATCTTCTTCCTCATCTATCAACTCCTTGTTTTTACATATTTTGTAAGTTCAGTAACGCTTACATAGGACAGAAAGTCAACTCAAAATAGTCTAAAATAGACTTATTTTTCGCTTTTTGTCATTCTAATAACTCTTTGTTTTTCAACAAAACTTATGAATTTAAAAATTCTATTAATAAGGGGGGTTAGTAAAACCCAAAACAAAGGAGAAAAAGTATGTCTAATAAACAGATAAAAATTGAATATACAGCCTTGGAAAATCTTAACCCTTATAAAGGAAATCCTAAGGTTCATGACGAGAAACAAATTCAGCAAATTGCTAAATCGATTGAAAGATTTGGTTTTAATAATCCCATTTTGATTGATGAAAAATTAGAGGTAATTGCCGGTCATGGTCGTCTGTTGGCCGCAAGACTGTTAAAACTGGAAACAGTTCCTGTAGTTCGTCTCATACATCTTTCTGAAGCGGAAAAACGGGCTTATCGCATAGCAGACAATAAATTATCGGAGAATGGTCGATGGGATACGGATTTGTTAAAGCTGGAATTTTCAGAAATTGAGAAACTGGCTCTAAATCTTGAAGACGAATTGAACCTGGATATTACCGGATTTGATTTTAAGGAGATAGATGTTCTTCTGGCGGAAGACAGACCTAATAAAAAAGCGGATGAAAAACTTAATTCCGTTCCGTATGTGCCGGAAAATGAAATAGTCAGTCAACACGGCGATGTCTGGTTGTTGGGAAAGCATAAAGTTATTTGTGGGGATTCACTGCAAGAGGAAACATATCAGCGTTTGTTTGAAGAGGTTAAAGCCAGTATGGTTTTTATTGATTCGCCGTACAATGTTAAAATTCAAGGACATGTTTGCGGCGCAGGTCAAACGAAGCATAAAGAGTTTGCTTTTGGTTCCGGCGAGATGAATGAGGCTGAATTTATTTCGTTTTTGAAAACATCAATGGCGAATATAGCTAAATATTCTGCTGAAAATTCCATTCATTATGTTTGCATGGATTGGCGGCACATATACGAACTTATTTCAGCGGCGAGGGATATCTATCCCAAAATGCTGAATATGGTGGTTTGGTGCAAGAAAAACGGTGGCATGGGTAGTTTTTACCGATCTCAGCATGAGCTGATTTTCGTTTTTCAGAACGGCAAAGGTTCTCATGTCAATAATGTAGAGTTAGGCAAGCATGGGCGCTATCGAACGAATGTTTGGCATTATGCCGGTGTTAATAGTTTTGGTTCCGAACAGAAAAATCTCAAAATGCATCCAACCGTTAAGCCTGTGGAATTAGTCCGCGACGCAATTTTGGATGTTTCTAAACGCAGCGATATTGTACTGGACGCGTTTCTCGGCAGCGGAACAACGCTGATTGCGGCAGAAAAAGCTGGGCGTGTTTGTTATGGAATCGAATATGAGCCTTTGTATATCGACACGATTATCCGCCGATACCATGAACTGACCGGGAATTGGGCCATTCATCAAAGCTCGCAAAAATCATATGAACAATTACTGCAAGAAAAATTGGAGAAAATCAATGAGTGAAAGCGGTTATAAAAATCCACCCAAACATTCGCGATTTCAGAAGGGGTGTTCGGGTAATCCTGCAGGGAGGCCGAAAGGAAGCAAAAACACGCTCAAACTTCTGGATGCTGTTTTGGAACAGAAAATTAAAATTCAGCAAGAGGGCAAAACCATCAGCATTACCAAAAAGCAGGCGATGCTGATGCAATTGGTTAATGCTGCGGTAAAAGGCGAAATTAAGGCCATTGCGGCGCTTTTTCCATACATGATGCAGCTGGACATGAAAGAAGAGCAATCCTTGGAAACAAGCAAATTGTCTCTAAAAGATGAGGAAATTTTACAACAATTTTTAGAAGAAAATAAACAGGAGAGTAAAAATGACTGATAAAAATCAGGTTAAAAATGCGATATTACGCAAAAGTTTTTCAAGCTTTGTACAGAAGTGTTTTTATGAATTAAACCCTTCGGAGACATTTATAAAAGGCGCGTATATAGACTTATTATGCGATCGAATCCAAAATATGATAGAGGGAAAAAATCAGAAACTGATAATCAATCTTCCTCCAAGATATTTAAAATCGGTTATATGTTCTATAGCTTTGCCCGCGTTTATTTTGGGGCATAATCCGTCGACTAAAATTATGTGCATCAGCTATGGCGAGGAGTTGGCTTCCAAATTAGCGGCTGATTGTAAGAGCGTTATGGAGGCGGACTGGTATAAAGCGCTTTTTCCTGAGACGAGAATCCGGACAGATAAAAAATCTGTTATGGATTTTGAAACGACAAAACACGGCGGACGGTTTGCAACGACAATTTCAGGAGCAGTCACAGGCCGCGGCGCAGACTGGATTATTATAGATGATCCGCTAAAACCGGCTGATGCCCTTTCAGACGTGGTTAGGGAAAAAATTAATGAACTCTATGGAAATACTGTCAGTTCCAGACTGAATGATAAAAATACCGGGAGAATACTTGTAGTCATGCAGCGTTTGCATGCGCATGATTTATCCGGTTTCCTGTTTGAGAACGATCCTGATTTTAAGTCTATCGTCTTGCCGCTAATTGCTGAAAAAGATGAAAAATGGCAAATAAAAAATCGTATTACCAAAACGATAACGACATATGAGCGGAAAAAAGGAGAATTGCTGCATCCGGAACGCGAAGGTGAAAAAGTTGTAAACAGTTATCGCAATTCGATGAGCCCTTTTGTATTTTCTGCGCAGTATCAGCAGAATCCAATGCCTATCGGCAGCGGAATGATCAAACAGGAGTGGATGAAGTATTATCAAGCACTGCCGTCAAGATTAGATAAAATTATTTTATCGTGGGATACAGCGGCTAAGGTTATGGAAAATAACGCTTATTCTGCCTGCGCGGTTGTTGGAATCGGAAATGAAAATGGTCAGAAATATTATCTGATAGAGGTGTTTCGCGGCAGACTTAATTTTCCTGAATTAACAAAAAAGGTTCAGGAAATGTCTGATAAATATGAAAGAATTGCGCAGGGGCGGACTATAACTTTGATTGAAGACGCCTCATCCGGAACTTCTTTATATCAAACGTTGAAAGGCAGAATCGCAAGCCTGAAGTCTGTTTTTTGCAAAGGTTCTAAAGAGCAGCGCTTTAATATTGTCGCGTTAAAAACCGAGCAAGGGGACTTGTTGTTTCCGGGTAAATATGAATCCTGGTTCAAAAATTTTGAAGATGAGTTCTTAACTTTTCCGAATTCTTTATTTAAGGATCAATGTGACGCATTGAGCCAAGCCCTGAATTATGGTTTGGAAAATTATAATCAGGTTTCGCAAAATATGCCGTTAGCCGTCCGCGCGGATATGATGTGTGGTATGGGCGGTTATAATACCGGCATAGAGGAACTCTATAGCATGAATAATATGCCATATAAATCTAATGGGGGCTATGCTTGGTGGAATGGTAAATTTTAAGATGTTTTACTTGGCGGTTATTTCAAAATTATCAATCAGCTTTAGCAGGGATTCCTTTTGAGAATCAGTCATAAGGTTGAGTTTGCGGATGATTTTGTCTTTCACGTCCTGCTGCGATATATCTTCTTTCAAATCTTTGGTAATATCAATATCCAAAGCGAAAAGCAGTTTGTACAGCGAGTAGGAGCGCGGATTTTGCTTTTGATTCTCAATCAAGTTAATAGACGAATAATCCATACCGCTCAGCTCGGACAATTTTTCACTGGAAATTTTGCCGGCTAATCGTCTTTTTCGAATAGAATCGCTGATAAGCCTTAAAAACTCTTTTTCATTAAGCATGCTTCACCCCTTAAAAATATATTGGGATGATACAATAGCTTTTTTGATAAAAGTATTGCGATTAAACAATATAATTTTATTGACTAAACAAAATAATTAAATCAACATACGGAGAAAGAAAATGGCGTTAGTTTACGTTACGGACATTGAATATCAGGCAGATATAAAAGTATTTGCTGTTAATGAGAAGTATCAGGCTGATTTATGTTTTTTCGAGGTTGATCGAGATTACAAGGCCAATACGGAAGCAAAATGGTTTTTTGAAGATAAGGACTATAAAGCGACGGTCAAAATATATTGGGTTGAACATGAGTATCAGGCAGATTTGAAAGTCTTCCGTGTTACGCAGGAACACCTAGCCGGTTGGCAAAAGAGCCACCGTTTGATTACGAGATTGGGAAAATACACATATTAAAGGAGATAAAAAATGACAGAGGAAGTTAAAAAAGAAACCTCAAAAACAAAATTGCCCGGCTTGCCGCCGTTGGCTGCGTTTATTTATGCGGTTCTCATTTTTATTATGACCATGGGGTACCTTAAGGTATTTCTTGTTATGGGTTTCAAGATGAATCCTGATGAAGCCGGAATATTGTCATTTTTTGCGGGAGCCTTTTTTGCCTATATCGGCAACAAAGGCGTTAGAGCCATGTTTAAGTTGAGAGAACTGTCGAAATAAAGGATGCAGATTATGGTTAGGATATTGCGCGCGGTAACTTGGAATTTTGGCTACGGTTCTGTTGGTTCACCCAGCAAGAACAACAAGACGAAAGTTCAAAAAGCCCTTGAATATCTGCGGAAAAATAATGTGGATATTGTTTTGGCGCAGGAAATTTTTGATCCAAGCGAGTTGCGGTGCCTTTATCCTAACCAGATTTATTCTGACGTTCCCGTTTATAATCCACAGGGGCAAGGATTATGGGGCGCGATGGATTTTTCGATCGATACGCGCAATAACAATAGCCGCCCTAAATGGGGAACGGCGATATTGGCTGCCGAGAATGTCAATTTGAAAAAAATTGAATTAAAATATAGCACGGCCTATCCGGGAAGCATGACTGTTGCACAGATTGCAGGAACGGACATTGCCGTTATTTCCATGTATGGCAAAAATGTCTGCGATTATGAAAAAGTAACGGCTTTTTCGTATCTGGCCAATCTGCATCGTTGTTTATCTGATACCGCTCCGCTGCTGGACGGTTTTTCTTCTGCCAAAAGATTTATTATTGCCGGCGATTGGAATGCCGGGCCGCAATGGGATAAGGGGAAGTCGCGCAAGAATTTGAACTTTTTTGAGCGGTTGCTAACCTTTGATCTCAAGGATTGTTTGGGGCATTTTCCTGACGGTGGTTATGAAACAACATTTAAACATAATGGCAATCGACAGATTGACTGGATGTTTGCCAGCCAGACGTTTACCGTCCATAATCCGCATGTTGATTATGCGGCGGAGATTGAGAATTTGTCTGATCATTACCCGATAATTGCGGAATTTGAGATATGAAAAAGGGTAATGTAATGTTTTGGAAATACTTATTTTTAGGCTTTATTGTATGTTTTTCTGTTCAGGCACAGGAAAATGCAAACGGTGTTAGCGAACGGAATAATTATGAGCTCTTTATTATCGGTGTTGCGATTTATTTACTTTTTAAAGCGGTAGGGGTTATCTGGCATTATCGCTGTCCAAAATGCAAAAAATGGTGGGCAATGCGGCGGGAAAAGAAAGAACTGTTGAGTACGGATGTTATGACCGAATCCAGAAAAGAAGAAATAAAAGACAATAACGGAAATGTGCTGCGGGTAGAGGAAGTAAAGATTCCCGTATTGGTTCGCCATTATGAAATTTGGCGAAAATGTAAGCATTGCGGGCATCTTGTTAAGATTTTTGAAGACGAGAAGGAAGAAAAATATAACAGAACACCGCTTAAATAATGAGAGGAAACAGATATGCGGAAAATTAGTTGGCTGGCAATTTTGTTGATAGGCGGATGTACTCTGATAGTAGAACAGAGTAATCTTGTTTCCTTAAATGATTCTTCAGAATTCCGCTTTCTGGATGAACAGGTATTCATACGCTCGTGCCGTCAGCTCAAGGAAGAAAGTTATGATATTTTCTATGCGGCGGAAAATCAAAAATGTCTGGAAGAGAATGCCAAGCAAATGCAAAATCTGTCCGAACAGATTGAGCAGACGAATGATTTAATTAAGAAAGAGAAACTTCTTGATGACGTATTGACAAGTTCTGAAAAGTTTGATGCCTGTAAAATATCTAAGGGGTTAACTGTTGCCGGTTTTGCTGAACAATCTAATGACAGCGCTGTTGCATACTGGAAGCGTGATAAAATAATCGCCTATTTTACCCAAGTCTATCAGATTTGTGAAAACGGAGAATATTTTGATAAGAATGATGGAAACCGTATTGTTGCGGATTATCAAACTGTGGCGCGGCAAAAAGAGAAAAATACGCCGAAAATAGAAAAAGTTAAGGAATTAAAAAGCGAAATTTCCTCTCAAAATCAGATGAATAAAAAGATTGCGGCACTTTTATCCGGGGACAATCTGATTATAAGAAAAATGCAGCAGGTGGCTCCGGATTTTATACGGGTAAAGATTAATGAATGTCCGATTATCTTCTTTGTACAGTTTCTCAAGGAAAATGCGGCAATGTTTAATTCTGATTTTGCCTTTGCTGACAACTATCAATTTAAGAAAAAAGGCGTAGACACGCTTGTTTTGACTGTCGGCGATATTGAATATACTTTCCTGAAAAAAGGAAAAGACAGCGCGGATGTCATCGTTGTCAAAGATGTTGACCAATGGGGCAATCAGATAATCAATAAAAGCACTATTCTAAATAATATTGACGTTTCCTCATCGTGTTGGGGGTATGTGAGAGGAAATGGTGTAGTATAAAAAGCAGAATTTATATCATAATTAGAGATCTTCCTAATGTTATATAAGAAAGTTTTAGCTTACTCTACTAGCACTTATCTGAAATTTCGTTTATTGTTTTTGTTAAAAGATTTTCTGCTTCTAGTATGTTTTCTTGTAACGATGTTATTGCTCTATTAAAAATTTCCTTACTGTATTTATCTTGTTTTAAGTATTGTAATGAATGTGAAAAGAAAGGAAATATTTTATTTTCGAAATGATTTTCAAATTGGTTTTTGTAGTTTGTTTTACAATGTTTATCTGCTTTAGTGCTTATTTCTCCAAAAATTTTGGTCGACTTTTCTTGCAATTTGGACAAGCTTTCTTCAAGTTTGTCTAGTCCATTGTTTACCGTCATTTTAGATATAATCATAAGTTCATTATGTAGCTCATCTATTTCCGAAATAAGTCCTATTAACGGAGTAACGTATATGGATTTTTCTATTTCTTTGTGTCGTTTAACATATCTTTCCCAAAAACTATAGAGGGATAGAAGAGCAGCGTACCATGCTATTGTATCTATCTTTATGATACTAGCAAAAGGAAGATGAGGAATAGTTATGGCTATTATAAAGAATGAAGTTATAATTATCAATTTAATCATCGTGCACTTTTCCAATCCTCAACACCTGCAATAATTTGTTTCTGAATTATCATTCTAGTATCTTTAAAATGATATTTTTCAAAAAAGGCATCTTCCCCTAAGGTATCTAAACTTTTAGAAAATAATCCCAAAAAAAAGGATGGCGTTATTGTTACAATATATGAGGGAATTATAACTTCAATATATCCTTCTTGCTGATCTAAGATATCAAGATTAAATTTTTCTCTAGCATCTGCCCCTTTTACCTTTGTTCCTAGTACAGATGTTCTACCTTTAGCATAGTTTTCTAAATTAATTGTTGTCATTTTTCTTAACCTTTTTACTTAAAGATTCAGCATCAAGCATAAATCTTGTTGTGATTATAGTTCCAGGAAATGTTCTTTTCAATAAAAAAGCATGATTATGATCGGGCTTTTCGCTTCTATCCTGTGAGGGATTAAACCATTGATAATGCCTATTATCTTCCTTTTTTACTGCGTTACCATATTGGTCAGAAAATTTTATGTATACATTTCCAGAGATGATTGCTATTACAGGTTTTTCATTAACTAGTTCAGTATAACCAATCTCATTAATAAATTTAACCATACGTAACATTCCTATACCGCCTCGACTTCCTTTGTAGTTTTGACGAGTCGACCCATCTTGGAGGGCATAGACAGTAGATAATATTGCTTTATCTATATTACTATGATGTGCAATATAATCATGAAGTTCTTTGGCGACGATAGGATTACTTGTAGAAAGAATTGATTCATAAATAGGAATACCTGTATTAATGAAAGAAAGACTACAAAAGTATTGATTATCCCTATATTCCATAAAAGCGGTCATATACCAATTTCCTTCTTCATCTTTAACACTGTGTCTTTGAGCATTCTCAAGAATTTCTATTGCAAATGTTGTAACATTAACACATCCTTCTTCACTTAATTGCATAGGCGGCTCAAGATTAACTAACCATTCATTTATTTTATTAAGGCCGGTAGTCAAGGCATAACCGTCAGGTTCTTCACCGACGGAAAGCAAGAAAGCCTCTACCATGTCACGAAACAGTAACCAGTTATTATAGGCAGGACGGATGACACGCACCTTCTTAAAACATTCAATATAACGTTCTTTTGTCGTATCATCCAACTGTCCCCAAGTGGCCTTAGGAGCACGGATGAAACTTTCCGCAAGATAAGCGGCATCTACCAAAAGCTGCTGATGTCCTTTCCACAGCAAATAATCCGGACTCTGCGGGTCAACAGCATTTTGATAAGCCTTCAAAGCCCACTCACGTATTTGCTTGCGTTGCTTTCCTTCTGCCGTATCATCATCAGGCAGCTCCAGCCAGGGAGAAATGCCTGCCATGAGCCGACCGAATGCTTCCATATAAGCCACCCGCTTGTCTCTTCCGTCCCACGTAGGACTCAACTCCAGTTGCATATTCTTTTGCAACTCGCCTTTACTCATATTCTCCAAAACGGGTTGCGCTATTTTATAACATAAGTCAACCCACTGTGTTCTGTCGTTCACCGGTTGATTCTTTTTCTTATCAGCGGCATTTACACTCAGGAAACAAAAAGAAATAAGAGCTAATAAAACAATTCTCATTTTCATAATCATTCTTTTTAAATGGCAGTTTTTTCAATATCCGTTTTACGTTTCAAAGCTTCCAGATAATAATAATCCGCATAGTTCAACGGAACATCCACTTCGCTGTTATGAGGAATACTACCTACACTGTGCATCA